>Ga0209611_10000528_pt1 | contig 57743 bp, 40 predicted proteins | sample S1TSphgellanicum_3_FD_187693 | JGI IMG/M metagenome (GOLD analysis project Ga0209611, IMG submission 187693) | Host-associated microbial communities from peat moss isolated from Minnesota, USA - S1T2_Fc - Sphagnum magellanicum MG (SPAdes) (version 2) | ecosystem: Host-associated > Plants > Peat...
GCTTTCGCTGGGAGTTTTGGGGGTCGTTTCTGAGGTGACGATGCAGCTGGAGCCACTCTTCAAGCGCAAAGTGACGTTGAAAACCGTGCAGAATGACATGGGGCTGGAAGACACCTTCATCGAGCTCGCCACCGCATACGAATTTGGCGACGTACAATGGTACCCGTCTCAGTATACGGTGGTGTACAGGCTCGACGAGCGCGTGCCTTCGACCACATCAGGAGACGGCGTCTTCCGGTATCTGGGATTTCAGCCTATTCTGGGCGCTGAAATTGGGGCGGTTAGAGCAACTGGTAAGTGAGTAACCAGTGTTGTGTGGTTCTTCCCTTATGAGTTGGAACTGGAACTATTGAGTCTTTCTAACTGGAATCAGAATTTGGATATAGTTCTAATTTACTTTCTAGAACTGGAACCAGAGGTCCTTTACAAAATTAGAAAAACCACCAAACATTGGTTCAAACTAGTGTGGGTATAGTATCCAGGTCTGCTATCAACCATTATGCCTAGTTGAAACTAGTGTTGGTATGATATGATATACAGTTCTGGAACCCAGCATGAAGACTTGTAACATTACAGACCAAAGTATTAGTTTGTTATGACCTGAGGCAATAATAGCCTTGTTCCAATACCACCAGCCTGGTAGGGACCTGAAGTTAATACCAAGCTTATTACTGATCTACAGATGAGCTCATTACTGATAATTAGCTACACATGAGGATACCAGTTTGAAACTTTGATGATCTCAAGTCATGTACTTTGACCACTCTCTGGTCATCATCTTTCTAGGGGTGAACTGGTGCCCATGTCCATAGTGGAGAGGAATTCCAATTGGGTCATACAGAGTTGTTGTATCATTAACCATGTTTGGTAAACGTATGATTCAGTGGGAAGCTGGGTTGATGTGGGGAATTATATATAAATATGGGGTGGATCGCATGTCTGACCTATGTGGAATTGTATGTACAGAAGTTGAATCTGAAAATCTGCGAAGTTCAGCCATAAAGTGTGAAGCTGCTGCTGCCACCTTGAATTCAAGCCTTCTTATAGGGCTAGGTTTGGAAAACAATGGAGTGTCATTTGTTGGCTATCCAGTAATAGGACCCAACCAACTGATGGAAACATCAGGCGGATGTCAGAATAGCCCAGATTTGCCACCCAATGTGCCACCTGCCCAAGGTTATTTTTGCTCATGGGATCCGCGTCCACACGGCTTATTCTACCATGAGACATCCATCTATGTGCCATTGAGCAACATATCAAGCTTCATTATGGATGTGAAGGCGCTGAGAGATGTGACACAGGCATCCAGCTTGTGCGGTATTGATGAATATGATGGCCTGCTCATGCGCTTCACTACACATAGTGATGCTTACCTTGGAAACCCAGAAGATGGTGTTGAGGTAAGACATTCATCTACTAATTACTCCCACTACTCAATATCTCAGGATGCTATTGAGTTTATTTTGCATAGAGTAAGGCCCCAAGAATGCCAGGGCCTTCCCAAATCAAGGGCCCCATCCAAGACAAGAGGTGAGATTGGGCCTAAAGTGTGAGAATGTCCCACTTCAAGGACCTTACTTGTCATAAAGAATGAGGCCGTTGATTCTAACAATGTGATACCAAAGAGGTTTGGTGTAGAAACCTTACATCAAAATATCTTAATGCAATATATCTTATGCTAAAAGCCCAAAAAACCATACAGAAGTAATTGTCACAGATTTGCTGATATGTTAACATTGCAATTGTAATATTCTTATGTATGTGAATTGGTATATGTTTCAAATGTCTAGTTTTGATTGTTATCCATTTACTACCTTGAATTTTATTCATGAAAATGTACTAACCATTGGGATCCATAACAATGCCAGAAAAAGGGTTTGACATATGTGATACGTGTGGTGCTACTCAGGTTAATTTCGTATATTATCGTGCTGACAACCCAAACACACCAAGGCTGAATGAAGATGTGATGGAAGAGATGGAGCAGATTTGTCTTCACAAATATGCGGGCCGGCCTCATTGGGGCAAGAGCAGGGTTGTTACTTTTGATGGGATTTCACAAAAGTACCCAAACATTGCAGAGTTTCTAGCAGTGAAAAGCAAGTTTGATCCACAAGGGTTGTTTTCCAGCGAATGGTCGGATGCAATTCTTGGTGTTGCCAAGCCAGGAGCTCCAGGGGTTACAATAGTAAGGCCGTATTGTGCCTTGGAAGGATTGTGCATCTGTTCCGAGGATGTGCATTGTGCACCAGAATTAAATTACTTTTGTCGACCAGGAAAGATTTACCAAGATGCGAGAGTTTGCCAGTATGTGGCATAGGGGCAACATTGTCTAGTGAAATTGTTTTGTAAGGGATTGTTGTTGGCAGTGCGCTTTCATAGAGTGTCAAAGCAGACTAGGACTATGCATTACAATATGTCCCATTGCTGGATGATATTCATCAAACTAAATACTATACATACTATGTATTGTATAGACAGATGCAATTCAAATTGAGATGTGGATTGATGTCATTCATCCATTTATCAATATTATGCATCCATCCAGTTGAATTCATCCACAATGAAAAATGAATTACATCCAATTGAAGGGATGTAAAGAAGAGGAATGCACAAATATGCAAAATTCTGGAACAAGTGCAATGGTGAATCGAAGTAGCAAACAAAAGGAATCATTTTTTTTCCAAGAGTTGTGATCCACTTGTTGTGTATAATCTTTAAACTATGGTAACTTTCACACACACACACACACATGCAGAAAAATCAATAAATTTTTGCTATATATTCCATCAAATTTTGGACTATTTTCAAAGATCCAAAAATTTCCTCATACAAGTTAAACAATAAGGATTTTGTTGTCAGAAATTCAACATTTCTAAAACAATGTAATTAATGTGAAAGCAACCAAGGAAGTAAGGTAATATATAATGTGTTCAAAACAAGATTCTACTCACAACTCTTTCCATATATGGAATAACTCTTGGAAAACATTTCCACTTGATCAAAAAATCAACAAAAGAAATGGGCAATTGTACACAAACAATTATTTTATAAATGCAATCTTTATTCATGAATAAGAAGATACAAGACAAATTTGAACCCAAAAATCCATGAATGTGAAAGACTTCATTGAAAAATTCCAAACCATGAATTAGAAATTATATTCCCAATAATCCAATCAAGCGGTACAAAAAGGTTTGGCAATCAATCTAAACCTAGTTTCAAAATGTCCTCTACATCATTCCAACTCAATGTGAGATGGTGTGTTCATCGTCTCTTATGCACATTATAGATGTAATACATGTGCTTGCAAGTAATATAATAGTTATGTTTACAACTTGCTATAATGAAAAAAATTCTAGATTGTAAGTACAACTTGGGAACACACCACTTATGACAAAATAGGTGCATGGCAAGTTGTTGATAGTGGATTCATGAACCAATAGTTCATAGATGTAAATATATCCTTGAAATGTGAATGTGATGTTGATAACCTTGGCATCCAAGGTGGCAACATTTTCATCTTGGCCATGTTTACTAGCAAGCATTGCGTCATATGAATTTTGTGTCCATTTCACATGTTATGGGCAATTCCTGGCAAAATACAAAATTCATTAAACTCCATTGTTGGTGTGATAGGAGGTGCATCATGAATAAGAACAAAACTTGCTCGTCCCAATATGTTAGCTTCGTGTTGGATAATATTTATGCCTAAGTTCACAAACTAAACCTTGTGAAGAAGCAATTTGTTATGCTTCAAATTGTGTACAACTCCATTTGCACATCGAACCATATTACCAAAAGAAAACTATAAAAACTTTTCAAGACCTTGTGGATGGTGATGACCTTAAAGGTGTCTAAAGAACCATGAGGTCCCAATTGGCCCTCCTCATTTTATGAATGTTGAACACCAAAGTAACACCATTTGCATAAATAGCAACACAACAAGTTATTCTTGTCAAATATTAGTTGTCTTGTGAAGATGCCATTAATCTATTGGAATGTAATTCTCCACCATCAGATTCCCTGATTGAATCACCACTCTAGATGGAGTTGTGGGATAATCTTGTGGTTTTGTCAAAGGTGTTGTAATGGTCATTGGAATTCCTCCAAGGGAACTATTTTGAATGGTATCAACAACACTTGCATGTGAATGGAGAATGGAAGACACAAAGGATCCAAATTTTGGTGTGTAAGGATAGGTGGACATTTTTTATGGGTATGTTGAATGTGAAAGTGCCCTTATTAGGTCTATGTGAATTCCCATTTAACATTGTTTTCACAAACATTGAATGTGTGTCACTTTCCAAACCAATTCATCTAGAATGCAATGAAAAACTAGACACAACATTATGAATTGATTTTGCAAATTTATTTAGGTTTGGCAAACAAAAAGCTACTCGCAAAAAAACAAATTTGTTTTAATAGGCCCTATACTTGCTTTATGGTTAAACAAACAAGATGATAAAATTGTTGTTGTAGTATTAACCTCACCATGTCATCCATAATAACAATGTATAACTATGTTCACCTTGCAACCATTTCCAACAAAACCCACATGGAGGAATGAACATTCTTCACAAGATTGGTTATTAGTTGGTACCATAGCCTCCTCTTCAAAATCAAGTTCATTCACAAGGTAATTTGGCAATTGTGTTAACTATTTAGTTCACCAACTTAACTAAAGTTGTTCAAATTTAAAATTTTTGTAGGAATTACTGGCCTTGAATCATTCCACCAAGCTTCAATTTTCACATGATTCATAACAAAATCCTTCATAGTTGGTGATTATATAAAAATCAATGTGTTCATCTTGGAATGCAAGAAATATCAAATTATTTCTATGGATCCATAAGCTCAATGGTAGAAAAATGTACATTCCTTTCCCTCCAAGGGAACATTGGGATCACCATAATAAATGTTATGAATTGCATTGTCATTCACACTTGTAGCATCAACCATAAACCCATGGAAATCATGTTTAAGAAACCTCACCCACATCACTTGTTCATTCAAACATGACCAGAACAAGCTCTAGGAATCAAAATCTTTAGCTTTCATCTCAAACAAAACAATGGTCAACAAACAACAAAAAGAATCATGCACGTGTGCCCCCATTGTTGTTAGTGGTGCATTGTTTTAATGTGATCCAACATCACCCAAGAAGTTCTTATATCACCTTTTGTCATTTTTTTCACCAAATCCATTCCACTTCCTGGGTGAAAACACACTAAGGTGTAACAATTTCAAGCACATATGGAAGTCGATAATTGCCTAAATTAACATTATGAAGGCACTGTGAAGGCAAGATAACTTGAATCACACAAGTCATTTCATAAATTATCATTAAAATTTCATTACAAAAAAAATTCCAACCCTAGTTTACCTTATGGAGAACTTAAATTTGAAATATGAGTTTATAGATTATTACCTTCATTAAGTAAAGGACTTAATGAGAAAAAACCTTAAATTACATAGAAAAACTCGGTCATCAAAATGTTCTCAAAAAATCTTCCTTAATATCAATGTTACCACACCATATTATCATTGAGTCTTTTATTCAATAAAAAACATTATATGAAGGTGCATGAAGTCCATGTTCATTGATTATGGATTGTTATAAGTTTTTGGGTACTTTTAAAAAAGTCTGTGCATTATGTTATAACAATTAAAAAACTATTCAAAAAATTCATACAATTTGATTATAATATACATAATATTGTAGTGTTGATTTTTTATTTATTTAATCATTTTTATTTAATTAGATAGCCAATTACAAATCTTAAAATCTTGCAAAAAGTGCCTTGTGACAACATTTTATGGATAGTGTAGTGTGATTTCCCCTTCCTAGACCATGTATGGACATTTTGAACAAGAACCAAGGTTCATTAAATGCCTATCCTAGATAATGGCTTCTTTATATGTAGTTGTATGTAGAGTTGTGTTTGACATGTTATCTTGAACATTCTATTCCAAAGGTCATATGAGTGTAAACACAATGTTTAACCTTGTTCTCATTAACTAGAGGGGACACATTCTCCAACACCTTCAACAAAGTGTCATTTCACAAGATGTCTCCTTTTGTGATTAGGTTTTTCTTCACAAGCAATTACAAAAACTTTTGTTGAACAAGTTTGCAAGAAATGGTATTTGGGGAGGCATTAAGATTTTCCTCCAAGTACATCTTTCAAATAGATTCAATTTGTTCAAAGCCTTTCAATTTTCTCCCTTGGCATTTGAATGGTTATGCAAACCAACATGCACAACAAGGCAACTATACCTAGGTGGTGACAAGTGACCAATAATAATAGACATATGTGCACCACATGTGGATTCACAAAAGATCAGGCTATTGCGAAGATGCATGTGTACATTTCATCTAGTTTAATAAAATCAAGCAATAATGTCTTAGTTGTCCATCCCTTCCAATATCTTCTATTTTGAACCTTGTACTTGATATTATATGGATAGGTTTCATTCACTATGAGAAAAATGGGTGTTTTGTAATTAGCCTTGCAACTTAGTTTTTGAGTTGCAATGACCACTTGCAATTCAATTTTTGAGTTGCAATGACCATTTGCAACTCACTATATTTCTACATTATGAGTGTTATCAGACAAGTTGCATGAGTTGCAAGAGTTATTTGATTCACTGTATATATGGTGTAACTCATTACAACTCAATTGCAACTTTGTCGCAATAAATCCTTTTTCAACTACTATGCAATTCCCCTTAATTACAACCATAATGTCATGCTAACATCATTTTTCATCCATTCATCAAATTTAACACATGGTACTATGAAGATTTTGGTGATTTTTTTTAAAAATACTGATATCCATTTCCATTATGATTATTCATTTTAGATGGTTTAAATTATGACACATGGCGCAATCAAAAGTTGCCATGCAGCATATTAATTGAATTTATATATATATATAAGTACCTAGGTATGTAGGTACATGACCATAGGTACGTAAGTTGATAGTTGCTATATACTAACCTTCCTACTTACCTACCTACTTATGTACCTATTTAGATAGGCAAGTAAGTAGGTAGGAAAATAGAATATTAGAAGGGTAGGTGAACTAAAAAATAGCCACATAAATTTTTTAATTTTAATTTATGTTTTGCGTTTAAAATTATACTTTTATGATTTCATCCCAACATGGCACATGTATTTTAATGTGAAAATGCAAGAAAAAACACCTCCTTTATATAATTTGTGAAATGAAATCCTGAAGACAAAACATATGGGTTAAATCTTTTAGCTACAATTGAGTTGCAACTACAACAACAATTCCACATGCTTTGTGTTTGATTTTAATTTTGTCATTAATTTGAACTTTATAATTAATCATCTGACATAATTATTTGAAACTTAATTATTTTAATTAAATATCTAATAATTAATTATCTAGATTAATCATTTGAATTATTTAATATAATTAAGATTATTAGTTAGTTAATTAATTCAAATAATTAAATATCAAAATAATTATTTAAATTTGATTAATGAATTCATATGAATTTTTTATTATTTATTTCAATTAATTAATTCATACTAATTTAGTATATTACATACTAATTACTATTGAATATTTTTTAAAAAAACTCATTATGAATTATTAAATAATTAACATGAATTTGAATAGAAAACATCAAAGTATATAGAAACATATCCATATGTACACCCTTGTTGAATGTTTAATAAAATATGTAGATTTTTTTTAATTTCAATTCAAAAGTACACTTTCACCTTTCATGAAATTTTATGGTTTGATATGTATGTATGTTAACATGATATTGTGAGTTGCAATGTAGTGGATTATTATTAATACAACAATTGAAGACCTATCATAAAAAATAAGACTAAAATATTTACTATAATATTTAAATGTTGGTTATTTATTTAATTATGAAAAATAAATTTAGTCAATTAATTAATTTCACAATTTTTTTTGAATTAGATTGATTAATTTAAATTAAAGGCTAATTGATTCATCTATTTTTTAATTTTTTAAAATATATATTATATATTAAATATACCAAGGCCACAAGATGCAACCCTTATGGGTGCCAAGGAGGTATCCACAAAAAAATCGATTATTATCTATTCTATACTTGTTCATGTAGCTTAAAAAAATTGTAGGTGTCTAAGCTTGAATATTTTGATGTACATTCAATACAAATATTATTAATATAGTTCATGTAACATTGGAATCCAATTTGAGGTCTACAAATTCCACTTTATTTGGATAGTGAATTGCTAGTACTTTAATTAGTGGCCATTTAGTGGCAACATAATGGCCAACTAGTTACATGAATAGACTTCATAGTTGAAAACCAATTATAAAGCTTGTACTTCATGGGTGGTGGGAATGCGAACACATGGTATAGTCGCACATGTAAAAGCTATACACTAGTTGCCAAAAAAGTGTTCAATGTGTAGCTCATTTTTAACAATGTGTTAAGTTATAAATTAATTACACATTACAACTATAATGTAACTTCTCAAAAAATCGAATGTAATTGACTACATGCATAAATATGGTGCATATAAATTACCATATACGAAACACAATTAAAACTATGATGTAACTATCGAACAACTAGCTTATTTTTTGATGTGGAAAATTTATTTATTAAATCACTATATTTATAAAACGTAGTTGCATAGGAATTAGACTTTAGAGGGTGTAGTTGCAACACAATTGTACTTGAGTGGTTTTTGAATTCTAGTTGTAGGGCAAAGGGATGGACCACCATCTTCTAGCTAATGTAAGAAGTTCAAAAACAATCTTACCATTATATTTTCTTGGATGGACCTTGACTCTCTTAATCTCAAATTCCTTGACATCTAATTTTGCAAGCTTTCTTTTGGAACTAAATTCCGACAATGCATACAAAGAAGGGAGTAAAAAGACTGACCCCTCTAAAAGGATATGTGGTGAAATAGGTAATGGCATTTGTTGTGGTGAATAAATAGAGGAACAATCAAAATCTGTCGACTTTCCTCAATGATCTACATTATTTACAAGAATGTGCTACTTCAAATCTATCATTTTTGTTGAAAAAATCCTTGGAGGCATGATGGAAGAAACATGATTTGATTGACAAATGACCACAAAGGAAGAACCCTGCACTAGTTTCAACAAGAAGATGGACAAACCATTGTGGAGACTTGTGTAATAGATTACAATGAGACGTCCTTAGGAACAAATTTCCTCTTTGAAGATTGTGCACACCTTGAAGGAAAAATCAATGGCCACAATTGTTTCCAAAACAACACAAAAGGGACCAACAAAAGGATATTGGCAAGATTTATTAAAATTAGCAAATTGTAAAGAAAGGAAGGAGGAAAGTGGAGTTTCCATTGTAGAAAAATGATTACAATGATCTATAGACTATTATAAGACCTAAACACCAAGGGAAATGATTCAAATATATTTAAAGGTATTATAGAACTCTAATTGTTAGATTAAAAATTATGGTTGAAAAATGTAAATACACCAATCCAACACATCAAACATGTATGATCCCATAAATTATAATGACATAATGAAAAGCAACACATGAAATGCATTTTCAACATATGGTTAACTATTAACACAAATGTAAAAATGAACAACATAAATGTTTATCAAAAGAAAAACTTCATCGAAAGTTTAAACTCCTATTTGAAATTAAACAATTATGCAATTAAATGTCATTGGAAGGAAAGTTAAATTTTTTATGTTGACTAAAATGTTTGCATTGACCAATTTAAGGATGTCCACTTTGATTGAAAGCATGGGGCATGAAAGACATATGTGGTTCTTTCGGTTGGTTTTTTTTACTAAAGTGATCATTTTGACAAAGTGTTAAGCCATACATTTAATTAAGAAATATTTTTTTTAAAAATGGTCCATCAAGATGCCCATGGCTTAGTCAAATTGATTATACTAAATGGCCATGCTTAATTAAATTGGTTTATTAGTTTGTGGCTAAAATTTAGATGTGTTAAAGTTTAGTCATATATGCAATTACAATGTGTGACTACCAAAAATTCACGAAATATGAACATATGTCATCCATTATGGGTGGCATTCATTGATGGTTGACAATTAAGTTGGTTTTGCAATTATATTTACAACTATACATAAATGATTAAATGACACATGGCATTTTTGCTATTGTAATTTAAAGTTTACAAATTAATTTATTGACTAATAGGTTGCTAGAAAACGTTATTATAATTTAATTGGTAAACTAAGCTACATCACAAACTTCATGTGCCATGCTTTAATAATAATAATCATGTGAAATCTATTTTTCATAAGTTCGTATGGGAATAAACATACATGTCATTCATCTACTTGTATTATTTGAACATCAATGTCATGCATATCATTTAAACACAAATGTCATATACCTATTTGTATTGTTTGAACACAAATGTTATTTGTTTATTCATGTTGTTTACACATGAAAGTCATGCACACAACTTCCATGTTTAAATAATGCATGACATCTGTGTTTAAATAATACAGACCTATGAAATAACAGATTTTGCATAGATTTGGAACAAACCCATGAAGCTTAGAAATTTGAGATGTAAATAAGCTTAATAAGTTAGTTTAAACGAAGTAAGCCTATGTATATTGGAAGCTTAGCCTAGCTTGCATATTTTGTTAACTAGACTAAGTAATAAAACTATCATATTAATGTCATAAACATTAATATGGTCAAAATGGACAAGATTTTTTTTTGTGATTCACAAGATTTTGCAAGATTTTATGTTGACAAGTCTTAATATAATGAAGAATATGAATGCATAGGTTATTAGGGCAAATCCAAAATTGTGGGGGTGAAACTCCTATGAGGACCAATTTAAATGAGAAAAACAATTGGTTCCTTTTTTTTCATATTGTTTTCATCTTGACTTTTGGTTGTGTCCCCAATTTTGCCCATAGTTTGGAGTCCTTTATGGATGATTTTAATATATGATTTTTATCCATACAAATCATGAACATGAGGTTAAGTTGACCTAGGATAAGGTCAACAAGAAAAATGATAGACTTTGAAGTGGTATAAAGAAAAAACCCTATCACCAATTGTTTTTTGAGTATTTCAACAATACATAATTGTAGGTAATTATTTCATAATGGGTGATAACATATTATTATAGCCTATGGTTAAGTTCCACATTGACTATACATGGTACATATTCTCCCCACCCCCCTTTCACACATTCTATTAAAGAACAATATGCAAAGATAATTTCATTTTGTATTAATTCACCCACCAACATTTCTTGTCTCTTTTATTAAATTTCATTTCCACAATTTAACAAATTTATCCAAAGTTGTTATGCCTGTATGCATGGCCTCATACATGACGGCCGGTTACAGGCATGCCAATCATGCCTTTAAGGGTTAATTATGTGCTTAGGTCACTGTATGCTATTAGGTGTTTTAGAGTTATGGCTTGTTAATTTAAGGTTTCAACCTGTTGACAATTGTATAAAAGGCCAAGCTCTTCCCATCTTTTGTTAGTTTTTCTAGAGGGAGAATTTCCTCCATAATTAGATTGAATTTCTAGGTGCTCACGACAAGTATTGCACGACCACCGTTTACATACACTTCATTTTCTTTCCTTCTTTTCAATTTAATTCTAAAAAAACTGCATTCTATCACTTAATGTTGAAAGCAACAAATTTTTCATGGCTTTGAGTTTCTTAAGTTTTTTTTGCTTATTGGTTTCTTGTGTGTTGAATCATTTCTATTTCTTTTTCTTTTTCTACTTTTGTACTATAGCTACAACAAGAACAACAACAACCATAATTAGTAACAACACAAGCGAAGGAGAAGGGACATCGGAAACAAGCTACAAGTTATGAAGTTTTAAGGGAAAAAGGAGCGAGTAGCTCCAAAGCTTGTTCTACTATCAGCTTTAGGTCTTGGGAGCATGCACACACACACACACACAAAAGGTTTGATTACAATACAAGGTCTGCACCAGGTGATGCAACCCCACATACACTTGTTTTCCTTGTACATGGGTTTTGAAGTTAACATCTGGGTTATGCACTCCTATGTGTTTTTGAACTTGCAGTCATGTAATGAGTAGCCCGTGTAGTAGCTCTGGAAGAAGAAGAAGAAAATAATTTTAAAAAATACATGAAGTAAAAGAAAAAAAAAATCTTCTCCTTTGCACACCATCGCTACAGAGCTTGTGGACATGGATCATTTTCTAATGTTGTCATCAGCACATTTGTCATTCGTTACCATCCATTCCCATTCCTGTTCCGTTTCGTTCTCTTCACCATTTTGTCCAATGTCCTTCACAGTTCCATTTGACATTCATCACAATTTTGTTCGACGTTCGTTGCCGTTCCATCCACTGACGTTTGTCATAGTTCCATCCACTAACATCCATCCACAGACATCCATCCACTAATGTCCGTCCGTTGTCGTTCATCCTCGTCAACGTATCGTAATCTTCAAATCATATGTTATGTTAGAACTTTGTAGCTAGTGTTTTGTATTGCTACAAAATTTTGGGGCATGGGACAACACCATGTCTTCAGATGATGAAAACATTACTACTCAACCAAAACCAAGGTATCAGCTATGAAATAACACATAATCATTTGAGTGATTTCTTTGAGCTCACGATCTTCACAATGGTACCATTCTTGGACTAAATATTTAAAACAAACATCCAAACATCTTGACAATTTTTATACTAACAAATTGTATTAATATTTTGTAACCAACTAATGCCATGTTGAAATGCATGCACAAGCATTCATTCAAGATGGAATTCAACAATTAGACAATAAGGCCATAAAGGAACACATTAACAATGACGAAAATCCAAGCATTGACTCCAAACAAATAATCTAAAACCATGCATATTTGAGTGGCTACACAATGCATGGAAAGAGCTGAAAAGCAAAGAGGCAATGATCTTGAAAGGATGAAAATAAATAAGGTTTACAAGAGCTTGGAACAATGAGTTTTAGCAAATGGAAGAAATATTGTCATTTGCAATCATCTCACCACCTCATGTATGACAAGGTGTGACAAAATGTCACCAACAATTGTGTCAAAACCTATAACTAGGAGCTAAAGGGATTACTTTGGAAAAGGACTGCATGTCCTTTTTCTCAAAAAAAACTTTTACATGCAAATGAATGTTTGAATCAAATTTTTTGTAACTTGTTTTTAAAAATATTTAAATGTTCCCTAATGCATCACATTTTTTTGGTTAGTCATTATTGAATAAATATGAATTTTTAAAAGTGTGCAAATTCCTTACAAATACATTATTTCATCTTGAAAAAATGACCAAAATTTTAAATTCTCACCAAAAATTAAATTTTCACATTTTTAAGTTTAATTATATTTTAAGCTTTAATTTTTTTTCGTACATCATGTACATTATAACCCATTTATATGTGGTAAAAGACTTTTGAAGCTTTAAAATTTTGAAGCTTTAAAATTTTGAAGCAATTTTGAAACATTCCTTGAATTTTTAAAGTTTTAAAATTCCACATTTTAAAAAGTATAAATGCTTTCTAAATGTGACTAATATGTTCTTATCATCTATATTGTTTTCAATGAAAATTCTTTTATTATATGAACCCTTTTGATAGTCCTTTGCAAAACTAATTCCATCTAAGACAGTAGTGTACATTTTCAAACGTCATAAATTAAAACCAAAACTTGAAATTGGATTGAATGAATTTTTACTCTAAGTTCCTTGACATTCATATGAGGGGAAAAGTATTAACTTGACATGATTACCATAGTTTTAAATGGTAATAAAAAAATAAATGTTTAATTTTGATTAATTACGTTTAACATCCAATGCCCTTTTTGGCTTCTAGTTATATGTTTTGACACAACTATGAATAGTTGTTCATGCAATTACTTTTCAAGTTTTGATGAATTTTGGTCTTCTTTGCAACTTAGTTGCAACTATGACTTATCTCATCCTTCCATCAAACTAATTTCTCATGGTGTCGTTCTATTTTTTACAACACTATATATATGTTTAATTGCACATGCAACTAAGACAGTCACATTACAATTGCATTAGGTACCTAGGCTACCTATAGCCTAGGTAGGTACTAGTAGTATGAACCTTTAGATACATATCCTCCTCCTGTTCATGGAAAAACAAGAATATATTATGTTGATAACTACAGAATACATCTAAAATTTAGTAATTGGACAACATTAGTATGAACCCAATTTGCACTGAACACATCCATGTTGACTCGATAGAACATATGCACCCATTTCTCCTTGTAATGCACAGAGCCTGTATGTAACATTGGGTGTGTGCTGCTCATTTCCTTTCCCAGACTTTATAGCCATCTCTGTCCACACACCGTTTCCAGCTGCCTTTGAGGTTGTTTTGTTTGGATGGGTTCCAATCAAGGTCACCAATTTTCATAACTAAGCCTTCCCCTACTTTGGCAACATAGCCTTCAAAATTGGCTTGCAAGATCTTGACTGGGCTCCGGCAGTGCACACCCGTCCGAGTTCTGACTGCAATCAGCTCTGCAATTTGTGTGTGTAGACCAAAGTCGTAAAAATGATCATAGAAGATTACCGGCTGCCCCAATCAAACGATGATGTCAGTCAGGGGAGAAAAACCCACAAAGAATCTTGTTACAAGTCTAACAGCAAACATATCCTTCAGGATGATCACTACCTACCAAATCACCGACAAGAACATAGTCTCACCTCTGCCAGAAAAAAATTCATCTACCAGTTGCTCTCATACACATTTTGTCAACAGATCTCTGAAGAAACAACTTTCAAGCTACCCTCCCGATATATCAGTAAAACCACATCTGTGTTGAATGAGGTCCAAGGATAAGAGAATTTACTGTGCCAGGATGAGTAAGAATGTATGCGTATCCCATCATGATCTTATCACGAGGGAAGGGCCAATGTCCCTGCACGAGCAAGAATATGAAATCAGAATGTGACCACCAGTTCACATTTAAAGTAATCAGCATGTGATAATAATGGCACATATACCTCTACACTCTCCTTCATGAATCTCTTCAAATTTGTATACCAACACTGAAGGAATGGCTTGCTTTAGAAATTAACGTTGTGTGTAAAATGCTGTCCTTGTCATAGCTTTGGGGTCATGGTTGATTTATATATTGTAATTGTTGCTCCACACTTGACTGCATCTTGCTCAAGTAAAGACATAATAAATTTCCAAGAAACATTGATCCAAAACAAGAAGGGTATTTCATAGTTCTTCTCTATTAGACATTAAGAGAGACCCAAATGAAATTGTAGAGCAGAAAGCATCCATGAAATGGCACACCTGTGTCGAGCCAGTGTCATGATTCTCAAGAAAAGTGACTGCCCGTGAAGGCCACCATCCCATGACCCCTGGTGGCTTGCCAGCAGGGTCTATCAGCCTCCAAAACTCACCATGTAGAGCAGAATGTAGTATGCCCTGTGAAAATGAAGAGACCACCAAGTCCGACACAAAAGATTCATTTCAATTGGAGTGAAAATGAGACATAAGGGATCAATGTTCACACCCATTTACAGGACAGTCAAAAGAAGTCTACCAATTCCAGGCAACAGAGTCTCGTGAGATTGTACCTTTGTTGTCACATCAAATGCTGATGATGTACCACCAGCAGCATTGATCCAGTTGATAATGCGCTGTCTGTGAGAATCTGCACCCAACTGAGAGCCATTACCAGTGCAAACAAGACATGCCTAGTGATTCAACCCTCAGATTTCGCATGGCACTGTGGCACACCACATAACAGATGATAAGAATCAACCCTTTCTAAGCATACAAAGTGGTGTCTACTGTAAGTCTTTTCCAGAATATGTTGGAAAGTATTGAACCTTGATTGTAACACACTTTCCCACCCTCGTATGCAAGACTGTCCCAATATTCACCAATTGCAAATGCTGGTTTGGTTGCTTCAATATATTCCTTTATATAACCACCCCAGAATCCCCTGTCCCAAAGGCATTTTTGGATCATGTCAAAAACAAAACCTCATTCAAGACAGATAGATTGGAGCCTTGCACATCAGCATGGGTCCTAACTCCAATTTGATGTGAGAAAATGTGCATGGTGGGTGCAGTCACCAGTCACTGCTATGACTGAAGAAGTAACAAAGTACCTGACAAAATCTAGACGCCAGCCATCAAACTGAAAATCATTTCGCAACCATTTCATCCACTCCTTGATGTCCTTCCGCACGAATGCTTGAGAATGGTCAATATTTGGTGCTGCATGAAAGAAATCGCCTGCAGAAGAGACAGTTGATCACTGAGAGATCTCTACAAGCTATTACTGTTGTGTTAAGGGTGATCCACTGTCACCAGATACTAGCCCATGTTGAAATTTTTTGACTTCCTGGAATAGTTGCTAGACACAATTACCATCAAATTCTCGAAAAAGCTTCTTCATCAAATTCAAAGCAATTTCAACTTTTGCAAACACCTTATGCAAGAAGAAATAAAATACAGATATGAAGATGCTCAAGGCAACACTGGAATGGCCCACAATACTACTACACCAATAAACAAAACCTGATAATTACCACTAGAAGGATTCCCACGGCCTTGGAAGTTAGGATCATCTTTCACAATTGCCTCAGGGCCCCAATCAAGTTTGCCTCCAAATACATTCCAAACACCATTTGCATCCTACAAATTTTCCATCCAGCAGCACAGGTTCACCACAGGTGCTGATCTATAGCATTCAGTATCAATGATGAATCAGCTGAACTCATTGCTGGTTCCAGTACAGCTAAAAGGGTGGATGAGCTGAATTGTACAAACCAAAGATCTCCTTCCACTAGAAACACATTTCAGGCAGTTTAGCCTTGTATAGTATTAAAGCAACTAGCATAAGGAAACCCAACACAAACCCAAACACAAACCTAGAAGGCAATTACAACAGCAGCTCATAACCTGCTTCTGAGCACAGCGATGATTTAGCACGACATCCCCAAGAACCTGCACTGCCACAATTGGCTGTCAGAACTCATAATCAGACTGGTATGTACATACATACACTTTTTCCTCTCCAGCTTTTGGCATATGCATGGTACCCATTCTGTGACTTGTTAGCCACAGATTAGATAGAACATGGCTGCATGCTTAGTAAAAAGCAGGCAGTCAAGACAGAGGGGAAACTAAGTTATCTGAACAAAAGTACTGAGGAAATTTAGAAATGCTGAAAAGAGATGTCTATTGTAGCTTAACATACCAGAATGTTGTGGTCGTGCATTTCAGTTATACATTGCTTTAACTCATCTTCAGTGCCATATGCTGAGTTCATGTTGTACAAGTCCCCTGGCATGTACCCTGCATGGATGATGTAATTTTGAGTGATTGGACTCTGCATGTGCTTTTTCTGTGCTATCCAGTTTCATACATACATACATGAAACTCAACATACATGACTAGCCATTCCTTCAAACTGCAGGTGACAGCTTCACTATAAGCTGCTAGAAGTTTGCTAACGGATGAGTATTTGCAACACAAAGTAGACTACGTCATTGGCATACCTTGAGGGGCAACAGAGTGTGTAGGAGGTGGTAACCACACTGTAGTAATACCACACTGAGAAAGATCTGCAGCCTTTGGAGCAAGTTCCAGCCACCAGTCTCTTCTCCAGCTTTCCCAATTGAAGCCTTGAAACTAGGAACATCAGGCACCCATCAGTCCAGAATTCTTGGGAGCACCGAAATCCTCATCCCATGGCACACTTTTAGACTGCTCATTCTGAAGTTTGAAAAAGCAAAGAGTTGCAAGAACTTACCACAATCTCACGGCCTGTTCCAGTACCTGATGCTGCAAAACAAAGAGAAACACCATTGCAAAATGTTTAGTCCAACTCTGTAAGAGAGGGAGGAACCAGCAAACTTAAAGACACAAGAGGGCCTCTCTCTGCAAAATTCAATAAACATTTCTGTAGAAGACATTTTGAAACAGCAATGGGCTTAAATGAAACAAAAATAGAATTGAAAGACAAACCCAATTTGCCTTCTGCTGCTTCTGGATCCTTCACCCACTTCTTGGCAGTCTTTCTTTCAAGAGCTTGTTGCAGCACTTTCCTTTGTAAGTCAAGGGCCTGCTTCTCAGCTGCTTCTGCAGTGTACATATCATCCTTCACCTTTGCACTGGCTATGGACCAGACATCTTTTGGGGATGGAAGTTCCAGTGGCAGCATGGCCTCAACATCAGCAGAGCTCGGCAAAGACGTCCTTGGTGGCAACCCCTGTTGTCCAAGCATAAGTCGACGTTTCATCCATTCTGGAGTTTCCCTTCTCAGACCATTTGCCAGAAGGTCCTGTCTTCTAGAATCTTTTTCCAGAAGCAATCCCAGTCGCCCTCCACCAATGACCTGCTCCACAGTACTCTTGCTGTCAATGGTTTGAACCACATGTTCTTTGACCTGTTGCAGAATATCCTCAGCAATTGTAGCATGGGTCTTCCAAGCTTCAGCTGCTGCTAATGATGTCTCCAGTAAATCATACCTGAGTTCACTCACCTTTGCTCTCTCTTCATCAGATTTATGATCTGAATTAGCAGCTTCCAACTGTGCATTGGATGCAACCCGTGCAGACACTCCTCTTACAGCTGCAGCATTCATGCGGACTTCAGGTGCCTGTCTAGAACTGTTCTCAAGATCATATGTGGCAAACTGAACCTTGTGCACTGATGCTTCAGCTGCTGGAATATGCAGCTCATCAGCTTTTGTCAAATCTTTGGCAGCCTTGATCTCTCTGTGAAGATTTTCAATAGCTGCATTGGCCACCTCCAGATGATGGACTGCAGAAAGAAGACTCTCTTTCAATGACAAAAGTTTCTTCTCACCCTTAGAAAGCTTTTGTAGCAATCCAGGATGTTCAACTAGTATTGCTTCTGCAATTCGAGCTTGCTCTCTTGCAGTCCCAGCAGCAGTAAGAGCAGTGTCAATTGCAACCCACACTTCCATAACAGCAGATGCAGCAGTATCACCTGCTGCTGCCGGCCACAACCTTTTTGACACCTCGAGATTTGAATCTGCAGAAGACTCTTTCAGACTGGTCTCCTGATCCAAGCAACCACTGACCTCAGCATCATTTGAAATGTGACTACGCTGAGAGAATCCGACTTCTTCGTGGCTTCCAGCTCCTTCAAGGACATCTGCATTCTCACCCTGCACATGGACATCACCCTTAGGAGAGTGCAGACCTACACCCCTCAACTGCAGAGAGGAGGCCCACTTCTTTATCTGGACTTTTGTCATGGGGACAAGGGTGAGGAGGTTTAAACCTGACCTCTTCGGAGGCTGCAATCACAAAAGGAGATGCATGTTTGTGTTTAAATTGCTCCCTGTGGTGCTTTTCAATTTGTAAGTTCCTGCAAGGAAAATCCATCCGCCCACCTCTGGGTCACATGCAATGGAAGCAACAAAACTCTGAAGAATGTAAAGTGATTGATTTGTCAGTTTGAAGAATGTGAAGCAATATGATTTGTGTACCTCTCTGCAGCAAACGAAGTCCGTAAATGTGGGCACAAACTGCTGCTGTTGTGAACAAGAGATGGGGGATAAGCACAATGTCTTGAAGGGACAGGCTGCTGCAAAAGGAGAAGAAATGAACTAGGAGCTGGAGGTTTCCATAAGACTCCAGACACATTTGCATGTGGACTTGACAACATTTTCTCCCATAAGTTGCAGTATGAGTGATGATGGATGCTGAAATCAAAAGTGCAAGCAACATCTGGTTTCAGTTCATGATGATGGCATCTGAACAAACACAAAATTGGCCATCGCAGGAAATGAAGACCTGAGAGAGTGTTAAGAGAACCTGATCATCTGTATTGAGCCATATTGGACTTCAGAACATTCCAACTGCAATCTCATGATGGCATTTAGCATATCTTGAACCAAACCCTAATCAAAAAAGGGGGATTGTAGATGAGGCTGCTGCCATGGCTAATTCAACAAGGTGATCCTGTTAGCGCCAAGCATACTCCACAATTTCAATGGCAGAGATGAGCTGACAGGAACTATTACAGAAGATCAAACATTTCTCCACTCGATCAACATGCACAGAACAATTCTAACTGGGATTCACAGTGGACCACCACCTGGGCTGCAAACTCCATCCTCTGTGTGTACGTGTGTGTGAGTGTGTGTGTTTTCTGTGAAGGTTTTTGATTTTTGAAGCACCTTGTAAGCATACCCAATTCAATCCTTCTAAATAGCAATTGCCTCCAAAGAGAGCACTTCCGATTGTTGCCCCTAAAACCCCGCACAAACCCTAACTCCGTACTGTGCAATGCTCTGCAGATCAATTTGGAGAGAGCACTGAGGCAGTGAGAGAGAGCATTGAGGAATTGACTACCTTCGGTCTCAGAACCAGAAGTCGACGAACTTTAACTGTGCTGACGAAATCTTGAGCGGCTCTCCATCCAAGACAAAAGAACACTAGAACTACTCCCCCCTAACCCTCATTCACCTCAGAGAGATGAACAAGGTCTCCGGTGGGTTTGATTCACTCCAAGAGAGATTCAAGGACTCCCAATTGCTTCACCCTTGTTCTTCTCTCTTACAAAAAAATCCAAATTCTCCGCTTTCTTCTTCTTCTTCTTCTTACCTTTCTCTTCACTCTTCTTCTTCTTCTTCTTCTTCACCCAAGATCCAAAACTCCACTTCACTGTCCACAACAACGCAAGCTCCCAGAAGCTCTCACCTGACACCTGACACCTTGAATTTTTGTCTTTAGCAGAGAATTCAGCTCCGCCTGTATCCCCCCCACGGCCCACGTCACCCACCCCTCAGCAGCAGCTAGTACAAGAGCTATTGTATACTCCAGCTGCTACTTCCAGCTTTGCAACTCAAACCACCACCACCATCATCATCACCACCACCACCACCACCACCACCTACAGCACCATCACCACCACCCTCAGCTTCCAAGCAGATTGCAAAGCAACTTCAGATGACAACACCTGAAGCTCCTTTTGCAAGATTATTCTTCGTTCTAAAATTTTCATGAAGCTGCTGAATTTCGAAGAATGGGTAGGCTGGTGGATGATCGATCGAATTTGCATCTGGATTTTCGATTTCTCTTTGTGAATTTTCGTCGATTCTCTGGTGTTTTCGTGTGTGTGTGTGTGTGTGTGTGTTTGCGTAAATTGTGTGTTTCGAATCCGACAAATTCTATCCCATAAGTTTTGGACATATTGTTCCCTGTCACTTTAAATATTGTTCATATTCGTTAGACACGTGTAGAATTTTTGTTTGCCTGTCCTTCAACAAACCACATGTCCAGAACGAGAAACTCTTTTTGATGCCTGTTAGACAGGAGCAGCTCCAGCACATGTCTAATTAATTATTTTTGAAATTTCCATTTTGGAAATTAAAAAATATTCCTGAATATTCAAAAAGACTCTTCAATTTCCTACACCCAAAAAAGAATTTCCGAAAATTTTCAGCATTTAAAATATATATATATATATATAAAGATAATTTGTGCCAAAGCCGCCAAGGTACTTGGGGTAGTAGGCTGTAGCCTTTTTTCTTTTCTTTTTCTTTAAAATAAAAACATTTAGGCTTTTGGGGTAGCAGCCTAGCGCCACACGGAGTCAACCTGAACTTGTGCAAGACATGCTGAAGAGGAAAAGCCACAGAGAGACATGTGGCAAGTCCTGCGCCAGTAACCCAGCCCTGTTCCAGTTAGCCCGCCCTAGTCCAACTCAGCAAAGGAATGAAAAGGGCCGGGGGTGGGGGGGCGGGGGGAGACAGTTGAAGGGGAATCTACTTTACACCGTGGAATTTCGACTGGCTCCTGTAAGCCTGCCCCTGCTGCTCCAGTCAGCAAAGAAAATGATGGGTTTAGGGTTGAAGGGAATCCTCTTTACACCGTGGAATTTTCTCCTCCCCCCACCCCTCCCAAGTGTCATGGAAAAGGGACTCGCACCCTTTCTTCCCCTCCTCTCAAAAGAACCGTTTTATGCTCGGTTTTCTCATGTTTCCACAAACCCCCCCCCCTTGACTTAGGGTCTCTTGCATTACCCAAAAATGGCAAAGAACACACACATGTAGGTGACAAAAAAATCTTGTAGCCAATGAGCATGCATGCAACCAAGATGGGCCCAAGTTTTTTTTTGTCTTTTTGGGAATAGTGAGTTTGTTGGATTATTTTGTTGTTGCCAATGTGTTCCCATGAAGTTCCCACTTTGTTCCCATCAGGTTCCCAATAACTTCTCACTTTTTTAATCCCATTTCTTTTGCCCTAAGTTTTACTCTTGTGAGCTAAAGAACAAGCCCAAAGGAAGAGGTTACAATGTATCTATTTGGGGGACTGTTCAAAGCTTGATTAAATCTCTTTTTTTTGTGATGGACTGACCAATCAAAGATGCCTATTACAAAAGCAAAAAAAAATAAATTGAACTTCAAGGGTACCCCCACAACTAATTAATATGAGTCATAATAAAATAAGTACCCCCATTTTATAATTGGGGGTATTAGCCCAGGCCAAAAATGGTGACAAACTGTTTTGGAACATAGATTTTTATTTCATGCAGCCAATGGGAAGGCTCAGCATGCACTCAAAGTGCCTTGTTTTTTTTTTCTTTTAAGTTTTGGGTGAGGGGTGGGGAGGGGAGGGGAGGGGAGGGGGAGGATTTCTTTCCTTTTCTCATTTGTTCCCAACATGTTCCCAATGGGTTCACCAAGGGTGTTCCCAATAGCACCTCCCATATGTTTTGCCCAAAGTCCTCCCCTTCTCACCTACATAGGTGGGCCAAAGGGGGAGCCACTCCATATTTCCATAGAATCTTCTATTTTGGGGAGCCTCCATAGTTTCAACTTTTATTTATTATGATACTAAATTTTTTCGTTAAAAATAACTTTCTTATATTACATTAAATTAAATTAAAAAGATGTTTAATCGCATTTTGCATACCGTGGGCCATTGGATCAGATGAGCGCTCTGGAGATCTCACTACCCATCAAGTACGAGCCTTCCTTTCTTCTACTCTCTCTCTCTCTCTCCATCTCTATTTCTTTCTCCTCGGAAACACGCACTCTGTCAAGATTGCAGAGCAACAATTGTATTCAGTCTCGAGTTCCAAACTCCTCCTCCTCCTCCTCCTCCTCCTCTTCCTCACATGTGCCATGTTTCCTTTGTCTTTCACTGTCATATACATTTTTCAACACAACTCACAAAAAATTTCTCTAAGAGAGTATCATGAAGTCTCAAAAGATGATGATTCTCTTGATCCTCTTTCTGTTCGCGAAGAAAGTGCAATGGAAAAAGAGCATCGTCAACTCTCAATAATAGCCTTTGCACTTTTTTCACCAACACAAAACCATGCTTCAAGATCAAAAGCTTGTGCACTCGAGAAGAGTTGTTTTGTGGAATTGGATACTGGAAAAAAAAACAATCAGTTTTGACATCTTTGCAAAAGGATTATGGTTGAATCTTTGTTGCTGGTTGAATCTTTGTTGCTTGTTCAATCTTTGTTGTTTTGTAGTGACCTAATGTATGGTGAGTCTTTTGCTGATAAGAATTTCAGTGGCAGAATTTTATGTTCTGGAACATCAAATGCAAGCAAAAGGTTTGCTGCAGGGATGATGAGAGTGACTGATTGTGTAATGTGGAGTGCAAAGTGGAGCTTGCATTTGTGGTTGGAGCAATTGTGATTTCGCATCCTAACAAAGTATACAATCTCTTGAACTTTTATTCTTCTTTCTGGCATTATTACAGTTTTCGGGCCGACCGGCCATAACTTTTGTCAGAAATTGTGGTTTTTATTATTGCTTGTTGTATAGCTTTGATATGAGGATTTTACAGGTTTTTTTTTTTTTGTTTTTGAGACAGGTGGAGAAAGGAGAAGAAGATGCTTATTTCATCAACGAGTATGGTGGAGGTGTACTCGGTGTTGCTGATGTGTTTCCGGGTGAGCTTGTATGGAAGTCACTGATAAACTCTCTTTTATGGATCTAATGCACGTGGTTCTTTCAAAAAAATTAGCCATTCCTTTTGTTTCCTTTTCAAAGTGCAACATCTGGATATTATGCAGTCCAGTAAAGATTTTTTCTCTTTGTTTTGTGATTGCAAAGAACAGATGGGCTACTGAGATGTCGATCCTGCACTTTACTCCCAATTAGAGCTAATGGCACATGCCTCAAACGCTGCAGCTTTTGAAGAGGTTTCCTTCCATCTTACCATAACTTGTGGCATCTGTATCGGTTGATGAGTGAGATCAGTCTTTGCTGACCTTTTCAGAACCTGGAAGTTTCCTATTTCTAGCATAGAAAACACCCATCTTTCTTTCTTCGTCATTATTGATTCTGGCATGTGAGTTGTGCAACTTGTCAGATTTTCAAGATTAAACTCCAGAAAAAATGCATAGGATCCACATATGCACAGGCTAATCCCAGTTCTACTTTAGGAACCTCTCATCATTAAGAGAAGTTGTACAAATGTATGGTAGTAGATTCTTGTATGAATGTGCTCTTGGTTGTTTGATCTGGAAAATTCCATGACATTCCGATGGCAAGATGATGCTTGTTCATGCAGCAAGTGCCCAAGGCATTTCAGGTTGGTCACTTATTCAAGTCCTTTCCAGCATGCATGAAGTTGATTGAAAAATCATTTTGAAGCATCTGTCTAGTCAAGTGGTGGTGGAGTTAAATATGTGTCACAGAACAGGGGGGTCCTATTTCTGTTTCTAAGTCTTCTAAACTGCAACAACTTCCAGGATGCTAATGCATTTTACTGATGTGAGATTTCCAATCATAGAGCAGATAATGAAGTGAGACAATGCATTGAACCATCTCAGCATACCAACAACTTACTTCACACACCCTAAGATTAATATGGTTGGCCTCACAGAGGTACTCAAGCTTCTACCGATAGTTTTGTTTCTATCTTTAAACCTATGTGGCTATTGCGTGGACTAAATAAATTGTGGTTTGCAGCTACAAGCAAGAGCAAAGGCAGCTGAGGAGGGTTTTGAAGTGTCTGAAGCCAAGACTAGCTTCAAAGCCAACAGCAAGGCTCTTACTGAGAATGAGGGTGAAGGTTTTGTTAAGGTATGCATGAGCACAAGTGAATCAAATTTTTGTTTTTCTTAGCCACTCAGCATCAACACTAGAACTCAATAGCCCTGCAAGGAATCAGAAGCCCCAGGTTCGTGATGACTTAGGATGTCCAGTTTACCCAGTGACCCCCATTTAGCTGGGTTGGGCGTTTATGGGTAACATCTTAGTATTACCTACTAGTGAATTGAACCTAGAACCAGTTGTGGGGTGGCCATGAGTCCTCACTACTGGATTTTTGGTTTGATGCTGATCTTGGAGAAAGAATTTGCACATGACTGACTGTGAATGTGGTCAAATCCTATAGTTGATATATTGGGCAAACATTAGGGAGATCCTGGGAGTCCACATTCTTGGCCTAAATGCAGCTGATCCCATTCGTGAAGCCTCGAATGCTATTGCTATGGGCACCTTTATCAAGGTTTGTACTTGCCACCTTTTGTCTCACTTTTATATGAAGCTAATGGGAAGAACCAATACCATGTCTAACATCTTCAAATATTTCAACGACTAATGATTGTCATGTTGCTCTGTGTAAAATTGGGAGAATTGCTTGTCATCACATCTAGTGAGTTGAGGTGATGACTAGTGGTAAATGTGTGGCTATATCCTAGTACTAGAAAATTTGTTGGAAGATGGTCTATCTTTATTGTGTGCAACAGATGCATTTGGAAATTCAGTTGCAGTGCACTAATATTCATCATGGTTGGTGTGCAAGATATCAAGTTTGCTATTCATGCACATCCAATGTTGTCTAAAGTCCTAGATGAAGTCCTAGATGAGCTTTTTAAATCTACTAAGGTACAGTCTATTTAGTTTTAAATCCTTTCTTTTTCATTAGAATAATCTTTAATTTGAATTATTTTAAGTATCTAATTTGTGTCAAATGTAGCCCATGCCCCTTATTTCTCTATATGCATGCAATATGTAACAGGTCTTTAATTAGTCGTAATTTGTTGTTAGGTCTAAGATTAGGTGAATGTTAATCTAGAGTACTTGAAGGTTTATTAGAGGGACAAGTCGTTAGGAACCCTAAAAAGTGTACTCTAAACCTTAATCTATTACAAACATAGACCTAAACCCTATCCACTGTAGACTTAGATGTAGCTTGCTGTGAACCTCTATAACCATGATCCATTATAGCCCTAGATTTAACACAAACCTAATCTAAATCTAAACCCTAATTTTGTACACCTCGACACATTTATTCTAAAGGTGATGAGTTATGATGGTTGCTATATAATCTTATTTGGTTCTATTCTTAAAACATTCTTTTCTAGCATTTTATCTTCTTTATAGTTTGCAAGTTTTGTGATATTTGAAGCACATCATTTGAGCTATGTTTGTAATTTTCTTTCTATTTGTTCACTTATGGGAAGTTTATTTTGAATTATTGAAGTCCTTTTAAAGGTTTTTGTTTGTGTTTCAGCACATCACAAATCTCTAAGTGTTTTATGACTATATTGGATCTTAGTTTCATAAAGTTTTTAGTTTTTTGTCTCTTGTGTATATTACAGTGTAAAAGACAAGCACATTTTTTATCTGCCATAGATATTCAAGTGTTCCATAACTACATTCGATTTTGGTTTCATAAAGCTTTTAGTTTTCAATTTTTTGTATATATTGCAGTGCAAAATATAAGCAAACTTTCTATCTATTATGCATATTATAGTGAGGAATGTATAAGCTTTTTGTTTTGTTTATATTTAGGTTGGTTTTTGGAACTTCAATTTTTTGTCCTTTGTGTATATTATAATGTAAAAGACAAACACATTTTTGGTCTACCATAAATATCCAAGTGTTCCATAACTACATTGGGTTTTAGTTTCATAAAGCTTTTAGTTTTCAATTTTATGTATATATTGTAGTGCAAAATATAAGCAAACGTTCTATCTATTATGCATATTACAGTGACGAGTGTATAAGCAATTTGTTTTGTTTCTATTCAAGTTGTTTTTGGGAATTTTTGGGAACATGAGTTGGTTGATATGTGGGTATTGCAATTTGAAACGTTTTATGGAAAACCCAACCATAAACAAGAGAAGATCAAAAGTTTGTAATAACTACATAGACAAATTGATTTATGCACCAAGGAGTCCTTTCATGAAAATGGGCAATGTAATTATATTACATTTTTCGTTAAAGTTATTGTGCAAGTATTTCATGATAAAGATAATGGAGGTATTGCTTAAATACTCTAGCATGGCCACAGAATGTGCTAACCTTATTAGATTAAGGTATTGTTCATTTGGTTTATAGTAAATGTAATCCATTTGTAATGGATGGGGGTATTATGTGCAACATGGCATAAGATTAACCCAAAATCTACAAATCTCAAAATTAGAGGTCAAAATTAAAACAAGTGGATTAATACAAAAATGTTCAAGTAACCACACTACAAAAAGGATGGTGACAAAAATATATCATGCTAAATTAATCTATAATGGTTTGATACAAAATGGTGCATATGTGCATAAAAGCTATATCTATAATTATTCCTCCGAAGAGGATGAACTAAAAAGAATGCCCATATTGGTGCAATACTTTGCTATAGCTTCTACAACTTTGGTTGCATGGTGATGAGTAAATAGTTTACGATGCTCAAGTGCAAGTCAAATTGCATTTACAACAAAAGCCTCCTTTGTTATGCTTTGAAGCCTAACATAAGAAAACAAAAAAACAAATTACATTACAATGTTAAAATGCAAACAATTTTATTTTTATTTTTAAAATATGGAAATATACTACCCATGAATGAATCTGAAATCGTGATACTTGCATATTGCATCCATTTCTTTGACTTGGTTATGTTTATTGGACTCCAATGTCCAATTTTGAATGCCCCATGCAAGTATCCAAGGTTTTGCATAAGCAACTATACTTGCCCGAATTGTTTCAACAAGGTTTTCATCCTTTTCAAGGCGTGCCCATGCACTTTGTGGCATGAACCCCACCCCCCATGTTGGAATCCCAATGATGCCCAACAAGATCTCGAAGGCTAAACGTACCAACAAAGGTCGCTTAACTTGTTCCATTTGTTACACTTGGGCTTGGAGTTCATCCCATTCTAACTCTACTTTCTTTTTCACTTTATCGAAAGCCTTCTTTTCATTCCGCTTTTGCCTTGCGTGTGGGTTGCTCAAAATTCGAGCATTCATAACATGGTGATTCTGTTGCCTTGGTCCCCCAACACAAAATTTGCCTACCTCCATGCAAAGCTTGTGTTTGTTGTCCAAATGTTGACAAAATAGCCATTTAGCTGCATAAGCGTTAGTGCATCCATTGATCTTGCACTTCCACCTTGCCATTTCGTGCACCCAATCTACATCTTTCGTTGCATGATTTGGTGGTATTTCTACTTGATCATTTTCATGTGAAGCCACCGAAGCCCCTACGAAAACAACATTCAAAATCAAACCAAAAAATAATCCTTAAAAATGATGAAAATATTGCAAACAAACTAATAATAAAAACTTACAAAATATGAAGGTATTGCAAATAAACTAGCAAGAAATCCCTACACAATATGAAGGTATTGCAAATAAATTAACAAGAGAACTTTTTAAATATGAAGGTACTACAAATTAGCAAATAAACATTAAATACAAGGAGGGCATTACAAATAGGCTAGCAATTAAAACCTTCAAACAATGAAAATATTGCTTAGAAAAATTTGGGCAAAAAACTACCCCATCCCCATTTTCAAATAGAGAATGAAGATGGGGTTTAGGGTTTGGATTGGGACTTTTTATTTGTAATGTGTTGCATTGCACTATTTTAAACCCTATCATGTGAAATGTATCATCCATCATAACAAATTTACTTTCAAAAATAGGAGTGGGATTAAGGTTTACTTTCAAAAGTAAGAGTATAGATGATAATTATTTGTTCCACTTCAATTTCCTCTTCATTTACTACAACATTCACTTGTTGATTATCGGCAATCACCTTTCCTTGGTGTTTAAATTTCTTCCGAGGATGTGCCATGCTACAACAAAAACATTCAAATCCTTAAACAATAATCAATCCAAAAACAAAAAAAAAAAAAACTTGAATCTCCCCAATAATAATGATTGCCACCACTACCAAAGAACTTCAATCTCCCTTAAATAAACAATTGCAAACAACATATAAAAAGGGATAGTAACTTATTTTTTCCAATTTTAAAAGTTTTATTTTTGATTAAAATTAATTATTATAATTTAATTATTATAATATATATTTCATTATAATTGAATTGAATTAATATAAAAATCATATATTTATATTATTAAATTTATTTTAATTATAATTATTTGGCTATATTGACTAATTATTTATGTTTTTATTGAAAACCACCAGAAGACGTGCCACAAAGAACACCTATCCTCCTAAAATCCTCAAGAATTTCCACAACAAATCATATGAAAATAAGCCAAAATTTTCAAAGATCACCAAAACATAATCGGCAAATACATTTTGCAAGTCAGAGTAGAAAAACAAAATAAGAGTAATCCAAGCATAACATTGTGAACTTGTGCAAGTAATGCAAGAACTCAAGGCAATGTGGCCTCACCACAAAGCAATAATTACAATGAAAACACATGAGGCAACATGGCCTCACCACATACTAATATATTTGGATAAAGCCCAAGGTCTCCTCAAAAACAAGAGTGAATTGTTTAATGTATTACATGCATTCATTTACAAAGTCATTAATTCAAGTATTTTTAAAATCTCTAAAAATTTGTCAAATGTATTGTGCCCATTTACAAATTGAATAAAAAGAAATTCCAACACACACAAGAAATTCTAACCAGCATCACTGGTGTGGTTCTTTTTGGCCAAGAACTTGTCCAAATGTTGTGTACCACACAACCCCTTTCCTCCTTACCTTTGCATTTGTCAGGGGGTGGTGACATCCCCACGTACAAGAAGGACTACAGTAATGATGCATCAGGTGGTGATGTAACTAGTGAACTCACACTTGAGAAAAAACCCAGGAGATGACAACAAACTGGGAGCTTCACAACTTGTCGTCATCTTTTCCATTTGAGGAAAAAAACTAAGAGACGATGACGAGCCGAAAAGCTCGTCCCGTTGTCTCTACACTTGAGAAACTAACTAAGAAATGACAACAAGCCTCCCAACTCACCATAATCTGCTACACTTGATAAAAAAAACAAATAGATGATGACGAACCAAGGAAGCTCGCCGTCATCTGCTACACGTAAAAGAAAAACAAAGAAATGACGACGAGCCAAGGAGGCTCACCGTCATCTATATTGTGCCCATTAACAAATTGTATAATATGAATTTCCAACACACACAAGAAACTCCAGCTAGCATCACTAGTGTAGTTCCTTTTGGCCAAGAACCTATCCAAATGTTGTATACTTCACTGCCCCTTTCCTCCTTACCTTTGCATTTGTCAAAAGGTGGTGACATCCCCATGTACAGGAAGGTATAGTAATGAAGCATGAGGTGGTGATGCAACCAGTGAGATCACAAAAACCCAAGAGATGCATCAAGTGGTGATGTAGTCAGTGAAATCACAAAAACCCAAGAGATGCATCAAGTTGTGATGTAGTCAATGAGATCACAAAAACCCAAGAGATGCATCAAGTGGTGATGTAGTCAATGATCTCATAGTTGAGAAAAAACCTAGGAGATGCATCAAGTGGTGATGTAACCAATGAGCTCAAACTTGAGAAAAAACCCAAGAGATGACAATGAACCAAGGGCCGTCCAGCTCATCGTCATCTTCTGCATTTTCTTAAGTGTAGCAAATGACGGCGAGCCTCCTTGGCTTGTTATCATTTTTTTGTTTTTTTCTTAGGTGTAGCAGATGATGACGAGCCTCCCTAACTCATTGTCATTTCTTTGTTTTTTTTTCTCAAGTGTAGCAAATGACGACGAGCCTCCATAGCTCGTCGTCATCTCCTTGTTTTTTTTTTCTCAAATGTAGCAAATGACAACGAGCCGAAAGGCTCATCATCATTTTTCTTAGTTTTTTTCTTAGGTGCAAGAGATGATGGCGAGCCGAGAAGCTTGTCGTCCTTTCTTAGTTTTTTTCTCATGTGCAGCAGATGATGACGTGCCAGATAGGCTCACCGTCATCTACTACAAGTGAGAAAAAAAACAAAAGTGAAAAAAAAGCAAAGAAAAAAAAAGGTTGATATACACTTGCCACAAATGCATTAGTTATTTTTTGGAGGAGCGTTTTCTACAACACCACTCCAACAACATCTTCTGCAACACCGTTTTAACGTTACTTCTGCAACATTGTTTCAACACCGCCTTTACAACATTATCTTCAGTAACAGCACTTCAACATTGCTTCTATAGCACTATCTTCTGTTGCATCGCTTTTGCTCTTGAGTGACAGCGAGGTTTAGGGTTTTTGGTGGGGCGGAGGTAGGTAGTTGGGGGTTTGAAATGCTTGGGGAGTAGAATAGATTTTTTTTATGGGTAGCCTTGAAGTAAGTGAAGGAAAAAAAATGAATTGACTTAACCTCAATGCTTATAGTAGATCCAATAATTGGGATGAACTTGAGTTCATCCCAAACGGAATTGGTGTAATCATGGGGGCTGGGTCATCTCGGTCGGCGAGAACAGCCAGTTTCAACATAATAGGGCATTAAATGTGTAACTAAGAATGAAATTTTTCAAAACAAAATAACTAGGACCCAAACTAGTTTTTTGATCAATTTTGGTGGTAATCTAAGTTTCATCCCCTCTTTCCTTTTTTCACTATTAGTACATATATTTTCATTGCTCCTATTTCTACAATTATTATAATTATTCTCGAACCTTGTGCATTAAATGTTGAGTTTCAGCATTTCATATTGAGACTAATTAATAAAATTTCCTTACTTGTGGATACCATTGAAAGAGGGGATAGGGGATGAAAGCATAGAGGATAGGGGGTGAAAGAGAGGGTGACTTTCCAGATAACTTTGGTATATAAGAGTTCAACTTGGTTAAGTAAGAGGGAAAAAAATCTTTTGCAATTTGTAGTTATTTTCCCCCTTAGTGATTTTAGATTAGTTGCATAATTTAATTGGAGTTAATATTATTTTGGACTATATGTGAAGGTTGGTTTCTCACCTTGTTATGTTAGGTAGTTGCTCGTTTGGAAATTTATATCCTTTTTATAAAATGGGCGGTCAAATTATTGCTCTTGATCATTACAAAGAGAACATGTGAAAATGATTCAAGCAAAATGACAAAACAAAGGTTGTGAAAACTTGAGCATTGCTTATTGAAATTCACATTTTGGATTCATACACCAAGCATCTCGATTGTCATGCGCACACATTAAAGACATGTTGCTCAAATATAGTCAAGGTTAAGCACCTATCCTAGGTAGAAGAAATTGGATCCAACATAATTCAAATTGGATTCAACAAAACATACATCATGAAACAAATTGTAATTTGAAAAGTCACCTTACAAAATGGTAAACAAACTCTTGGAAGGTCAAATTTCTTATATGTTTCCATTTTCCACATATCCATTCCCACACCTTGAGATCTTCAAAATTCACTCTCAAAAGTCGCACAAAAAAGGAAAAAAAAAAGAAAAAGGATTTCTGTTTGCTCTCTCAAAATCTCAACACAAATCAACTTTGATTAACCCAACACAAATTATTTCAAAAGGAACCTAAACCCATAAATGCAAACCCAAAGTTTTAAAAACTCACATGTTAGCCAACCTTATAATTTCAAAAGTATCAACTTTTGTAACTCTCCTCTCTCTTTTTCCATTTGTTGAACCATTTTCCATGTGAATATGGAAGATACTAGAAGCCGACTACAAGCAACCTAATACATATTGAAACACAAAATTCAATTTTAAGTATGCATAAATGCTTGCTTGTAAAAAACCACATGTTTCAAATTTGGAATTTTATTGAACAATAGTAGTAGTAATAATGCTTTACTTGAAGCATTTATTAAATGATAATCATCAAAATAAAATGCCTGATCAAAATTTAGAACTTTTTGCTTAAATTTCAATAAAAATTCTAAAGAGGTGTTAAATAGCTTAAAATTTTGACAAGAGTGATTATTAATTGTTACGAATTTTTTTTAATGCTAAAATTATATTAACAAGTTACCTTTTCCATTGCATTGCATAAGTGCGACCCTAAGTCCTACGTAAACCTATGACTGTAATCAATAGTTAAACCAAAGATCTAGACCTTGTGAAAAAAACATAGTTATGACATTCTTAGTGCGAGAATGTTATGGAAGCCCAAAGAAGCAAGAATTTTTAAAAAATTTTAAAAAATTTATAGATCAACCAGTGTAATTTGGTAAACATTCGCGGGTAAAGAATGTTATGACAAGGTGCTAAATGAAGAATTTTAAAAAAATTTAATGTGCAAAATGAAGAATGTCATAACTATGGAAAAAAGCCTTAAGAACCATCAGCTAGATTTAGCCAACCTTGGGTTTTCCATGACCAAAATTCATTTAAATTATTTATAAATATTATAAATATTTGATGCCTAAGTTCAAATCTAACATTTCTTGGGCTTAATATGGCCATTAAAGGTGCATTCACAATTGGTGTTAAGGACTCTAATGTTGAATCCCCTAACACCATGCTAGTCACTTAGGACTTACAACTACTTAATTATCATGAACGTTTTATTTTAAGTTAACATTCACTTAACATTAAATTATCGCCCATTTAACATTGTGTGCCACCTAGGATGCCACCTAGATTTCATTTAACATTGACTTAACATCAAGTGTGAATGCACCATAAAAGTCCTTACTAAAAAAGAATGAAAGTATCAATGTGGGTTCTAGTTCACACTAGCTCGTTTTTGAAAACCTAAAACTATTCAACATTGGTTTTCATTGGTGTTGTAATTGAACAAAGTGTTTTTTGCAACCATAATGGCAACTATAAATTGGTTGGGTTAAATTATTCAAAATATTGTCAACCCTCATTTCATTGGGGTACATTAAATCAAATTTCTATCTAGAAACAAGTTCATCAATGTAAGGAAAACCAAAAGAAAATGAAATGCACACACTTTAGATTTTGAACCAATATATCTTTTATTAAAAAAATAAAATCATGCATATGTTAAATTTTGATATTAATTAAAAAAAGTTTTAGCCATGTTGTCAATTAAAACCCTTGCCCTTCCAAGCCATCGTTTTTTCTCTATATGTTTTCATATGGTTCCCAATAGTTCATCATTATTTATGAGGGATTATATTATATTTTTTCATGTCCATGTAGGTGGTTAAGGGAAGGAGTTATTTAGTTAAATTTTACAAAGGCAAGTTATTAAATTATTTTAATATAGATAGCATGGGGAAAAAGGCATATGAGCATGTGCATTTTCATGTAAGTGGGTAGAGGACAAAAGTGAAATAATTAGGCTTGGAAGAGATAGGTTCAAACCAATGAATAGGGCATTATATAAAGCTTCTGTAGTCCGAGTTTGTTTTTTTTCTTTGTAAAATTAAGCCTTTGAGGCATGCACATAATTTGAATAAATGAGATGCCTTTCAAACATAAACCCGAGCATGCATATTGGCAAAACTATATTCAAAACCATCATAGTCCTTCATTAATGTTGTGTGAAATCCTCATTGAACTGAAGCAAAAATTGTAAACGACTAAAGTATTACATGTGCAAGCTTGCAATGTTGAACTAAAATTTACAATCTCCTTAATTTAAATTATAAATTTGCTCTGAATTATAGAGCCAACATAGAGTGGAAATGCTCTTAGATTGGGTCTAGCTTCATAAAATTGGCACCATACTAGGATAGATATTTCAAGGCATACATAATTAAAATAGCCCATGGCCAATTGCTCAAAAAGTGGTAGCAAATTGTTTCATTTTAAATTTTAAACCATTTCATCATTGAGCCATTCTATGCCTTTGAGCAGTCCATCATGGTGCCCATCTACACACATTGAAACCTTTCCATTTGTAAAGTAGACCCAAAAAAGACAAAAACCAACTAAATCAATTCTTCAAATCAAAGCACCAAAAAAGCTTCTACCACAACATTAAGGCAACACAAAAGCAAAATATGGATAGGTTTACCTCTATTTTTAGCATTGAATTATTTGCTACCACAAATGCTACTTCAATTTTCTTCAAACAAGTTAAAACCAACAATCATCTTTGTATTTTCCTCAACAAGACCATCTTCAACGTCTAAGTATTCTTCAATTGATTTGAATTGTGAAACATTTGAGCAAGCAAAGGTGATATTTTCTAACTAATTCTTGATGGTCAAAACCAATTGTCCAAGTTGTCAAAACCAAGCCAACACCATATCAAACCAATAATAACCCTTACCATGTTAAAAATTCTTTTAGTTTGAATATGGGATCTTTTTGGAACACCCATGAGTTGACACATCAAAAATCCAATGTTTTGAAATTGCCCTCCATGTTCTATACACCAAATCAAAGGATTGAATGGAACCATTGGCATATGAGTCCTTTTGAACAAAGACAATTCTACTCTTAAGAACCCAACTACGATTTTTTCAAATGAAGCCAAACATCCAAAGACACACAATCCAAGTGCAACAATAGAAACAAGTTTAATAATGACAACAATATTTGGTGTCAAGTTGTTGTAAACAATCATCAACATAGGCATTATAACTTCATGATCAAAAATTGTGGTAATATATGTGGTTGTATCAAGGCCCACAAAATTTGTAATAAGTTGTAGGTTTTAAAACCACAAGTCTACCATAAGCACAAGCATGTTATGTGTATTTTAGGGTTGATAGGATGAAGCAAAACTTAGAAATGGATTTAATTTAAATTTTCATTTTTCATGTGATTACTTGATATTACTTGATTATTTGATCTTGGGTTTATTGATGTAAGAGTTCAAAGTCAAAATCTTCAGGTTATAATCAACATCAACAAAAAACAAAATTAAATACATGTTAGTTTGAAAACAAAGCCATCAATTCATGAAATCACATCTCATTTGCATGAAACACATACCTACATTATTTTAGCTCCATGAAAACTCGTGTTCTAAATTATCCAACCCATATTAAAAATTGCAAAAATTACACCAAATAATAACCAATACCCATGGGATTGGTTCGTGTGTAACACATTAGGTAATCATATGAATCAAGATCTCATTCACTTTTTTTTGCCATAACCCATGTTTATGGGCTAGGAATTTTACTTTGCAAAACAATGGTTTGCCATGAATAGTATAGATATGATGGCATGCTTCATTTCCAAAGTCCCTTTGAAAATAATGATTTTTGATGTGAATCAAGTTTTAATAAGAGTTTTCAACTTTTGAAGACAAAGAGATGAATCTTTGTGATCTCTTACCCACTTTTGTTTACCCTTTCCACTTTATTTGTCATGATAGTCTTTTAAAGAGAAGATTTTACCTCTTTTGGGTGAAGGCACATTACAATGTACACAACTTGAGGGAAATTTGGAACTACATATAGTATCAAAAGTATCAACATGTAAGATTTCACTCACTTTGAATTATAATTTAAATCACATATAAATGATTTGGGCTTCAAAATTTTAAAACTCACAAGAATCATGAATGTGAAATTGAGACGTAATTGTACATTTGTGAAAATGTACACCAATAATTTAATAAAGGTTTCTTAAATACCCTTATTTGACAATAATTTTCCATTTTAAAAAAAATTTGAAGACCATCTCATTTTTCTTAAATAATTAAAAAACACTTAACCCAAGTAAATCTTCAATGGAAGAACAGTTTTTAACTTTAAAAAATCATAATCATCAACATTATCATATCATAATGTATTAATGAACATTTTAAAATCATATGATCTAAATTCCATGACTTTAATAAAAATTGAAAACTTCAATGAGAAATATTGTTCTTTATGGTTTCTTTTAATGTATGTGTAAAATTTCATGAAATTTTTGTCATTAAATGTAATACTTTTTAGTCCTATTGGAATTACAAAAATGTGACAAGGCTTTACAAATCAAAATAATATTTTATTGGACTATTATATCATTCATATATGCATTGATTTGACAACATAATGTTAGATTCAAACATAAACCATCATCTATTACAAAATTTTAATGAAAATTATTTTCCAAACTTCCACCATATGCATGAAACTCAAATAGGTACTAAAAATTGTCAAATTGTGATAATATTTTGTGTACAATGTTATATGCATTCACCCTATGATTCTAACACACACTTTCAAATCATGAATAACATATTGAAAACATTTGGACATTACATGCCCTTAACATGTGGCAAAATAAAACATTATTAATATGAGTGGAGTGCATGACACTATGTTTGTTAACACCAATTGTGAGGTTGTTCCATGGTCTTCTTAACCATGTTAGGGGTTAATTACTTCATTTGAAAAATGGCATTTACTTGAAAACACAACCCAATCACATTATTGAAGGACTACCTTCCTAAGCCATATGTTTTTAATCGAATTCAAAGGTTGGTACCCTTTAATGATGTATAAAGTTAGGTCCTCAAGAAATGCTTCTTGAACATGGTCAAATTTTTTGTAAAGCATTTGATAGTTGAATAAATCAACAAGGTTGAAGTTGGTATTTTTTTCTTCTTAACATGTTATTTGACATAAGGTGTTAAATTGATTACAATCATTTTTTTAAAGGATCAACAACTTTGAGTGTTTGGAAGTAACATGTATGGTCATGGCAATTGTGTCTATAAGTAGCCTTTTTCGATCATGAGTATTTTTTTCACAACAAAAATGAATCCTTGTTAAACATTATAACATACTACACATCTCATCCATTGAGATATAGAAAAATTCTTAGAAACAACAAAATTATAGAGTTTGAAAAAAGGCCATATACTTGTTGTTTTGTTCCAAGCAAGCCAAAACCTTTGATTTGCCTCCAATTGAAGAAATTATTCTGTATTGTTGATGTGTTCATGCCTTCATTGCCAAAATTTCTTCCTAAATGTTTTTCCTTCTCTAGTTAATTTATTTGTTATTCTAAGTCCCACACCACCTTTAGCAACAAAATCATCATAATCAATAATTAACAAAGGGAAATCTATACTAGTTCTTTTCTCACTTTCACAAAATCTACATTATCCTAATTTGAATCCATTGATATGCAACAAAACACAAAAGTGATGGATTGAAGACAACACAATAAAATTGTAATGGTTGTATATATGCATGATGTGAGAATATGACAAAACAAAAAATATCCATTGTATTTACACACCTTTTGTTTGAACCCACAAAACACAAGGTGCATAAGTTGCAAGAAAACCTCCACAAGCATAACACATTGAAAACTTGACTCCTTTCATCACAAGCAAAATACAACGAACACCTAACCACCTTCACTATGAGTAAAACACATGAAAGTTCAAGCAACTCTAGCTCAATAATTCAAATTATGTTTTAAGGTTTTGACAAAATAAAGCCTCTTCAAGAACATAGCAAAAACATGACCTCTTTCACAAGTAAAAAAACACAAGAACTCAAGCAATTGTAGCTCAATAAAATAAGTCCCATTTGAGGGTTTCAAACAAAACAAATTTATTTTAAATAAAACTTGATAATTAGAATGTTTGATAAAAACAAAGTTTGGTGAAATAAATTGAAAGTTTTCCATCAAACCCACATGCAAAGCTCAATGAAACATAATGCTCACAAAGAAAAGCAAATATAGACTTCAAATGTTCAAAGCTCACAACTCACACCAACATCCAAAATTTTTAATACAAAAAAAAAATTAAAAAATCTTTACTTGAAGCTTGTTTTATTGAATACAAAGATCATAAAGATCACCTATTTGCATTAATGCAAACAACATAAAATCACGCAGCACGGTTTTACATGTTTTTATTTCATTCAGCAAAAAGAACTTAGCAATTTTTTTTATATTTAAGAACCGCTTTCAGTACTAGCTGCGGTTCAGCAGATTTCGGCACTAAGAGCATCTCCACCGGTGCTCAGTATGTGACTCCAGACAGTAAAATTTATTGTGAAAAAGTCAAAATGTGCTGGTTTAGCTCAGGAAATTGGTTTTTCTGCACCAAATTCATGCAGCTTGCCGCAGCTGGTAAAAGGCGCAACACAGTTTTGCACCTCCAAAAAAGATTGTAATAAATTGGACCTGACTGCGACTCAGTTTTTGTGATCAGTTGATCATAATGATTGGTTCAAGAGGGCTGCTATTAGTAGTTCCCACGTATAATGCAGTTTTATTGGTGGGGTTGCCAAAAAAAAAAAAAAAAAGCTGAACTTAGACATTTAATTTTATTATCAAGAGTGACATACTGAGCACCGGTGGAGATTCTCTAAGGAAATTGTACTTTCTTTTTTATTTGAATAACTTTCACAGCCAACCCCGCGGCAGAACCACACGGTTCTCCGAAGGGGTGCACTGTCAGGCCCAGAAAACAGTGCTCGACACTTCGCCTTCCGTCCATTTCCTGCACTCGCAATGCACGCTTGTTGCCAGCTTCTTGGCCTTTTGTCTCCATGTTTGTGGCTGGCCGACTCCACCTCTCATGAATCCGCTGTCAAATTACTTCAAACAAGTCAAATTCTGCTGGCTTGCTCAAGTAAATACCGTTTATTGTTGTTATTATTGTTGTTATTGTTGTTGTTTTTTTTTTTGTTTTTGCTTTGTTTTTGCTTTTGAAGTTATGTTTTCGTAAGACGTGATCCAGCCTTGATATCGTTGCTTGCTGGTAAGTTTTTGGCTTCTGAAATTGTTGTGTTTCCGGAAGTCGTGATCGAGTATTGCATCATTTGCTTGCTGGTAAGATTTTGGCTTCTGAAGTTGTGTTTTCGGAAGTCGTCATCGACTCTTGGTATCAGTATTGCTTGCTGGTAAGATTTTTGCTTCTGAAGTTTTGTGTTGTTTCCGGAAGTCGTGATCGAGTATTGTATCATTTGCTTGCTGGTAAGATTTTGGCTTCTGAAGTTGTGTTTTTGGAAGTCGTCATCAACTCTTGGTATCAGTATTGCTTGCTGGTAAGATTTTTGCTTCTGAAGTTGGTTTTGTGGAAGTTGTAGGAGTGTTTTTGAGCTTCATTTTCGTCACTTTTTTGGTCAGGAATTTCTTTTGGAGGAGAGTTTGCAGCACGTTTGGAGTTTCTGATTTTCTGCAGCAGCTTCAGGAACTTGGCGGCAATGGTAGCGGCAGTTACTTGCGGACGTGTAGTCTGTGCCAGGAGGGAACTGGTTTTACTCGTGTGCACAGTGCTTCTGGCGCTGCTGTTGCCTTCTTCGTCTTTCGCTGGTGCGAAACTTGCAGTAGTTTTACACTGCCAGGTTCTTTTCGTTTCCTCTGTGGATCGTATTTTGTGTTGCGTTGCTCATTTACATCGGATCAAGCCTTGTGCGAGTTTTTTTCTTTCCCTTAATTGTTGTTGTGGAGGGAAGATGATGTATCATGTATTGGCTTCTTTTGCTGCACTCGTCATTCATCCTCGCAGTTGAAAATTCCAGAGCTGCAAAGAAATTGTTGTCAGACGCATTTGGAAATGTCGCAGCAGTAATGGAACTAATGCATTGCTAGCAACTAGCTGCAAAGAAACTTCATGCAGCACTTGTCAATGCTGCTGTAGAACCTTGTAAGAAGCGTTGTCTGACATTCATATGTCTTTGTTTTCTCGTTGTAGTAGCTGTGGACGACGGCCGGAAGTTGAGCGGTAAAGAATCCGGGAGTACATATTACCTTGTTGCAGCAGAGAACATCATGTCCAGCGGTTTGTCTCTGTCCACTTTGACGACCCCCGCGTTCCAATCTCTTGATCTGTGCTGGAATATAATATTGTAGTGCTGGTCGATGCAAAATCGCGCCGTTCATGCAGACGTGAATTCCACTAGACAGATCTTCCTATAGACGCAAATCGCTATTGGAATGTGTTTAATCTGGTGTCAATTGTATACCGATCTGCAGATGTAGCTAGTTTGATCGATGTTTCGATGTACAAAACACTGATCTGCAGATGTAGCTAGTTTGATCGACGTTTCGATGTACAAAACACTGATCTGCAGATGCATGTTCAACCGAATTCAGCACTGTGAGCTTCGCGGACGTGAAGAGCGCTTGCCCTTTGAACGCCGTCTCACCCAGCGACGCTTGTTGCACTGCTTACAGAACCGCAGCATGCCAGTACTCTGATCAGGTCAACGACTTCAACAGCATTTGTCCTATCCTGTTCATCAACTATCTCAGCGCTGTAGGTCCTTATCCTGCTGGCTACTTCGTTGGAAACTGCGTGTCGGGCAGTAGCGGCCTCTGCTCGAGCTCCTAGAAAAAACACAGATCCCAAAAAAATCTCTTCTTATATGAGCACAACTGTGTAGTCGTTCTTTTGTGCTCTTTGCTTTCTTTTGGGTTCTTAGTGTCGTCACATTTGCCTGAGCAACAACTGGGTGTTGCAACAGACAGGATTTAAGGGATAAAAGAGTTAGCTCTTGTGCAAACTGCGCATCTTTTGCCAAGAAAACTCAGATTGGTTTTTCTGTGTGGAGTTCTTAAGCAGAGGAATGACAATTCAACTATGTTCGTGCTAACTTTGTGTCCAGCAATTTGCTCTGCTGCTCTTCACCATTCCCTGCCACCTCCTTGTCCAGCAGTTAGCTCTGCTCTTCAACATTCTCTTTATTATTTTCATTTCAGATTCATCATTATGCAAACAAGCTTCTTTCCCAAATGCAGGTGAAAGCCAACAAGTTCTTCTGAAGCCAACAAGCAAAGTTCTTCTGTGTGGACTCTGCATCATCATCTTCACTTTTGGTGAGCAATAATCTCTTCCCATAACTGGTTGAATGTACAAGATCACACATTGTTGTGTGAATAGCTCTGCTTTTGATGTCTCTCTGTGTACAATATATCATTCACTCTATACCTGGGCTAAAATACATTAGGAAGGTAGTTGGAACAGACACCAATCTCAGTTCCAACTCAACCTCATGATCCAAATGCAGTTTGTTGTGTACAGCTGCTAGACAGTGAGGAAAATAGTTAACAATTTTCAATCTAGAGCAAGCAAATACCTGACACTCTGTGTTAACAGAAAACACATCAGCTTCCATAAAACAAGCAGACAGAGAAAATGTGGTATGGAGGAAAATGAGGTACACATTCTTATTTACTTAATCTTTTGGATTTGAAATCGAGTGGAGAAATAGAGCAAGCCATCCTCCGTGAAGCAAATGCAAGTGTGAAGCGCTCATCTTCTGTCAATGGCCGCTCTATGACTTTGATATTTGTTGAATCCTAGAATTCACACCCCATCCATCCACAAAATGTCACAAGGTTGGTTTTTCCCACTGCAGCAAAGTGACAAAGCACATATGGTGGGTCCAAAATCTGCAAATGACAATTTAATTTTACCTTCCTATGAGTGCGAACTGGGTTCTGCTGGTATATGTTGTAGGAGGCTACGTCTCCTATCTGGATTACATTATTGATGTTGCCCCACTGATCCACATTGGTCGGCAAACTATTAGAGTGCCTCCAGTGTCCCCCAACGATGAATTTGTAGTGATACCTATTATCCACCCACAAAACCAAAATATAAGACCCTCTTGTACAATACAAGTATTTGATTCTCAAGACCCCTAAACCCTAAATCCCTAACCCATAATTCTCAAGAGCCCTAAACTCTAAGTTCCTAACACTGGCAATTATAAAGATAATGTAGCAGAACCATTGAAAAGCACCTGGTTTGAATTTTATTTCAATCTGATACACAATCTTCATAACTATTGAGAAACTCTCTTCATACTGATATGTAAGACAAGCATAACAGAATGGAGAGATGATCCAATTATATGAAGATTATTACAAGAGACTTTCAGATCAACGATAGCAGTGAATAGAGAAATATAAAGAGACCCATATGCTAGAAAATCAGAGCAAAGTCTGAGGAGTGGTTTTAAATGATACAGTAATTCACATTGGTGTCGGTCTCATGTATAGGAGGCCTGTGACTGGTATCAAGAACCCTACCAGGCCAGGTACAGTACTTACTTGCCCTGTGGAAGTCGGAGGTTGACAGCATACTTGGTTCCACTGACATGGTTTGCTTTGATTGGTTGAGTCCAATCAGCTGTGAACTCCCCTACAACCAACACCTCCTCGCCCTGCACCATTTGCAAAAGTTTAGGAGAAACTCTCAAACCAATGGTAATCAGGGTTTCTTTTTAAATGTTGTGAGCTAGGTGGACTGGCAATCATCATCAAGAGGACATGGCAAATTTTGGCTACAGGTCAAAGAGGAAAGTAGAAAAAGTTTGCAACCCCACTATATTTTGGCAATTTCAAAAAAAAATTTCTTGAAATATGGCAACTTTGGGTCATTTCTTCCAAAAAATTCCTTTATATCAGTTGCAGCCCCTCTTTTGTTGTCACCAAGTGGCAAAAATTTGCCAAATTTCTTTTTTTTTTTTAAATGCCAATGGTAATAGGACATTTGAAAAGGAAATCTGGAAGAGAAAGAAAAGATTAACCTGATTACAACCATGGTTCCAAACAAATTGAACAGAGTGAGTTGGAGGTCCTTTGTGGTTCCCCTCCTCAACCATGGCAATGAGATCCCATGTTGCCCAAACCAACGCTGGTCTGCAAACAAGGAACTTATGAGCAAATCTTACAGAACCATTTATTTAACAATATTTACAGTGAATCTTGAACTGAAGTTCAGCAGCTTCCTGTCCATATGGGTGCCAATCTTCTGAAGTTGCAGTGCTAATACCACTTCTTCCTGAAAGCTCAACAACAACAGTGGGGTGGCAGCATGTGACTAACCGGTCAGGACCAGAGGGATGCATGGCAGTGACAAATTCATAAGCCTGCGGCAAACTCACATCCTGAATCCAGTGCAAATATCCTATCACACATGATGGAGAGCGCTCAAGGCCATTTGTGCATGTCACATATACACGATGTGATCGCCGCAGCATTCGATGCAACACTCCTACTACAAATGGTAGCTTCCGCCTCAGATCCACTGTGTCTACATCCCTGTGGTGGTGGTCACAATTGCTTCTTGTTATGTAACTTGTAAAGCATCAATTTGCTGACTTTGTGTTCAATTATGCACAAGAGTTCTCAGTGTCTTCGTTATTCAAGATGAAAGTGCTGTATTGGTCTTCAGACCTAAAAAACCCACATACCCTTTGATCATCAATAGTTGGTGAATCTTTAACTGTGAAAATCACCTGATTGGACACTGGAGATACACAATGCCCTTCTTACGAGCAGTCTCCTCAATCAACTGTACATCTATTCCCCAGTTCACCTGCTCACTTTTGCGCTGCAAGTTCAACACTGCTGTGATTCCCTGCGGGTCCAAGCTTTAGTTGAACAGGCAACAAGATGCCTTCAAAAAAAATGCTGGCAAGAAAATTCACATCCCTCTCCTGGCTTTTCCTTTTCTTCTCTTTTAAGTTTTTACTGATCTCAATTGGAGAGCACTAACAAAGCAAAGTATTTGATCTCAGGACCATCATACTAATTTGTGGGTAATACACTGCATCTCCTTCTACTTGTTTTCCATAGCAGCTCTCATTGGAGATGGCAAATACAAAAACCATCAATTCATTAATTCAACAGTGTTTGTGAACTTTTTGTTCAAAGAAAACTCAACACTGATATGAACAGGAAACAACCATAAGGACAAAGATAAGTACCCACCAAATTCTCAGTGAGAAGGTTGACATCTGCTTCAGAATGAATGCATGATCCAATGTATATGTTTTCTGTTATCTGCAAGGACAAGCATGCACATTACCAGTATGAAGTAGTCTCCAGATTGTCAGAAATATTGCTATTGTGAGGATTGCATGTGACACATTCTAATGCAAAATGCCCAGATATGCTGCATAGAATTTCGGAACAAGTTTGGCTGAAAGTTTTGTAACAAAATTAGCTCTAGCAAAGTATCCAAAACTATACCTTGCTATGAGAAATGCCACTAGCTGCATTGTATGTCAAATCTCCTTGTGATCTTGCCAGAGCAGCTTCATATTCCTCACTCATAAAGGGGCCATCAGTCCATTGAATCTCTCCATCAAAATCTTCAGCAGTTGCAGAGGCAATCACTTCATTTCTATCTTCAACTTGAAAATCACCCAATGCTCTGCTCCTATTAGTGTTGCTAGCTGAATCCTTCACTTCAGTTGCAGATGCCAAGCTCATCAATCCTTTTGGCATGAGGAACTTTGTTGTAAATGTCACAAAGCCGATGCTCCCCCCCTGATATGGTTTGGCTAGAACATTCCCATTCCAAGTTGCAATTGCCACTCGTGCTGGGTTGAATGCAACAGGCATCTCCATGGCCTTTTTCACCCGAGTGTGGACTGGCGGTGTCACAGACCTCTCTAGGACCAAGCTGACTGACCCATTCCGTGCCTTGATTGCATGCCTGACCCCCACACAAGACACATCATAAGCTCCATCCAGTTTATACCAATTCCCCAATTGAAAGAAAAACGCACCTTGGACAAGTTCTAGACCTGAAAACTATTATCTTTAGAATAATATGCCAAGAATTTCTCAACACTGATGATTTACATCAACCTGAAAAGAATTGCTCAAGACTGCACCTGACAACATTGAGTGTAAGAACACTAGTGGACAAAGTGGGTGTAGAGAAAGCTCCTAGACTTGAAACTTGCATTTACTCCAAAGCAAGCATACATTTAGCAGAGGATAATGGATGAATACATGGCACGAACAAAGTCATCCACATCCCACATAGCATCACCAGATATTGCACTTGTCTTCTTCAATACATCACCCACCATTATCATCATCGACTTCTCTGCATTTCCCTGCAAAAACAGAGCTCCCCCCCAACAATGTCACGAGAAGAACCCAGAGAATTGTAAGATAGCATCTTCCATTACTGCTCCTTTTGCTGAGAGCATCAAGCCATTGGCAATAGCAGCATAGCGCTTAGGGTTCATGGTTGCCTTGCAGCTGGGTTGTGCTATTTCACGCCTGGTGCATGCTGGATTTCATACATGATTTCTCAAGCAGCTAAGATTCAGATTCACTGGATCAAGCAATCCATGTGGTGGTAAACTGCAGGATGTCAGCTGCAGGATACCAGTTCTTGAAGAATTACAGCAGTAGCAGCAACTGGGTGGTAAAATAGTAAAATCATGGGGAAAGAAAAAAGGAAAAAAAATTACAAAACACACCCAACTGACCTGCTTTGCAAGCGCCTCAACAAAAATCTTCCCATCAAGGGTTTGTGCGAATCGAATCCCCAGTGGTCTGTCAAGAGTGACCATGTACTCATCCAGATTGATCTTGTACTTGTTTTTTGTCACTACTCCAGTATCTGCAGATCCTTGGAACCCACAATTCACCAATACAGTAGTCGTAGTACTACTACTACTATGAGTAGTTCTTGTTTCCTCCACTCGAGAGATTTGAAACCCTAATCTCCACATCAAGTTGACGCTGCTCCTTCTTCTTTGTCTGCTCTGCAACAACGACCACCACCCCCTCTTTCTCTGCTTCTCTCCCAACCCATTATCATAATTCCACTGCCTCTGTACACAAACCATGCAATACCCACCACCAGGAGCTGCTGCTTTCTTCACCTCTCCAGCTCCATGTCCAAACCAAAACTGATTGCTCAACCCAGAGCTCCTCAACCCCAATGCCGGCACTGCCATCCCAATTCCCACCTCCACCCCACCCTCTAAAGCTTCTCCAGCAAAGCAAAGCTCCACGGATCACTCACACACTGTGACCAAGACGATCAGCTCAGTTGCAACAAAATCCGAATTGTGGCAAAATCCAAAGAAGCCTCGACAATCATCTGTCGAAGAATCCCTCACGGACATGAGCACTGCAAAATACTGCACTCTAGACACACACACGTACACAAATACTATACTACAGTACCAGATACATACAATACACAAAGACATACTATACTACAAAGTACACAATTTAAATAAAAATACTGTACAGTATATAAATGCAGTCTAATACAATACAATTTACAGGTAAAGATAAATACCTAATATACAGATACATAAATATTATATTATATACCATACTATATTATAGAGTAAAAAACTGGTAGCTTAATTGGGAACACAAAACCCATACAATACAGTCTCATATCTGCATACTGATACGTACATACCAGTGCAAATATGGATAATTATACGTATATACAAGAAAGATTAGACGATTCTGTTTAGAGATTGTAAATGTGGTTCTTAATTAGAGATTAGTAGCGCCTACTTAGAGAGCAGGCACTTAGGTCCATACAATACTATACAGATATATACATAATACATACTATACAACATTGTAGGGTAATGTACCATCCATACTATATATACTATACGGTTTCATGTACATATTGATATGTAGACCTTGTATTCTTGTACTAATACGTATGTTGTAGAAGGATTAGACGATCCAGTTTTGAGATTAGAGATTAATCCGGTTCTTAATTAGAGATTAGCGCCCTAATTAGAGAGCAGGTCCTTCGTTGTGTTGCGTGCGAAGCTCTCTCGTCGCCCTTCTTCTTCTTCTTAGATCTGCGCACAGATCTCTCTTTCTCTCTCTCGTCCCTTTCTGTTGCAGAAAAGCAAAGGAGGTGCTAGTAGAGCACACGCTGTTTTATCGTTTCTTTCTTTCTCTTTGTCTGTTTTCTGTTGCTGAAAGGAAAGAGGTGCAAGAAGAGAACACAAACACACCGCACCATTAAGGAAGGAGGAGCACACGCGCAGCATTAACAAGGAAGCGAAGTACACACAGCGCCGAGCGACTTCTTCAACATGGTGAGTACTACTACCTTTTTGCCATATACTTCCACACTTTTCTTCCCCCCCGCCCTTTTTTTTTGCAAGATCCAACAAGCTTTCCATTGAAGAAGAAGCAACGTACGTACGTGGCTGTGTGTTTGCCTGTTTTCCGGGGGCCGAGATTTTATTGTTTGCCTCTGCGCATCTTTATCAGTTTTGAGGTTTGAGGAGGGGAGAGAGGTCTATCACTCCTTTGTTTTTGCAGATATGACATCATTCTTTTTCATCAGTGAGTTTGTGACTGTGTTTTTAGGGTTTTGTTGTTGTTGTGCTACAGGCAGATTTCGCTTCAGAATCTTTCTGTTCTTGTTTTGGAGATCCTGAATATGATTATTGTTGATGAACGACTCTGTGTTTTTTTTTTCCTTTTGGTGTGGAAACAGATTCGATTCATCTTGTTGCAGAATCGGCAGGGGAAAACTCGTCTTGCCAAATACTACATTCCTCTTGAGGACTCCGAGAAGCATAAGCTTGAATTTGAGGTATCTCTCTGTTTCCTTCTCTTTTTTCCTGACCTAAAATTCCAATCTCTCTATCCCTATCCCTGTCCCTATCTCTGTTTCCAACTGGCAAGAGGCTAGATCTATCAAGCAGGCTTCTTCCTCCCAGGCTAAAGAAGTTTGGAGTTTCTTGGATGTATCCTCTGGAGAATCTCTGAACACAACATAATACAATGAGCTACAGACAAGAGAGATCCTTACAGTCAGTGAACCTGAGGCATTGATGGAGTATCAACACAAAAGTAGGGAGGTTCAATGCAAGGGGGCATTCTATTTCTGATTCCTAGACACAAATATTGACAAGAGAGAAGTTTTTTGTGTTTGACTGCTAATTTCAGGTGCATCGCTTGGTGGTCAACAGAGATCCCAAGTTCACAAACTTTGTCGAGGTCTCCTTCCTTCGCCTATTTCCTCCTTCCTATTGGGTTTTTATGCTGTAATACAAGAATTTTCAGTGAGGTTGCTTTTTCATATAAAGGAGTCACTTGGTTGCAAGTTTGTGTATGTGACTGAGGGATTTCTGGTTTCCCCTTGTGCCAATTCCTATTGGTGATCTGGGATATCTGTCCTCTCCTATCTTGGTGATTGAGACCTGGTTTGGCCTACAGTTTCGGACACACAAAGTAATATACCGGCGATATGCGGGTCTCTTCTTCTCCCTGTGTGTTGACATTACTGACAATGAGCTCGTGTACCTTGAAAGTATCCACTTGTTTGTGGAGATTCTTGATCATTTCTTCAGCAATGTATGTGAGCTGGATTTGGTTTTCAATTTTCAAAAGGTTTGTTATCACTTACTTTCCTCTTCATCTTTGCCTTGCCTTCTCATCAGTTGATTTCTTGGCCATACTGGTGCCAATTTTTAGCATTGATTTTGGCACCAGCATCATATGACTCTTGTTGCTGTTCTCAGACTCATCATATATATGCTGTTTATGTTTGAAACTGTTATTTGCAGAACATTACAAGCTACTTGTACTCTTGCAGGTCTACCTTATTTTGGACGAGTTCATACTTGCTGGAGAGTTGCAAGAAACCAGCAAAAAGGTGCAACTGTTCACCACTTTTAATCTTGCTTTGGTTTGCAAATGGACAAGAAACATAAACAGTGTACACTGGATCTATCTCACTCAGACACAAAATCAATGGGATCTCTGGGAAGATTTTTGATGGTTGGCTTGATTATGGCTTGTTGCTTCCTGATATGCAGGCCATTATCGAGAGAATGGGCGAGCTGGAACGACAAGAGTAGCATTCAATATTCTCATTGTCCTTTTCTCCAGCATTTGCAGACATTTGTCATCTTCTTAGTCTGCCCATATTTGTGTCTGCAGTTAGGATCAGCATGTGCGGTATGCACCTCATACTTGGTGAGTTCATGGCAAATTTGTTTGAGATTAGGTTCCTAGTTTTGCGAAAACTATTTAATCCAGTAAGCATACCCTTTTGTACTCATTGTGTAACTAATTAGACATTGATGCGATTAATAACAGGGTTTTGAGTTTTCTCATCCACAAATTCATAATTGTCTGAAAACACTTGTCCTGACATATTCAAGTTCTATGCATTCACAGGTTCATTGAGAGAAGGTCAAAGGTCATTTACAAAGACTACTTGAAGATGATGTTGTGCTTGTTTGTGAGAGGCTTTAAGAGATTGTGTATTACCCCCAATACCATGACAACTGCAGTGTACTGCATTTCTTCACAAATTGTGTAATGAGATATCCACAGAGACCTACTTTTGTTTGGCTACTTTGGCTATGGAGCAAGTCTTTGAGAGTGATGACCAAATGAGACCAAGGATGCATGCATGATCAGGAATTTTGCACTTGCTATTGTCTTTTGGAAAAACTTCCCTTCTTTGTGCACCCTTGCAAGTACATTATTTGTAAGTCTTGATGTACCTTCCTAACTCAGGTGCTGAAAGGGTCAGAAAGTCTTTTACAATTTTGTAACATTCTTTGTATGATTCCTTTGGGTAAATGAATAATAGGTTATCTCTGGTATCGGTGAGTTCAACTCAGTAACAATCCTCCTATTTCCTCCTCACACTACTGAGCTAATTACTTAATGTTAATTGTAGAAGGCATGTCGTGGCTACTAGGTAGGTAGATGCATGTTGATGGTTTAGTACATTGCTAACCACCCGCCATGGTTGGCTATGGAAAAAGTGTTTCTTGTCCAGGAAGCATTCATGCTGCATGGTGCATCACTGGTGGGTGCTGGTGCAATACTCTGGCACCAAAAGCAAGGCATCTGGCACCTAAGTCATGCCTTGTAAACAAACAAGTGAAGCCTTCACAACATTGCTAAGCAATAAAGCCAACAAGCAGCCCATCTCATCTAAGTCATTCCTTGTAAATAAACAAGTTAAGCCTTCGCAACACTGCCTAAGCAACAAAGAAGACAAGCAGCCCATCTCATTGTGCTAAGGTTATGCATCTAATGGCATGTTTTTGTTGTACTTATTACCTTCTTGCCCTAACTAGGTACCATCTAATTTGGGAAGCCAATTTGCAACCCTCGGGGCCAATATTCCAGAATTTATTAATATCCCAATGTCAATGTTTTGACGTTTATTAGCAGTATCTTGGGGCCAAACAACAAGCCCAAAATGCTCAAAGTTGGCCTCAAGTTTTTTATGCCCTGACTCCTAGTGTAAAGGGTGCCTAAGCAGTGTTGGCCCAATTCTAGGTTTTTCCCAAGAAGAACCGTTGGGCCTGGGTTTAGAGTTTTTTTTCAAATGGAAAACTCATTGATTCTAGGGCCAACTCAATTTTTCTTGACCAAACTCCAATTTTCAGTTTGGGTTGGGTTTGGGGGTGATTCAAAAGTTGATTTCAAAACAATCTTAATTTTTTTGAATTTTGGTGTTCTCAAAGTGTTCTCGCTAAATTCCCAAAAGGTTCTCATGATGTTCCCTTCAGTTCTCAATGGGTTCTCAAAGTGTTCTCAACATGTTCCCAAGAATAACAATATGAAATAACATAAGGAACAATTAACCAACAATGGTCTTTATGGAGTGGGCTTTATTTGGGCCTCTATCCATCATAGGGAACAACCTAGGGAATAACCTAGGGCTATAATGTTGTAGTATGTGGGCTGACTTGGCATCAAGGTACCTAATTTATTTATTTTTAAATATCATTTACTTTTGGCTGTAAAAATAATTCTATTTGATCATTAGTAACTATACTAAATAATGAAGATAATGTGCTTTAGAGTTTCTTTGAGATTTTCAGCATGGCAGGTAAATATTTTTCAGAATTTTTGGCAAATCCAAAATATAATTAATTAAATAATGAAGATAATGTGCTTTAGAGTTTCTTTGAGATTTTCAGCATGGCAGGTAAATATTTTTTCAGAATTTTTGGCAAATCCAAAATATAATTAATTAGTGCCTAACCAGCCTAGGCATGAAAGCAAGGAGAAAAGCCAAAGGTAGCAAGTTCCAAGTGTTTCTGATCTTCTTGAGAACAGAAATTGATCACAAGAGGAGAAACTGGAAATTCATCTCTACCTTGTGACAATGTGTAAGATGCAAAAACCATCCCACTTTTTAAGACCAACCCTCTAACATCAATACCATTCTACAGGGGCAGCTTCAACACATTTCCCTGAAATAATTAAATGAAATTTGAAGATTCCATATCAAAATGTAAAATGTTCTTTAAAATTTCAAAAGATTTTCTCTTTTGCTTCACAAAACTTTGTCCTTTGGAAAAAAAAAAAAAAATCTCAAAAATTTCAACATTTTCACAAATAATATAATTAGTGTAAAAGCTCCCAAGGTACTCATTGTATGGTGTACACAAGTGTTGGGCAGATATCCAACAAAATCTGGATATCAAATTCGAATATCACATTCGATATCACTTTTGATGTTTGTTGAATATCACAAATCATGATATTTGAGATGATATCTTGATTATTAGATCTCATAACTTTGAGATTCGGTCGTGCAATAAATGGAGTTCAATTTGAATATCACATAGATTCTATCTAAGCAAGATATGAACTCCTTTCCTAGATTTCAATATCAAGCCAATGAAAAAAAAAAAATTTAATTAATTAAACATTAGGTTTGGAAAAAAAATGTTTGAAGGTTTGAGGTGTCTGTCATTCAAACTTTATGAATAGTGTTGCTTTTCTATAAAAGGGTTAAGTTCACAATTGGGCCCCATCCTTTTTTTATCTTTTTTTGTTGTTATTGGTGTCATTGTTTGTTTTGTTGTTGTGTTTTTGGTCTCTTTATCTTTGCTCTACTTCTTGCCTTGACACTGCTTCTTACTTTCATATTATTACTTTTTGCTATTGTGTTGTTGTTTCTTGTCTTTGCGTTATTGTTTCTTGCCTTCGGTTGTTGCTCTTCGCTTTTGATTATTATTTCTTATTTTCATGCCACAATTGTTTCTTGCCTTCGAGCTATTGTTACTTACCTTCATGTCATTATTTCTTAATTTCCATTAATGTTGTTTGCTTTTGTGTTGTTACTTATTTTCCTATTGCTACTACTTGCCTTCACACTCTTGTTATGTAATATTGTGTAAATATTTGTTCCTTTTTGTTATTGTTGTGTTTCTCTTTGTGTTGTTACTTTTTGTTTTTGTTGTTGCTATTACTACACCTTCCTTTCATGTTATTCAAATTTTTAATTCTTTTTTTTTTTGCACTTTTTAAATTTGAAGCTTTTCTTGGTGATAATTAAAAACATTTTTTTGTGCGGTAAATTTGATATTTTCATTGTTTTATGTTTTTTTTGTCAAGTTTGTATATTGTTATTTTTATATTTTCAGTTGTTTTTGTTGTTATTTGATTTTATTTAATTCCATCTTTGATTTTTTTATGTTGGTTTGTGTAGATTTTTGTACAAAACATTTATTACATTAGAATAATTTTTTGCACATCTCTTTGTCTTGTGATAGAGAGGGAGATGGATTCTTGCTTGTAAATATTGTAAATGTTGACATTAAGTTTTTTGGGGCAATAGCACATTTCATATTTCACCTTAAACCTTAGACCAAGATCTTTGTTTGTAAATCATTGTGTTTGCTTGAATATTTCTACCTTTGGCATGTTGAATAAATGGAAGGATTTGGTGGAATTGAAAACACATTAATCTAATATGAAGATTGTGAAAGATTTCTAAATGAGGTTGAATGTGAAGATGAAGTAATAGAAGAAACTAAAAAGGACCCAAATTTGCAAACTAAAGAAAGTAAAATTTTTTGATGAAAAGAAAATGAAAAAATAAAACTAGTACATTTTCAAAGGAAAATGTGGAGGTCACATAATAGGAATAATTTATGTTGGTCATTTTTCTATGTGAATGACAATGGAAAAGTGACATGTGATGCACCTCAAATCATGCATTGTATGTTGTGTTATTCCACTATATTGTTTTTTTTTTAACCCAAAAACGAAAATGTGCCATAACCTTTTGCATTCTAAGGTTTGGAATACCCAATTTTTTTCACATCTCTTCATTATTGTAGGCCTGTCATTCCACTTTCAATACTCAGGACATATTGTGATAAACGGCAAACATTTGTTGAAAAATTTAAAACATTGCCTGAGAATGATCAAGAATTGATAATAAAAAAACTACATGGGGGAATGGAAGTGTGGTGTATACAATTACAAACATTAATAATTGATACTACATAACTAACAAAGTATTGAAGATGGTTACCAGTAATTGTGTGTTTATTGATGTTAATTTCAATTTAAAAAGTTACAACCTATCACATTATTAAATTTCATGATAAAAATTTTTTTTTACAAAATCAAATATTAATGTTTTGGTAAAGAAATGGATACCATGTGATTTGTTATGGACATCTAGATTTTTAGGATCTAAATATACAATGAGATTGAAAGGAAATGAGAAGTATTGTCAAGAAAAAATTGAGTCAAAAAAATTATGGTCCACACAATGATGATTTCCGATCCATATAAAAAAAATTGAGGGGAAAAAAAAGAACTTGTCAATAGTAAGAGAGCAAAAAATTTAGGAATCTATGACAGATAAAAGTAGAAAAATGAAAGAACAAAATAGACTAAGAGAATGGAGAAGGCAGAATTGTGAAGAAGTAAAAAAAAACAACTGTTCAAGTAGAAAAATCTTTTAAATGGAAGGGGTTGAGATTTAAGGCCATCACCTTGGGCTACTTGTCTACTTCAACTTTTCTTTTTTCATCTTCCATTAATTTATTTACACAAGGAAGGATTACATAACCTTCTTCTTCAGTTTCTCCAACAACAATTTGAATTGAATCCCTAGCATGGTCACCAAATGTTAACGATACATTTTTGTACCATTTTGGATTCTTGTGATACTTTATTAATATAAATACCAAATAAAATATTAATTAAAACATCTGAATTACTACTATAAAATTCCTTATAAATGTTGAAGAACTACATTTACCATTATGCCATTATTGAATTGAAACTATTAACAACAATTGGGAAAATATTGAAACTTCAAAAAATCAGAAAACATACATGCCAAGCTGATTTCACATAATAGTCTTTTCACTCAAAAACACCACTATCATTGTTCAAAATAATCCCCTTTCAAAGTCTCATGTGGCAACCTTACCTTTGTATCGACATGCCTTCTGGCAATTCCAAGAAGTAATTGTAACTACTTTTGTGTCATATTGTTATGTAGTTATGACAATCTATCTATCATATCAACACAATAAGTTTAACTTGTATTAACTTACTATGTTTTGACAATTCCAAAGGGACTTGCTATGATTTTATATAATATTCATGTTCTATCGACATGCCTAAGTATCTCCCTTACATCATGCTACTCCATCTACAAGGGATTGTGCAATTCAATATTGTTTTTCTTTTCTTGGTCCTAGCCTCCAACAACTTGGTGAAATGTGTTTTGGCCTCACCAAAGGCATGTCTTTTTCTTCCATGTAAACAACCCAAAAATCCAAAAAGTGTAATAAATCTAATTTGTTTCCTTGAGTCTATTCATGGATTACTATAGTAAAATATAATAACTTATAAAATTATACAAAATCATCCCAATTTAAATCAACATCTTTTATTACTATGCATGTAATGGGGGTGATTAATATGAGTCAACTGATCCCTAACACTCTTAAAGCTCTTCAATGGAACATTTTGAATTATGGATTTTTGGATCCATCTGTAATTTAGATATTTTTGGAACCTTTGATTATAAATGTCATCTACAATTTCAACTTGTGTGTCTAATGTTGATTTTTCTTCTACATGCTCTATTTTCATGTTTTGTACATATGCTTTTGAACCTAGTTTTTGCTCTCATACTTGCTCTACTTTTTTTTGAAACCTATTTTTTGCAAGTAAACTTTTTGACTTAGACTATCATTCTCTATATGTTTTACTATCATTGACAAATTTGAATATTTTAACATTATAGCATTAGGACATATAAATTTAAAGCAAAGTTGGAACTATTTTTCTACTTTAGCTTGTAGAGAGCACATATTCAAAACAGTTTCATGACCTTTAATGGGAGCCTAAACCCCATAACCAAACAGTCTCTTTTTTATTTGCATTTTTTTTATCTTGGTCTTTTGCCATAACCAAACATGGTTACATATCCAATGTGACATGGTCCTCTCCCATAACCAAACATGACTACATATAACATTGTGCCTCTTTTTAATTATTTCTTTTTCCCATGCCCATAACCACACCAAAGAAAAAGATCATTTGGAATTATATATAAAACCTGAACACATTTTTTCAAGACCGGGCGTTTGATCATAGGGTTGTATTTAAACACTTGCACAAAAGGACTAGGACCATACAATGGCACCGGTATGCACAAGAGGGGTGTTTGATCATGGGGTGATGTTCAGTGGGGAGGGCATGTTTACCCTAGTTAATCAAACTTAAGAACTTTGGGGAACACGTTGAGACGAGAAAAAAAAAAGACAATGTCCTTTTGTGATAATTCAAAGTTTGATTCACAACTCTCCTAACTCCTCCATTTGAGTAGTGCTTGACCATTAGCTATGAGACTATTAGTTATGAGGTGATTGTGAGCACATGTTGGAAAACAATACATGGAAAGTTGATAAACTTAATGGAAGATGTCTTAAATGGGCTACTTTTACGATTGGGCTACTCCGATAAGAGCGGCCCACGATAGGCTCTGATCACAACAACTGGATCGAAAGTCATATAATGTAGATCTTACAGCAATCACTTGTGATTGCATAATTGCAATGGTTTACAATTTTATAATTAATAAATATTAGGCCAACTGAGGCTTGTCAGGTGTCATTGTTAATTCGTGTACGCTGCCCTCCAGAGACACCAGGAATTTCTTTCTCATAGTGCTTCTGTGTGCTTCATTTGTGTTGAGAAAGTTTCAAACTTGTATTAGGGTGGATGTAATGTAGTTATTCCTTAGGTGTAGGTGGGTGTGAGAGGCCTCTTGTAAGCTTAATTAAGGTGCCACCTGGTTTTGAGGAGGCATTTATTCATTTGTGTACGGTGTCGTCATCGACGAATTTGTCCTCCAGTGATTCACACTGTGCATTTACACTGATCGGAAATTTCACTTGATCTGCAAACGGATGTGTCTGGCTTCTCATCATTTCGACGTTTGAAAACGTGTCGATCGACGGGCAAAACGGATTTGAGCGAATTGGAGAATGTAATTTCATGTGATCGGAAAGTTCAAGTGAAGTTTCAAACTTTTTTTTTTTTTTTTTTTTTTTTTTGCCTCTGTATGCCATCCACGCTGCACAAGTATATAGATGTGCACGACAACGTGATCTACAAAAGGATGTGTCTGGCTTCTCCTCATTTGGACGTTTGAAGACTTGTCGATCTATTTGTTGTTCTTCAAGGTGATCACGAACGATTGACAGAGAGGGGTCAAGTGAACGGGAAAAAATTTCGGTGTCAACAATAGAGTTTCGTGAGGAACTTGTTTTATGTGCAAACAGACGTAAATACTTTTCATAGTTTTACAACGGGTTGGATCCATTTGAAGACATTTACAGTAGTCCGGTTTCAAGAATCCAGGAACGTGACCAAATTTCAGCTACACAACATGGGGAAAGAAGCTGAGAGGTAAGGTATATTGAGAGGTCCTCAGTACTAATGAAGAATTTTTCAAAGGGTGTGTGATCTTCGCTTCTGCAATTGCCAGCCTCATTTTTTCCTTGGACACGTTCTCTTAGTTGTGTGCTCTCTCGGAAGTGTTTTTGAAAGTGAAATGGTTTCAGGTGGTGGTCCAAAGACACTGTGGCAGTGGTGACAGGAGCCAACAAAGGGATAGGCTTCGAAAT
>Ga0209611_10000531_pt1 | contig 57684 bp, 44 predicted proteins | sample S1TSphgellanicum_3_FD_187693 | JGI IMG/M metagenome (GOLD analysis project Ga0209611, IMG submission 187693) | Host-associated microbial communities from peat moss isolated from Minnesota, USA - S1T2_Fc - Sphagnum magellanicum MG (SPAdes) (version 2) | ecosystem: Host-associated > Plants > Peat...
ATGAAAATAAATGTAAAATTGATGTAACCAATAGGATGAAATTTCTAATAGTTGCATCATAGTTGTGAAAATGACCAAAATAGTTGAAAGTTGGTCTTGTAGTTGCAAATATTCTCAAATCTAGTCACAAACGACTATAAGTCGCATGTAGTCGTAAATTGACTGGTTACATTTTGGCTGATTTCTACTAGTATTTCCAACAAGCTAGAATTAGAGTTGGAATTACTCTAGTAGAAGAAAGTTTGATGCAAAACTTTACCAGACCCAATTAGTAATGTTGATATGTGAAAAAAAAAGTAGAATCATACCAATGGCTCAAAATAAAATTTCAAGGTCTAGTTTTAAAGTTTTGTTGCTTTGAATTTTTATGACCCCATTGATTTTTTCATTTATATTTTGGTCCCTTTCCATGTTTTGTGTTTTTGTCACAAACTTTTGGTCTTTCAAGCTTTTGGTTTGTTTAGGTGTTCTTATTTTGTCTCCAATTTTTGGTCCTTAAAGATTTTAATCCCTCTTTATTATGTTTTATGTTTTGTTATACATTTGTGATTCTAAACTTTTGATTATTTGAAATGTTTTTTTTTTCCTTCAACAAGTCTAACATGGAAGAGTGGTGGGTAGCTTGTGCATTTCCGAGGTTTGGTGGCGTTTCATTGTAATTTAAGCCATAACAATGTAACATTGTGGTGTAGTAATAGTGGCATGTTAGCAACCAAGTTCTGGATTATTAGTTTCAACTTTCTATGAGGCCCAATGTTTGTGTATATTGATGATAAAGGAAGAGGTGTGGAGATTATTGCAATGATAATGAACATTCTACAAAAGTTTAAGTGTGAAGGACTCTGGGTTAACTTTGTAAGTTTGGTTTAGGTTTTATGAAGTTTTTATTTCTTACAATTGAAACACATTTTTAAAAACCTCATTTGCTAGTCATGGAGTTGTTGGTGATACAACTAAATGAATTTTATATTCAACAAGGTTATTGTATATAACTATGTTTGTGTAATGTTGGCATTAAGAAAGCCTTAAATATTAATTGATGAAACCATGGTGAACAATAACATTACTTTTAATGTCAAACAAACATCAATTGGTTCAATTTTGTTGATATATATATATTAAAGCTTAGTCTTACATGCAATGATAAAACTTTTATATTTATAATCGATTTCTTTTTTACTTTAGTATTCACTTTGTTACATTAATAAGTTTTGACAAGAAAATAGTCACATAATCTTTTTCAAAAATGGATCATGATCTAAAGTCTTATTAAGGTGACTCACTTTCATTTTTGTGAAAATGAACTACTAGCCATAAAATTTTAAGGTAGAGGCACTTAATAATGTCATTGTACCCTAAGCCAACATCTATAGTGGTTACATGTCACCACTCAAAACAAGGTGAAGAACGGTTTGTACCTTATTGTTGAAGGAACCTATTTTAGACAGTTCTAAACTTTGATCATATACATGTACAAGGCCTTTCCAAGTATGGAAAATATGCTTCAATATTTTGGAATCTTCCCAATTCTAACTTAATGTTTACAAGTTTGAACTAGCCCAACATTTATTTTGTGAAATTGTGATTTCAATTTAATTAGCCATATTTTCAACTATTGGATGTCAAGGTATGATTACAAGGTGAAATTTCTATAACTAAAAGACTTGCAAGAATAATTGAAGATCATTGATTAATAATGACTAAAATGAAACCTCTTTGTTGTTTACCCTATATTCAATGCCTCTGAAAGCATCTATAATTAAGAGACATTTGAAATCCTTGTTTGTAATTGGTGAAATCTCATGTTTCAAAGGCCAAAAAAAACACACAACATGAAGAAATGGTCTCATCACAAACCATGAACAAACAAATCACCTAGTTTATTCCATGGTTGAAACAACAAAATGCAAGACCTAAGAGTGACAATTTCAAAAGTTCCATGTTGGCACCATGGTTGCTTTTACATATTTCAACAAATCACAATCACAACAAACAAAACAATGACATTGAGACCTTGCAACTAAGTTACTTGTTGCCATTTTTGTTTATGCGAGCAAAAAAATGAAGCTAGAATTGAATTGATATCGATGTAAAGATTTGTTAAAACAAGTTGCATAGAAAATAAAGTTGGGGATGAATTGCAACAATTTCTAAAACATTTTCACTCACATCAAGGTCATAAATCACATGCTTATGGATGTATTTGAGATGAAGAAGGGGATGAATTTTAACAATTTTTGAAGCACTTTCACTAATATCATAATCCCAATTTACATGTTTGTGGATGTAATTTGGGGTAGTGTTAAATGTGTGTTGTGTCATGATTCAAAAATGCTTATTTCAAAGGTGCCTATTGCATTTATTCAATGTTCATTTGTATTTAACATATGTTTACTTTGCACCTTGGCACATGTGATATAATTTTTTAAAACAAGTTGTCCATTTCTATTAAGATCATGAAAACAAAAGCATAGGATGCTAAGTGCACATTTAAGAAGGAAGGCTATTGTTATATTTAGGGTGCAATCTATGATTCTTAAAAAATTAAATAAAAATAATTTTACAAAAGTCCAAAATCAATTGTTTCGCTGTAGGTAGGTTGAAAATCCTCTTATCTTTTGCACAAAAGTAAGTTTGTGATAAAAATAAAAAATACTTACTGCCAAACTCCTTATTTTGACAACTCAATAAGGAGAAGTTAATACTTAATGAACCTTGAACGTAATAACCCAGTCTCTCCCTTGTAAGCAGGGCCAAGAAAGACCATATACATATTGCATGTATATTCATTTTATACATACGTATTTATTGTAGGTATATTGAACATGTTCGTACGTACGTATGTAAAGAAAGTAGAAGGAGAGTTTTTTAGGGTTTTTTTAAAGCATCATCATTTCATTGGGGCAATGGACAAATTCCTACAAATTTGTCCTTGTTGCACGTCTTGAAGAATTACACTTGGCTTTTGGTCTTGTGCTTGATTTTGCTTTTTGGGATGTAAAGTGAAGATATTTTAGGTGGCTTTAAAAGATGAACAATGAAAGTAGTGAAACTAAGGCTAAGAGGTGATAGTAGCTGAAGACAATGGAACTTAATCTAGCTCCAGTTCCCATAATGCAACATCCTTGTGAGAGATTTGACTCTGTGAAGTCTAACCTTGCGGAAGTCTCCAACAAGGGCCAACCACAATATGAAAAAAAGAGGTTCATGTTTCATTTGTAGCGTTTTTGTTGTGAGAACTGAAATTAGGGTTACCTTGTTGATGCCATCTCTCAACTCAATTATTTTTAGGTTGATTTTTTTTTAGTATCGAGGATTCCTCAATACTTGTGACGATAATTTTTTATCGAGTTTGATGGCGATGTGAACAATTTTTTAATTATATTGTTGAACTTCTATGCCAGTTAGAAGCAAAGCATGACTAGAAAACCCTAAATCAGAGTCATGATATTCTATTAGGGAACTATGATGCTGTGAAGTTTCGAAGGCATCTTTGAACTTCTATGTATTGGTACTGCCTTTGTACACACCTCCTTTTTTCACATAGACCCAAAAATAAATTTGGGTTTCGGATGAGAATGAAATATGAAGCTGGAGGTTATTCAACATTTGTTTGGATCCAACTATTAGATGCATTTGTTTGATAGTGAAGGTTTATTTTGAATACTTGACAGAAGTGATGGTTTGACATTTCATCAATGACACTCTTAAGGATATGGCCACATGCATTCTTGTTTTGTTAGTTTTAGTTTTTCTTGAACTAACATAACAATTACTTCAAAATGTTTTTGGGGTTTTTTTCTATAGTCTCTCATAGCTCTAAGGTCTTGATAGAGAGGACTGTAGATTGCGGAAATGGCGGAGAATGATTGGAGTTGGGGGTAGAGATTGGAAACACTACGAGTGAAGAAAGCCATAGGTTGTAAAACGTCGTGTGCGCAAGGGCATCCCCGATTGTCTACAAGGCCTAGTGTGGCAACTTGTCTCAAGTAGCTGGTATTTATTGCTCATGAATCAAGGAGTGTATGAGGTTTTTTTTTTTGTAGACTTTTTTCATTGTTGGGAAATTGCACTAATTCTAGTATAGAAATTGCAACGCTTGCATGCAAGGACAAGAGATATAGGTCAAATTTTGAGTGCATCGGGTTTTTTTAATGTTGTAAGATAGGTCAAGGGATCAAAACATATCAAGGGGTTTTGCATTTAAAATTCAACATGATGTTCATCAAACCAATTTGTCTTGCAGCAATTACTGTTGTATGAAACTTTAGTTGTAAAACTGGATATAGTCATGGATATTTCACAGACATTTCCATCACATGTTTTTTTCCAATAGTGACATGTGCCTAGGCAACGTTCTCTCTATAATGTCCTCAAGGCATATGCAGTATATGACCGAGATGTGGGCTATGTCCAGGTCTATTTCTTTATTCCTTATTTGATTATTGAAGATGGCCATCTTTGGAGTCCCCCCTTTTAAAGTAGAGTTGAAAAAACTTTTACTCTCAACAATCCAACTTTTAAGTTGAGGTTCATGAGACATATATTTATCATTTCTCTGGTTGCAACTAGACTATTTGAGTGCAAATTTTGCATTGGAATCATGGTAATTGAAGGTTTTGAACTTTACACATGTTGTAAATAAGTCACATTCTTGTGATCATAAAATGAAAATGATTTGATGGTGCAATCACAATTGATTATTAAACCTAGAGACCATGATAGTTTTGTAAAAACAAATTGAGACATAATTGACGCTAAAAGAAAATAAATCTTAAACTAATAAAATTTCAATTATATGTAAAGTTGGTTTGTTAATACTTTTGCAAATATTGGGTACTTGAGTATCCAATAATCTAAGGATAAATAAAATGATGCAATTTGAATTATTAAAACAATATTGCCATGAAAACATTAAACTTTATTAGAATGTGCTTTCAATTTAAATGAAAATTAGATATGTAAAACAACATTAGTTGCATCTAATCGGGAACCCTTTGGGACCACACACCTTTTAAGTATTTAAAATCAAATTATATTCCCAACAATACATTTCTTGAAATTAGTTTTGGTTTATTAAGTATTTAAAGGTTCAACATCTATAAGCCAAATATAGGCCAAACATCTAGTTAAAACATTCAAGTTTTATGGAACCATATTAATTTATATTATCCTAATGGAGGTCATAATTTCAAGTCCACAATCAAGTTATAATGAGCCATTACAATTTTGTTAATAGGAAAGAAAAGGGGTAATAACCCATCATATATTATTATAATTAGAAGGTTTATAATTTACATGCAACTATATGCAAAAATGTATTCTTTTGTTTTCAAGTATATCATCATTTTATAAACCCATATCTAGGTATATCCAAATCTATGAACACAAAATTTTCCATTGGTATTATAATGGGTGTCCAAAAATTCCTAAAAAAAATTTAGTATCCCACAATGATGGATGTTAATTTGATTAAGATATATTTTTGAAAAAATGGGCATCATTTCAACATTTATTGTGTTATGTCTAACAATTAATTGAAATCTTGAACTAGTAAATCTAGACATGACCATATGCCCAAAGCCATTTGGAAAAAAGGTTCAATGCTCCTATAGTGTTCTACTACATACTTATGTGTCAAATTAGAAGTGTAACACATTATTAAACAAGAGTTAATCTTCATAACCGAGGCCAATTTTTGAAAGAGTAACAAAGGTCAACTTTTGAAAGGATTCCAATTAATATGTACACTTATATACACCTAGATTATATAAATGATTATAAAAATGTTTTTTTCATTTAATAAACATCTAATTTTCCATCTATACAAAACACACAACTTACCAAGTTGTATGATAAAAAATTATAAATAATTGTGAAACTTTGAGTCTATGGACCTAATGGAATACCTTTCCACATTTACAAAAAGGATAAACAAATCATATGGACAAATGTTAAATTCAAGTATACATGTTGAATGTAATCATATAATAAATATACAAATCACATCCTTTTGAAAGTGGAACCAAATCTTCTCAATAATATGTTGAAATATTCTTGGATTGATGTGGCAATATATTGTATACTTTTCTTTTTGTTCAATCCTTCAAAAATTTGCAAAACTTCTTGCATTGTTGGTCTTTGATTTGGGTCTTCCTATAAGAAACAAATGTCATAAAAGTTAGATGTTTATTATGTAATAGTTATACATTATAATCAAACCATGGCAAAATGCTCGAATAAATGGGACTACATGTTCATGTCTCAATTTGTAATGACACAATTTGAACATATTTCCTTCAAAAAAGAATGTTGAAACCAACTTATATCGTTATTCAACAACATAATTTTATTGACTTTGAAAATAAAATATTCCTTTCAACTATACATATCAATCATGCAAATGGTCTAAAAGAATTCCAAGTGAAATTGAATGTACCATTTACATGTGTAAACCTTCTTAAGAAGTTTTACATTCAATGGACAATCTAGTTTAATTTATTTTAAATTGTCTCAAGTACTACATCAAATCCATGATTCAGGTTTTTCAAATTTGCTTGAAAACAAATTGAATGATACACATAAAAGATTTGGCACAAAGATTACCTTGATGCACTGAAGGGAAATTTGCAAAAACAATTTGGCTTCATTGCGGTCAAACCCAATGATTGAATTATCAATTACAACATTGAAAATTTGTTGAAATCCATTTTTTTCCACATGAACCTTTTGTGCCCATTGGATAAATTTGCGAATGTGAACCTCATTTCCATCTAAAATGAATGGTGATCCATTCACAAGTTGAATCAACAAGACTCCAAAGCTATACACATCACTCTTTGTCGATGCTTGCTTTGAAAGAATTTCTGGTGCCATATATCCACTTGTTCCTGGTGTAGAAGTTGAAGCTAACTGCATCTGAATTTGAATTTTTCAAACAAATCAATAATTTCAACGGGTGTCACATGCATTGAATATACATGTTGAAATTCATAAAACACACACCCAAGATCCAGTCCAATATTAATAGGAACCCATAATTTATTTTTGAATTTTTTTCATCAACAAAGTTCTAAGCCTTGTGTCATTACTCGTGCATACATAAAAAGAAAATTTGTAATATAAAATGTAATTTTATGAATTATTACATTAAGTGTTTTTCAAATATTCATTTTAGATTGTGAATGTTTATCATATTTGTTCCATGACCTATAATAATGCAAATATGAAATTAACACATTATGCCCAAAATGAGTGTTCAAATTTGTAAGGTTCACAATTGCATTAAAATATAATTTGCATGCACATAACCAATAAAAAAAAATGGTGGGGCACATACCACATCTTCATCCTTGCCATCTAAAATTTTTGCCAACCCAAAATCAGCCAATTTTGGGGTGTAATCTTGATCCAAAAGGATATTTTGTGGTTTGATGTCAAGATGGACAATGATTGGATTACATTTATGCAAATGTGCCAATCCTTGAGCAACCCCTATAATGATGCACACTCGTCGGTCCCAATCCAAAAGGTTGTCTTCATTGAGCCATTTGTCAAGAGATGAATTTGAAATGTACTCATACACCAACATATGTTTTAAGCCTTCGATACAATAGCCCAAAAGACGAACCAAATTGATATGTTGAATTAATCCCAAAGTGCGCACTTCAGATATGAAAGATTTTTTTGCACCTTCATTGTGGGAGCCACTCCTTTTTAAAACTTTAATTGCAATCTTGGTGTCTTTCCAACAACTTTGATACACCTCACCAAAGGCTCCTTTCCCCAAACTTCTCCCAAAAATCAATTCATTGTATGTAAAAGATTGAATACTTGAATTGAATGGCAACAATTCTATTGTTGGTTGGTATTCATTTAACATCCATTTCAACCATTTTTGAGTTTGCAATATGAAATAATCATCTGGTTGAAGATGATGAACCTTATCTATGGTCTCTAGTGCCACTTGATATTTGTTTAAACTCCAATTTGTGTTGGCATAACTTGTCAAAGTGAATACATTATTTGGTTCAAGAACAATAGCCTTGTCAAGGTCTTCCAAGGCTCCTTGATAATCATTCAACATCTTTTTCAAATGTCCACAAATCGTCAAAATGAATGCATTGTTTGGTTCAAGAACATTTGCCTTGTCAAGGTCCTCCAAGGCTCCTTGATAATCTTTCAACATGCTTTTAACCTCTCCACGACTCCTCAAGGTGGATGCATTGTTTGGTTCAAGAACATTAGCCTTGTCAAGGTCCTCCAAGGCTCCTTGATAGTCATCCAACATGTATTTGACATTTCCATGACTCCTCAAGGTGGATGCATTGTTTGGTTCAAGAACATCAGCCTTGTCAAGGTCCTCCAAGGCTTTTTGATAATCTTTCAACATGTATTTGACATTTCCACGACTCCTCAAGGTGGATGCATTGTTTGGTTCAAGAACATCAGCCTTGTCAAGGTCCTCCAAGGCTCCTTGATAGTCATCCAACATGTATTTGACTCTTCCACGAATCGTCAAAGTGAATGCATTGTTTGGTTCAATAACATTAGCCTTGCCAAGGTCCTCCAAGGTTCCTTGATAATCTTTCAACATCATGTTGACGTTTCCACGACTCGTCAAAGTGGACACATTGTTTGGTTCAAGAACATTAGCCTTGTTAAGGTCTTCCAAGGCTCCTTGATAATCTTTCAAAATGTTTTTCACCTCTCCACGAGTCATCAAAATGAATGCATTGTTTGGTTCAAAAACATTAGCCTTGTCAAGGTCTTGCAAGGCTCCTTGATAATCTTTCAACATGTTTTTAACCTCTCCACGATTCGTCAAAATGGATGCATTGTTTGGTTCAAAAACATTAGCCTTGTCAAGGTCCTCCAAGGCTCTTCGATGGTCATCCAACATGTATTTGACATTTCCACGACTCCTCAAGGTGGATGCATTGTTTGGTTCAAGTACATCAGCCTTGTCAAGGTCCTCCAAGGCTCCTTGATAATCTTGCAACATGCTTTTAACATCTGCACGACTTGTCAAAGTGGATGCATTATTTGGTTCAAGAACATCAGCCTTGTCAAGGTCCTTAAAGGCTCCTTGATAGTCTTTCAACATGTATTTGACATTTCCACAACTCCGCAAGGTGGATGCATTGTTTGGTTCAAGAACATTTGCCTTGTCAAGGTCCTCCAAGCCTCCTTGATGGTCATCCAACATGTATTTGACATTTCCACGACTCCTCAAGGTGGATGCATTGTTTGGTTCAAGAACATCAGCCTTGTCAAGGTCTTGCAAGGTTCCTTGATAATCTTGCAACATGTTTTTAACATCTGCACGACTTGTCAACGTGAATGCATTGTTTAGTTCAAAAACATTAGCCTTGTCAAGGTCTTGCAAGGCTCCTTGATAATCTTTCAACATGTATTTGACATTTCCACGACTCCTCAAGGTGGATGCATTGTTTGGTTCAAGAACATCGGCCTTGTTAAGGTCCTCCAAGCCTCCTTGATGGTCATCCAACATGTATTTGACAATTCCACGACTCCTCAAGGTGGATGCATTGTTTGGTTCAAGAACATCAGCCTTGTCAAAGTCCTCCAAGGTTCCCTGATAATCTTGCAACACGTTTTTAACATTTGCACGACTTGTCAAAATGAATTCATTGTTTGGTTCAAAAACATTAGCCTTGTCAAGGTCTTGCAAGGCTCCTTGATAATCTTTCAGCATGTATTTGACATTTCCACGACTCCTCAAGGTGGATGCATTGTTTGGTTCAAGAACATCAGCCTTGTCAAGGTCTTCCAAGCCTCCTTGATATTCTTTCAACATGTTTTTCACCTCTCCACGACTCATGAAAGTGAATGCACTATTTGGTTCAAGAACATTAGCCTTGTCAAGGTCCTCCAAGGCCCCTTCATAATCATCCAACATGTATTTGACTCTTCCACGATTCGTCAAAGTGGATGCATTGTTTGGTTTAAGAACGTCGGCCTTGTCAAGGTCCTCTAGGGCTCCTTGATAATTTTTCAACATGCTTTTAACCTTTCCACGATTTGTCAAAGTGGATGCATTTTTTGGTTCAAGAACATCAGCCTTATCAACGTCCTCCAAGGCTCCTTGATAGTCATCCAACATGTATTTGACATTTCCACAACTCCTCAAGGTGAATGCATTGTTTGGTTCAAGAACATTAGCCTTATCAAGGTCTTGCAAGGCTCCTTGATAATCTTTCAACATCATGTTGACATTTCCACGACTCCTCAAGGTGGATGCATTGTTTGGTTGAAGAACATTAGCCTTGTCAAAGTCTTGCAAGGCTCCTTGATAATTTTTCAACATGCTTTTAACCTCTCCACGACTCATCAAAGTGGATGCATTGTTTGGTTCAAGAACATCAGCCTTGTCAAGGTCCTCCAAAGCTCCTTGATACTCTTTCAGCGCCCTTTTGACATCTCCACGAATCCTCAAAGTGAATGCATTGTTTGGTTTAAGAACATCAGCCTCATCAAGGTCCTCCAAGGCTCCTTGATTGTCATGTAACATGGATTTGACATCTCCACGAGTCCTCAAGGTGAATGCATTGTTTGGTTCAAGAACATCAACCTTGTTAAGGTCCTCTAAAGCTCCTTGATACTTTTTCAACGCCCTTTTGACAAATCCACGAGTCCTCAAGGTGAATGCATTGTTTGGTTCAAGAACATCAGCCTTGTCAAGGTCCTCCAAGGCTCCTTGATACTCTTTCAACGCCCTTTTGACATCTCCACGAATCCTCAAGGTGAATGCAGTGTTTGGTCCAAGAACATCAACCTTGTCAAGGTCCTCCAAGGCTCCTTGATCGTCATGTAACATGGATTTGACATCTCCATGAGTCCTCAAGGTGAATGCATTGTTTGGTTCAAGAACATCAACCTTGTCAAGGTCCTCCAAGGCTCCTTGATACTCTTTCAACGCCCTTTTGACATCTCCACGAATCCTCAAGGTGAATGCATTGTTTGGTTCAAGAACATCAGCCTCATCAAGGTCCTCCAAGGCTCCTTGATAGTCTTTGAGCATGGATTTGACATCTCCACGAGTCTTCAAGGTGAATGCATTGTTTGGTTCAAAAACATCAGCCTTGTCAAGGTCCTCCAAAGCTCCTTGATAGTCTTTTAACACCCTTTTGACATCTCCACGAGTCCTCAAGGTGAATGCATTGTTTGGTTCAAGAACATCAGCCTTGTCAAGGTTTTCCAAGGTTCCTTGATAATCATGCAAGATGTATTTGACATTTCCACGATTGCTCAAGGTGGATGCATTGTTTAGTTCAAGAACATTAGCCTTGTCAAGGTCCTCCAAGGCTCCTTGATAGTCATGCAACATGTATTTGACAAATCCACGAGTCTTCAAGGTGAATGCATTGTTTGGTTCAAAAACATCGGCCTTGTCAAAGTCCTCCAAGGCTCCTTGATTGTCATGCAACATGTATTTGACAAATCCACGAGTCCTCAAGGTGAATGCATTGTTTGGTTCAAGAACATCAGCCTTGTCAAGGTCCTCCAAGGCTCCTTGATACTCTTTCAGCGCCTTTTTGACATCTCCACGAATCCTCAAGGTGAATGTAGTGTTTGGTTCAAGAACATCAGCCTTGTCAAGGTCTTCCAAGGCTCCTTGATAATCTTTTAGCATCATGTTGACGTTTCCACAACTCGTCAAAATGGATGCATTGATTGGTTCAAGAACATTAGCCTTGTTAAGGTCTTCCAAGGCTCCTTGATAATCTTTCAACATCCTTTTAACAACACAATGCACTTTTGGTTATTAAACATAAATTTTGTCCTAATCCACAAAGGCTCATTAATAATCCTTCAACACCTTTTTGAGATTTTCACGTGTTATTTAAATGAATTCATTGTTTAATTCATGAACATTAGCCTTGAGAAGGTCTTCCATGGCTTCTTCATAAGCTTTCCATTTGTCAACAACATGAAATAATGGAAATAGAAAAAAATCATATAATTATCAATAGTTTCAACATGAAGTAGAACATTTGTGATAGAAAAAATTTCTTTTGGAAATTTTCACCAAGCCTATGTCACTTTGTATTTTCATACATATTTGAAATGTAATTGTCACTTGCACAATGATTGGCATACATAATTTATATCATTGATGATTATTCCACTTGCTTTAGAGAGTGTGGTTTGCTAGAATAAACATTTCATTACATTATGCAATGTGTTCAATTAAATAAATGTAGGTAAATGATGTGCATCATGATCAATGTTTTTTTTCAATTTCTTGATTAAACTAAGGTGGCAAGCATCCCTAGATAAATTTTGATTTAACTAGCAACATTATTTCAAAAAATTCTTAAAATTGTAACCAATAAGCATAAATGTAATGACACTTTCCTGAATTTTTTAAAAAATCACTTTTAGTCAATCAATTTCCAAAAAAATTAATTTGCAACAAAGTAATCCATATGTAAAAAAATGTGTCGCATTTTGTTGATTTTTTGCCAAAAAAATTGATTGATCATAATTTTGTATCATGTGCTACCACTAAAATCTCTCTTCCTATTCCCCTATCAAGCATTTTAATGTCTATAAAATTGATTTGGTCTAAACATAAATTGGCAAATGATAAATTACAAAGAACAAATTGTTGAATAATTTAAAACATACATTAATCTAGTTGGTTCTCATGTTGATCTTTCATTTCAATGTGATTTGAATGACAAACTTGATCATTGCCAAAAATATTGGTGCACAACTCCATCATGTGCATAATTACATGCATATGCACAAACGTTGTCCAACATTATTGTAGCTTTAGTCCATTCGTTGAATGGAATTCTTTCTTTGGCAAACATTATTATTGTAGTACTCTATATATGCAAAATTTATGACTTTTAATTGTTGCAAAATTACTTGGAATAGCTAGATGATGCAAGTCCCACTTTTGTTCAAATTAAACTCTCTAGTATAACCCCATGTGAAACTTAGGAATATCATGTTCATGTTTTAATTACTCACTACTTGAGCTTTGAAACAAATTCAATTAATCACAACCTTCATATCTTTGAATAAGAACACACTTAATTTTGATGTTGCAAAACATATTGAGTTCAAAATGATAAATGTTTGTGTGTGAAGCACATACCTTCAAGTTTTGGGAAATTGCAAAAGATGTGACACTTGAATGACCTTGATAGTTTTTGTTGTCCTTTTGTGTTGGTTGCTAGCCCAATGAAATGCATGTGATCACTGTGGCAATTAAGAAAAACACCAAGTTAACCCACCTTAATAGAAAGTAAGAGTAAATGAGCCTTTGTGCAAATTTGAATCATTATACAATCGTTACTCTAGGTCGAATATTCATGACACTACTAATGCTTTCAAAGACATGGAACCTAAGTTTTGGTGTTTGAGACATACTAGGTTTCACATAAAAAACATGATGATATGTGAGGTGAATTGAATGTGGCAATTGGATGATGAATACTCTTGTTGTTGCATTGAGCCACAAAACCCTATACATGTATGTGAGGAGATTGACGGCAATAGAAGCTTTGCAACAAGCCCAACAAGGGAACTGACCTTGATAAAAATTTGTAGCAAGCTCTTGGATGCAAATCTGAGCCAAGGTAGAATGAGTCCATTGGATTCCTTGCATTTATGCCGGAATGATGAACAACTTGGAAGGTGGTCATGAAGGTTGCGAGAAAGGATACAAGCGATACTTCTAGGATGGTGCATACCATGTGCCATAATTGAACCAGCACCCACCAGTGCACCATCCACTGGATGCCCATTACGAGTCAGTTGTGGATGATCCTCAACTGAGTTACTACCTGGTCTCATCTTGGTAACCCATTCAATAAGAAGTAGGTTTAACGTATAGACAAGTAGGTTTAAAAGTAGCGGACTACTATGTAAGTAGATAGATGATACATAGTAGGTAGGGACTGTTTTTACTACCTACCTAGTTGGTAGGTAGTTAATAAAGCAAGTGAGCTAACCACCATGGTTAGGTAGGGAACTGGAATCCAACAGAAAACTGTTTCCTCATCACATATCATCCATTCTTGATGGTACACTGGTGGGTGCTGGTTAACAGTGGCCACGTACTAGACATGCAACTTCCTGTGAACACTGATATTTTGGGCTTTCACATAATGGAGACAAGTGTCATGGATGGATTGCGCCGACCATGTGTCAGCAAAGAAAGGTAAGGCCAGTTAGCAGTCCTTAGTCAGAACCAGGGTTTTCTTTTTCAAATTCCTCAGGTAGGTGCACTGGCGAGGATCCCCAGCTTTAATTCGCATTAAATGGCGACTGCCCTAGGCGGACAGTAGAGTTTTTTCTGGATCCTGCATAAATCTAGGCGAGCTACACGAACTCACTGTCTAAATCTGGCGATTTTTATTTTTTTTTCTACGAAATATGGCGATTTTTTTGAAAATTTTCCAAAAGCATCCTTTGTAGAGGTCGCACTGGGCTTCTTTTTTTTTGTCAGTCAGTTGGCGAAATTTCGCCCCAAAAAAAAAACTGGTCAGAACCCTCCTCTTATATATATTATTATATCAACTCTTTGCTTTGTGTAACTTTTTCTCCCTTCATTACCTGCTGGGAAACATTGTGCATAATTTCATTTCACATAAAGTCATGGCACATGGCCCATGTTGGTGGTAGGCCCCAAACTTGAGCATGTGTAGGTTTTAGTCTTGAAAATTTTCCTATTAGAGCTGAACTTTTCAGCCTTTACAGAATGGATTTATTTGGTCATTGATCAATAATTCAGTCTGTGTCACGATATATAATGGGGGTTGTTGGAGCTGGAAGTAGTGGTTTTTTGGTGGCTGAAATTCGCCATTTTTGCAATTAAAAAAAAGCCCCAAGCAACATGATCAAGTGAACATTTTGGAGAATTTTTAAAAAAATCCTCACATTTAGAGGAAGAAGAGAGTTATGAAATCACCAAGATTTTTTTGGGAGGATTTGGGCAGATTTTTAGCTTTTTTTTCTTTTGAAATCTCCATATTTAGTTAATAGGTTCTAGTGGTTTGCCAACATGTAATAAGATTCCTAGAACTTTATATGTCTTGTAGCCAGATCTGGCTAAATCCTCTTGTGGCTGATGGCCACTTTTGATGCAACATGAGAAAATTGAAAAAATAAACACTGGCTGGAACCTCTGAATTGTGTGTCAGCAAAGAAAACTTATTGGCCATTTGAAGTCTTCCCCAAAGTTGGGCATACATTAGAGAAATCCCTAAATTCACCGGGAGTTTCATAGGGTGTCTTACACCACCCTATTAAATTTTTCATCCTCAGTTCCAGTCGTCCATAAGGTCACCCTGACTAACTGTGGATGTTTGGGGCATTCACTGGATCTTGTAGGTTTTTGCATTGGGGTTCTCCAACCAGTTTGTGTTGTTGAATACCAAGTCCAAGACGGATGCAATTGAATGTTTCACCACTATTCTGACCTCCTAATGTGAGTGCCCCATCTCGTGCACTACTACTAGCGTCAAATTCTAGGGCCACATTCTTACCTCTGCGAGCATGCATGTTTGTGTTTTCCAGCATGTCCAAAGGGTTAGTCCCATTTGCAACAAAAATAACCTTCCCCCCTAGATCGCCCATTGCCATTTTAATAACTTGCATATGTCTCATAAACTCAAGTATGGTGGAATTAAGGGATTGAAGGCACCTGGTATTTTCATTGCAATTCTCTAGCACTTCAGTCTTCGAACTTTTTATTTTGGGCAACTTTGTTTCAATTGCCACCACTCGTGATGACAAGGTTGTTGTGCTGCCACCCTACATAAATAAACCTAGTGCAAATACATTCATCAAGTTTTGAAAAACACCCCAAATAAGAACTGATGCATATTCAGACCTTAATTGGGGTCAATAGGATGAAGTAAGTACCACCATAGTCATGTTCACTTTCTATTTGCAATTATCTACACTACAATAATAACTAAAATTCAAATCTTGTCCAAATCAAGTAAGTTGCACCACCCACAATCCACAAATGCACCCCTGAACTAACACATAGATTTTAAGGTAATAGTAATTACCTTGGTTGATAGATTTTTAAGGTTGTAATAATTACCTCGGTTATTGTTTGTTCAGACTCTTGGCCTGTAGCAGCTGCAATTTCTGTGAGAGGACTCCTTGCCTTCATTTTTTTTCTACAATTCAAACACCCATAATTAAGCCCCTATCACAAAATCCACAAAAAATTGAATATTTACAAATTGCAAAAAAAAAGTGGAAGCATCTTACTATTGTTGCTTCAGCACTGGCTTTGCCAACTCGGCCATATTTTGAGGGTTGTTTCTGGTTTCCTTGAACATTAAACATGGTTGAGGCTTTAGCAATCATCTTCTCATCTATCCAATATTTCATAATGCAATCCCATTGATCGGGCTCTATACCCATTGGGCAAGTGCATTGGGCTTTATGTGTGAATAAATGTTTGAGTTGAGATTTTTCACCTTTCAAAAATTGACGGATAGAATCTTCAAACCCCTTTTGACATACGGGATTGTGAAGATATTCAAAAAGTGCATCCATTTTGGCACGAAGTTCTGCCATGTCAGTTGAATTCTGCTCCTTAACATGTAAAATAAAAACATCTAGAATGTGGGGTGCCCGTGACCTTATGAAGTCATCCCAAGCATTTTTCCCATCGCATGCCCCATCTATCCTCCCTCTAACACTCACTTCTACCACATGGGGCTTTAAACCTTTTCCAATTCTTTATTGGCTCACTACGTCAATTGCCTTTTTTTTAGCACGTTTATGAACTTGAGCTTTTGATTCAGGAAGTCATGAGTCAATCTCTAGTCTTGGCTTGGTTGATGGAGTGACAAAATTGACCAGTGGCAAGCCTCTTCCGGTCTTGTAGAGGGGGTGGCACTATTGGCACATGTGCCCCTTCAAATATTACAATTGATTGTGGGCCTTTTTGAAAAGGCCCTATAGATGTGGGACTAGAATTTGGTCCTCCAGTCCAGTTAAGGCATTGTGTTTGTTAGTCTTGTAGAATTTGGACCAAAGTTTCCTCTTGGATCTAGGCATTGCATTGTGCTTTGTGGCCTTGTTGAATTAGAACCATAATTCTGTCCTACATCTGGATATTGAGTTATGCCCTATGGCACCCTTGGAGCCCAAGTAGATGGCCCAATTGGTCCTTATTGTGTAGAATTTGGGCCCCAATTATTTGGCCCTAAAGGTCCACCCCATTGGTTTGACCACTGCAGGCCCCATTGGCCCCATGAATGTGGTGGTCCAATGTTTTGTGCCCATACTTGTTCCCCACCATGGTACCAAGGTGGTCCTGTACCTTGTACTCATTGTCCCACATTGTTTGGGACTAACTAGCAACCCCCATTGTTGGGATGGCATTGGGGACTAGCAACAAGTCCATCATTTGTGTTATTACACCTTTGGTTTTTTTGTGTGGACTTCTTTGCAAACAAACACAAGGGAAAACATCAGCAACTAAGAGAAATGGAATGAATTAAACAACCACAGTAGTCAAAAGCATAAAAAGGAAGTGTAAATCTTAATTGAAATGACTTTGCAATTTATTGATTTTGACATTTGGATGATGGGAGATTGTTTACATTTGCAACAGGTGGGGACGTTGCTGTTGACAAAGGTCCCTTTGGAGCTTTAGGTTTATTGGCTGAACTTCCATGAGGAATTTCAACATCATCTTGCAACTCATCACTATTATCATCACCTTCTAAACTTGGCACATAGCTTGATGTTTGTTTTCCATCAGACTTCAAACATGGCAAAGATTCACCGCATGTGTCTTTTGAGCATTCTGACCCAACATCATGTCCAATTTCAACCATCTTGACATGTGATTTTGCTTTGCTTGCTATACGGGCACTACACCTACGTGGGCCTTGTTGGGAACACTTATTCACTACATGTTTGCTCTTCAAAGATCCCCCAATGGTTATCCTCCTATGAAAAACAAACAAAAAAATGAATAGTTTGTTATAGCTCTACAGTCTGCACATAACAACATTGCCACAAAATAAATCCAAAAATTTGATGTTATATTGTATATTTGATGACTAGTCTAGTAGGTCTAAGGCCTTGTAACCTTCAACATTTTACAATGAATGCAACCTAAGAAGGGAGAGGCTAGCTTACAAATTGTTTAGAGCATCTTCAATTCCCAATTCCACGAAGCGGTGCTTCAATCGAGCTATGTTTCAATATTGCTCCTCCTCATATTCAGTGATTTTTAGAGCAATAGGTTCAAGGTTGGAGTTCAAGGAAACCATATTGACTCCTTAAAACAAATGTTTGATTGGTGCTTTGAGTTACAACTACAAGAATGGGCAGATCATGTTGATTGGACAACAAACCAACATGACTCATTAACTTATATATTTTGCCATGACAAAATCTCCATGAGCTTACATCATAAGTATCAATGCTTCAAGATCTGCAACAACCACAATTGATAGACCGTATTGATCACCATCAAGGTCTTTTTTGTGGCAAATTTTCACCACTTGGTGACCAAAAAAAAAGGCTAACGAATCCAATGAAAGGATTTTTTAGAATTTTTTAAAAAAGTTCTCCATATCTTGAGAAAAAAAAGTTAGAAGTCGCTAGATTTAAACAGTGTGTTCCATTAGGTCACCAGAACTAGGTAGGATTCCAAAATAATCTACTAATCCACCATGACAATCACCATTTATTGTTAAATAATGATGAGGATCCTCACTAGTATACATACTTGAAGAATTTGAAAAAAAAACCTTGATCACCATATGAAAACTTAATACAAATAACACATTGCCCTACACTATCAAGGGCTCCAATAAGTGCAACACTGTGAAGTTAGGAAAATAATTACACCATTTTGGAAGACCTGGTATTCTTTAAGAAACAATACCAAAAAATGCAACTACAATAGACCAATACTTGAAGGAAAAATATTTGTTGGTCTCTGTGATCTTTGAATACCTCAACTCAAACCTAAGAATAAGATTATTTGTTTAAGACCTTTGCCAAGCTTGGTGATCTTCAAGAAAACTCACTCCAATGTGAGACTAACCTTTTTGATTCTTTGAAACTACCATCAACCACACATCATGTTAACCCATTTGAACTTTGCATAATAAAATGCCACTAAAGCTACACAACATAAATTCAATTACTTCAAATTTGCCACCATTCAAGATATCACATTCAACAAGGACAAATGCCTTTCAAATTGTATAAAATATTTTTCAACAATATTTGCAAATGCCATTGGAGGTTTGTAAAAGAATGAACAACAAGCTCTACAACCTACATTTCATTATGGACATCACAATGAACAAATCCAATACCATTCAACATATTAAAAAATGAATGAATTTGTCCGATCGTCACTCAAGGTTTGTAAAGTAATTGCAAGCTTTAACATTCAAGTCTTGTAGAACTATCACAAGTGAACTAAACACTTATTGGACCAATTTTGTAAATGCCATATTCCACTAAACTACATAATTGAATCTAGTTTCTACAAATGCATTGCCCAAGTCTACAACCTTAATTTATTTTAAATCACAAAAGCCATTTCAACCTCATTTTTTAATTTTAGTTTTTACAAATTCCATTTCACCCTTTGAAATCAACATTTCAAGCTAGATCACGAGACCTATAGATAGTAGGGCAGTCAAATTTTGCCAACCTTTAGGCCTTCCAATAAGCGTCGCATCTTCTCACCTAGGTAGTTTTACAACTCTTTGCATGTAAACTTTCTAGGAAATGAATTATAAATGCAGAACCAAAAAGAGAAGCTAGGAAGTTTGATGGGCAAGAAAAACTGACAAGAAATGGCAAACACAAAGAAAACATAATCAAACATGGACACAAAAGACAAGACAACTAAAAGGAAAAAAATTGATGTACTTTTCCTGTTTGGTTTAAATTCTACAATTTGAACATGGAATCAAAAAAGAAGACAACAAAGTGCATTAATCTTTTTCCCAACCTCAATCACAATGTTTTTTATTTTCAAGACAAGCTAATTGTTGTTATTATTGGTCAATCATTCATGCAAAAAATGGAAGGTTAGGATTTCTTACGAATGCAACACTTTCAAAATAGAGCCTCACTTGGGACTAACTTTTACAAATTTATGTGCCATTATTTGGATTCCAACAACCAAAACAAAATTATGGCTTCTACACAAGGCAAGGTTTGCAAAAATCAAGGATTACATGTTATTGGGTTTCTTTATTCCTATTAAGGTTGTTCAATCTCTGATTTTTCCAGCAACATGTTCTTAAAACAACAAATAAGTACATTTAAACTAACAAAACTAGAATTACTTATAATTCCTAAATTAACATGTACTCAATTTACACATAATTTCAAGAAAGATATTGTTGAAGTACAAAAATGTTTTCATGTTTTCAATGAAAGATAAACACAAAATTTAACATCAAAAGTCTCCTACTTAATGCAAATATCCTTTCCTAAATTATTAGTAGGCACAAACTACTCAATGCTAACAAGTATTCCAACTTGTAATGGAAATTCAGAAATTTATTAAGAAATTAGAGTTTGTACATTAGAGATTTCAAAAAGTAAGTATGGAAAGTAAAGTTTTGATGTTTCTCATCTTCTACCATCCATCCTTTATACTTTAAGTTTGAACTTTGAAATGCTTCATGCAAATCACCTAAGTAGTAATCAGATGATAAAACTTTTTGTTCTAATCAACTAATAAAAACTATATAGTAGAATTATAATAAATACTAATAATTTTCAAAATTTGCTACCTGTTTTGTTAATTCTATGTTTTGCCAAGTATAAGTTTTGCAAACTACCTATTCTGCCAAATACAAGTTCTGTAAACTACCTATTCTACTAACTACATGTTTTGTCAACTACAGGTTTTGTAGACTACCTATTCAACATGTGTCACTGGTTCAATTACTACTAGTTATATTGTCACTACCAGTTCAACATGTGTCACCGATTTAATTATTACTAGTTAAAGTATCGGTTCACTAAGAGTTATGGTTAACAATACATCATATGATCATGATTACATTACAATGTTGAATTTTTTAAGGCTAAAGTTGTAGGTTGAATGTTTTATAATCATTATTTGAAACACCAAGTTTGGTAAGGTTGTTTGTGGAAGAAGATAGGATTACATTATGTCTAAATGGTTAGATTAGATCAAATTATCTGATATGATATGTTCGAATATGATTTGGACATGATCTAATCTATGTGACCTTTGGTTTTCTTTTAATGCAATTGATTGTTGTGATTACAAGGAGCAATACTAAGGTATTTATGACCAATGCTTAAGGCATGACAACACCTTCAGACTTCAAAATTATATTTTACAATGTACATGCCCCAATTACCATTGTTTATTTTAAACTTGGGTAAAATGATGTGTATTTTGGTGGGTATGTATTGAACAATTAGTTTTTTTTGTAATGTAGGTGCAAGATGTGATCACAAGCATGACCACCCATGTATATACATATAGGTAATTTGTGCATTAAGTTGAAGTAGCTAGCTTCCTTCCATGTGTGTGTGAATGGCTTGGATTCAATTTCCCATCATGTAATTTATTAGCCCAATACACATTATAGTTATTTAATTCTATAATGTTTTTGTGACCACTAACAATGTGTGCATTTTGCACAAGTTGTAGGTTTTGATAATAACCAAACTTGATCTTGTACTTATTAGCTTTAAATGGCATGAACCAAACTATTTCCATGTTCATCCGTGTAGGTGACTAATGTGAACACAACATTATCAAGCCAGATTTGTTTATAAGATGCATATATGAAGGAAATCTAGAACTTTGTTGTACAATTTCAAGTTTATTTGTTGATTAGATTACATTAGGATGTAGACTGAACCAAGTCCAAACCATGGGGCATTTTTTCTATGATTGTGCCAAATTTATTATTGCTTGTATAATTAGGTGATTGAGGTGGTCACCACAAAGGCAAGTGATATCCAAGTAACCTCTCAAACAACTTAGAATCCAACTTGTCAATTGGGTGCCAATGTTATGATCCAGGTGCACATGATGGAACCCACCAAATGTATGTGACTTGTGCTTATAATGGCCATCTACATACATGTTATTATTTGCTAGGCTTTAGGAAACTTTGTAGTGTCTAGCAAGATTTTTCAAGCCACATTTGTTAATCAATGTTGAAAAGATGGTTTTGGCTATTCATTTAGGCAAATGAAGCTAAAGTTGACACAAAAACCCTAGAGGAAAAATCAACTTTTGTTTTGAATCAAGTAATGAAACAAATTCAACACTTTGTTTTACCTTATATGGTAGTTAGAAGTAGAAATGTTTTTTGTTCATAATGTATCCATGGGTAGAATAAATATCATGTTTAGTGCACATTTGTTTGGGTATGTGGGTTGCAAAACAAAAAGCTAAAAAAACTAGTGAGGGTAAAACCTCCCATGCTTAGATCTCAAAGAATAGTTATAACAACATCACAAGAAAACATGCATGGAAGTCACAACCATTCAGAAGGTGAGAAGGACCTATTTTTATATTGCATGTGATTTGATGTAATCAAAATAACACATCGGTTACCACAACATCAAATAAAATACATTGCATAAATCTTATGTTGGCAATTGTAATTTGTTTTGTAGTTTGCCATAGGTGAGATGGTCTTCTCGTTGCATAAGTGCATTCCTGCAACCAATGCAGTAGGTGTGGGAGTTCCTAGGGATTTATTTCATGGGGCATAAATTGTAGATGGTGTGTACAAGGTGGAGGTGCAAAACTTGATGCACTAGGATGCACCATTGCCATTCCCAAACTATAATGATATGCTTGCACAATGATTCTTGAAGCAAGTGTAAGGTCAGTTCACCATATGGGAAAGTGCAATGATGTGAAAAACTAGTTAGGTGATATGGAGTCATGTCCATTTTGGAGCTTCATGTTTATAATGACTCATATAGTATATGACAAACTTGAGGTCTTTTTGTCTTCACACCCACTTTCTATTTCAATTAATTGTAAATGTTTTTCTAGTTCTAACATTAGATGCGAGTGTAGTCTTGTAATTACTATAGTTTAATATGCACATTGTATAATGGAATTGTTATGCAACTAACTTGCAACTAATTGGTTTATTTTATATTCGCAATTTTTATGCAATTGCAATAGTCGAATTGAAACCTTTGTTTGCAACTAATGTAGTCATACATGTAGTTGCATTAGTCATCGTACATGGCAATTTCCAACATGCCATGTGGAAATAATTTTTTGATTTTATGGAGTTTTAAGTTCATCAGCAAATGTTGTTTTGCTAGGTGAATAATAAATTGCCAAATGGAATTAAATTAAATATATTAAATATATTAAATTTGTATCGCAGCAAATTGTCACATGACACATCTACATACACATGGAATTTTGCTAATTATAATATTAATAAAAAAATTTATTCAAGAAAATCATAGATCGCCATGTGTACAAAATAATGCCATGTGGAAATAATTGGAATGTAGTGACATTAATTATTTTATAATTAAACAAATTATGTCTTGCCATGTGTCAATATTGATGCCACATGTTAGTTATTAAATAGTTATATAAAATGCTTCACAAATAATCCAACAAATCACAGGTTGGCACATGGAGAAAAAGGTAATTAATTTAATTTTCATTTTTTTTAGCTTGTGGTAACTTGCCACATTTATGTAAATGATTGGAATTAACCATTCAATACTTCCAATTTAATGGACAAAATCACCCCAAATAGTGCCACGTGGTTAGATCAAAATCACACATCACCATAAATGTGGCATCATGCGATTACCAAATTTGTAGTTGCAAATGTAATGGCACCACTTAGTTGAAAATGAAATCATAAACTTGGTCGCTGCATAGTCCATGTCACACCTAGATCATCCATGGTAGTGGATGAAAAAATAGTTGGTAGTCACAACTTTATGCAACTATTAGTTTGACTACATGTCCACATGATTTTTTTACGATTGCTTGTTTTATGGCACTTGTCCAAGGTAACTACACAAATTTTAGTTGCATGTGTCCATTATGATTAAATTATAGTTGAAATTGTAGTGATTAGTTTCCACATTTCTTCTAATGTTATTGTCAAGGCAATTGCTAATAATTGTTAAAGCCAATGCATCTCTATCCTCCCATGCACTAATGCTTCTTGCTCATGTGGTAGGTAAAGGAGGAGTTCCAATAGTTATTTGTGTTATTGTAGGTGCAATTGGTTTGACTTCTTTTTCATTAACTAACAACCATAACTTTTCAGCTTTGAAAATAAGTGTAAGTCTATGTTTCCAAATCTTAAAATAAGATCCATCAAACTTTGAAGCGTGACTTTGTATCTATCTTTGTTGTCATTTTGAGAAAATTTATTATCACATTTTAAAATTTGAATTTTGTTTTTTTAGAGCTCTCTACCTTTTCCATGCTATGAAATAATTAAGGATTTTAAACATTTTTTATTTGACTTCCTCACAAGTGTTTTAAATGTAAAACTTGACACGTAATGAAGACAAAAGATTAAAAGAAATCAACAAGCTCTAATACCATGTTAGATTTATAGCAACATATAGAAAAGAGAGATAATGCTTACTACTATAAAATATGTTTATTCATGAATCAACATCTATTATATACTCTTGCAAGAGTCATCACTAAAGCTAAAGGTCATGACCTGACATGTGAAAGGTTACAACTAGTGTACAATATTATATATATATATTGTAAAGTTCCAACATTGAAGCTGAGGGTCTTGCTAATTGGGAATTGCCAATGATATGCCTATATATCTAATGTGAAAACTAACAAAAAATTGAGGGTCTTTAAGAAAACTATCCAAGACTAATTTACACAAAGAATCATAATGGGTTAGCATTTTAATACAAAACAAATTGTTAATTTTAAACAACCAAAAGCGAAAACATAACTTGGATGTTATCAAAACACCTAGTCATCCATTTCACCAACTATTCATCTGTCATTTTCCTTGGTTCACCACTTTGTCATCTTCATTTTTCTCCCCTACCACTTTGTTGTCCTCCTCCCTACATCATGTGATGAAACTTTTCACAAGCACTTATGGCACTATTCCTAAGCGCTCATTGCGAAATTAAAACTCATAATCCTCATGTAATTGTTTATGTCATTTTTTCACAACAGCAAACAGATGAGTTTGCTAAGCTTGTTAGGAGGCATGGAAGATGTCAAATCATTGCATGAAGAAATTGATGATCATGAACATGCATTGAAAGAAAACACCACTCATCATAGAGAACATTGATTCAATAATGGAATTGGTAATATTTTTCATCTTCCTTCAGAAAACTATGATCTTTGAAAAACATGTCGCATGAACATTTGAACACGTTTACAAATAATATAACTGGTGTTATGTGGCAGGTACTATTATGGTTCTTTCATGGACTCACATCAAAATGACAAATTCTTAGCATGTCCCAAAGTTTATTAAAATAAACATGTTTGCCCTTTGAAGAACAAAATTTTAAAATTCTAATCTATTGACATGATGAAAGCAATTTTGTGAAAATGGCAATAACTTTTTTCTATCTAATCTATTTGACTCTCTCCCCATGCCCTAACAAATGATTATTTTCTTTCACATCCCTACTAGTTATTCACTAATTATAAAGAGTTCCAAGTTCTTAAAATACAATAAAAACATTACAAAGTTTCAAGTCATCAGACTTCTATTGATCTTATGGTTTCAATTGTTTATAAATCATCACTAGAACCATTTTCTTTTCAATCTTCTGATGTAGCCATAATGCTCATTATCCACAAGAGGAATTAGCCAAATCAGGCTATGTGTCAGAGAGGAAGGTTAAAAGAATTTAAGAATCCTGCTAAATTTTACCAACCTGCTGAAACCTCGTCTAAAATGTGATTTCAGAAAAAAAATTCCATGGCCTAAGACTGGTTTTCTGAATTGATTCTTTTTTCAACTGTTTCTTAAAGGTTTTACCAAATTGACAAACCGTCAAGGTGTCCTCACACCTCTTAGCAGTCATACAAACAGGTCCTTATCCGATGCTTACTTTGTAACACAAGTATAACCAACTTTCTCTCTAACCCAATCCATTTGCAACATTTGTTTCCTCTAAAATCCTGATGACCAAGCATCCTGAATTGATCCATAAGTATATCAAATCCATCAGTAAAATAAACTGAATCTTGAGTTATGTTCGAGCACCTCCTCCCATTCATATAGTCTCAACATGTTGAGGGAGTTATTTTTCTCGATTGGCTAGAATGTTGTCAATTGGGTAGAAAACTAAAAAGACAAAAAGCTCCACAGGCACTTGAATGAGCACAAAATGGTTGTACTGACAAGCAATTCTCACCACTGACGCGGCTTCATCTGCCATGCAATTACATCCCAGATTCAACCCTGCATATTTCCAACGAACAATTCATGTCCCTAGTCAACTGGAAGTCCAAGCAAGTACTCAACTGTAGAGAGAATGTGTTCATGAGATTGCAGGATGAAACTCACTTTACCCCCAAAATTTGATGGTTTTCTGAGTTTCACCCCCTGTTGAATGCTAATGTACTTTTTTGAAGTTTTTTTTTTGAATCTCACCCTGTGTATGACCAAACTCAGGGTCCTGGTACTGTGTTTGTCTTATCTACCTAGTGAAATGAACTCCAAAACTCCAAGTCTCCAACACATTTTCAAGCATTTATAATTGATGTGTATTTGTGTTAATTTGCCTTTTGCCATGTCAAAAGGCCTCTGACATGGATGGCTGCTTATGGAAGTTGCGTGTAAACACAACTTCGTGAAATGACAGGAAAATCCGGTCATGATGTTGGATAGAACTTAAGACACATATCTAGAAAGCATTTGCACACACATTGTGGAAGTCTTACCACCCATTTAACCTCTTGCATCCAACAGGTCAACAATGCAATCTCCTCTGCAAATCCATCACACCCATTGTTGGGCTTTAGGTGAAATTCCTAAAACAGCATGTCCCTTGTTGCCAATACAAATCTAATATCATGCAACTACAGGTAAGTAACTGTTCTGAAGGTAAAGTGGAAGCCTTACCACCCATTTATACTCCTTCATCTGTTCCAACAGGTCGGATAGCTCTTCCTGCTTTAATAAGACACTCCTCAGAGTCTGCAAAATCAAGTCCAACAAATACCACCACAAAACATTGAGTTTGGTCAGACAATCCAAGCAACAAAACAAGCTTATTAGGACCACAATGAACCAAAATCTAACAAAGAATGACATAAGATCTTGAAGAACCTTCTTGGTCTCTGCCAACTCTGTCTCAAGTGAATCCATGCGATCAGCAGCTGTGGGTGATTCCTCCTGCTTTTGGGTTGCCTCTTTTAAGAGTTTAGTTAGCTTGCTGATCTCCACTTCTAGTCTCTCCAACCGATTTGCAATAGGTTCTTCAGACAGTGGTTCAGCTGCTCTTTGACATTTCTCATCACATATGCTTGCAATTTGTTGATATGGAAATGCCAGTATATGCATCAGACTCAGAAATACCATCCAAAACAACCATCCTGTGTTGCTACCCATGTTCCGCAATATTCCAATGGGCATACCCAATGTTTCTGCACATCACAAATTAGATGTAACTGCTGAAAGTGGGATCAACCTCTGATAAGCAGCCCAGACCCAGCCCAGATAAGGAGCAGTTAAAATGCAGTAAACAAAAAAATCAAGATAGTATGTGTACAAGGAGTGATGGCAACCCAAACCAGCAGAGATGAATGAACCTACTTTGGCGAATGGTTTTGCCTCCTGGAGTCAGGCCAATATTTGTGCTTTCCAGGGGTCTGCTTGTATACTGACACGCAGCATCATCCTCACCGTCTACATCTAGTTCACCCTTCTTACCATACCCAAGAACACTGTCAGCACCGGTCTAGACAAAATAATAATAACAATAATCACATGAACCAAATAGGGGTAAACCACCCAATTTTCATGAGAAGGTTCATGATCTCCTGGTTCCCAAAATTGAACCACTATTCTTAAGCACAACCTTAACACTTTCAGAATGCCTCATCAAGCAAGTGTACATTATTGTGGTCCCCGATGTCAATTGGTCAACCAAACTACAAAGAAAACACTGATCGGATAGCATAGATCATTTACTCACATCTTCCTTTGTGGGCTCCCACATTTTTGATACAGGCCTACTCAGTCTTACTATTGCTGATGAAGCATCCTCAACATCAGATCCTTCGGCCTTTGCTACCTCTGCCTCCTTACACTGCCATTCAACTCATTTGTGGGATGCACTCAAATACACCTTCAAATGATGCGATTAAGGAGAATAAATAAACACAAAGAGAATAACCAAAGCCAATGACCTTAACATTCCTCATGTTCTAAGCAGGCAAATCCAGTGCATATTCTCTCCTACAAATGCTGTATAATTTCTGCAGACCACTATAGAAGTTGGAAGCCAACATACTTCTCCACCTCTGGGATGGAGTTGATTGTGTTCTCTTTATCCTTTAGTTCCTTTTTTCACTCATCACATTACCAAGTTGGCACTATTTGAATGCCAACTCAAACATCTGATGAAGGGTTTAGTTGACACCTACAAACTTATAAAGATTTCATAAATGAAAAGTGGATAAAAGATGCAGGGACATTGGATCATCTCATTGTACCAAATATCTCTCATAAGAATTGAGAAATCTCCATTCTCACCATTAAGAAAAGGCAAAGCAAGGTTAACCAGCCACAGAGAATTCCAAAGAAGCGAAGACAAAAACAGAGAACAAAGGACCAAGAAACAAAAACAACATGAAAGCAGTATGAACAACAGTGTCAGTCTCACATCTGTTCAGGGACAGTAGCATGTATGATAGTGACTTCTCTATCACAACTTTCCCACTGAATTCATCAGCTCCCTACAGTGGTACAGGCCAGTGAAAACAATAACCTTTGTACCAAGTTTCTGCTGCAATTCTTGAAGCGATGGGAAGAGTTAGCCATGCTTCTGGCTAGCAACAAACAGCAACACAAGGAGATAACAAAAAGCAGAAAAACACAACAGCCAACACCAAATGCACAGAATAGGACAGCAGAGAAGAAAGACCAAGTGGGCTTACAAGAAGACTTTATACAGAATCATTTGGAATACTCCAAATGCTGAAATTCCAAAAAGGAATTTCTCCATATTGAGCAACCCTCTAGTCCTCTCTATGAATCTTAAGAGGGTAGCCTTTTATTTTTCAGGACAATAAGCCTGACCATCTAAGAGTCAAAGAACTCTTTACAACTACAAAGCCTCAAAAACCTGTAAAATTGACTATTGATAACTCCCAATTTAGTAGCAATCAAGGTATTGGAATCATCACAAGAAACCTGCATACTCTGGTTGAGAGTTTCTCAAAGATATCACAGGATATACCTTAAGGACTTTGGTTCACAGCAAGACCCAAGAAGTTAAAAGAGAAGCTTTTAGAAGTACAATTAAACTCAAAAAAGATGCTTTTGTGCCAAAATGTACATGCTCATTTTCCTCAAGAGAGATCAGTAAGACTATCCCTTCTGTCTCTGCATCTGTTAAATGTCAAAAGGGGACATCCTGAACTGCATTCTCACACAAAAAGTAAGGACACCTATCAGGTCACCCTTCAAGTTCTCTCCCACCCATAGTGTCCATAAAATAGAGCAGGTTTACCAGGTTTGCACTGCAGTCTTCATGACATGTGCTTTATCAATACATGCCCAATGGAAAATGATATGTCTTGTGTATAGTCCATATGTACAGCTCAAGGAAGTCAAGAAAAACCTGATCCCAACAACAAGCCAGTACCACTGTGGAGGGAGATGATGGAAAGACACAAATACCTACAAGACATAAGTAAGAAAACCAAGGGACAAAGGAAGGAAAAAGGGCAGAGGAAAGACCATGAAGGCAAATCAAAGTCCTCCAAAAACAAATTATGCAAGAGAAACCTAACAGCTTTGATGACTGCAAATGGTTGCAAGACAAATGAACAACCTCCAGCTTAACATTTGCCAAATGTTAAGGCTCCATATGGACTTCATCAGCTCCCAAAAGTGGATTTGACACATCTGTTTCTGTGTCTAAGTTGGAACACAGAACCTAGAGAAAGGTTTCAAAAATGCACAAGAAGAATGAATGAAGAAATAAGGAAAATGGGGACCAAGACAGCTTCCTGTTCAAGAAGCTTTCAATCATTTGAACAGACTAGAAGTAGGGGGGTCTAGAGGGGAATAATTTAGTCTGCATTACAGATGTTAGCTTTCATAGAGGATGTTTCTCCAAGTGTACTACATAATGCAACATCTCTTCAGAACTGCAAATCTCCGTTCCTCACCATTACCTGGAATGTCTGCTAGTAAACTCATGAATGCTGTGCAAAGTTTGTTCGATCATAACAGTGATAACATTCAAAACAGTGGTTGTTTGTTCTATGATAACATTCAAAATATGAAAGCATGTGCATGCATGAGAGATGAGTGTATAAGAGGAGAGTGTAATTCTCCTTACCTTCAAACTTGCCATGAGGAAATCTGTGTCAAAGTCCTCACTCGCCAAAGAAAACACTTGCATAGCAGTGGTTGCTGGTGATTCCTTCAATGCCTGCCACAATGTACAATTGCAGATTCAATTACAAAGATACAGGGCCCAAGGGGACAAAAGCCTTCACACAAATGGAACAATCAAGAAACCCACTAATAAAAACAGACCTTCAAAATGCTAGGTTCCTTCCAAGGGCCCCGGTCAGAGCGTAGGCATCCACCTTCTTCAGCACATGTGCATATGCCACCCAAAAATTCTGGCAATTGACTGTTCCAGGTCATTCCACCCACTTAGTGTAAGTAAGCTAAATCAAAACTCCATGAACATGCAACATTGAAGATGCATTATTGAACCTTGACATTGATGCACTGACAACATACAACATGTGTGAACCCTTGGATAAATATAGGCAAACTACCTGGCATCAATAACCTCCAACAACTTGTGCTGATAGTTACTTCCAAGCACCTGCAAATCAATACCATACTGTTAACTTTACACTAGTAAGATTTTCCAGGAATGTATATTCTCCATTGGTCTTGCTGTTGATTTAACATCATAGATAACATTGCCTCTACGGGTCATGACTTCCACATATGGACAATCTTCAAACTGATGCTACATCTCAAGCTATGCTGGTACAGTCATTCCCCATCTGTGAGTAGTGAAGGAACTTCAAATAATCACTTTGGACATCTCTGCAGTACCTTGTCTTTTCACATCTGAATACCAATAGGGAAGACATCCTCATATGCCCTAACATGTGCTCAATTGGAAATGATGCACTGGTCATTCTTATCCAAGAATCCAAGCTAACAAGACTAGATACATGCTATTTTCCCTTCAGGACATGGACAATGCATAAACTGCAACTTCAAACCTAAAAGCCCAAGTAATTGAAGGATGGAAATTACAGAACATCTAAACAGTGATAAGGTTTGGGCAGTGGCAACGCACATGGATCTTCTCAGTAGTCTTCGGGTCTAAGAAGCCTTTGATGGTGCCCCACAATATTCTAAATCCCGGACCTGCATTCACTATATACATGCGATGCAAAGTCTGCCATTCCAACAAACAATGCCTTTATGATGAGCTGGAACACAAGTTCAGTTTGCATTCAATGCCAATCATATTTATCTCACCCAAAAGCTGTAATGATCTTGCAGCAAGGGATAGGTGAAATACCTCTGGATAATTAGCATTATCAATCTTGTGAATACCCATGAGGAGATCCCTTGCTGACTTGCCAAAGTTTTTAAGGCCCTGCATCATCAGGAAAAGGTCACAAGTAAGGAACATGTTGAGCACATACTCATGCAGGTAACCCTAATTGATTTCTGGAATGAACACCTACCACGCCGTCTACATCCAAAATGGTAGTGGCAGAGTCAATATGGCAATTTGCAGCAATGGAACATGCTGGAAACTTCGAGTTGAGTGTCCTTTCAAACTCAAGTATGTGGTATTTCAAGTATCTTTCTAGTGTTGTTATCTCCAGCAACCGTGCTGGGTCCACCATGCCAATTCTCTCAATGTATACAGGTCTCCCGTCCTTGTCCACCCCATGATGTCCTTGTGGATAACACTTTTGAACTTCTTCTAACTCCTCAAATACAAAATCCTGCAATGTAAATCCGCCACAAAAACAGTGACCCAAGGAGGATTGTCACCAAGGGCTGCAAAACTCTTGCATTCTCCATGTACACAGATTCTCCACCTAACATTTCAGGCATAGTTGTACATTAAAACAAAGGGTGCAAAACATAAGCTGCTGTCAGTAATCTGTCACATGTGAAGCAAGAAGCGAAGACAAGGAAAGGAGAACAACCTGCTCAATGGTGTCAACGCCATATTCCTTGCGCCATTGAAGCATATCAGCCCACATTTGTTTAGCCTTATCAATGTCATATTTCCTTGCTTTCAAGAACCTGCAATTCCAAGATGGCACCGATTGCACTGCAGTCAAGAATCTGCAACTCACTTGAATGGTACCCCAATTCACTCCACTCTCATACTTTGGAAGAAAAAAAATTCTAAGGGGACAACTACAACCCAGGGGGCAACAAAGATGTTGAAACCCTAAATGGTTGTTATGGTCCCATTTCCTGGAGCTGGTGGCTTCCTTCCCTGAATCTTAAGGACCTTGAAAGCTGGAACGGCTGGAAGAGATCTTTCTGCCTCCGCTTACACCCGCGCCTAGGTCTAGACAAAAGACTGGAAGACTGTAGACAGGACATTTCAGCGCTGTGGAGTTGCTATCCCTGAGATTGCCATGCGATGCTTGAAGAAAGGAGTTCAGAGAGAGAATACAACAAACCGGGTCATGAGATGATAGTCATCGTGGCGTTTAGGTAACAGGTTATCGGCGATGAGTTCAGCACGGAACTGCACAAGAAGATACTGGAATTGCTCAATGACTGCTGGTTGTTGCTCGTCGTCATGTCCATCGTCGACGTGAACTGCCACATATTTGGTTCGACCGACACCCCGCCGCTTCCGCAAGGTAGCTGGCAACTTTGTGGAGGCAAGAATAGCCCGGAACGCAGTCATCGTCTTACTGGAGCCTCGATGCAGCTTCTCGTTTTGCTCTCCTCCTCCGGCAACAACAACATCCATCAAACCACTACTACTATTACTCGCTTTTCTCAGATGCAAAACATTCCTAGGTGATCCCGATGCAGCCGATTCTGCTGCTCCTAGTGCCTTCGGTGCTGCTGCTCTTGCTGACGCCGTCACCGCTGCTGCTTCAGTATGATGATTACCTCTACTACCTCTCCGCTCCATTCTATTATTATGCACGGTAGCCGAGGTACCACCAGCTGCAGTCGACGACGACGACGAAGACGCCGCCGACGTCGATGTTTCCATCTTCCCTTAACAAACAACCTTGCGACAAAAAAACACCTCAATAATGAACTACGTCAAAAAAGTTTTTCCCGATCCACGTCAAAAGCTACGCAAGCACGCAACACTCATAGCCCCGACCTGATGATGATCATTGCTGGCAAAAGAAAACCTTTCTGAACTCCTCCCTACTCTTCCGCACCCTCATTATCGTCATCATCATCAGTATCATCAAAACAGCATGAACAAAAACGGATCTGATGACAGGAATGCATGCAAGTCATGCCGAAAGAAAAGATGAATTGCATGCATTCCCTTCACTCTCACTCCAAGAAGAAGAAATCATTCCCGAAAACCCAACCGCAAAATAAAAAAAAGAGAACCGAAAAGAAAAACACAAGACTGAAAGAAAAAAAAACTACTGCCTGCAAGAAACTAGTTTTTCCTTGTTTTCGAATGAAAAAAAAAGAGTGTCAAGAGGAAAGAATAAGGAACAACGAGAATAATGAGTGCCAAGAATGAGTTGGCGAATGTGCATCATACATGATGCATACAAAAAGTAAAAGAGTTGAAGGAAGGAATAGGGAAAAAGACTTCGCAGCAACTACAAGGATGATCCTGCAAAGGATGAGAAAAGTTTTTGCAGTTTGACACAGCTCCTCAATCATAGAAAGAGCATTCGTCCGTCTTTTGCTGCTGCTCTTGCTCGCTCCCCGAAACTTTCTCTCTCTGTGTGCAAGAACAATAATTTCGAAACCCTAATGGACGATGCTGATAATGATGATGAAGATGATGCTTTTGCTGCGAATAGCCCTATTTCTAACTACAAAAGTGCTAATTGCGATGATGAAAATGGGTAATTTTGATGATCAAGATGCTCATTAGGAACTTATGTTGCTTATTATGATGATGAAGATGATGCTGATGCTGCAAACAGACTATTTCTAATTTAGAAAATGCTGATTATGATGATGATCATGATGCTAATTATCCTAATTGTGATGCTAATTAGGCTAAAATTAGAAAATTTAGTCGAGTTGCAGCAGCTGATGCATGCTGTTGCTGCAATTAGACTATTTGTAATTAAAAAAAAATGCTGATAATGATGATCATGATGTTAATTAGGGCTAATTATTTGTAGTAATTGGGGATGCTTATTTATAATGATGAAGATGATGCTGATGATGCTAATAAAGCCAATTTCTAATTACCAAATGGCTAATTATGATGATGAAAATGCTAAACTATGGTTATTATAATGCTAATTACGCTGTTAATTACGCTACTCATGAATGCTAATTATGGTAATTGTGAATGATAAGTACAACTATGAGGATGCCCTAATTGGTATTAATGATGAAGATGCTCATAAATGAGGTTAATCTTTTTCTTTCTTTGTAAAAAGGAGATTGTCTTCCAGGGGAAATGTGTCAGTTGGTATCCCATGGTTAATGCCTTTAGGGTTCGGAAATAAAGAAAAAGAAACTGGAAAAAAGAAAAAAAAAGGAGCTGGACCAACTACCAACATTTGCTTGGTTGAATCAGCACCCACACTGGTGGGTGGGTTGGTTACCATGGGGAACAAAACTAGAAACCCTAATTTTGGTCCAACTTAACATTTTAGGGTTGAATGAAGCATGTAGGCTAAGGCGCCTAAAAGGTGAAAATCCCCTATCAGTGTAAATGTTGGTTCACCTTGACCTCACCAAGCAAGCCCTCATGTAACCATTAAATTAGGTTAAACATTAATATAAACATTAGTATTGGCACCGACATGGACTCAATTATTGAGTAGTTACCCCCAATTCATTAAGGCCTGGAGTGGCAGATTTCGTATGTCATTTTTTTGACCACTTTATACAACAAAATCTTCCAGTGATGAAATGATCATGCAATGGTAACCTTAATATAGTGACCCAAATGTATCTCTTGAATATGAATGCTTTTGTAATGTCATGGAATATGTCACCCCAATCCTTCATGTCATGGAATCACCTTACCCTTGCCTATTATATTATGTTGGGTGCATGGCTTCACATCTTACCCAACAACATATTGGGCAAAGTCCATGACCATTCCTTAATATGTAATAAACCTTCTTGATGGTAATGAATGGGCTTGTCTTAACCATTCCATAGTATGTAATAGCTTTGTTAGCAAGCTTTTATTTTTGTTAAACATCCCCCCCTCACAACACCACTCACACACAACAAATGGTGAGCAAAAGTCGGTTATTTGATTTTTTCAAATCTTTTGAAAATCGTGATCACACCAGTTGTTTGATTTTTGGGAATCATGGTTATGAATTGTAACGGCCATCTTAAAAACCATTCAGGTCCTTTCCTAGTGATGGTAAGGGGGTGATAGAGTGTATACCCTTATACCCTAATTGTTTAATATAGAATGTAATCACACTTCTTGCATTGAATATAATTTAGTGAAATTCTGGAAGTTATGTAATTTCATAAATTTTAGATTGCTTTCGATTAGTAGAGGCTGGAATTTGATCCATGAGATGTTGACCATAAAGAGGATTCATGATGGTCTATGTTCTAGAAGCAACAAGAAGGGGTCAAAGACAAAGAAAGGGGGGGTCAGATTGGGGGTCCTACTACTAATAAGTGGCCTATGTACATGAAATTGTCCATGAGATATGGATATACATCTTCCCAAAAAAGTATTAAATGATTAACTTGGGTAGGCATTTCGGGGAAGGATGGTTCCTCTTAGATTGGAAGTTTCTTGAGTTTTATGCCTTTATAGTTCAAAAGCAACAAAAAGGACATACTAGAGATGGTATTTTTTTTCAATAGGTTTGTTGAGGAGGTGTTTTTTCTTCATGTATAGGTAGTAGAGATTTACCGAAGCATTATATAGCACACATTATTAAAACATGATGTTGAGTTATTCCACACATATCATAAGAAGACTTCCAATTTCGTGAATTTTGTAATTTTTTTGAAATTGAACATATAAATATTTTTAATCCAAAGCATCCAAATGTTGTTATGTTGTTGAACTCAAAACCTTACATATCCCAATCATCATCATCATCAAAAAAAAAAAAAAAAAACTAATTTTATCGACATAATTTTTTCTTTTTTCATAGACATCAAATGTTGGTCTCTTAAGCACCAAGAAGATTCTTTGCATATAAAAGTAGGCTTAAAAGGACAGGATTCATGACACCTTGTTCATCAATATAGCATCAATAGGTGGTGCAATGCACATGTCATTGGTTGGAACTTGGAAGGTGTATATGTGACACACCATGTTCACCTAAGAAGCATGGGTGGTGATATTTACACCTATTTGTTGGTTAGAAGGCACGTCTCCTTCCTTTTCCAAACATGCGTAATTTGTACTACACATGAAATGAAGGAAGATGTGAAATTCACAACCTCATCTTCTGACTGCCACATGGTTAGGTAGGTAGTTAGTTAGTTCCCACCACCCCAACCCAGTGGGGGACCCCCTTGGGAAAATGCCTGAACTCATCACTCAGCACAAACCTTTCCGAAAAAAGGCAAAAGAAAAAAGCCTCCCCACACAACATACTGTCCGGATTTCCCTGGGCAGAAGAAGGAAGGAGGTTACCTATTAGAAACTTCGTTGAACTAACTCAAAACCAAGTTCTGTGTTGGTTGGACCCATCCCACATAGAAGAAAAAAGGGAGGCCTTTTCACTCCATGACACGACTTCTCCTCGTTGGTTTCATGGAAATTCTATTCCTAAAATTGGTTGCCACTATTTTTGGTCTGGACCAATAGCCCTTCCTAAGAACACAATATCGAAATCAGATCAGGTCTTTTACAATTAGGTAGTGGGGACACTATATTAGACCATGCAAATAAGCAAGGATTAGGTTATACATTTACTTGGTCTACCAGACTTTAAAGTTCTAGGGTTTTTATTTATTTTTCCAAATTTGTGATGTAGCACATGCTGCAATCATCATCCACAAGATGACTTAGCCAAATTTGGTTACAAGCAAAATAGGATGGTTGAATCATTACAAGCATTTACAAACCTTTCTATATTTTGGCTACTGAAACCTGACGTATAGTCAAAGCCATTCAGGCCCAAAAAAAGTCTAAAGTTGAGGATCAGAAACCCAGACAAGCACTGGTTGGGAGAAAAATAATTCATAAGGTTGTGATTTTTTGCCAATGAAAAACAATGACCTTAAACACTGTAAATAGCTTGGCCCTCATGGTGAGGCATTGTAAGGGATCTTCAAAGCACACCTATAAACAGTACATAGTCATTTTTCAAAATAGCGTTAAAGGGCTAGAACTCTAAAAAGTAGTAAAGAGTTGAGAAATGATTTGATATTTCATTGGTATAATACTTTTGAAATGTATGTTCTTATTAATTTATTAAGTACTTCATTTTATTTCTTTCTTGTGCAAATTTGGGTTTTTTTGGAATTGTAGCATTATTAGAGCATCCCCACCAGTGCTCAGTATGTGACCCTGCATATAAAAATTGGATGAAGAAAAGTCAAGAAATGCCAGGTGTGGCTCAAGAAAATGGTTTTTCTTGAGCATATTTTGCTCAGTTTTCTGAGGCTTGTAAAAAGCGCCGCCAAGCTGTGCACCTGCTAGAGATGAGTGTAATATATATGATCTGACTGCTGGTCCCTGTTTTTCATTGGTCAATCATAACGATTGGTGAAAGTGGTTTGCTATTAGTAGTTCCCACCTATTTGCAATCCTCCTTTCAGTTTTACTAGTGTGGCCTGTGCCGTTGGCCCAAGTGTTACCACGTCGTCAACCGATTTTTCCTTCCAAAACCTGGTTTTTTGGAATTTATTTGCATTTTCAGGGGAAAAATCACTTAAAAATCAATATCTCTTGCCTTCTGAATCCAAATCTTACCAAATAAATTCCATTAAATCCTGCTCATCAAGATCTTTCCAACAAGATAGGCACATTCCAATTCCTCCAAAATTTTCAGATCCGATTTAATTTAATTGTAAGGCAAGAAATCATTCAATATTCAAGGACTTCTACACCACAAATCCAAATGCTATGAAACCAAGCCGATGCACCCCTCCTCCTAGAGAGCTTTCCAAAGAGACCAAGAACACAATCTGAAGCATCCTGGTTCGGTGGATCTCATAAATACAAACAAAACAAAACAAACAAACTACCTTCCTTCATAGATAGATGGGTGCAGTTGAAAAAAAGTAAATAACTAAACTTGGATCCAAGAAATATTTTGACAGGTTCACACATACTCAGCACTGGTGGGGATGCTCTTAGTTCTACAAGGGGAGCCCAATTGTAGTGAACCCTCACAACACAATCCCTTATTCCAGTAAAGTGCACAGCCCGGGCCTTTACTTACCGTATAAAAATATGGGCCGTTTTTTACAGTGTTGTTGCATGCAGGCTTACACAAGGTAATACTGGAACAGGCATTTTGAAAAATGTAATGCCTGGGGGAGGTGGAGGTGGAGGCATTGTTCTTTCAAATATCCTATCCTCATTTTTAATTGTTTTGTCTCGTGATATCAAATGGGCACCAACCAGATATCAGGGGAGAAAATTGTGACAGCTTTTATTACATACAGTGAAGGATGTCGTCAAGCATCATTACATCCATCTGTCTCGTTATTCATTCGTCCATTTATCTGGTCATCCATCAGAAACTGAGCCAACTACAAAAGGAACTCACCCCATCTCCTCTGGCCTTCTTGCCCTTTTTGCCTTTCAGCTTCTCAGCTTCTGCAAGGAGAGCTCTTGTGACAGCTTTTATACATTGTAAAAGCCATTGAGGCGAGCTTTACAGGAATCAGGCCCGTATTCAGCTCCGCCTTGTGTGAGCGTTTATTTAGGTGAAGCCTGCAGCCTGGGGTTTTACCAACAGCAAATCGTCACCATGGCGAATAATGACAATTAAGGGAACTTGGATGTTTGCCAACCAATCAGTGGCCCCAATCAGTCAGAGCTTGCCTGTAAAGAGAGCTGAGACAGTCCGGACTCCTCGGAACCATTATACTAAAAGTTCTCAAAGTTTGACCCCAACACTCTCTCTTTTAGGTCTACAAACTCCTTAGAATGTACTAGTAGTATTCTTCAAAGAGTAAAAGACCTTGTGGGTTTCCTGTAGTCTCGAAAGACCAGGGAAATCACAAAATTACAATGTATTTCGAGAATGTCCCTTACCCCGGGCCCCATTTTGAGATAGGGAGAATTATTGTAGTACCTGGGCAGGTTCACTCGGACACAAGTGTTGAATAATTTATTTATTTTAAAATTTAAGATTTGTCTTGTGGGTTTCTAATTTTGAACTTTTCAATGTACCTATAAGGAATTTACATGCTAAATTCTAACTCTACTTAAGAGTTCTCTTATTGTCCTTGTGATTAGTTTGTTCATAACTAATGTGTTTATCTATCTACAAAGGAAGGTAGTTTGTTTTGTTTTGTAGTTATGAGATCCACTGAACTGGGATGCTTCAGATTGTGTTCTTGATGGCTTTGGAAAGCTCTTGATGAGGGAGGCGTGCACGGGCTTGGTTCCATGGTGTTTGGACTTGCAGTGCGAAAGTTCTTGAATATTGAATGATTTTTTAATAAAAATGAAATTAAATCATAGCTGAAAATTTCAGAGGAGATGGAATGTGCCTTTAGTGTTGTTGGAAAGATTTTGATGAGCAGGATTTAATGGCATTTATTTGGTAAGATTTGGATTCAGAATGTGGGAGATATTGATTTTTAAATGATTTCTGCCGCTGAAAATTCAACTAAATTCCAGAAAATCAGGTTTTGGAATGAAAAATCAGTTGAGGACGTGACAACACTTGAGCCAGTAGCACAGGCCACACTAATCTGTACTAAGCCAGGGTTGAATTATAGGTTCCTGCAATCTACATTTTAAGAATTTTTTATGATAGGGCTAAATTTAAAAAAAAAAATTTCATCAAGATAAAAAATAATTTAATTTATGCTGAAGTCGCCCATGTACTATGGTAGTAATTTTATTTTTTCAGATTTGTTGTAATGGGAGAGGCCCATGGAGACAAATGACCAAGTCACCAGCATAGACAATTCCCCTTAGGTTTGGTTAAATTGAATTTTATTTATTTCCAAAATTTCATCAAGTGTGGATGAAATTGATAAGTGGGAGAAAATTTATGATGTGGTTGAAACATTCAACATAAGTGACTATTCAACCATGTTGATGACTAATGAATTTTATAACATAAGCAATGTTACTAGTCATATGGATCAAATTCAACCACATGCATGATGATCACATTCATCCATGTTGTTAATTTCATCCATACACTTACTTTCATTCATGTGTTCATATTCTTTAATTCCCAATTTCTTTCATGTTGAATTCCATCCAATGTGTAATTACATCCACGTATTATATCTCGTGTAGTTATGAAAGTCATCCATGTGAGTTGATTTTCTAGGATGTTAATCGACCACATGTGTTAGTTTCAAATTGGGGATCATTCTCATCTGTGTCAAATTTCATTCATGTGATCAACTTGCATCTATGTGATTGAATTCATCCATGATCAAATTTTCATTCATGATCAAGTCTTCTGTAATGATTAGTTTCATCCATAGTAACAATTGCATGCGAAAAATTCTATCCATGAACATAGTTATTATATCCATACAATGTTTCATCCATTTGCAATGTGTGATTGTTGAGATTGTAATTTTAAATCCAATTCTCAAATCCAATTTGTTGAACAACCTTTCCTCCTTCTTTCCCCGGTCTCGAATCCAAAAAATGTTCCAAAGATTTGGGAGCCCTCTAGGGTTTGCTCATTTGAAACGACCACTTTACACTTGCACAGCCACCCCGCTCCTCCCAAGATCCCCATCATAATTAGGTTGGCCATGTTGGGTGACAACAGCCATGGGTTATTGATCAATATGGTGTAGACAACAACATACTTGCAAGGTAACCTTGAGTTCAAGCAACTGGGCTATCAACTTGACAGTTGCATGTATACATACCACAATCCTTGAAATGATTCAAATAATTATTTGAGATGTGATATTCAATTCAATATATTTTCCATTTGCAACCATTTGAAGTTTCCTTTCTTTCCACTCCATATATTGAATGAAGAACAAGTCAAATGGAGAGAGAAAACAATGTTGGCATTGCATTGGGGAGGCCCCTCTTCCTACAAGGCTTTAAGGACTAATGATACAAGTCTAATGTCCCCACTTCCAACTCATACTTTCTTTCTACCCAATTCAAATTGCTCTGCAAAGAAATCACAACCTTGTAAGTTGTGTGATTGGGCCCTTACTAAAGGCACTTGTCCTTTCACCTAAGGTGAGAACTTTAGGTCACCAAATTGTAATTTGTCTTGCTATGAGATTTGATCGATTGGATGTTCGAAAAAGTTGTTGGCCAATCCACCATGAGAGTTCCCAATGAAAAATAATTAATTGCAATTATTTAACTAGATGGGTTTACTCTTACCTACCTTCCTCCCCTACCCTGGTCCAAGTGCCCACATAACAACTACCTTTAGGCTTCTTCCCCACTGATTGTCTTCACAGATTCCCAAATAAGTGCTATTCAAAACATGAAAAAAATGGTCTCTACACATATTAGGCTATTGCCAACAAGATTCAAGCTATACTCATAGTTTAACATTCTATAGTTTTGTTACCACAAACCAAAGGGGTTGGTCATCTTGTGCATTATTGAAATTGGAGGCCTGTAGAGTGGCCTCTATGATATATTCCAATTAGGGTTTTTTTTTAAAATAATTTTTTTTCTAGATATTGAGAAATTGGTGAATTTTTTCAAAAAGTTAGCAAAATTAGTCAACTTTTCAATGGGGAAAAAATTTCAAAATTTTCCTAATTTATTTGTCGAAAACCAATTTTTTTGAAAAATTATTGTTTCCTATATAGGACGGAAAGTTTATTGACTTCCAATAAGGATACGATAAAATTTAAAATATAAATACCAACCAAATAACGTAAAAAGAGGGTTATTTTGAAGTATGGTATGCACTACTTGCATAGGATATAAATTACTAGTTATGAGAACTGGTTCACCAATGGAATCGTATATATTTTGACCTATTTGCTTGCTTACCCAAGGGTATACCTTCAATGACCATCCTCAATGACTTCCATACCCAATTTAACCCCATTGAATGAATGGCCTTTCCATAATATTTTCCTTGTGGATACCACATTATCACTCTTATACATTGGACCGATTGGAATGCCTTGAACACAATATCATTTTATTAATGAAATTAAGTTTGAATCCCTTAAAAAGCTGGAACCAAATGTTTCTCTTCTTAGTTGGGGTCGTCCCAACTTTGAAGAAGAGTTTCATAAATCTGAGACCCTTATTAAAAAATGGTGTAAAATGCACAAGGTCCATGTCGTGATACTTACGATCATCTTCTTAGTTTGTAAACATAATTGCACTTCACATTACCTCCATTTCTTTATACATGACATTTTGTATTCCTTAACATAAAGATTAAACTAGCCCAAAAGTGCAAAGGAACCAAATAAAATTAGGTACACAACAATGGAGTAGATCTTTGAAATAAGTGGAATATCAAATCATTTGGTCCCCCTCTCCTACTTGTAGAGCTTTAAGTCCAAAGTACTTAAACCTTTTAAACTACTTCTAAGCTACCATATATTTTTATAAATGTGTGCTTGAAGCTTGAATCTTAGGGTGGGAAATAGGTCCAAGCTCCATATACCTAGTTGTAGATCAAGTGGATGGATGGTGTGCCCGTGGCTCATTACCATTGGAAACATGTTATGACTCCATTTTGTGACAAGTATTATTACAGAAATGTTTATTTTATGTAAGATTTATTTTTTTCATGTTATTTTTGTTGGGACCCAATTCACTATCCACGAAGTTCTAGCTTTACCATTTTTGGGAGATTACCTATCTCTAGTGTGTGACTTTTAGAGTGTGTCTTTGAAGAGTCTCATCTGTTGCCTAAAAATCGAACTCATTCATTGCAAGTGGAGGACTTCAAGCACAAAATTCAATGAAAAGTCCAACAAATGATTTGTGTGTATGTTTTGTTTGTGTGGCTTTACTACTTTTGGTGGTTTCAAGTGCCAATCTTGTAGTGCATGACAAATTTGATGGCAAAATTCTTGCATGTGTTGAATTTTATGGGAATTTGATATCAAATTCAAGAACTTCAAGATTTTGGTGACCAACCTTGATATCACAACACAATCTCAACTGTAATGTCCCAGAAGCTGAGATCAGTCCTTTTGTGATGTATATGTGATGCAATCACAATCCAAATTCTCAATAAAATTGGAGGCTTTTTCTTTGTGTTCCTCGGCTTCTTAGAAGTGAAAGAGATGGAATGATGACATTTCTTTCTACTTGGCAACTGATGAAGGACAAGATGAGAGGCACAAACAATATTTCTACACAATTGAACAAAATGGGGCACACCCAATTATACACAAGTGAGAAATCCAAATCCACAATATAATTGGAGGCTCTTTCTTTGTGTTCCTCCATTTCTTACAAGTGAAAGAGCTTGAGAGGCACAGACAAAATTTCTACACAATTGAACAAGACTGGGCACACCCAATAACATACACAATTGAGAAATCCAAATCCCCAATATAATTGGAGGCTCTTTCGTTGTGTTCCTCCATATCTTACAAGTCAAACGATTGTATGATGGGATTTCTTTCTGCTTGGCAAGTGAAGAAGAAGATTGAGGGGGCACAATACAATACTATAACACAATCAAACAAGATTGTGGGGCGCAATCAATACTATAACACAATCAAACAAGATTGGGCACATCGAAACATACCCAAGTGAGAAAGATTGGTGCAACCAATAAGACATGAGTAAAGAAAATTGAGAGGTGAAACCAATGGTACACACTTGAACAAGATTGGGCACACCCAATAAACAATACACAAGTGAGAAAGATTGGGCACAACCAATGATAATAGAACAAGTGAAGAAGATTGGGAGGCCACAACCAATAATTCTACACAAGCAAAGAACATTCGGAGGCCACAACCAATAATTCTACACAAGCAAAGAACATTCGGAGGCTGCAACAAATAATTTCCAGAGATTGCAATAATGCAGAAAACAATATAATGTCACAGACATGAAAACAACAGCAATAACATTGAACAAAAAGACCAGCACCACGACAACGAAAGAGTTTGAATTTCAATTCATGTACAACAATAAGAATAACAAGAAGAATAATTTATATAAGCAGGTTGCTGTAACTTGCTGCCTTGAAGTAATTTAGTTGTTGCAGCTTAGCAATTCTAATTTAACTTATCAATCTGACTTCTGCAGAGATGATACAAAATTAGAAGCAGCAAATGCTGCAGAACCTGCAAGAGCAGTGAGAGTACCAACCACAACTTGAAGCACAACCAATGGAGTTGAATCTTCGGGCACGAGATAGACAATCACAGGTCCAGCCAGTAGGAGCACAAGAGCAGCTGTGAGAAGAGCAGCAGGAGTGTTTCGGTCAGTTGCAGCTGATAATACCCCAAAGTCTTCAGCTTTGGATAGAAGACCTAGCTTCTCAATGGAAGATAAAGAGAAGCCGAAATTCTCGGCTGCAGACAGCAGGCCTGCTTTCTCAGCTTTGGACAGCAATCTCAATTGCTCCACTCTTGATAACAGTTTCACAGCTTCTGGTCCTTCTGATACTTTGTCTCGAATCTTGGCTGATTTATCACCCACTGGAAGCACTTTCACCTGGTCATGTGTTGTTGTTGTTATTCACAAAAGAAAACTCACAACCTCAGAGCAAGAACTTGTACAAAAACCAGAGATGGAGGAGTGCAGCAAAATCCAGTCAGTATTCTTTTCCCAGTTGCAGAGACAGAAGAAGAGAGAGCTTCGGGAATGGTGTTGAGGATGATGGGATGCATCAAATGCAGTGAGTACTTTGTTTCCCAGTTGCAGAGACAGACAGAGAGAGCTTTTGAATCGGTGCTCAGGATGATGGAATGCATCAAATGCAGTAAGAGACTTATTTTGCCAGTTGCACAGACAGACAAAGCTTTGGAAATGGTGCTGAGGATGATGGGATGCATCAAATGCAGTGAGTATATTTTGTTTCCCAGTTCCACAGAGAGAGAGAGAGAGAGACACACACACACACACACACACACACGCACAGAGTTTTGGAAATGGTGCTAATGAGGATGGTGGGATGCAGAAAGAATTTGAAGATTGAGAAATGGAGGCAAGAAGAGTTGCATGGATTTCTTGAAGCTCAGAAGAGGAATATATAGTTGTGAAACTGAAGAAAGCAAAACCCAAGGTCTATGCTTTACTTACCCTTTTGCCACCAACGTAGCGAGTGCCGCCGCCTGCTTCTGTAGCTGCTCTCACTGAGACTCTTCCCCGTCTTGTAGTACCTGCGGCTGGCCTACTGGTGCTGGTCGCATGGAGCTGCTCCACCAGACTTCCTGCTGCTGCTGCTCCTCCTCGCAGGAAGTGGCGGGAGGCAATGTTTGAGCAACCTGCTATACACATGAGCTCCGCCATAATAATTACCTCTCGCCACTCGAACTTCGACAAGTGCAAGGCACAAACGAAATTCGAGCTCGCGGGGCCACGAGAGAGAGGAGAGAAAGAAAATGCAGAGATTGTGGTGCAGACTGTCGCGTGCGAGCTGCGCCACAGCTTGCACATCCCCGATCAAGCTAGGAATGGGACCCACCCATCACTCCCAGTTATCCAAAAAGATAGAGGGAGTAGACTGTGTACTACAAGCCTACCATTTTCTCTCTCTCTCTCTCTCTCTCAGCGTCTCGGATCCTAAGAATGCTGAAGTTTCTGGCAGCCACAACAAAAGCTGCAGACACTCAGAAAACCATAGCATCAACCTTGAGGTCTTCGGGTCTCTGTTTGGAAGTAAAGCTTCTTCTTCTTCTTCTTCTTCTTCTTCTGCAATTCTTCACTGTGGTTGAATCATTTCAAGTTCTTCTCTGTCTTTGTCTTGTCCCTTGGTAAACTTGTGTGGTGTATCCTAGTGAAAATTAATTTCACAAGTGTTTCCTCCAAGCTTTTTCTAGTACCAAGGAATTCAAGCTGATGGTTCCAGCAAACAAGTGGAGGAAGGATTTATATGAGGCGGCACTCAGGCTTCAAAATTCAACTATGACCCAACAAGAAAAGAAAGAAAGACTCAGTCTTGTATTGAAGACAACCATGCATTGAAAGAGGTCCAGCAGATCTCCTAGTATCCCCCTCCAGGTTGCATATCCTATAGTTGTGTCTGCAGCAATTCTGATCAGTTGTTGAATCATGTGAAGTACAAGTGCTGCAAACACAAATTGCACAATCTCAAATTTATGAGTCCATTTTTATACACTAGTTTTGCCAATGGTGTGGAGACACACCATTGTATATACCCCATCAAAGCTTCTGAACTGAAACTGTTCTTCTAATCCTGATCTGCAAACTGACAGCAAAAAACAACAATGAGAGAATTTGGAAACTTCTGTTGAAGAGTGTATTTGTACCAGAGAATCCTGTCAGCAGTTCACAACCCAACATGAGGATGAGCTCTGAACCCTATCCTGCAATTGCATCATGGCAGAACCTCGTGTCTCTTGAGACTTCAAAGACACAGTTGTGATCTCCTTGTTGATGGGTAGTCTGAATTTTTTTTGCTGAACAGCAGCACATCATGTGGTAGCTGAATCCCATGTGCCATTTTAGTTCTCTAGTGATTGGTCCTGGATAACAGAAGACAAACAACAAAAAGATACAAATCAGATCACAATTCAAACTCAAAGATCAGGAAACTTGGAGCCCTGAAGCTCTTCTTCCAGCTCAAAATTGTTTGTAAATTACGCACCAAACACACATGTTTCCTGATTGTGTCCCACTAAAATTAATGTTTCAAGGTTGAAGTACACAGATCTGGATGTAATCCGATAAAACCTTTCAGAATTTGCCCCAAAGCTTCACAAAACAAGAAGAGGTGACCCAAGACCAAGCAACATAGTGTGGAATTTTTCTTTTTTCAAAACCCACCCTTTTTTGGGATTATTAAGTGCCAAACCTCTATGACAGGTATACTAAGGAAACAAAAGAGATGATCAAAACTTTTGAGAGTGTACCTTTTGCTTACATCAAGTGTATTTTAATGCAATCATGTAACAATCGCACTACTCTAAGGAGTTTTGATCCAAGCTAGGAATTTCATGCCTACCTTCATTTGTAGTTTTCTTCCTGATTTAGAAAAAGGAGACATGCAATGTACTATTATGCCTGGTAGCTTTTGCTACTTCCCACGTACTTCTTGTCACTGTTTGTGATCATTGTCACCAAGGGTGGAGGCTTTGGATGTCCAAAATTTGTGTAGCTTTGAGATCCTTTCATTATGTGAAGGGAATATCATATCTCTGCAATGTATTGAACCTCCAATATTTGGAGTTTCTGCGATGCAAGGACTTCACAAGTGTTGGTGCTTATTTGGCTTTGTTAAATAGTAAAACTTTCTCTCATTATGTGGATAGTTCTATTTACTTCTCTTCACAACTTTTATGGAAAATGAATGTATTCTTGTTCCACAATAGTATTCAGCTCTGGAGCCTAAAATTGGCACTTCGATTGAGGCCAACTTAGCTCACTTTGGAATACTTTCCTTGGGGTTGTGGAGTTTGATTCTTGGCTCCATTTCCTTATATGCAAGGTACTTGTCCCCCCCTGCCTTTTGCATTTCTTTTTCTTTGTAAATTGTTTGCTCTGTGGACAGACTAAGTTTGTTGGAGACTTCACATTGCAACTGCCTTCAATGTATTGTCATTTTTATGATAATAGTATATGTACTTGATCTAGTTCCATTTCTTGTTAGTTGTGGCAAGTTCAGATCTATGCTTGGTCTGTTGCAAGCATGTGGGAGAAGGAGAAAAGCACAGATGATGTGATTGGCTGAGCTCAGATTTCTGGCTGTAGGTGGATGCAAAGTATCATGATTTGAACATAAGAGCAGACAGCAAGCACTCTGGGCTTCTTGATAGATGGAACCCATGACCGTGGGTGGAAGCAGAGGTACTGGCTGCAATGGCACCAGGAGGAACAGGGCAATTGAATGCTAACAAGATAACCTTTTGAGCAACTGGAGTTCAAGAAGGTACAAATCCTGATGAGTTCACTTTTGTTCAAGTGGTTGAATGCATGTGCTACATTATGAGCACTCGAAGATGGCAGGCAAATTCATACAAAGATTGTATAAAGTGCTTGGTTTTGTGTCAGATGCTTATGTTCATAATAGCATCATTGGTATGTACTCCAAATGTGGGGAGGATGGAGGACACTCAGAATGTGTTCAACAAGATTCCAATCTGATCTCTTGAACTGCCATGATTCTGGGATATGTGAAACTTCAGGAAGGGCAAAAGGTGTTGCAGCTGTTTGGACAAATGCAATAGGAAGGGGGTAGAGCCAGATCCTGTCACATTTGTGGCGGTACACAATGGATGTGCTAGTATGAAGGCAAGCATGTTCGTAAACAGATCATACCAGTATGGTTATGAGTCTGACATCTGTGGGTTACAAGCCTTGTTTACATGTATGCCAAATGTCAGAGCATGTAGGATGCTATTAGAGTGTTTAACTGGATGCCCACACATGATGTGGTCTCTTGGAACGCCATGATTTTTTGACATGTAAAAGGTGGGGAAGGGAGCAAGGGAGAGTAGAGCTATTTCAAAAACTGCTACTGGAAGGGACTTAGCCTGGCCTGGTCACTTTTGTGGATGCTCTAAATGCATGTGCACATGTAGCAGCACTTGATGAGGCCAAGCAAATTGATGAACATATCATGCATCCGAATAGTTATTATAAGTCAACTGTCGTTGTGGGAAATAGCCTTGTTGACATGTATGCTAAGTGTAGAAGCATGGATCATGCATGGCAAGTGTTCAACAAGTTACCAAAATTCTGAGATGCCATGATTCTGGGACACCAACAATGGGCACAAGGCATTGGAATTCTTTCAACAAAGGCAACAGGAGAACATATAGCCAGATCCTGTCATATTTGTCAGGCTTCTCAATTCATGTGCCAGTACACGGGCACTTGATGAGGCCAGGTGCATTAGGGACCAGGTCACTCAATATTGTGCTTGCAACTCTGATGTCTTTGTGGAGAATAGCCTGATTGACATCTATGCCAAATGTGGAAGTACAGAGGATGCTTGGAGAGTGTTCAAAGACATGGCTAGACAACACAATGTCAGACCTCTGTCATGTGTAGCCCATATGGCTTCCCCTGGTCAATTGCTGTAACCATATTTAAAAGATGTGCAGATTTGTTTACAAGGAGACAACGAATAATATTCTCTTCTACTCCAGTTGTGTAGGATATGCAATTTGAACACCAGGAACAATTCTCAGCCTGCTCTGCAGCAAGCACCATCAGGCAAATGATGCAGAGCTGATCAGCTGAATTTGACTTTTTCCAGATTGCAACATTTCCCAGTTTCAAACATCAGAAGATAAAACAAGGCAGCTCCGGTTCAAAAGTAAAATTGAATCTTAACCCAGCAATGCACTTTTCTGCACATTGCACCACATAGCACAAGTCAATTCCTCTAAGAAATTTTCCGCATTTCAGTTCTACTTTTTCCTGTGGAAGAAGATTCAAAAAGCATGTGATAAAATTTGGACAATACTCTCTCCAAATATCACCAATAATCCCTGCAAGAACAAAGATCATCCTTGAAGTGATGGACGCAATTGGCATCTCTTACTATGATTTCTCTACCTAGTATCTTTGCAATAAACTTCGTGGAAGTGTGGCAGTCACCACATACCCAACAATTCTTGATGACGCAGAGCGGCATACCAGGAGGTGTGCTGATGAGCCCAAATGCAATAGTCAGCTTCTCACTATGGTAGCACAAATGAAAGACTTTTTCTTCCTCCTCTACATCATGTTGCAGATTCAGGCTGCAAGGAATCAATAACACATATTCATGGAAGCAGCAGTGACTTTCTACATGAACAAGACATAGGTGAGAGAACAATTGATTTCATGCCTTCCCTGACCTATGATCCCACCATTGTGAAGGATCTGCAAAGAACTCCCTCCAAAACTTCTCTACAATCATTTTTCAACCTGCAACAATTGCAGCAACTACTGAAAACTTACTACACCAATGCGCATGGAGCACATTTGTTGTAGAAGTCAGTGGATCTTGCAAGTACTGGAAGCAGATTTACATTTCATGAAAATTATACAAAAACCACAAACACAGCAAGCCCAAAACCCTAGTGTGAGATGGCAATAGAAGAGAGACAGACAAACAGAGAAAGAAGAGAGAAATGCAAGCTTACTTGCCCTTGGGGTTTTGAGTGCTGCCTCGGTTTGTATCCATTGTGTGGAAAGAAGGGCAGCAAACTGCTGCAATAGTAATAGTTATTGTTGGCGATGATGAAGAGGCAGCACACAGAAATGTAGCAGGGTTCTTCTGCCCACTCTTGTGCCTTTCCGCATCAAATTATTACTCTTGTGCTGCAGCAGACAGTTGTGATGTATACACTGTCTGGGGACTTCTTTCAAGTTTCGCAGCCAGCTCTTGACATGAAAGTTCTTCATGCATCTCTTTTGTCTCATGGTTAGGTTTTGCTTCTCCTTCTTGTGGTTGTGTTCAAGGCCTAGGATACCCACTTTTCGAGCTCAAAAAGACCTGGAACAGGTTGAGGAACAGAAACCCTCCTACTGCCTTCTCTCTCTCTCCTCCCTGACCAGTGAAAATACATCCTGTTCTGGAGGGAGAGACATCGAATCTGTTGCCAGCATTGGTCTGCTGGCCATGATCACCAGACACTGCTTCATGTCTGTTGCCTCTAAGCTCCTCCCTTTCTGTCAGAGCTACCACTCTCTCTTCAAATTTGACTACTTTAGGAGTACCACCACCACTGACTGCCTCCTCCTAGGTCTGTTCAACCTCCACCAACTGGGATAACAAGAGAAGAATCAGCTATAACTGCAATGCCCCGCTGGCCCACTTATACTCTGACTGAAATTGGCCCAGCTGGAGGAATTCTACAGCAAGCAAGGAACTCCAAGTTCCTCTCAACATTGCATGAGTGTTTTGCTTAGGTTGGTTTTGATTCCTAAGTTCCGCCAGCTACTTACCTGACATAAAATTACCTTCCATTGTTCCTAACCGTGGATGTGGTTTTGTTTGTCAGTGCCATGATCACTCCTGTTTTGCACACGCATTGGTTTCATAGAGCTCAATGTAGAAGGGGAAGTTATTGCATGCAGCTGAAACCCTAGGATACATGTCTTGTCTTTACTCATTTGCAGTTTCAAGGGCAGATTCCACCTCTCCCTCCAATAGCTGCAGCCATGTCACAAGAAGAGACAGAACAAGAGATGGAAGAAGATGAAGGAACCCTCTAAGTCCTTGGACCTTGACCTTCAACAAAAACCCTAAACCCTACTTGCTCTTTTGTTCATGCAATTATCCCAATGGGGGCAGGACAAAATGATGGAACTCCTCCACTCTTTCAGACTCCATATCAGCTCATCCACGCCTCATCAGGAACAGCAAACATCATTATTACAGAAGAGAAAGCTGCTGCCATCACTTAGAGCTCCAACCTCTTAGTCATCACTTGAACAACCCTAAACCAAAAACAAACCGCAAACAAAGCCATCTTCACTCTACATACCGCAAAAAGACAAATGCCAACATCCAATCTGCACTTTGGCATGCAGAATGATTCTTGTTCATGATGAAGAAGAATACCCATGGTTCAAATGCTTTGCGCCAGTCATCGTAAAACACAAGAACTGCCCCAAACCCTAAACCAAATGCATGGGGGTGAGTGCAAACTGGAAGGTACAATTGCAGAGAAAATAGAGCTTTCTTCATGGCGTTTTTTCATCTGCCATCTCCTGCTGCTTCCATGCCCTCTTCTTCTGCCGCCTCCATCAGCAACGGCAACAACAGCTCTGCCACAAGAAACAGATCCAGAAGCATATTGCCTCAAAGTTTTTGCCACTATTGTTATTGTTTCCAGAATTCGACGCTGGACACAAGGAGAAGTCGACAAACTACTACTACTCCTTGGCGTCTTCACAAAGGGTTTTCTGACAATGGGTTTTCAGGTGTACCTATTCATTCACTCGCTCTTTTTGCTTGGAAATAGACACACGCACATTCTTTCTGTTCAGGATGTAAAAGAAATGCTACCCATCTTCTTCACTGAAAGATTGAGAAAGAGAGAGAGGTAATTGAATCTCTTCCACATTGAGGAAAAACAGAGCTTGCAGTTGTAGTGAAGAAAACGAAGACGAAGAAGATGTGCATCAGAGATGCTGGATGTAGGTAGGACCTTTTGTATCACATCTGTGTTGAAGGAGCTTACCAGAATTCAGTTCTCAAAAGAGTAATATCAGGAATTGGATGATTTGCATTTTGTTAAGGGTTCTTCAACTCACCATATCCGCCTCTTCTTGTGTTGGGGTTTGTGTGAGATGTAAGAACTTTGGATATTTGCCTTTTCTTTTTTGCTTGCAGGAGTTGGTAGACAACGCAATGGTAGCTTGCAGTTTGATTCCAACGTCACCAAGTTGTTAACAACAAGAGAATTGTCGTTGTCATCACCATCATCATCATCCTGGAGGTGGACGAGGATTCGAGCTGAGGAGTCTATGAATGAGAGGCTGGACAGTAATAACTCAGCTGCTTCTTCGAACGAAGAAGGTGAGCAGAAGCAGCAGGTGGAAGCCAAGTTGGATCAAAGTGTTGGGACTGAGCTTGAAGCTTCTTATAGGAATGGTACCTATGCAATTTTCATTGTCCATTGCTAACTTCCTATGATTTTTTTGCTGTTATGAAATCTGCACAGAAAATGATCACCCTTTGTGAAATTTTCTCCACAATAGTCACATCTATACAAATTGGTCAATAGAAGGATATTTTCTCTTTGCTGGAGTCTAGCTATCAAGAATACTGTGCAGAGCGTGTATTGGGGCAGATTATTTATGTACACCCACCATCCGTCAGGGGCTGATAAGGGAGATTTCCATTAGATTCAATGGATGTGACTTGCAAATTAAATTATTGATTATTTCAAGATTTTTCTTGGTATTGGGTAGGAGCATTTTTGGTCTCAAATTCTCAGCAACACAAGCAAGATCATGGAAGTCAGGGTTTTGGAGCTAGTGAGAAGTTTTCCCTCTTCCAGATCAAAGCACAAGGAAACAAGAAAACAGCATATAAATTGTTTGGGGTCAACATGACCCCGGAAATGATAGCGATAGCCATGGTTTATTTTGTACAAGGCATTTTAGGGCTGTCTGAACTGGCCATCAGCTTCTTCCTAAAGGATGACCTTCATCTTGACCCTGCAGAGGTGAGTGATGTCTGAATAGGACATTCTCTGTTTTTCTTGCATTGTATTTGAACCTCGAGCTGTTAACATGAGCACTGAATGAAGCAATACTCAATAGCAGTTTTCTTCACAGGAGAAGCTATATGGCTATTGCTAGTTGCACAGTTTTCCAGAAGTTTCTTGTAGTGCCCAACAATAAAACAGAACAGAGCATCTCGCATAGCTTAGAATGATGTGTCTTGAAAGGGAGTTCTCATAAAGCTTACAGGTACACCCAAGTTCTGTTATAATATGGAGAGAAGTTGGGAATGGCAAGGAACTTATGATTCTATTTTGCAGACAGCATTCCTCACAGGCCTTTCAGCTCTTCCTTGGCTCATCAAGCCCCTCTATGGATTCTTCAGGTAAATGACCCACATGGAAGGTGTTGATCTTAGATTAGAAATTAGCAGGAGTTTTAAATCTGGATTCTAAACAGTGTTCCACAAGATGTCAGTGGAGAAAGCCAGCCATCTATTTCAGTTTACTTTATAGAGACAAATCATACTAGACAATTGTCTCAAAGCAGTACATGCACAGAATAGTGAAAGTCGCTCCTAGCTTACAAGTCTTTTGCCATATATCAAAGCATGCAAAATGCAGATATATTAAATTTATTCTATCTTTACTTTGCCCATCTAGTATATATTTGAAGTTTGCCTTTACCTTGGGAAGGATAGTTGTTTTTTAAATGAATAAAAAGAGGGACTATGCCAACATCATTGTATAACACATATGCATTTTCCTATTTTGCAAGTGTTATGATGGATTTGTTTAAATTATTTTAATTAATTATTGAATCTATTTGGTTTCAACATTTGATTTTTGTTCATTACACTAATTACCAACCAATTGCCATTATAAAAATGCTTTGAAGTTATTCTTAGGGTTGGTTGATTGGTTTATTCTATTTCTGTTTTTTATTGGATGTTTGAATTTTAATGTGTTCTTCTTGTTTGCAAGGCCAATTGCACAACAATATTCTTTTCCCAGTTGGCAACATGTGCCATAGTACCTTTGTAAAAAAATTACCTTGCATTTGCTTATTTAGTATAGTTGCATTGGTAAATAAAGGATAAATGATGAAAAATTACCCTTTGCCCATACCTTGTAAAATAAGGTAAATTATTTGCCATTCACCTTTGTCCTTACTCCGATTGATAATTTGATACCATGGCACAAGTGCAAGTGTTGGTTCACCCAAGGCCGAATGTCATGACTGGCATTTGAAGTCCTATTGTAACAAAAAAAAAAAGTGGGTTTACACAACATCTATTTCTCTCATAACCTTACTCCTATTGCAATGTCTGTAACCTATCTCCTGCCATCAAGCAGTATCACAACAATCTAATTCTAGAATCCCTCAGCATGTGATCTTCCAGAATTAGATGGTTTTTAAGAAGATGCATACTTATCAACCTACCTTACATTTGCTACAGTAGTGGTCCTTAGTTGCTGCTAGAAACAACGGTGTTCTTGTATTGTGAGCACAAAAGTTAGTAGGGTTTGGCTTGAAGTTAGCACTCTCAATGTTCATTCGATCTGTAATGAGTTGTTAATCCACCCCCACTACATAGATTAATGCAGAGAAATGTTGGGTCTAGTCTTTGGCACAGATCAACTTCTGGGTACCACTTTACAACTGAACTAGGTATGCCAAGTTGGTTTTGGAACTACTCTAGAAAGAGGTAGAATTCAATCTTAGAGATGTGGATCTACAAATGCTTGTTATGATCTCTTCCATCTAGCTTTTCTCTCACTCACATTTTGTCTAGCCCAAAGGATACCCACAAAAGAGGTTTCTGGCTCCGACTCAGGTGTATGAACTACCCACTGGATTTCCAAGTAAGGTTTCCACCAAGCCCCTACAAATGTAGTTTTCTATATGCTTCTAATCTATAGTTCATACCACTTTTAAGCGTCATCAGCCTTCAGCATCAACCCTTTATTAGTCCTAATTCTAACCAAATCACCGGCCATCATATAGTCACTGGCGCAACGAAGAAAACACAACAACTATCTATCCTGCAAGCTCACTCTTACGACCAAAAACTACCTTCCTTCTACCTGGCAACTTGGCCTTTTTCTCCTTTGAATCCCATTTCTTATCCTTGTCCAACCTCCTATTCTTCCCATCTTCCTTGCACCCATGAATCGCGCTTTGCCATCCATCTTCAGCTGCCACTCTATCTCAGATAACACACAAGCAACAAACCTTCCAACTCACAACCACTAACAAACAATGAAAGGATAAACCCCGCCACCTGCATGAAAAAAGTTGACGATGATTCAACACCTAAACCCTAAAACAAATATAGCGTTCACACTGTAGAAACCTAAAAGACTCCCTATCCAGTCACACTGTACCTTTGGACTTTCACACCCAATATTCAATGGCCCCTTGTGAGTCATCATGGGCCACATTTTGGATTATTATTATTATTATTATTAGCTTGTACTATTAGTTATTTTATTATCTTTGGTTTTATGTTATGCTACTGTGATCCATATTAAATATTTGGGGGGTTCCTTTGAAGTTCACAATCTGTTTTTGCTATGAGTCTCTTTGATTGACCCATAAAAAGAGAAAAGTATAAAAATTTAAAGATTACTCAATATAGAAGTAATTGACTCCAAACATAGAAACATATGAGTCTCACAATGTTTACCCATCAATAAGTTCTAAGAAGACAACATTAGGCAAGGCATATGAGACAAATTAAGGTGCTATCAAGAACATGCTGGTAAAAAAAATTGGAAAAACATGTTGAGAACACATGAGGAACTTGGAGAGAACACACTGGGAACAACAAAATCAAAAAAATCCAATACCACCCACCCTCCCCAAAAGAGAAGAAAACCCTGCAAATAAAAATCAAGGAAAAGAACAGGGTCTATTGGGTACATGTTGCAATTCCTTGTTGCCTGAGCAGAATTTCTAATTCCCAACTGTGTTCATCACCTGTGTTCATGCTCATGGCAGTGGCATGAATTGTGGGGGACATGGTTAACAATTAATGTTGGACTCAGGCCCTCACTCTCTCCTCTTTTGTTTCCCCTGTGTTATTACATACACTGTTTTAAAAAATAAAGTTTGGCAGGTTTAAATGAATTAACTTATTTAAACTATTTTACTATTTTTTTATGTTTAATATTTAACAAGTTTAATGGTTTCTATAAAATTTTAACACAATAGTCAGGCTGCTCTGTGGCACACTATCTTGTATTCTAGTCATGGGAAAATGCATATATCATAGTAGTGTATGGGGGGACCATCTCATTCAAAAGACCATTCTATGAAAGTACACAAAAGTTGCAAGTAGTTTAACATGAATACCATGTGCACTAGTTTTGTGACATTTAAGTGCTGTAATATTAGCTCTAGTCATGTTTTAAAATGGCACACCTAAGTTTAGGCATTTATGTTAATATGATTCTAGAAATTTGATGTTTTGATTTAAGGGTTTAAATTAATGAGACAAAAGATAACTTATACCTGTTAAGGTATATATATATATATACATATAGACTAGAGGATACATGGTTGTGCATGAACTTACTTACAACCAGCCTGACCCAACGGATGGATGTGAAGCATCATTTCATCCATTTGTCTCGTCATTGCAGGGCTTTGGCATGTGTGCCATCTCTTCCTATTGCTTTCTCCGCCGCGTCGCATCTGTATTCCACTCTTTCTCCGTCGGAGTAAACAGACCGTGACAGGACGGATGAATGACCGGACGAATGGACGGATAGATGAGGGGACAGATGGATGAAATGACGCTTCAGGACGTCCTTTACTATATGTAATAATGCATCCTGGATAGAAAATTTAGGG
>Ga0209611_10000532_pt1 | contig 57596 bp, 33 predicted proteins | sample S1TSphgellanicum_3_FD_187693 | JGI IMG/M metagenome (GOLD analysis project Ga0209611, IMG submission 187693) | Host-associated microbial communities from peat moss isolated from Minnesota, USA - S1T2_Fc - Sphagnum magellanicum MG (SPAdes) (version 2) | ecosystem: Host-associated > Plants > Peat...
CTTCGGTCCTCCCGGGACCCTAGTATTCAAGATAGGATTGATCAAGCCTTTAAGGCGGAATGGTGCCACTTAGGCATCTTTGGGGTTGAAGGCGTCACCATCGTGTGGTGCTTCTTGCCCCCCTTGTATTTCTTGGATTTCTTTAATGTTTGATGGGACTGCTGCCTCCCTCCCCTCTGGGGGTTTCTTCTGGTACACATACTTATATATCTTACACCTATTTATAGGTATGAAATCACTCCCACTCTCAAGGGTTAGGTGTAAGAATCCTCACCCTCATGATCTATGCATGTTTTAAGTAGATAAAAATCTTCATGCAGTGCTTTAAAATTGGTAAAGCTCATGGGTGAGAGACATTCTCAAAAGAAGGGGTCTAAGTACTGGCCCACCCTCCACACACAATCATTGGCACAAGAGTCCTTTCTTGTGGACTTCAAGCAGCATTTTAGACCTTTTCATCTTCCCTTTCTTTTGCCCATCCAAGTGCATGCTAGAGTTGGGGCAATTTTTGAGAACTTAAAACAACTATGAAAGGTCACAAGTCAAAACTAGGTTGCTCAATGCATAACGCTAGCATCATGTTGACATCACACATGAGAGTGGATTTTGAAAGAGCATGTTTCCTTCTTTTGGGATTTTGAGCGAGAACATTCCTCTAACTAGGTGTTTTCCACATTTTGCAATAAACTTCAAACCAAGGACTTGGGAGATATATTAAGGGCAACTTTAGATGAGGGTCCAAGGTCAAGGAACCAATGAATTCAAGAAATTTCATTGGTCAAAAGCTTTAAATTGGTCCCAAGGCCTTTAAACAAGGGTCCAAGACCAAAAAGTGGCAAATCGAGGCTAAACCTACATGGCACCTGTTTTAGAGGGAAAATCAAATTAGTTCAAACCAAAAAACAGTGCTAAAAGGAGAGCTCCTGATTTGGAGAACTAATAATCATGCTAGGGACCAAGGTACGGTCCAACTCAAGGATTCAATTTGGTTCAAGTTAGTCCAAATTGGTTCCTAGGAAATTGGACCCTGGACCCTCGTCTAAAAGTGGCCTAAGGGTCACTTTAGATGACGGTCCAAGGTCCAGGGTCCCATGAAATAGAGCAATCCTATTGGATGAGAGCCATAAATTGAATCCATGGCCTTTAGATGAGGGTCTAAGAGCAAAAAGTGGCAAATCAAGGCTAAACCTACATGGCAGGGAAAATCAATTGGTTCAGACCAAAAAAATTTGCTCAAAGGAGAGCTCATGATTTGAAGAACTGAGATGCAAGCTAGGGTCCAAGGCAGGGTCCGAGGCAGGTCGAACTCAAGCAACTCAAGGATTCAATTTGCTTCTAATGAGTCCAAATTGGTTCCCGGGAATTTGGACCCTGGACCCCATCTAAAGTGGGCCTAAATATAGGCAAAGGCATTGCTACAAGGGTACTACACCCTGGGAACCAAGGGCAAAGCCCAATGCCTAAACAGCAATGCCTTCCCTGGCATAGCAACCAAGGAGCCTTAAATGAGCCTTATGAGTAACATGAAGTCTCCTGATCCAGGCAGGAGTGGGGAATCGGCCCTAAACCTGACTAGACCCTATCTAGGCTGTAGGATAAGGATTAAGGACTTTAGGTGCAGCCTTCCCAAAATAAGGGGCCAGAGTGAACCAACACCCCACTAATGCACAATGAAGGATGGATGGTATGTGAACACGAAATAGTTTTTTAATATTTTTTTCTTCCATTGTTTTCTTGTCCCATTGCTAACCTTCTAATTATCCACATGCAATGTGCATCTATCTACCTAGAAGCCCCATAGTGCCTACATACCTAATACATAGTTACACAGTAACCACTTACCTCCTATGCTTAGGCACTTACATTGGTAGGTACCTAGGAAGGGGGAATTGAGAGGAATAATTCGTATTGTTGACATCTTTGTCATGTGAACCCTAGTGCTTATTACTATATTATTGCCCAATGTTTGTTTGTTTTCTTTTCTTTCCATTTTTTAATTTGGCAAATGTGTTGAAATTTCTTATCCTTTTATTAGATTTAAAACACGTTTTGCACTTTAAAAAAACATGTTTTTGAACAAAACTTTCCCCTGTATATAGTTTCACAACTGAGCAGAAATTCACCACTACAATTGGACTAGCCAATCTAGTTTTGAAAGAACATTTTTCTCATGTATGTTGACCTTATGAGTGTCAACCAACCACATCCAAAATATTATGAAAGCTATTTACCCATGACAATCCATAAACGTGAAATACTGGATAGTGTAGAGTGCATGATCAATTAAAAGACATCACATGAGCCAATTGTTGTGACCACAAAAGAAGACCAGTCCTATAATTTTATGGGGCCTTCCCAAAGAGTATTGGATCATGTGCATATATACAAGTTCAAACTCAATTCAATGTTATTTACAGCATGAACGTCATCCAAACTAAAGGTTTTATGGACCTTTAAGTGCTTGTAAACCTCCAAGATAATGAAGAGGCAAGGAAGAAGACTATATTGTGAATGGGAAAGGAAAAATCAAGTTCCTACAGTGGTAGCCTAGTAGGCTAACTATCATTGTTTTTGTTTTTGGAATCTTGTTGACAAAAGAACTTGAAATTTTTCCTAATATGAACTTGACTGATTTTTCTAAATTTTTGCGAAAAAAAATTCTTATCATAAATTTGAAGGGGGTAAAAAACAACCGTGATAAGAAGGATTGTGTTCTGCTGATTATGTTGAGGAAGACTCACAAACAAATATTCTCCACAAACCAAGCAGCCCATGTGATCTAAAGATTCTTTGGATCTTGAAGAATTCAAACCAACACAAGTGTTCCACAACAAGTGCAAGCTGCGATCTATAAGTTCTGTTAGTGGAAAATGTTGAAGAATTCAAACTAATGGTTGATCCGCAACAAATGCAGGCCACCATCTATTTTTATTATGCGAAAAGGAATGTACACCAACAAAAATGTCATGTGGGGAATGAATGGTGGTGATACCTAGCGTAGTTGTCCATGAATATCTAGTGATAACAAATGTCTCAACAATTTTTAAGTATAGGCATAAAAGTAGTATGTACATTTGTGGGGTCAGCAAATACCTGTGGGTTGCCTCATTCATACGCATTTGTTTGGCTCTGCAGCCTACCCCTCAGGGAGGGAACTATGAAACTCCCACCAGTTTCATTAAAAGGTAGTATTCATTTGGTCTCACATTTTTTGAGGAATGTTCATTATGTATTAAAGTTTTTTGTAAAGTCAGGAAAACACAGCACCAGAACCCTGAGTTTGGTCCAAAACCGGGTGAGATTCACAAAACCCTGCGAACAAGTGCATTAGCCTTCAAGGGGGGGGGGGAGCTCAGGAATGCACCATTTTTTTTGTGGTAAACTGAGTTTCAACCTGTTTTGACCCCCTGTTTCCTTTTTCATGAGCGCCTCCACTGTTGCTGCATATATTTTCACTGCTCCTACCTGTTCAATTACTATAATTACCTTGAACCTTATGCATTAAATGCTCAGTTTCAGCATTTTATAACCAGTTTTAATAAAACTACCTTACATCACTCAAAGAGGGGGATAAGGTGTGAAAGGAGACCTGAAGACACGGTGACTTTTTAAGGAAAACTCTATTACCATGACCAGTGGTATTTGTTTTCGGGGAAGAATTTTCATCAGTAGGTGACAAAAGAAAAATCCAACTTGTACAAAGCATTCTTGTGAAACAAATGTGCCAATATCGCCACCAGATTTCAAGGATTTTTATTTTTTCCCTGAAATCATGGTACTTAGACATAGGTTCCAGCAGGTCGCATAAATATAGTAGGATTCTTGAAATTTTCTGCTTTGCTCTCTGACCTACAACGAAATTTGGCTAATGCCTCTTATGGATAATCAAAAATGTGGCTACATCACAAAATTGAAAAAATGGCTCACATTATGACTTGTTAATTAATATTTTTGCAACTTCATGGATCGTTTTGTATTAAGTTGGTGAATTTCATATGGAACTGGTTTATGTAGAATTTTTTTAAGTAGAAAGCGGCTAGTTGATTTTTCTAGTAGTGGTCCTTTTGTTCTGATACCAGTCTTTCCAAACATAGGTTAAATTAAATTTGAATCTATGCTTGTTGAATAGGTAGCTTGATTTGGGTTGCTTTTGACACTTTGGTGCAAATTGTCTAGTTTGAAATTTATGTTGTTCAAAGATTACTTGTTGATTGCAAAGCTACAAGAAGAGGATTGGGGATTGAAGTTCAATCATGCTTGGAGTTTATGTTTGTGTTATGTCATTAATGAAAATATTGTATAATTTTGAATTTATGTTTGTTGAACATCATGATTTTGGTTGTTTTTGGCACATTGATCAAATATTTGAAAGGCTTGAAAGGTCAAGGCCTTGTGTATAGATAGGTATTTGTGAGGTATATTCAAAAAATGCAATAAGGGATCTTTAAGAGAAATTTGATCACGTTTGATGGTTGGAGTTAATGTATAATAAACAACATGAGTTTGATTGTTTTTTACCATCAAGGTGACAATATTCTCTAAGCTTGGATATAATTCATGAATGTAGATAATTAATGGTTTTTAATTTTATCCCACTTGGGCTCTACACAACTACTAGTGATGATGAAAAGGATGAGTTGATCTTGTATAAATTAAATCACATTTAAATGATTTAATATTGAATGAATTCATATAATGCAACTCAATTATAATTTATTTGAACTTGGTTGAATTCAACCAAATCCAATTCAAATCAAATTGGTCTCAATTGAATTATTTTTGTAATGTATTTGTGTTGAGTTGGATTCAACCAAATTATTAAAATTCAATTACGAGAAGGTACATATTATTTTGCCTTTTCATATCCAAGTAGTTGGGTTAATGAAAGGAGTGAAATAGTTTTGGAATGTTTTCATAATTGTCATATTGGAATTGATGAAATGAGTTAGTTAGGTAGTTGTGAAATGCTTTTCATAATTGTTTAATGGACGACATTCAAAATTGTCATGGTGATGATCACTAATGGACTTTTTACCTATTTAAACCAATTTTGATTATCATTGTCATTGGAATAATTAAATCATCATCATTAACATATTAAAAAAATGTGTGTGTGTGTGTGTGTGTGTGTGTGTAACCACACCTTAATCATCCCAAATTGTGGAACCCTTTGCTATGCTCTTGGTAACATTGGAAAGTTTTTGACAAAATAATGTGCACAATCGTTATTTTGCAAATTTTGAATTTATAAAAAAAATCATTGAAAATTAATTAAAATTTACAAAACTTCGTTTTTCAATCAATCAATGTTTTTTCATCATATTGGTCCTTTCGTTTACCCTTTCACATCCAAAACTTTAACACTTGGGCCAATGACACAAATCATACTTAATTCACATTTGGAACCATTTCACTTAATCAAGTTTTTTCATCATCTATTATTGGCCCTTCAATTTGCCCTTTCATGTCACATTGGGAAATGAGATGTGGAATTTCCCATTGGCCATGTTATTTTCCTTGTTGTACAAAAATTACAAAAATGATTTTTCCACAACTAGGTTTTGGAAAGTTGTATCTAATTAAAAAATTAAATCCCCACATTGGTTTTCTAACTAATGTTGAAAAGGGTAATCATGTTAGCCTTGTATAACCTATGTAAGTTTGAAATCCAAATTCCATTAAATTTTTATTTTTATTACATTTATTGAACTTCAAATTTTAAATATCACTCAAAATTCAATATCTCTAGCTTTTTCTTATCAACTTATGAAATTACCTTTGAAAAAACCTACTCATTGAAAACTTTCCACCAATACCAAATATGTGCCCTAATTTTTTTTAATAAAATTTTAATTTCGATTTTATTAAATTTTCACTAAAACTTTTGTTCAATATTCACTACACCCAAACCCAACATTCATGATTAAAACATTTTGTAACTTTTTTTTTTTAATCACGTAATCATGGAAGACATGTTTTTGTGTAGGTCCACTAATTTTAATCATATTTATTATGACACAATTATAATACATTACAACCAAGGAATATATTCATAATATGTGATTATAGTTGTCCTAACCCTAACCCTTGATTCATGATTAAATTTAAAACATGATAAAGGAGGTGGGCCCAAGAAAATGCCATGGGACTCAATCACATTTTTGTAAATGTGAGAAAGTGCAAGGGAATGAATCCCAACATTCCCAAATGATTTCTTATTGGGTGATGAAGCATCAAGTTTGTCAAATGATATTGTAGGCAAAGAATTAACATTTTTTTGGTTTTGCAACAAAATCCAAACTTAAAGCATCCTGAGCCTCAAGAGAAAGAAATGATATGGGGGTTTTAAGATGGGATTAAGATCTCACAAATGTGAATTCAAGGTGAAGTCAACTTGCACAAACCAAAATGGTGCATAAAAAATTTCACAAAATTCACCATGGCCCAAACTTGAAAGGAATGGCCATTCTCCTTCTTATAATAAATTAAATGATTAACAATGAAAACCACATCAAAGTGACAAAAAAAATTTAAACTCCAAAATGGGAGTTTCAAAAACTCAAAAATTATTAATTTATGAATGTTAAAATTTTGTGGGTTCATTATTTTCACATATAAACTACGATTAAGGACTTTTAAAAACAAAGTTGAAAGACATTTGCAAGGCTTTATTGCACACCCCAATTGAATTGCATTTGACCCTTCTTTCTTAGATTTTAATGGTTGTTAATAATCAAATTGTTAGTTTGATTAATGATCACTTTCAAATGACCAAATGACTTGAACTTTAAATCTCCAAATGGAAATGCAAATATCCACACTTCAAGAGTTTTTCATTGGTATAAAAATTAACAAATTTGGATTTTTTTATTTGCACTTTTGTCCCAAAATGTCGCTCACAAGACTCCAACTCCCTAAATCATAATCCATTTGGAAGTGGGAATCCATTTGGGAATTTTGGGATTCACTTCCTTGCTCCTTCCCACGGTTGTGCTATGAGAATGTGCTTGAATCTTAGGATATGTTCCCAAACTACTATCCTTGTCATGCCTTAAAATTTGTTACAAGCCTAAGGTTAGGGTTGCAACATTGAAAATTTGAATCCCCCCAACTGTCCCAAATCCTTGGGACAAAATTGTAGATAACAAACCTTGTTCAACTAAAGCCCTTTTTAAATCATTAATAAAAATTGAAATGTAAATAGCGAAAATGGGCTCGCATTTTGTATTTAAAAATTTGAAGCTCAAATATTAGCCAAAATAACAACTAGAAATCAAATTAATAATTCAACTCCCAACCACCAAAATCCAAGAAACATGGGTGAAATGAAATTAAATTGAAACATGCATTATGATGTTGAAATATCTCTTCAAGGGGTATAATGTTGCCCATTGACAATTTTTAATTTTTGAGTTTATATGCATGAATTATGCTCCCACAAAATAATGGCATTCAAGTTTTGACAATTTTTTTAAAATTTAGAATTCCCTTAGTAGTCCTAAAAGTTTTTGCATTTTAATGTAATTTTCATTCACTGTGAGAAATTGTGTTTGTTGAAACCGTGTAACCTTGCAACTAAAATTCAAAAAACAACTCATATACAACTATTGTGCAACTATCTTTTGGGTATTACAACTAGTTTGCAACTATCCCCTTAAAAATATGATGTATTAATAAATAAATTGTCACGTCAAAAAATCAGTTAGTTGTAATATAGTTTCAAGTGAATTGAAAATCGATTTTCTACACAATAATTTATACACATTGTACATACATGTGTAATCAACCATGTTTGATTTTTTAAAGAGTTACATTGTAGTTGCATGTGGCAATTACTTTAGAATTGTTGTAATGTACCACTAAAGCAACAACTATATTACAACTAGGTAAAATGTAAATACATGTGATCATGCCATGTGTTCACATTTTCACCACCCATTATGGAATACATCTGTAACTAATTTTCAATTATGATTCCCATTTATACAATTAGTACAACCATTAGTACACCATTACTAAAATATTATTATTCAACTACATTTTGATTATGATATAATTATTTACAACTTAATAAAAATACATATTCATCAATTATTTATATCTTCATCATATGTGTTTCATGTTAAGTGATTTGAAATGTTATGGGAGCACTACTTCAAGCTTTAAAAATCATCTTTGAAATGTAAAAGAAAGGGAATAATGAAAAAATAACAATAAAAGAAATAAGTTTTTCAACTTACAAAACATAGTTTTTCCCCTTTTTTTTTGGACCCTTCCTACTTTCAAACCTCAAAACTTTCTTGTTTCTTATTCATTTTAAACGATTTAAAGTGTTATAGGAGCGCCACATGAAGTTTTCCAAATCATCTTTGAATTTTAATAACAACAGAACAACAACATACAAAGATTTTTTTAGGTGTTTGGGAACTAATTTTTATAACATTCGGTGGTTTGTTTTTTTGAATTTTTGACCCCCTCTCTACTTTGGGGGCCATAACTTTTTTAATTCTATTCCATTTTTGACAATATTTAGTGCCTTAGAGGCGCCAATAAGAAGGGTTCAAGTTTTTTTTGGACATTAAAAACAATGGAGCTCTCCCTTTGGATCTAATTTGCCTTAAGTGCTTAAGTGTTATAGTTGCAATTCAATCGTAATTCAATTTGCAACTAAGGAACATCTAAAAGATTTAACATGTATGTTTTATCTTCATATCCCATGTTACAAACTATATAAAGAAGGTTTGTTCTTTCATATTTTCACAATAAAATATAAGTGTGATTTTGGGATGAGCTCCAAAAAATTTAATCTCAAAAAAAAAAAAAAAAAAAAACATAATTTTTAAAAAAAAATCAAGGCTATTCTTTAGTTCATTTAATCTTGTGTTTTCCTACCTATTTACCTACCTATGTAAGTAAGTAGGTCTTATTTTTTTACCTACCTATGGTTTTGTACAACCTACCTAACTATTAAAAAGATATTTATATTTATTTTATATTTTAAAAATGTAATTAATATGCCATGTGGCAAAAAAAAATTGTGCCACGTGTCACAACATTGGACCATCATTAATAATCATAATGAACAATTGGGATGAATATTTTGAAAAAAAATCATTTTTACGTCCAAAAAATTTCATAGTGCCACATGTTGGATTTTAATAGATGGATGACAATCAATGACGTCAACATGACATCATGGGTATAATTATAATGGAATTGCATAGTAGTTGAAAATGAGTTGTTTTAATTGAATTGCAATTGAGTTACAATTGAGTTTTAATGAGTTGCATTGTATATATGATGAGTTGCAACTCTACAATTCATGCAACATGTCCGTTAGCACTCACGGCATACAAATACAGTGAGTTACAAGGTTAGTTGTAAAACACCCATTTTTCTCATAGTGATTGCTAATTATAAAATATATTACATGAAATAGATGGTGCTTCTCCCAAGGACATGGGTTATGTGAATTAAATGAATTTGGATTATTTACGATTAAGTCCTAAAACTATTTATGACACACCCCTAAGCTCCTTGAAAGCTTCAACCGTGAGTCCAATGTGAAAACAACAAAAGGATAAAGAGCTGAGATATGTTCCTTAGTTCGCAGCACTTCGAAGGTAGAAGGGCGTGCTGGAGCTATGGGATGGGGATTAAGACGAATGATTTGTGGGCCAACAATTCACATGAACCTGCACAAACGAAACAACAAGTTGGTTAGTGCATAGTTGGAGCACTTTTGGTGCACGAACGAACCACGGGCATACACGGATTCACAAGACTCACCATGGCCCAAACTTGGGGGAAACCATCACCTTCCCCCCTTATAGTATTCTCTATGCCTAGCCACAGGGCTTACACCCAAATGTCATTTTGTCCCAAGACTCCTAAGTTGGGAGTTCCAAAATTCCAAAAATTAAGACTCTTGCGACTTTGAAAGCTCATAACTTCTTGTGAAGACCATTGATTAAAGTGAGGTATAAAGAGTTATATTCCTTGTCAAGATCTTTGCAATGATATGTGATACGACATTTAAACGCAAGTAAATCAGGGAGGTTCTTGACTTTTAGTGGTCGGGAATCAAATTGGTAGTTTGACTACTGACCCTTTTTTTGGCCATAACTTTTTTTTTAATGCCCAAATGAATCATGCGAGCCCATTTTAGACATCTATGTTTCAAAAACTTTCCAATTGTATAAGGAACGTTTCAATCTTATGAATTTTGGCCCCTTTAATCTTTTTTTAAAAATTTGGGAGTCCATCAGGAGTCCAACTCCCAAAATGGGAGCCCACTTGGGATTGTGTGGGTTCATTCCCTCACACTCTCTTACACTCTTGAAAACATGAAATGTGATTCCTGGGCCTTTACAAGCCTTTCCCTTGGTCACGAGCCCAAGGCTAAGGTTGTGACAATTTAACTTTATGAAATTTTATGAGCTACTATTTTCCAATACCACATAATTTAGTGAATTGCACCAAATCTTGTTATCTCAAATGACTTTGTTGAGATTGATTTGTTAATGAACTCACATTAACACAATGTCATAATCTCGTCATGAAGTTCCAACACCTTCTTTAACCCCCAAGTACATGGAGTTAAAAACACAACTTCGGTTGTATTCCGTTCATATTTACCCCAATTTTACCATTTGAAAAGCCCAAAGGTGCATCAATAATACCTTGCACTCACTAAATGGGATGATATTACATGATTATACAATATTTGCTAATCAATGATTATATTTTGATGACTAGGACTACATATGTAATATTGATAATTTTGAGGTTAATTTAGTTACAACATCAAAATCAAATTATTGATGAAGAGAGTAAAGTTAAGTAGGCTAGTAATAGGTAAATAGGTAGGTTAATCATAAGTGGGTAGGTTGGTAACAGATGGATGGGAAAATAAGTAATAGATAAATTGGTAATAGGTACATATGTAGGTTAATAAGTATATAACTTATAAGTAAATTACATGTAGGTAGGTATATATGTTGATAGGTTTGAAGTTAATACCATATGAAGGTTATATGAAGGTAAAGGTTGATAATTAATATGTAAGTACTTATAGGTAAATAATAGGTGGGTAAATTAATGTAAATAGGTAGGTGATAGGTAATAGGTGGACATCTCACAACTAGATAAATGTATCAAAATATTAGTCATTTACTTAATTATTACTTATCTTCCGACCCTACTACCTACCTACCTACTTACCTACCTACTTACATAAATAATGTAAAAAGACATGAAATAAACTTGTTCATAATAATATGTAATCAAAAGTTATTATAGTTATACAAATGTGTGGAGCAATAGTTTATATAAGGATTTTTTGAAGTATGAAATGGCTAATCAAAATTTTGATTATGGTCTTTTTATATGCATGTTAATTAAAGTTGAATCTATGATTGTTAAACAACTTGATTTTGGTTGCTTTTAACATTTTAGTGTAAATTGTTTAATTTTAGTAAATTATGTTATGTAATGTAATGTAATTGATAATAAACATTTAACATTCAATAAGAATTCTTGAAATAGCACTAGAAGGAAAATGATTTTTATAATGTTTTAAGCAATTAAAAATGTCATATACAACTAAAAAATGTTATATGCAACTATTTTTTAGTTGCATATGACACCTTTAGTTACTAAAGACAAGTTGTAAAAGATAGTTTTTCTATTAATGTATATTACCACATAGATGAAACCCCATTCTAATTATTTTTTATTAAACCATTTTAATAATATTGTATCCAAAAAAATCAACCGATATTTTTTTATATAAACATATCCATGTGGATGAAAGTTAGACCAATATATAAAATGCATTTAAACAATCTCACATTAAATAATTTTAGTGATAATGATGTATCAAAGTTGGTTTAGGTAGATAAACTTTAGGTTCCATAAGTTATCCTTTTGGATGATAGTTCCAAATTGGATTTTTTTGGTGAATTCTTAGGTGATGAAGATTGGAAACATGTCTTTTTTAAAAAATAAAAATTCAACACCATCGTTATGAGAAATTGTGCTTATGAAACTTCACTACCTTACAACTTGATGTTTAGTGTAATTACTATGCAACTAGGTGAACATGTTCCATAAAAATATGGGACATTATATGATCGTGGTGAATGTATTTTGAATACGTGTGCAAGTTGCATGAAAGTTGTTAAAGCTAATTATCTGACAATTAGTGTACGACCTTGACATGTATAATCATACCATGTGTATGCATTGTCATTATGACAATCATCAATTGAACTATGGCAATTGCTAATTAGTACCATGGCAATGATTAACTAACATATTCAACTTTTTTGTAACTAAATATCAAATATGTTGTTATTTATAATACAATCAGTTATGCAAATAGGTTCCAAAATCTTACATTGTTTCACTATTGTAAGATTGTAATTCAATTGTGATACAACTAGGCATCAACTTTGTTGCAACCATAATAAATCACATCATTTACAAATTAATTAATTGAAATTATAATTTTGAAGTGAGATTAAAACAATGTATACATTGTATTAACAATGCCATTGCCTTATATGTGTAAACCTCATCTTTTTGAGCTTGAACTATGAAAATTTGTGTCTATTGAAGTTGAATGTTTGCCGTGCAACTAGATATCCCTTGTAATTAACATATAACTAAATTTCAGCTACTTGTACAAATTTGAAATTTGTATGTGGGATATGCAAGGGCATGTGACACATTACTATAACTTTTAGTAGATCTTAGGACTTATATTTATAGTTATCATGCACTTGTGCTTGGTGTCAAAAATGATATAAAAGATGAATAAGGAAATTGTTATCTTCTTTAATTTTAAGTTTGTTGGTTTCTTGTGAGGCAATTAAAAAACATGTCATGCATAACATTCTTTTTCATTTTTGGCATTTAATTCAAAGAATGAAGTGATCGAATTATAAAAAATAAATATTCATTGCAATGTTGTTACCAAACCTTAAGTAAATTGAAAGTCGGCTAAACCTTGGCTAGATTAAAACTCAATAAACCTTAACTAAATTGAAACTTGGATAAAACTTGGCTAGATTAAAATTTTATAAGCCTTAGCTAAATTGAAACTTGGATGAACCTTGGATTGATTAAAACATAATAAACCTTATCTAAATTAAAATTCAACTAAACTTTGGTTAAACTAAAACTTGATTAAACTTCTATTAAACTAAAACTTAGTTCATTAGTAAAACAAAACGTCATTTGCAATTAAATGTAGTCACAAATGACACTTGCAGCTAGAAATCAACTTAGCAACAAATCACAAGTTGCCAATGACACTAGTCACAAATGGCAATTGAAATAGAATACAAATTTGATGATTTTATACATGTCTTTAGGGATGAGTTCCTACAATGACTACAATGCACACCAATATGTTCACACGTGGTAACCTAAGAATGTGACATGTGGTAATTTAAGAGTGTGACACGTGGCATCATTTGTAGTTTTTCAAAATATTTGCCAAAGAAATATTTCTTTTTTTCAACCATCCAATTAAAATGCTTAGATTGTGCCATGTGGTGTCCTAAAATTGTGCCACATGGCAACTTAAAATTGTTTATAATCATTTAGATTTAGCCTTTTCGATGGAGCCTATGTGATTAGCTCTTCCCATATGGTCATTTAAAAAATTGAATGTGTTTACTACACCAAGCCAACCTACTTATATATAGTTTGTAAACTTGAAAAGGAAGACAAACAATATGGGATAAAATTTTAGTTGTAGCCTAGTTGCATAGTTGTAGCATAGTTACAACTATTCCCTAACACATAATGTTACATAGCGTACCTACTAGGTAACATAAGTTATTATTAAGTACCTATTTAAATAATAATAATTATAAATACATATTTAAATAGCCAAGTTAGATGATTAATTATTTTAAATACCTATTTAAATGGCCTTTAAATAATTATTTACAACTAAAGAGCCTATTAGGTAAATAGTGGGTATGTAGGGGTTTATGTATGTAGGTACCTAATAATTAAATAACCAGGTAGGTAGTAGGGTAGGTAGATACCTAGTAATTAAATAAGTACGTACGTACGTACATAATAAGTAAGTACATAAGGTGTATGTACATAATAAGTAGGTAGGTAGGTAGGTAGGTATATATATATATATATGTACATATGTACTATTAAAGAGTCTATACATGTAGCTACTAGGTAGGATATACCTACTTTATGCAATTTTAATGTGATTGTTTTGGTTGCATGTGCAACTAAACATATATACGATGTTACAAAATTACAAAGACATGATGAAAAATCAACTTATTAGAAGGATGAAATAGGTCATAGTTGCAACTAGTTGAAAGGAAAACCAAAACCCATCAAAATTTGAGAAATAATCGCGTAGGCAACCATTTGTAATTGTAAGCGGCATTTAATCACACAGGGAATGGTTGCAAATGACATGATTTCTACTAGTGGTTATTATATGTTGGTTAGATTAAAATTTGGTTAAGCATTGGCTAAACAAAAACTTGACTAAACCTTCGTTAAACTAAAAATTGATTAAACCATGGTTAAACAAAAATTGGCTAAACCAAGTAGTTAAATTAAAGCTTAGATAAATCTTGCCCAAACTAAAACTTGGTTAAACTTTGATTAAATAAAAAATTGAATTAAAATTTAGTTTAATTAAAACTTGGTTAATACTTAATTAATATTTAACACCAATATTGGGTTTTCACAACTATGATATCCTTTTGGTACATGTTGGTACAACCTTGAGTGGGAAAAAAAAATCAACATTATATTTAATTGCAATATAATGAACATGCTTTAATACAACTTTAATATACATGCAATACCCTTAACGTAACATTAATAAACTTAATAAAACCTTAATAATTTAAATGAAAATATAATATACCTTGTGATTTCAATAATAAACTTTTAAAATATTTAAAATATACTCATAATATATTTTGAAAATATGTTAAATATAACTTTAATACACCTATACACATATATCCTTAATATATTCATAAAAATACTTCAGACATCTTATTTGTGATTGCATTTTGGTTATTAATTTGATTAATGAGACTTAATAGCTTATTCAAAAATGAAATTCATCTTTAAGTTGTTCACATGGAAAGATGAAACTTTAAATAGTTATAATGTAGTTGCAACATAGTCACAAAATCTTCAAAGATGATTAATAGTTGTGAAAAAAATCATAAATGATATGTAATTGCATGTAATTACAAAATGATTGGTTGTAAAATACAAGATCTCTTGTAGTAAGATGTTATGAAATGGAACATTGTTTGTTATTTGCAAGTTTAACGATATTAGGTTTGAACATAACATTAATATATAAATTATTCCTGGAAAGAGGAGGGATCTTATGTCTATTTATAAGTGTAAGTTTTTTCTTCACTCTTACAAAAACAAAAAGAAACAAAAAAATCCTCCCCTCCTTATGCCTTGTAACCTACAAATGTTTAGGTTTATGATAATGTTCCCAAAATGCAAGGCCAAACAGAACAACTGGCTTAGCCATATGCCTCCCACCTTGGGGCTTTACCTTATACAAAATGAAACTTGTTCATAAGGGTTGACATATAAGATAATAATCCATTGGACATAAAGGACTTCTATTGTATTTGGAGGGCATCTTATTCTTGTGCATAATGCTTCCTCTCCTTTAAGGCACCTTACATGAAGTATTTGTAAGAGGCCTCTTGTAGGCATATGGTACCTGTCGCTCCTACCACCTCACAATTTGCTTAGCTTGGAGCTCATCACATGATCTGTCTTGTGTTTTATGTGTAGGGTAATGCATGAGGTTGTGGGCATTCTCAGAATAAGGACCCATGCAAGGGGTTTTCCTTTTTGAAATGCTCACTCCCTTGTTCATTTATACTACTACACATCAAGGAGGTTTTCATGATGGGGGCAAGACCCGGCAGTGGGGGACATTAGCAAAATATGGGGCTGTATTGCATTACAACGGAGGACATAAAGTCAGCAATGGGTCCTTATTATAGACGATACAAAAGTATGGTCTACTTTTTTTTTCCTTTACTGCCCAATTGCTGGATCAAGATGCCCGAACACAAATTTTTTGTCTTATCTTTGGGCATGCAATAGACACCGAAAGGCATAATAAATATTACACATACCCAAAGTGTGCATAATAGGATCCAAACTTTATGGCCTCATCCAAGGCCCCATATTTAAACATTTTAGGGTACTCTATGTTTCCTATTGTGTGTGGTGGGTCACATAGGTATCAGCCTTTGAGTTCCAATGTTGTTTGTTTCCCCCAAGAAACAAATTGAAAATCAACCAACTGTTAGGTATCCAAAATGAAATCTGATTTGGATGCCAAAGAATCCTCACTTGTGTGATGCAAAATGGCTTCAAACTTTTTTTTATTTTGTTCCAGCACGTGTAGATACCTAAGAATTGTGAAAGAGAAGAAAGACAAAGAAGAAGAAAAGGCCTTGTCAAGTTCCCAATGTGTTCCTTCAAGATGTTCTCAATAGCACGCACTTTATCTCATAACATGTAAGTGGCCCAAACTGGAGCACTGCTTCTTTTTAATCTATTTTGAGACTGCAAACTTTTTATTTTTGTCAGTGTCGAAAGCTTCAGAACTTTTTTCTGTGATGACCCAATCAAAAGTGGCTCATAGGGACCCACCCACCTTTGGCAATTCCAACTATGGTATCAAACAATTTCAACCTGTATGATTATTGTGTCCCAGTATATGAACCCCCACCCCCTTCACCAAACGAAACCAATCTGAGTTCTTCAATCTAATTTATTTATTTGATTTCTTGTCCTTCTCTCATTAAGAGACAGGTTCCAGCTGCTATCCAGAGAAACCCATCCAAGTAAACAAACGGATAGCACAAAAACAAAAGGAAATCAAGTGAAAATGACTTTAGATGAACTTATTAAATTGATCAAATTGGAGAAACTTAACTTGGCGAGGATTTGTTTTGTGGCAACTCTTCTAGAGTTCAAGAGATTATCGGTATCATGAATAAGTGTTTTTATCATCTAGTAAAACATTTGGAGAAATTTCCTATTGTAATTGGAGGGAACCATATATGTATATATGAATATTCCTTGAGGGATCTTATATTGCTAGTTAGGAGTTGGGAGGAGCCTTACACCTATAAGTCATACAGTCATAGGCCCCTTGTTTTGAAAATGGCCTCACCTTGAGCCTCAGGGTTTTACCATACACCTAAAGCTTCATGAATTTTTTTTCAGGGTAATTGAAGTGCACTTTACAATTGTCAACATCCCTCCTAGTAAAGGGGACTGATCTTATGGTTACTATTTAGCAGTGAAAACAACCTTTCAACTATAAATTGTTTCATCATATAACCCTTGTTTCAAAATGCCCCCACCCTAAGGCTTTATTCTACCACAAATGTGTAAGGTATAAGGCCTTAGGATGAAGGTATTATTTTAAGAAGGGTTCACACTAGGCATTATTGGCAAGAGTGCCAACCAATTACGGTACTGTCTTCATAGTAGGGCATTACCCAACATAAACAAAAAGAGGAATCAAACAAGACCACTATAGGATTGGTGGCCAAGATAAACCATAAACCTTAATGACTTTTGGAACCTATCTTATAAGTAGCAAGAACTTTACCAGGTAAAAGAACCCTTTCTATTGTGGAGGCAAATACAAAGTGGAAGAGCTCTCTCTATTGTGGAAGTAAATAAAATGACATAGATGTTTTGCCTCCCTTTTGACATTAATAATATATTCACACATAGAGGTTGCAATAACGTTAGGTATATTTATTTATCATAATTTTAACCATTTATTATGAAAGTAACATGAACATATAATCCTTATTTACCCAACCTATCCATATTCATATTTTACCCAACTACAACCTTATCAATGTATGTACTTGTCCAAAATCCTACTATTGTCAACGTTTCCAAGTTATGATTCGAACTACCTACTTGCTCAAAACCCTATTGTTGTTCAAACACTACCAAACTATTGTTTTTTACAACAAAAACTTGCACTGCCATTGCTTGCAGATCCTCTTGGTTATGATATTTAATTATTTTTTATTGTAAGCTTTACATTTATTTTCATTCACTTTTCTTCATTTGCATCTGCTCATTTTTCTCCCATCTTTCCAGTTATAGACGTTCATTAGAATCTCCTTCTTTTTATAAATGTTTTGCTTGAAAGATTTTTGAACATCTATGTAATTTTTGGTGAACATTTACTTTTTAAAAAAAGTTGACTATTTTCAATTACTATTCTTGTTCACTTTTGGTTGATGTTGTCAACATATAGATTATTGACAAGGTTCTTTTATTATTGCTTTCATTTTAAAATCAAGTTTGCATTACACAATTTTATCTTTAAACAGTTTTGTCACACACTTATTGATTTGGTTTTCTTTCAAGATTTGCAAGGTCACACTTTTTACTGTTGTTGTTGACAAATATTTGATTGTTGACAAATGTTGGTGTTGCTTGTTTCAAGTTCTTGTTCTTGTTCACTTTTGTTTGTTATTGTTGTTCCTTTTTTATTTTATTATTGTCGATGTAGATTACATGTAAAAGTCCTCTATTCTTACTTTCATCTTTAAGTTGAATTTACATATTTATTGTTATCATTTTTTGTTCATCATTTGTTTCAGAATTGATTTTATGTTTGTTTTTGTTTGTTGTTAAATTTGTGTAAGATAAATTTGCATAAGCCTATTTTACTTGTTTTTTTCATTCATATGACATTATATAAGGACACAAAGAACTATTTTGTTATGAAACAAAGTTTAATTATGCCATTGTAGATTTTGAACAATGTTGCAAATACATTGAATACCAAGTTAATTTTCTATCATTTGTTGAATTTTCTTGCTTTGCATCAATGTCACATGTTTTTCATTTACAAATTGTTGTATGATAAGGAGTTCAATGATTTAATGAAAACACAATCAATGATTCTATTTTTTCATTTCTCGATGACATAATATGAAAATTTTAAACAAATTGAACATTTAAAAATAACTTGAGATTTTGTGCATTAATTGACTAACAAACTAAAACCTTTTACGGGGGAAAAATACACAAGATATTAATGCATAATACTTATTAACATTTGTGTTATTTGCTCCTTTTATAAGCTTACACAAGGAATTGAATATCTACATTGTAATGTGTTGTTTATTGTAAGAAAGTTATAGTTCCTATGGTGTTACAGAAATTTGTTTATTTTGTGAAATAATTGTTTCAAACTAAAATCAAGTAGCCAAAAAGAATAGGACTTAGTCCAAATAATAACATAATTTGAGGAATTTAATGGCTTTATAATAATCCATGGTGTTATTGATGTGATTCAAATTCACATACAAAAACCAATTAGAGCTTTTATCATGTATTTAATTTATTTTGGACTTTTGAAAAGTCCAAAATTAACAATTGACCATTTGAAAGTTGAAATTTTTTAAAAAAAACTTTCATTTAGGGGTTGTCAAGTGATGCAACAAATTTATTAATAATGTTTTGCCTCATGTGATGATCCAACAAATAGATGTTAACAATGTTTTGTCTCAAACTTGATCCAACCACTAGGTTAGAAAAGTCCAAAATTGACAATTTGGTCCATAATTAACTAGATACATAAAAAAAATTTGTTGATTACTTTTCATATAAATTCAGATCATACAACATGCATCTATAAGCAATAGTGGATTGTTGAACAAAGTTCAAAAATGTTTTTGTCAAGATGTTAAAAATGATGCTCACATTTTATGCATTTCAAACTTGCATCAAAAGTTGACTTATTTTAAATTCATGAAAGCAACAATGGTATCAAACTTCATAGGTGATAAAATTTATTTGCTTTTACCTTGGTTGATGACTCTTCACAAACATGGAGGTGTTTGCCATGCAATTTCGGAGTCATTGTTTAATAGACATTTCAATTATAAGAAAAGTGTTGTTGAGAATTAATTTGAGGTTTTGAAAAAAACTTTTAGAAAGTTACTATTCAAAATCAACCTTGATGTATTTTTCTTACCTAATGTGGTGTTTTGTTGTTGTATTTTGTATAACATGATCTTAAGGGGAGAGATTCAGACATAGACATGCTTATGTAAAAATTAAAATTGAAGATTTATCAAAATGTTGTTCATCCAAATGGTCATAGAGAAGGCATTAAATATTGTATTCATGTAGAAAATATAACAACAATTAACAATGTAATTGAATCGCAAGGTTGTGAAAATTTAAAGACTAACCAACACATCCTCTTGGAATAATACCTTAGAAATATGCCACATAAGGCATGTTGAAATTTTACTTCTATGTGGAGAGTATATCATGAATTGTTATAAGGCATGTGCAAAATGGTAAGATTGTTCATTTATTTTGAATTGAAATTTTAATCAAAACTTTGAAAACATAATTGTAAACTTGTTCATTAATATGGTTGTTGTTAAGTCACATCATCTTTTTCACCTAATGAATTTGAATCAAAGTTCACTAGTGGAATGATTTGTCGCAAATGAAGGCATGATACATGGTTGTGCTAAAAGTAGATAAAGTATTCACCATGTTTTGACTTGTTTTGTGTATTTATTGTCTTTATGTTTTAATTACCATCTAGTTGCTTAATGATGGTCTTGTTGTAATAGACTTCAATCTCCAACTATAAGTTGTTGAAGCAATCCATCACTTCAACTATCATTTGTATTATTCTTGTTCGTTGTTTCGATTATAGATGATAAAATGTTGGAATACTTACATTTGATTCATTTATTTCTTGGGGTGATTAAAATTGTACAAAATTTTGTAATGCGATGCTTTGACAAATTAACAAAGTTTTGCTACTTGCACTACTAATTTTTTTGGGAAAAATCATTGAGGTTCACCACATCAACTTGCACCTATGGAGTTCTTTGATTGTTACTTGGCATGTGTTCTTTTGGAACATAGTCCTCACCTATAAGATCTTGCATGATAGTGTTGTGATTTTATAAAAAAAATTCCCCTTGTGTATTGACTTCAAACACTAGTGCAATATAAATTGTGTCCCCATCAACTAGAGAATCCTTGACATGTTTTGGAGCATTAACAATATTTTCTCCTTGGAAAGGTTTGCTTACCTCATAATGTTCCTAATTGAATTTGTTTTAATAGATGATATTTTGTTTCATTCATTATTGCTCAAATTCCCATGGTGAATTATTGTGATCAGTTCCCTTGTAGTTAAAGTTCAAACCATTCCATTTGTCTTACACATATTACCATTCCGAATCACACACATTGATAATCTTTTGGAGTTCATTACAATATTGGTCCACTATCATGTTGTAAGAACCATGTGAACTCTTGGGTCAATGATTGCCTTTTGAACAACATATTTGCCATGTTTGTATTTGATGATGGCTAAAACTTCATGGTGTTCCCAATTTCCCTATTGTTGATGAGTTACATTATCATTATTAGATTCTACATTTGTTTATCATATTCCCCATCATCTCTTTATTCCTTTTTGAAATTTGTTGCATCCATTACAAAACAACATGCCTGATGTATTCAACATTATATGTGATTGTAAAATAGTGTTGCAAACTTGGGAGTTAAGACTTAGGACATAACAACCTTGAAGTTTTAATTCATCAATTGCCATAAAAGAACTATGTGTGTATGGGCATTCACTAAAAGAAATATAAGTTTAGCATACAATTGAATTGAAGAATGGTTTTGCTTCAAATTTTCTTCAATTTTAGAGAATTCCTTATTTTATGAAACCATAAATTGGTTCAGTGCACAATAACAGTTCCTTATTTTTGACCTTTTTGTGAAATTGCTAACTAACTCATGTTCTAAACACTACGTAGATGTTTCAAAGGTAAATTAAGAATATGACAAAAAAAATTTGAGATTCTCACTTTCCTTTCAAACAATGATAAATCCCTTGTCATGAAACTTGCATGATAGACACACAAATGTGCAATGGTGCTCACATCTAAATGTTACAAACACACACATATGTTGTAGATGTTATAGATTCGCACAAATGTTATAAATGCAAAGTGTTCATGATGTTGTAGATGTGTGTAAATGTTATGCATGTAGATGCAAAGATTCACATTGCTACATGCATTCATGATGTTCATGAATGAAAGAATTAGCCTTGGTAAAAGGAATTATTGATAGACCTTGCAAGGAAATTAGGAGCCAAATGTAAAAATTGGTAGTTTAGGACATGTTGATAAGTTATTACTGTACCAATAATAATGGTGGGAATTTATGGATTTTATAAATTTCAAACAATATTGTAAGAGTTTAACAAGAATTGCTAACACAAAATTAGTGCTCGAGATAGTGAGCCAAGGTTAGATTGCTACATTCTCTACTTATCAACCAAAACCTGTGTGTTGTGCACAAGTGTAGTTTAAATTGATGTTATTGACACCACTACCCCTATGTGTGAACAGTCCAGTCCCTAAATGAAATACTTTCTCTGAGTACCATTGAGGCGAATAATGAAATTGTTATTTCACTTGAAAACGCTGTGCTGAAATGCCAAACTATGTGAGAATCCCCAAAAATGCCTTGGTTCCTCTTCTTAAAGGTAACGTTCTCGGTTTCTTTTTGTTTTACGCGTTCCCGACTGACTGTTGTCTCCCAGCTCGTGCCCGAGGCAAACAAATCGGGCAACGACGCGTAGAATAAAGATGTGGTGACGGGCAGCGGCGGTTACCGCTTACCAAAAGCGTAAATTAGCGGTGGCTAGGCCGCGAATCTACACTTGCACACATCCTGGCTGCGGCCTGCCCCGCTCGGGACGCATCTAAGGAGCGTGCGTGCGCGGGGTTGCAAGGCCTCCGAGGAAAGCTACGCGGAGACGCGAGCGCAGAGTGGCTATGGCGCTCTGATCCTCACTGGCCATTTCGTTGCGTTCGCGATCTTTGCGGACGGAGTTCGGCAGGTTGAATTGAGGAGGAGGCGGGCCGGCGGAATTCTTTCAGCCAAGCTCATCTTGTACGATGCCCCAGTTGTTGTTTTTGTTGTTGCGGATTTTTTTTGCGACGGAGGAGATTTGTGGACTGATGCTGCTGTTGCGGGTGGAATAGGGCGCGGTAGCAGCGGACGTTCCGGGAGAAGAGGAGAATCACACAGAGAGAGACAGAGAGAGACACACAGAGGTCAGATTTCCTAAATTATTACAGGAGCAAGGAGTAGACGACGTTTGCGGAAGGGGCAAGGGAAGGGAGGCACGGGGATGAGAAAATATCCGCCGGAGGAAGAAGAGGAGGAGTAGAAGGAGATGGGAAACAGAAACGTCAACAGGTAGAAGAAGGTGGAAAGAAGGAGAAGAAGAAGAAGATGCGAATGCAGTAGCAGAATAGACGAGGAGCAGAGAGAAAGGAAGCAGCAGCACAAAGTAGGAGCGAGGAGGAGGAGTGAAGCTCTGGAGCTTGATGCTGATGGAGGGGTGGCAGCAGCCCCCTCAGGTGCCCATCTCCTCTCATGCTGCCACTCCTGCTGTTGTCACCATGCCGACTCCACAGCTACCTTATCCTCAGCCAAATATGGCGAAGGCACAAGGGGGAGGGGGAACTGGACTGCCCTGGGCTGTGGAAGGTGGTAGTTCCAGCTCCTCTTCAGCTTCTATGCAGCAAAAGCGTGGGTATTATGAGCCTCCTCCTCCACAGGTAGGGATGCCGGGGATTTCGGCCATACCATCTCAATATCAGTATGCATCGCAAGGGCAGTACCTAGCTCAGCCTGGTCCAGACACTGAATCCTCATCTCATGTGCTGCACCAGCAGCAGTTCGCAACACTACCGTCATATCAATCCTTGCCACACTGGGGTCCAGGCGTGCAGTGGCCAAACCAGCATCAACATCCTGATGGCCATCTACACCCCCTTCCACATCCCTATCCACAGCAGGGTGCAGATCAATGGCAAGCAAGCAGCCAGCAGCTACCTCCCAGTGCCTCTGATGTGCACCAGCCTCCTCAACAACCCCTTCTCAGAGGCTCCTCAGGTCCACATCATCCAGGAGCACACCTGGAGAAGCCCAGTGGTGGAGCTGGATCATATGCTCTTCAGCATACAGGAAGGGAATCTCACCAGACTTTTCAGGATGTGAATCTGGGACCTTCAGCTCAAAGTGGTCCAGTCACACTCAGCCCTTCTCCTACAGATCTGGCAATTGCCCCAAAGACAGAAGACAGGGATGATGCAGACTTCGGTGACCATCTACAGGTCAGTCTTTTTTTCTTTTTCTTTTTGTCTGTAGAGCTGCCTCCTTTTGATTGTGTGCATCCTCCAGAATCTTTAACCTGTGTAAGCAATTTTTGTTTTATGTGAGTGTTCACTGAACATCCTTTTAACTTCTTCACAGCAGTGGTTCAGGCATGAACAAAATTTGGGGATATATACCTACTGGGTCTGTAAAACATATCTGATGTGGTACAAAGTATCGGGCATTGATACATACAGTAGGACCTGTTGCCTTAGGAGAGGGGAGATCTGGCCTGCATGTCCTTCACCACTGAAGCTTGAGGATAGGTTGGCAGGGGCTTTTTTGGTGAGGAGTGACTCCAGATATGATTAAACTTTACCTTGGTGCATAATGTCTGTGTGGTGTGTGGTGTTGTTCAAACCTGGTGGCCATGTTCAATCCATATGCCTTAGGCTTAGATGCTCACTTCCACAGGGGCAAGCTAAATCGAAATGAAGCATACTGCCTCTAGCTTGCTTGAACGGGGAGACAACTGGCTTATTCAAATTTGTATGTCTGGAATGGGAGAGGCAATATGATGATTGAGTCTTCCTGTTGTTCATCTGTTGCATATGTGACACTCAATTTTCACCTGAAATTCTGGGCAGATTATTGTATACTTTTTGACAGCCGCCATTGGGAGCTGATAAGGTAGTATGGAGTCATAACATGATGGTCTGATACTTTCTGAGTGACAATCACAGGGTTAGACCACACACATTCTTGTTGTTTAGTTTTGGTTTTAGAGATGCTTTGTGAGTGACTTGAAAAAGCTTATGATCACATTCAATGTTATGTTGCCTTCAAAGTGTTGTGGAGATTTCTCTGCAATCTCATAGATATATTTTCCTGACTTTCAGAAGCAGATGCTCTGCATTCAAGTAGTCACCAGTGGTGTGCTTAATGGATATGTTCAGTGTGCAGGAGGCACCAACCACTACTACCCTCTTTGTAGGCCCTAGGCCTCAGGCTTAGTTGGTCATTTATACAGGGGAATAACAAAAAGGAAGCTTACTCTCGCAAACTTCTTGCAGCTTGCATGAGGATAAGATTGAATTTTTTGATTAGCTATGTCTCTTGAGTACTAGCCAGCATCAGAACAGAGTCTTCCTGTTGCTTCCAAAAATTGAAATTCAGGATGCAGATTTTGTTGAATGGTTTGCCCAAAAGGTTGAGCCCGTTGTTCTATGCTTATCCTCACCCACCATTGGGAGCTCACAAAGTCAGTAGCTGGGTAATCATAGCAGCTCATCACTGCTATTTGTGGTGAAGGTGAAGGTCTGACACTTTGGGAGCAACTCTCATAGGGTTATGAGGGCACTCAATGTTGTGTTGCCTTCAAAGTGTTGTGGAGGTTTTTCTGCAATCTCACAGATATATTTTGGTTTTGCTGGAACTGATACAATGATTACCTTTGAAGTGTTATTTTCAAGCTTTCTCTGTAATCTTGTAGATATGTTCAATCTGGGGGCAGAGGGAAAATTGTACAAGGGTTGTTAGCCACCCTTGCTTGTTTGCAAACTTGCTTGCTTTGTTTGAAAGTGCAGTTGTATAGGGTCCACAGTGCTTTGGGCTCTTTCAGCTGTTCGCTTTCCTGATCTCCAACTGCCTGAGAAGGTGTCATCAGGTTAAGTGCTGGCTTGCTGAAATTGTTACTAAGTTGTTTGCCTCTCCAAGCTTCAAGGAACTGGAACTATCAGGGAGCCTCTTCAGCCACTGACAATATGAGGTTTTTCTCATTGTTTAGCCTGCCCAAGTCCCTTGTACTGTCGTCTCTTAGTGTTGTGTTAGCAGAGTGGTCAGTATGGAAGCCAGATGTGTATTCTTCATTGCCTTGTTACTTGGTGCAGGTGTTACTTGATTCACCAGATAGGGATGGAACAGACTCTTCACAGATGGGGGACCAGTCAATGAATGAAGGCTTTGGGACAGGAGCTGAATGGCTCAAATGGACAGAGCTAGACCCTGAAGAGGAGACTATAGCAAACTGCTGGACTGAGTTGATTGATGTGGAGAGTGGTGAGGAACGGGTAAGCATTTTGTAGTGATTGAAAGGAGGTTATACTTAATAATACACTCTCTTTGCTGTATCATCCCAACAAAGTTGGGAGCCAGCGTCTTGAAAGACCCTTGTGTTTGGATCTGGTGTTGATGTAAGATACAGATGCAACATAGAGGTGGTTTGAATTGTTTAGCAAGATGAGAAGAATGAGCTAAGTTCTCCTCATCTTCTTGGTAATTTGTTTCTTTACACCTCATGCAGACACTTTTCCAAACAACAAGGTTTGAACCATTAGCCCCCACAACACTTAAGCTGAAAGACCAACCAACAGATCAGCAGCCTTCAGGTGTGCTTGGCTGTACAGAACTTTTGTTACTTGTTTTAGTTATTCTAGGTTGTAATATGCAATATGTGCATACAGCATGTTTTCTCGGTGAGCATATGATTGCTATGATTTTCTAGTTCAACATGTGGTTTGGTCATGTGAGTGCTCAGAGCAAACTTGAATTATATGTTGCATGGAGAGATGGGTGTTCTGCAGGGATCCTTGGCTCAGCTTGTCCTTTTTGTACAGGTCCTGCAGGGGGGCAACATCCTGAGAGCCCCGGGCCATCCTCAGCTACAGCAACAGCAGCAGCTGCAGTCAAGACCCGATTGCGTTGGACTCCAGAGCTGCACGAGAAGTTTGTGACTGCAGTCAGTCAGCTGGGGGGTGCTGATCGTAAGTTTTCCATCACCTCCCCCTGACTCCTGTCTGTCAGGTCAGAAATGACTTTGTCATTGAGGGAAGTAGGATCTGGAAGTGCACCAAGCAATCATAGAACTCCTGAGCGGGAAATGGAACCCAGCAACACCTGGATGTTCATTGAGATACAGAAAAGTGTATTGGTGGGCAAGTTGAGGATCTTCAGTCAGAACTGGGACAGAGCTGTGAGGTTTGCAGACAGTTTCTGATGCATCTAAGTTTGGAATCTCAGTCAAGGAACCTTGGAATGCAATCTGGCTCTATCCTGTCTAGTACAACAACTATCTTTTTTGCAGAAACTGTGTCCACATTGTTGACAATATACAAAGTCAATTTTTGGTATGTCAAAGGTGGGGGGACATAATTCTCCCAGTTTTGAGTTGTGCCTTAACATGGCTGGGTGTCCTGGTCTCCCCCCTCCCGTACTGTCTGCTTTACTCTGCATCATATATGAAGTCACACAAAGGTTTGATTGTTTCTTGTGTGGTTTTGAAGGTGCAACACCAAAAGCAGTCTTGCGGGTAATGGGTGTCCAGGGCATCACAATTTATCATGTGAAGAGTCATCTACAGGTAGGACTGTCTCCCTTATATCCCTCTTGGCATAATGGAGACCTTGATTTCCAGTTAAGTGTCTTTTGTGGTGATAGCAATTGGCGCAAATATCTGACTTGTTTGAACCCTGATGTAATGATATTTTGTAGAAATATCGACTTGCCAAATATATGCCTGAGATTTCAGAAGGTATGTTTATTACAATGTGTATTTACAAGAGTATCAGTATCTTTGTCATCATTTACAAACCAGTAATGTCCTGCTTCTACAAATTGGACAAAGACAAGGGAATATAAAGGGATTTCCATTGAAATGGGGGTTTTCTCTTCTACATACTTTACTTTCAGGTGCTGTACTGGGTCAGGATGTGACTGATTGATGATGTGTACTGGGCAAACAGAGGCAAGAGCTGAACGGAGGAGGAATGATACATTCCTTTCACCCATGGGCATTAATTCGTGAGTCTCTTCCTATACCCCTTAGCTGCAGTATGTAGCAATGGGAAGTATCACACAATGGTGCAAAAATGTGCTACTTGCATCCACCTGAAGAGTTCTTGGATCTATTGGAGCCTACAATAATCAAAATACTCCTTTGTGTTGATAGAACTGGCTCTGTTGCATTGGTGTGTGATAACAGGAGCCACCAGATCACACAGGCATTGCAAATGCAAATGGAAGTACAGAAACGGCTCCATGAGCAGCTTGAGGTTACCCTTTCTCTTGATCTTTCTCGACCTCAATGTCCATCTTTTTGCTGGCTGTTGTTTCATCCCTCACCCCTTGTCTTCTATCTGTTTCTCTACTGTTATTCACTCTTATCTTGGAAAGAAAATTCAGAAATTATGTACTTCTGCTGTTACTGAAGACCTATTAGTTGCTGGGATTTGCAGCTACAAAAATGGTTGATTTGGTCTGCATACATTTCAGATTGCAGTTCCCAATAGGTTGCTCCTTCTTGATCATTCGGGTTCACTCATGTGTGTGTGATGTTACAGATTCAACGAGAACTGCAGTTGCGTATTGAGGCTCAGGGAAAATCTCTTCAAAAAATGATTGAACAACAGGCCAAAGTGGGAGGAGTGGTTTTGGGTTATTCCTCTGAGCCGCATGATCCATCGCCAGCCATTGTTCCTGCAACTGAAGGTCCTGAAACCCCAGGGCCACTCTCAAAAAGTTCTATCAGTGGGTCAAAGGGTTCACTTCCAGCAAGCACCATGGAAAGTGCCATCTCTGCAACCGATGGGGCACCTCTCCCAGTACACATTATTGACCAGCCAGACTCCAACCAGTCACTGCTTTCAGCACCAAAGGCTGTTTCTGAGGAACAACCACCTCCAGTTTTGATTGCATTCAATGAGGAACCATCATCAAAGCGAGCACGGACTGACATTGAGCCACAAGTCAGTGATTCTAGGCAAGTCCCAGTTTCAGTTGCAAGCGATGCACAGAGATGTGGTGCCAGTGCTGCTGAGGATAATGTCCAACAGGCAGCAGCGCTTGAAATGTCACCAGATATGGTCAAACAGCATTTGACTTGTCCAGCTGCAGAGGCATGGGCAGCAGCAGAGGGTCAGCATGCATGTTCTTTTGTGCAGTGTTCTCCCCAGCAAGCTCATGCAGCTTGTGCACAACCAAAGCCTGGTTCTATCACACAAAAACCTGTCCGTGCATCTGGCTGACCGATTGATGTGGACAAAAGATTCTGTAATGACCTTCTGCAGCATGCTCCCAGGCATGATCACTCTTTGCAGGGTTTTGCTAGATGGGAAACTGTTTAGATCTCAGGCGAGTCAGTTTTGCAGGCCCTTAGTGGACAAGTGACACTACTGCTTACTGATTATAGCAATGGGTGGAGTTTTAAGTTTTTTTTTGGTTGTCTCAGTTTATGGCTGGTTTGGTTGGTACGTTATTCACTCTTTTACCTGTATTGTTTGTGAACCTTAGGCTTGAGAATAGGATGGAGCCAGAGTATTCTTTTAGGTTACCACAAGTGGACAAGGTCTGAATTGTCTAGTGTCTTTTTTATTTTACTGAAGGTATGTGGATGCGTGGTTGTGATGAGTGCCGCAGGACACAAAATATAGGAAGCAATGGGTGGAGTTTGTACAGAAGAAGACGAAAGAGGTGAGTAGTGAGTGGCACGTGTGTCCTTAAAAACATTATAGAGCTTCCAGGCAGCATGTACTGTTCCCATGGGGCAGTTTGTACCAATCTTTGACCAAAAAATCACTATAATCATATCTTTTTGTAGCTATTTTCTAGATCTGGATGATTAATTGAGAAGCATCGGTACATGTTCAATGAAAATTTGTTTATTAGTTTGTTGATGGAGGGTAAATGGCTGAATTGCTGTCTGAATCACAAGGTGTTCATTCCTGATGTGCAAGGTGAGGCTTTTTTGGCTATTTACTCTCACTCTTGTTGAGCTCTCAAGAAGGGATACTGTGCCAGATCAAATCAAGAGGTGGGCTTAGACTTACATAGTCTCATGGTGTGTTCTGCTGGTGTAGCTAGTGGGGACAAGGCATGGAAAAACAGCCAACACATGGTTTTAGCCTTTCTTGATGTGGTGCTCAAAAGTTTTGTTTCAGTTAATTAGTTTCAATGTTGATGTACCACCATGTCCATGACTGACATTCATTTCTTCCTCAATTTGATGTAATCTGAGAGACTTAACATGGATCAAAGTTTCTAAAAATTCTCAGATTCTGGAATGTGATAAATATGTTGTATGATGCCTTCATCAAGCATACATTATTCTTTGAACTGCAGCCACCCTATGTCTAGTGGACAAGTCCATAAAATCACTTGGTAGTCTTGCTTTCAACAGAAATGCAACCAAACAACAAATATTACTTTACTTTGAAACAAACCATCTAGTTTAACTTTCAACATAAAGAAGCCAAATACTGGACTGGATGTTTGAAGTCCTTGAGGATCACCTGACTTTGCCAAACCAAGAAGCAAGGTACATGTGCACATGCAAAGAGCAAATGCAAATTGCATTCCTCAGAAGTGCACCATCTAGCCCAACTTTGAACAAAAAAAGCATAAACACTGTAATTTGAGATCTAGAATGTTTGAAGTCTTTGAGGATTGTATGACTCGACCAAAGAGAAATCTCCACTCTACCCATTTTCCCTTCATGCTTTGTCATCACAGGGTACCTGCGATTCCCTTTATGTTTTGTTCTCACAGGGTAGCTGCTCCTTGTCACACACCCCTACATTGGAAAAGATTCAGACAATGAAAAAGAATTGAAAAGGCTTGAGAGGACCTTAGGTCATAGTGATGGCAGGAACAGGAAGTAGATGGGGCAAGAGCTCACCTTGGAGCCTCCAAATTAGACCACCATAGTCTGATGGGAGTGCATTTTTGAGTCCAGAAATTTATGTGTAGAAATACCTTCCAGCCCACTATCGTTCATCACAATTCTGTCACTACTGAGATGATCCAGTCAATTTCATCACCTCCATCAATTCTACACAACTCTACATTCAACTAATGACCTGTTACACATCTGTGATAAAAAAGTTTGGGGGGGAATCATTTTTGAAACACACAAATTGCATCTACAATTAAAATTACAATGGTGCCTCCCAGACAGAAAGCACAATCTAGTAAATGGAATTACAAATAGTAATCATTAAGCTTCAAAACTAGACCGTATGAAGTTTCTACTAGAAACGTCGCCACACCTAATTCCAAAGCAGTCTCATTTCTTTGTAGACCCAATTGGGTGACAAAATATGCATAAATTCCTGCCTAATTTCCTCAAGTTTCTGTCAAAACTTTAGTTCCTCAATGACATGAGAAAAATGAGCAGCAGAAATAAGGTTCTTTCACTCCATGCAAGAACTGTTGTTGATTATAGACCTGAAGCTTATGTCAGCGAAGATATAAGGAGGATGCCCAGAGTGAGAAAAGGACAAATTCACTAACCACAACTGTTGGTGAGCCAATCCCTAAAACAGGCACAATGTCCACACGTAGCCATGACTCCACCCACCCACCCAACCCTGCCCCCACAACCAGCCCTGCTACAGTAATCAAAGCGGCTTTTCCTGCACAGAAAAGATTTTTCATGTAAGGCAACAGGTGAGAAAAGCCTGCAAAAGAAGAAAAATGCCAACCAACAGGAAAAATCCTGTATGTCTCTTCAAGGAACACCCTTTCACCAAATCACTCTACATAAGGGCTGGTAAGTGAGTGGTAACCAACAACCAATCAGCCATGCAAAATCATGGGTTTGGATCTCAAAATATTTGACATTGCCATTGGACACATGCAGCAAGGCCATCTGCCAATTTTTTCTTCAGAATGTGGCTGGGAATATGGGCACATGAACCAAACATCTTTCATCTTAGCATCGACATTTTGACTTCTTGTGCTGGTCTCTTGTAAACTAATAGCATGCCAACTCTGGTGGGCATATCTTTGTTGGATTCTCAGATTTTTCACTAGTTCATATATAAGACAGAAGAAAATGTCCTCAGCTGACGGGAGAAGAAAGGGTTGCAACTTCTATGACAAAAAAGAATAAAACAAAAAGTCAACAACGAACCAAATGCATCTTTGGTATGGAAATGAAAACATAAGGTACACTCCAAGGCTTTGTTATGCTTACCCAGCTTCAGATTCTGCTTGCGCAGAAAATATAGGGAGACTCCAAATCCAATTGCCAAAATAACACCAGATACATCAGCCCCACCAGAAAGAGAACTTTCACTTGGAGACGACATAAGCCCCGATGCAAACATCCATATGCTAAGTGCCACAAACACTCCTGTTTGTGTGCCAAGTGCAGATAAAGATGGTGTTTCAAATGCAACTGGGGCATTTTTTAGGGCAGTTCTTAGCCATTCAGGTCCTGATCCTGAGACAGGAGACTTTCTTTTTCGGACATCAGCATAACGGATGGTATTATCTGCAACTTTGCCTGCCTGACGGAGTGACAAACTCTGCATCAGCAGCATGTCATACGCTGCCTCTACCTGAAATTTCCAACAAACTTAACCTGCTATCACCCCTTTCATCACAGAAATATCTTCATAACCAAATATCTTCACAAGTATTGAGGCCTTCTCCATAATTACAACTTAAGTCAACCTAACAGAATTGAGAGAAGACCTGATAACAAGGTTGTACAGAAAAAAGAGGAAAGTCAACCCTGAAGAACAGAGAAAACAAAAAAGACATCAAAAATGAGGAGGGAAAGCACGCATATTCAGAGACCTTCAACAGCAACATGTATAGTAGTGACCGACTGCTATAACATCCCCACTCACTTCATTGGTGGCCAGCAGTGGGTGGCAGTCTCATACATTACTCAACATACTAAGTTCGTATCACAAAATAGGAGTAATCAGAATGACTCAGCCCTGATGTTGGCTAGCTCAACAAAACCTAAACGAGAAGGAAGACCAAAGAAACAAAGGAGGAATGCAAAGAGAGAAAGTAAAGCAACCAATCAACCAAGAAGAGGGGGAGAGAAACAAGAGAAGCAAGATGGAGAACTTTGAGAGCATGATCTTTTGATGACAATGTGGGCTTTGGAAACCTCTCCAAATTATGAAAATAAAAATACAAAAGATAACTCTCAGTCTGCAGCAAAGCTTGTACAAGACAAAGACTGTCAAGCCAAAATCATAGGCTGTGAGAAAAATAACCTGGGTAATGCGTGCTTGATCTCCCCTGCAACTGTCTACCATGGTCTTTTTAGCTGTAAGAATTTCGTCAAAGGAGGCCCCCTCTCTGACTCCCAGCAGCTTCAGTGCATTCTCCAAAGACATCTCAGAAGGAAGGGAGTCATCAGCCGTAGAATCATTTGCTTTTGCAATCAGTCGCAAGGACCGCTGTGAGTCCCTGCTCCTGCAAGATGACCTCCAACGCTTTTCAACATGGGCTAACCTTGCAAAATGTTGCCTGGTTTGCCCACATCTCAGGCTGTTTGCAAAAGGTGAGGTTTGGACCTGCATAATATTTCTTGATGAAGGCAAACAGAGACAGCAGCTCATCCATTGAGATGATGGGAAGCCTTGAGATGAGATCAGTGGAAAGGAGGAATTGGAAGAATTCATCATGTGGACCAGGAACACTGATGTTGATGAAGGAGAGCATGATGAATTCTGGCACAACACCACAAACTGCAATTGCAAAACCTTGTATCATCAGTTCTCCAACAATTTTTTAGTTTTCTGACTCAATCAGCATGTGTGAACGTGTTTCCAACATACATAACACCAGAAGAAACTGACCTGTGGCCTACTACAGCCTGATAGAAGAACTTGAGATTGCATACATCCAAACGCTGCCATTCCAACCTCAAGACAAGGTTATGGACCGGAAGCCAAGCGTGCCAATGCTTTTTTCTGCATACAAGAGAAATCAAAAGAAAACTCCTGAAACCTCTCAAGAACCTCCCAGTATCTCGCAAACCACACACAATGCCGCAAGCAAGAGGAGACATGGAAATAAGACCCCGACATTATCAAATTATCGCCATACCCTAGCCGCGAGCCGTATGCAGTGGCCAAAACAAAAACAGGGAAATCAGAATAACACCGGAAACATTCTCTCCACCTTCCTGTTGCGACAGAAATCCTAGGCCTTCTTAAATCTTCTTCACCGCCACAGAAAAAAAAACTGGTCATAATCGGTCGTCCAAACAGCCTCCTCCTCCGTCGCACTAATAAGCATCTTCCCTTCAGAGAAACCAAAATTGAAAACGGGCAAAGGGAGGGAATTAGGGGAGGAAGAGGGGGAAAAGGAGGAGGAGAAAGGAACCCCACTTACCGAAGGCTTTATAGCTGGAAGCTGGAGGAAGAAAGGAATCCTACGCAACAAAAAAAAAGCGTCTAATCCATCAAGACTCCGCACAAGCCTGTCCTCACACACAGGGAAATGAGACTGGGGATGCTTCCTGGAGAAGAACGTAGAGCTAATTTACCGCGGCGATATCGTTAAGCTCACTGCAACGGGAGCAAAACCCCACTCTCTTCCCAGAAAACAACCCAAAAAAAATTGCCACAAAACACACAACAAGGCGAAAGAGACGAATACGAGATCAATACGAGTACAAAATACTAACACGAGAAATTGGTACCTATTTGAAATACAAGTACAAAATACAAATCATAATACTAAATATAATCATATAGTAAATACTATTCATAATTTTAAATATCATAGTACACTGGCAGCTTCAAAACATGTCTGTTGAATAAACAATTAATTAATTTTGTAATTTTCATTTTGACAAAGAGAATATTCTTTGAAGATTTAATGTTTTCCTCCACATTTTTTTTTAATTTGAAGAAAAGAAATTTCTGAATATTTCAACATTTCTGAAAATGATATAATTAGTGTTGAAGCTACCAAGGTAGTAGGGTAATGATCATAAAACTAGGTACATAATATGAGATATATCTGAAATACAGAGAAAATGATTTTTTAATGTAATTTGCACAAAGACTGATTCATCAGGGTTTTCTTTTTCAATTTCAATGGATAATAAAAATCTGGTGAATTTCGAAAACATTTAGCAAAATTAATTGAATTAACTCCAGAAAAATAAAATCCCCAAATTATTATTTTTAATTCAAGAAAAAATATTGGGTCACTGAATATGAATATTCCCCCAAAAAACTCATAAGCATAATAATAAGATATTGTCCCAATGTATTGCATATATAGTTTTGTTTTTAATAGCCCTTCTTTTACTTATTGTAAATCACCCCAACATAAAATGATTGCCAAGTTTTGATGGCAGGTGCCTACCAGGTAGGCATTAGTACCTTTTTGAAGTCAGGGGCATCCTGCCCAAGAGTGAAAATGTGTGCATGTGAGTGGAAACAGGGCAATTATTAGTAAAATCATTTTTTACCTAGCAGTATATATTTCAGGGAGTACTGATAAAAAAAATTTACTTTGTTGTGTATCAAAATGGCAATGTATCAATGCATCATATTCCATCATGCATTATGTCATCATGCATCATGTTATACCATGAACATAAATCCTATGGTACATATGTATTGTGTAAGGAATTGCAGGGAAAATTTCAAAATGACTACATGCATAAAAAGCTTTATAGATAAACATCTAAATGTTTGTTTACTATACTATAATTGTTAATGTATCAAAAAATATCAGTCCATTAAATTTTGAAAATACATGGATGAGATATTATCATATTTCCAAGTTTATGGGTAAAGTAAAATAATTGTTAATTTAATACCAAACCACCAATTTATTGTTGACACATGGTGTGAACAATACATTGAATGTATTATTAATATTTCACACTTGAGAAACAAATGGTTACATATGAAAACTCGACACCTAGCATACATTTAACACCACTTTTCAAACATAATTAACTATAATTTATCATATGTTTTTGATACACCAAGGATTTATTGATACATGAAGGATTTTTCAGCCCATCTAAACATAGAAATAATAGGAAAATTTTCAAAATAGATGAAAAAGAGGTGGCCACATTTGCAAGTTTATAGGTAAGGTAAAACAACTATTAATTTAGTAAAAACCCCATAATCTACTATCAAGATGTGATGTGAACAATGCATTGAGTGTATCATAAACATATTTTCACACTTGAAAAAGATACCTTACATCTGAAAATTTGACACTTAGTATATATTTACCATCATTTTTCGATTATAACTAATTATTATTAACCATATGTCACTGATACACTAAAACTTTATTGATACATTAATGATGTGTTGATACACTAAGGATTTTTCAACCCCTCTAAACATTAAAAAAGAGAAAAAAATTCAAAATAAATGGACAAAAGGTTGCCACATTTTCAAGTTTATTTAAACCCATACTTGTTGACAATATAACCTTCAAAACAAACACCAAGCATTTTCTACTTCACGTCAATGATGCCAACAACATTCATAAATGCAAAAAATTTCCTACTCGGGCTAGGTAGCAACTAAGCCATATAACATAGTTCAAAAACTTCCCAAAAACAACATGATTGCAAATAAAACAAATTGCTTGTACACTATGCATTATATTGTATGCACAACATATAGAAAATTTACCTGTATTGTGCAATACATAAGAGATTGAAAACTAAATTTTTTATGAAACTAATTAGTTAATATTAAGACTTAAAATTTTAAGTAATATTTAATTCTGAATTATGTAGTAAAATATTTAATAAATATTTAAAACTTATTGATGACTAAATATTAAGTATCAACCAAATAATAATTAAATCTAGTTTATTAACTCTTATTTAATTTTAATGATGGATTAAATAATATTAAATTTCAACTAGTGATTCATTAATTAATATAATTTTATTAATATTTAATTCCGAATTTTTAAAATATTGACCATTAGTTACAAATTATCAACTATTAAAAAATAATTACTATTAATAAACATATACTCAATATTAATTAGTTGCATCATAATTATTGATAAGAAAAAATATAAGCTTAAATTAATTTCTTACTCATTTAATATACCCTTAATGTATTTTTCACAAAAACTTTACATTAAACCTTACAAACATGTTGATAATATGCATAATTAGTATTTAATAAATATTTATTATAGTATAAGTAGACTTTTAAAATTCTATAACTCCAAATATCTATGCCTATCATGCCCATAATACACATTGTACATCAATTTGTGATTAAATTTTGGTTACACATGCAACTAATGGACCATGGGGGCTTATTGATGGATGAAAATAATCTTATAACCATTCACATAGGAGGATGAAAAAGATAATAGTTGCACATTAGTCACACCACAGTTGCAAATCCCTCTCAAATTTGATGAAGTTGCAAAAGTAGTCGCAAACCCACATTTCTTATAGTGAATATTCACTCCATGTGTTACAAATTGGCCTCCCAATTTTGATGGTATCATTAACCTTGGGGCCAATACAAGGCCATAAAGTTCAACATTTATTAGTAACTTTGGGTAGAGTGAAATGTGTTTTTTTTCCAGCCTTAATTCTTAATGTAAAGTCCTTGGGGCTAATTTCAATTTTTGCATGAGTAGGACTACTCATTTATTATTAATTAATCAATAATAAGTTAGAATTTAATATTCAATGATTTCTAATTATATTTTATTTATTTATTTATTCATTAAAATTAATACTACTAAATAAAATAAGAATTATTATTAATTGATTGATATTACATATTAAATTTATTATTTATTAATTAGTTAGTCATTAAATTTTAATAATATTTAATAAAATATAAATATTTATTAATTTATTGATATAACATATCAAATATATTACTATTCATTACTATTTACTTAGTCATTAATATTAAATATTAATTAATAAAATAAAAATAGTTAATTATTGATTGATATTAGATGTTCAATAAATTATTATTATTGATTATTTAGTTAGTCATTAAAATTAAATAATAATATTAATGAATGATCAAGTATTAATTAATAGGTTTTAAGCAATTAATAAAATATTAAAATGAAATAAATAATTATTTCATATTAAAAATTCATTAATAAGTAATTAATTGGTCAATTAACTGGTTAAAGTTAATTAATATGCAATATCAATAAATTAATAACTAGTTTTAGTTTATTTAGTAGTATTTAATCTTAATGATTAATTAATTAATTAATACTTATAATTTATTTAATATTTAACTTCAATAAATTAATAACTAATTCTAGTTTATTAAGTAGTACTTAGTCTAAATGACTAACTAATTAATAATACTTAAATTTATTTAATATGTAACATAAATAAAGTAATAACTAGTTCTAGTTTATTGAGTAGTATTTAATTTCAATGACTAGAAAATTAATTAATTATGAATTTTATTGTGACCTATTATTATTATTAGGTACATAGGTAATAAATAAATAAGTAGGTAGGTAATAGGTGAGTAGTAAGTAAAATAGGTTGGAGGTAGATAGGAAATTAGTGAATTAACTAATTAATGAATGAGTTATCTAATTATGGAATTGTCACAATTGAAAAGGAAACCAAATTGTATGGGATAAAAAATTTTATCACACCCTAGTTGTAAACTATTTCCAACTAAGTTGCAACTATATTTTTTATCCCAATTGTTTGGCTTCCCTTTCAAGTGTGTCAACTATATAACTAAATGCATTGTAAACATTAAAGTACACAAGATTTGCCAAATGGGATGAGCGAATTAAACAAGTTTAACCCTAATTTGGATAATCCAAAATACAATAAAAATAAATCCAAATATGTCCTAAGAATTACTTGCCTACTTACTTCAACCTATTTACCTACCTACCTACCTACCTACCTACTTACGTACCTATCTTAGATTTTTTTACCTACCCACCTATTTTTATTTTAAATGTTTCAAAAATCATGCCACATGGCACAAAATTATTTGTCTACATGTATGAATAAAAAACCTTGAAAAATAAATGGTTGACATAAAAAAAATTGTTAATGAACTTGATTTATTTAATATTCTTTGAATATGCCACATGGCAACATGACATTGGTCATAATAAAGTGGTTGTTATTTGCATGATAGTTGCATGTGTTATACGGTTAATAAATGAAAAATATAGTCAACTCAAATACATATTTCATCCATTGTCTATGTGATGACATCATTTGCAATTATTGTTTTATGCAACTTGTCCAACGCAACTACAAGTCATTTTAGTTGCAAATGTCATTTACAACTAAAAATTAATTGTAGACTATAATTGAAAATATGCAAAAAAATTCTATTGATTGTTACATTTATTAATATCATGACATCAACGTTTTAACAATTTTTCATAACTTTGGGCCAATTCACAACCCAAAAAAGCTCAAGGTCGGTTTCAAGTTTTTCCATCCCTAACTCGTAATGTAATGTGGGCCTAAAAGATATTAACTAACCTACTTTGACACTTGAACTGTTCTCCATCCTCTATTCTCAACACTGAAACTAAGCGAAAAGTGGGTGCAAAAAATCATGACGCAAGATGATACACTATGTAATAAGGAAATTTTGCATTCTTTCCAATTAGAATTTGACAACAATGAAAGGCCAAATTTTGGAATCTTGAATTGATTGAGAATATGTTTTCAAACATTAATCATTTTGCAAATTAAATAATCTATGAGCCTAACACCACGCAAAGGATTTATTTGATTTTTTCAAATAATGTCGTATTCCCATCAATATTCATTGGAAACAATAATATTTATTCACACATATACTTGGTAGGGCAACATGTGTGGAATATAAAATGTTGTAGGATAGAGAGTGCTAGATATTTTCAATTGAATGTATATGTTGGAAAGTATAATATTCACAATTGAATGGTGGTGATTGGAAAGGTGGCAAGAAAATCATCAATTCCATAGAAGGAAGCATAGCAGAAAAATCTATAAAAGAAAACAACATTAATTCGGTTAAGGTTCATCCACAGCCAGTTAATAATAGCCATATAGTGGATGGTGCAGTTGTGGGTGCAAGTTATTTGTGGCCGTTTTGAATTATTGCAAGCAACTAAACCATTGTTTTGTATCCAAATACCAACATGTCTTTGCAAGTGAATACAAGAAATGTGGAGAAATTGATGGCATGTTGGAAAGGAAAAAAATAAATAGTTGTGGTTTCCATTTATTTTAGTGTGAAAATTTACATCTTTTTAGACAATTGGGCAATGATTCAAAGCACGTTGTACTTGTTAGAGATGCATGTCAATGTCATATCCACTCACAATTTCAATCAAAATTTCAAGAATGAATTCCTACAAATATAAACAGAAAAATCGAATATGTATTAAAGCTATCCACCCAACTATAAGACCACAAATATGTTCAAGATTTAGCAATCCACCCCCGAGCTCAAAAATATAAACCTACTCATTCCAAAGCTTCATCATCTATAAAATTTCTAACATTAGGATTGTAACCATGTCAATTCCTTATCCCTGGTGGCAATACCATGGCGACTTGGGCTTGGGCCTTGTCCTCCACATACAAAGGCAATATGAAGAGCTAGGGAGGACTAGAGAAGAATTCCTCCCTTGCAAAGAACAGTTGAAAACCTCTGCAATTGGAAAATCGAAAGATCATGACAAGGGGACAAATATAAGAATTTTTTTAAAAATAAAGCCTAAAAGCCAAACAAACTTACTCACAATCCAAGTTCCTATTTAAACCCTTTGGAGGTGGGGAATCAAAGTTGTCCCAGTCGACAATAGGGCACATTTGCTCAAGAGTTGGAACTTCAACCAATGGTTCTAGCACCTCAATGAAGATGTCAACATTAGGTTCTAAAACAAGTATGTGGCAAAGAAGGGTATGGCACGCCCTAATGTTATTTCCTACAACACAAATGGAAGTGAGAATTGGAAATGGAATAAGGAGGAAACATGGAATTTTGGAAATAAGAAAGGGGAGGTGCAAACTTGTGGATGCAGACAAGTTTGCAAGAAATGAATTGACTTTGGAACACACCTCAATGAAGGCCTAAAGTGTGAGAGCATGCACCTCTTTAACAACTCGAAATGGCTTTCTTGCTTTCAACATTGTCATGGGGGACCTATTTGTCCAATTGTAGATTACATCTTCTTTTGAGACATTGATACTTTTCTACAAGAATTCCTTAGACAAAAGGCAAAACCAAAAAGACTATTTAGCAAGAGATGTGTCATGAGATTACTTCACTAAGAGAGTTAGGCGACTCAAGAAGGTTTGTAAGATTAGAAAAAGAAAAAATTCAAGATGTGAAGATTGAAAACATCATGAAGGTATAGAAGGATAGATAGGTTGAACCCAAATCTTCATGGAAGGGTCTTCAATGCTTGTAAGGGGGAGAGAATTCACGACTACCCATTTCATGCAAATTTGGAGTTGTAGCTTTCTAGGTACGATCAGATCTCCTTAAGAATGTGGGGATCATCAAAATGGAAAAGAAACACAACCCCATCAAAGGTCAAAAACTTATCGGCAAAATTGAAAATGAACGCAACGTAGTCCTCATCCCGCCTATTCAAAACAACACATTATGGGTTTTTTGACCGGTTAAAAAAATGACTACTATCTTTTTCAACTACAATTGTAACTACTTAATCACAAAAATCAATATGTAGTTGTAAAGGTCATTGAAATGTTATGTGATGTCATGTTTTACAACTATAGTTAATATGACGACTAGTGGGTTTTTATGGATAAATATATTATTATTATTAAAATTATAATATATATTTAAAAATAGTTAATAAAAATGCCTTGACTTTTGCTACTATAATATTAACTTTTAGTTTCACAACATGATGATGTGGCATTTCACATGTCCTTTACGTCTTGCCTTATTTAACTACAAGAGGAAAAATGATTATAAAATGGTATAAAAGATTTTTAAAATGACCCAAAAAATGATTGTAATTGACTAGGACTAGTTGTAAAATACATGTTTTGGCATTGAGGTGGTAATAAAATACTTGACTATTAATCAACACGATAACTCATACATTATTTTAGATAAAATGAAGCATTTATTGGTCAATCACTATGTTAAAGATGATGACAAATCCCTCAATGTAGCTTTTTGCATCAAAATGCAAGTCCAAAAACTTTACTTTCACTACGACAAATCTTGTCCTTTGAACCAGACACAAAAATGATTATTGTTTTTTCAAATTACATTTATAACTACTTAGTCATAACAATCATTAAATAATGGCAAAAGACATCAACATGCCACATGGCATCATGGTTTTACAACTATAGTCAATATGATAACTTATTGATTTTTATAATAAATTATCATATTATTTTTCAATTTTTGTTCACTAGTTGGTTAGTTGTAAGAACCATCCACCTTTGTAACTAATAACAATTTAATCTCCCATGATGGTGACATGGCATGTTATATGCTAACAAGATGATGTGGTCTTATTTGTCAACATCATGATTCATGTCATTGATTTGATGAATTAATTTCATTTATTGGTTGGTTGAAAATATTGTTGTCATTTGAGATTAATAACGACTTAGTTTTTCATGTGATGATGACATGGCATGCCATAATTTTTTATGTGCCATGAGGTTTTTGAAGTTATGAATACACATGCATTATATATTTGTATTAAATCATTTATTATTAACTTGTAATTATGATTATAATATTAATAGTCAATATTAGACATCCTTGGTTGAGGGGTGCAATAGTAAAGTTCATTTTGAAAAAGGTGACAAATAACTTTTTGATTTTTTAACTATTTAACACACTAGTTTAAGTTAACATACCTATTAAGTTAACTTATGTATGTAGGCTACTTAGTAAAAACCTACTTCGTAATATAGGCTACCTTGTAAGTTACTTAATTGGACATAATAAATTTATTACATCTAATATGTTTAAATATACCTAAAATAGGTTACCTTACTAATAGGTTTGCCTAGGTTTATAACTTTATGTTTTTTGCCAAATAAACCTAGGTAGCCTCATTACAAGATATTTTATCAAATTTGTAACCACCTCAAATTTGTGAAATTAGATGCGACTCTGACGTGACTAAATGCAACTAAATGTGACATAATTATCCTTATTTTTTTTTAGCCTAAGAATGTCTAGGTTAACTTAGGGTAGGTTAGTAAATAGTATAGGTTGACAAACTAGTTCATCTTAAGTCAATTTATGAAGGTTTGAATCTAGGATACGTTGGTAGGTAATAGGTAGGTTGACCTAGGTCCACCTAAGGTGGCCAAGGTTAATTCAAAGCTAAAAATTTTGAGCTTTATAACTTTGTGTTAAATATGATTAATATAAAAAAACATGGTAGTGTAATGGATGAAAACTTGAATCCCAAAGTGAAGGTGAAGGGTTCAAGTCTTCACTTTTACAATGTATGATGCATAGACCACTTGGTTTAGGATAGGTAGTTTAGTTTAGGCTTATTGGGCTAAGAGTTTGACGTTTGTTTTTAATTTAGACCACCTAACCTAGGTTACATAACACATGTAGTTAATATGACTAAGTTAAGTTATGTTAACTTTTGGTTAAATGAACTAGGCTAAGATAGGCTGCATAGCCTAACTAGGTTAGGCTAAGGTTGACTTTTGGTCATGTGTAATTACTCATAACATGTTTATAGAATTTTGACACATGTCATCCATCCATCAAGGTGTGTTTTGTGATACTTAGTTGAATAAAATGACTAAGTTGAGATGACATGCATTTTACACATTATACCAAGGTTAATAATGACATGGAATTACATTATTACAAGAAAATTTGAAAATCTTAGTCATTAAAAAATTAGGTTTTGCAACTAAACGTCTTTTACGACTAAATGAGTGAAACGACATGGGTTTAGCAACTCACTAATCACTAGTTATATCCTTCATGACTAATATGTAGTTATAAAGGTCAATCACAAAACCCAAAATGTGTTGTTGTGATTCCACAAGGAAATCTTTATAAAACTAGAAGCCAAAGGGACAAAAACGTTCCCAGGAATATTGGTGAGAACAAGATTAACCTTGTTATTGGGATTGACTTGCATAAAATGAAGTAGATGTAAGAATTGAAGAAGGGAGATGAACAAGAATCAAAGGAAAGCAAGAGTGAATTTCTCTATAACTAACCTCATGGATGGAGGCCAAAATTTGGTCATATTCCTCTGGCCACTTGGTCAAATAATGTTTCTTTATTGCGATACTTGGCTAGGAAAATGGAAAAACTTTGCATTACCATCCAGGTAGCCGAATGGTGGGTAATACTATTGGGCTGGGGCGAAGAGAGTGGTATGAGATGACTAAAATGTGTCTAGGAAAATGTTGGGGGCACCGAGAGGATAAGCAAATGGCCCAACTCTCTAAGATGGCCTAGAAGGTGTGAAGTGCATTAGAACATTCAAATCCATAATAGGAGGATGACTATTGTGTAGTGGAACTTCCACAAATGCATTTGGACCTATCTCTAATTCTTGCAACCCTCAAAGCTACTCCTTGCCCTTTCTTTTTCCCAAATAACACCCTTTTTTTCCCCCCTTTCAACATGTTGTTGAAGGTATATTTTATCAAAATTATATTTTTATCAAAGTTTTATCAAAATCAAAATTTCATTATTGAAACTCATTACCAAATTTTCTCTACTAAAAACCTTGTTATCAAAATTGGTTTTTTTGTTAATTTAGATTAAGTTATATTTAAAACCAATTTTTTTAAGATCGGGCCAACTACATGTTCCACCATTTCTGATTTTCTTTCTTGGAGGTACTTAAGTTTTGTACTTTTGAAAACTATACAAGGGAATATTTTCTAAGTAAAATTAACTTTTTCTTGCCATACTTTTATATGTTGAATTTTATGTGTTATTTTTTTGTATGTTGTGAATTTTCTATCTTGTTGTATGCAAGGTCTTTTTCCTTGTATTTGCTTCAGGTTTGTTTTTGTAACAAATTTATGACGTGGTCCTATTACAATTTCATTGTCCCTTTTGTGTTGAATGATTTTTACTTACCTAAGGAGAATAAGAAGATTTAATTTTCTACTCCCTTATTTTATTCCTTCAAAACCCAATAGTTCACCAAATGGCCTTAACATTTGGTGACCATACTACAGGTATTAAATTTACAATTTTCGGTTCATTATTATCTTATTTGAACAAATATTGGTTAAACTATTTGGTTATCCCAAAGCACACTGTGGAATTATTATTGTTGTTGTTTGACAAATAAAAATAAAACAAAAAAATAATTCATAAATTTAAAAAAATTGTAGTTATTTATAGTATGCCAATAGTGTTGACAAGGAGTATGAAGGAAAAAAATGGAGCAAGTTTTGCAAAAAAGTGTTGAAGTAGGCCACATAAGTAACATGAAGCTACTAGAGTAGCCAAAGATTGACCCAAAGGACGTTGTGACCTTTCACAATGAAAAGCAAAACAAATTGGAAGACGTTACTAAAAATACTTAATCGAAAACTATATGACCTATTGGAAATCATCCATTGGAATTGCGATGCATTAAAACCGAATTGAAAATTCCATGGGAAATAATTTGGGACCCTAGTAAAAATAATTGTTTTTGGTACCATGAAGCCATTGTGACAAGTCCACATGTTAGAAAGAACAAAATTGATCAACTCTAAAGGTGAATTGATGAATTGTGTCGGTTTTATGGGAAAGAACCTTTTGATGAAGTACAAAACATGTAGTCCTCAAGGGTGAATATTTTGGATGAGGAAGAGTTCCATCAAGAAATTTTTGATAACCCCTATTTTTAACATTCATGCTTCTCCTCATGCATTTCCAATTTTTATTTTTTGTCAAAGTTCGAATCACCAAACAAACAATTGTCCTTATCAATATAGTTGAATCTTGCCTACACAAATAGTACCAACAGATCATAGACCTTATCCGGTGTCATTACCTATTCAAAATTTAGTTCCAAATGTTTAGAATTTGGTTTATCTTTTAGCATTACCGAATGTAGCTTGTAGAAAGCTAGTTATTCCACATGTCTTTATTCCACTTACTAGAAATGTCATGGAGCAAAATCTGATAGGTTTTTAAAATTCAATGTATTCTTGTGTTAGACCCTTTACAACATATTTTGGTTTTGGTTACGAAGGCATAGGGAGTGCTTGTACAATGTGGTCTCCTATGTTTAATCCCTTAACTAACCCCATAACACCACCAAAACCAATTTGGGTATTACATAAGCTAGGATTGTAATAGATTGCGAAGAGCCTTTGGATGAGGATGATGATTATTCCCAAAGAAAACACAACCCTAGGATGCCATGAATCATTCCTACCAAAAACTCGTACCACAAATGGAGGGGCATACCATCTCTGATTAGAGATGTTCGTGGCCCACCTACCAGTGGACGGGTGTACCTATCAGCAACAATGATGGTGGACCTTTCGGCAATGGTGGTAATAGGCCAAGAGGTGGTGGTTGTCCTCCATGAAATGGCAGTAATGGACCCCCGAAAGACCAAAATCCAAGACCATATGCTGCAAGATTAACAAGGCCGTGGATAGGGCCTACCTAAAATTTGTGGTACCCTTGATGGTATCCTTTCCACCCCCTATAACACCAAATCCTCCACCAAATAGGAAATATTTACCCTACCCCATCTACACCACATGAACAGATATTGATGTTCATGTACGAGTTTTTCGTAAGGTCATTCAGGCCAATGGAGAAAATAATGATGTCGATATCATCAATTTTTTTTAAAAAATTCTTTGCAATGCCATATCCAAGTGGGGAAATCATTTTATGAAAGCCCAACTGATTTGCAAATTTGAAAAAACTAAAAGCCACATTTTGTAAACGCTACCAAAAAGTACAAATAGATTAACAAATGTAGGCATTATGAGTGATAAAACAAGGTGAAGATGAAAATGCGGAAGTATACTATGAACGTATATTGAAATTAACAAACTGCCTTTAGCATCAAGCATATAACAATTTGTTGACCACTTTCTTTCAAGTAAAATTGCAGCCATATCTCGGGATAACCACATTGAGGATGAAGAAGGGTACCTTGTTTGAACAAAAGGAATCTGCAATCACTTGTGAAGAAAGTATGGGAAACGCCAATGAATACCATAAATTGGTAAAACCACCAACAAGCATGAAAAGGTTAATGAAGGAAGGCAAACAAATGTGATATGCGGTCAATGTGATAAACTGGGACATTCCAAGGAGCATTGCCACTCGAATTCAAACAACCCAAACAACAAACTTAAAGACAAAAAGGAGGTAGCAATGAATGGAGTTTTAGCCCAAATTGGTGGTGGTACAAGAAATAAATCCAATAACAAAGGAGGTCGCATAGAAGGGAACAAATCCGGTTCCATCATTTATCATTGTTTCATATGTAATTCCATTGAGCATAAAATCTACAATTGTTTTCATAAGGACACAACTCAAGCAAAGTTCAAGGAAAAGGTAATAGCAATTGCACCCAAGAAGGAAGATGTTGTTGTTAACATGGTTTTGACAATTACCACCCATAATCAAATACCAGAAAATGTGGTATTTGAGGAGAAAAAACCTCTCAAGAACAAGAGCTTGGCCAATTGGCAAGAAGAAGAAAAGTTTCAATGTTTGTTTGAAGAAATTATTAAGCACATGCAACATGAGAAGTTGTCAAAAGATATGCTTAGGGCTAGTATACAAACTTTGGTTAAAGCCAACCTCACAAAGAATTTTGGTTTAGATATTAAATCTACCATACTTGGCAATTTTACTAGTTCTACTAAATCTACCGGTTCTATCAAATTTACCGTTTCTACTAGATCCACCAAAAATATTGGAATAACCAAAACAATTGGAAGTTTTTCAGTTTTTGAGGATATCACCCCACGACTATTGGAGAGTAAACATACCCTTACCTTGGGCTAACTCTTCCAAATCGCTCTAAATTTGAGACAATATGTTGTTGCAAAACTTACACATAGAAGAAAAAATTTCACCGCAACAAGATTCAATTTGGTTATTGCCTTGATGGCAATTGATCTTCACATGGTTGTGATACAAATTTAGGTGGGTAAGAACATTGTTGAAAACATCCTATTGGATGGAGGATTTGGTGTGAACATCATGACAAAGGAACCCTAGAAACGTTTAGGATTTCCAAGTCTTAAACCAACACCATATACACTTTGAATGGCGAATCAAACCATCACCAAACCAGTTAGACTCATCAAGGATTTCAAAATCCAAATCCATGGGATCCCATACATTATGATGTTCACGATAATGAATAACAATGTTTTAGATTCCAGTTAGTCAATGTTGTTAGGCCTACTTTAGTTACATAATGCACATGTCACCCATGATTGGGGGAACAATTTGATCACTATTGAAAGCAATGGAACGGTGCAAAACATTGTTGTGACCAAACATTTGGAAGTAATACCAAACGTCTTGAGGTTTTGCTATGTTATGATTTAACATAATGAATCACAAACAAAGAACCAAAAAATAAATCACAACGGAATTAGATTTGTTTACAATTAGGACCATTACACTACCATAATTGAAAATTCTTAATGTTGCAATTTTCAATGAAAAAACTGGTATCGAAAATCTTATGTTCAATTTCCCGCACTTTGAAGGACAAATCCAAGTAGATAGTACCTTAGCATGCATCAAACTCCAAGATTTGGATATTACACACTGGACATTACCTAAGGATCAGTAGCTACAACTCCTTAATCTAGGAACTACCAATAACCTTTAGACTATAAAACTAAATGCAACATTGGATGGACCGGTTGCTATAAACATTGAAACTTTATTCTAGGAGTATAAGGACATTTTCGCATGGAATTATACCAATTTCAAGGGAATTCCAATGTGTATTGTTCAACATCACATTGAACACAACACAACCATTACACATGTTCATCAAACAAGGTACTGAATGAACCCAAATTATGTTGCGGTAGTTAAGCAAGATTTTAACAAGCTTTTAAATACAAGTATCATTGCCTCAGTGAAGGAAGTTAGTTAGATATCACCAATTGTCATACCGAAAAAAAATGACAAGCTCAAGATGTGCATGGATTTCCACTTACTCAATGTTGTAACCAAGAAAGATCCATATCCTTTACCTTTTACTGAAGAGGTTTTGGACAAAGTAATGGGTCATGAGGTCTATTCATTTTTGGATGGATTTTCTGGTTATCACCAAATCATGATTGCCCCCAAAAACAAATACAAGATAACATTTATCACTGATTGGGGATCATTTGTATGGGTAGTCATGCCATTTGGGCTCAAGAATGTTCCACCAACTTACCAATGAACGATGAATACATCTTTTAAAGACTATCTTGGAATGTTCATGAAACTATTCCTGGATGATTTCAGCGACCTAAACACCCATTTAACAAAGCTACGACTATGCTTTCATAAATGTACAAAATTCAGTATAAGCTTGAACCCCAAAAAATGCATGTTCCTCATGCACTTGGGCATCATCCTAGGTTATGTGGTATTTAAGGAAAGTAAGCGGGTCAATGCATGAATGGGTGGACCAATTTGCCACACAACCAAAGTTCCTATTTGCTCAAAATTTTGGTCAAATTTTGGAAATTACAACTAGTTTATATTAATTTACATTGATTTCCTCCATATTGTTTCCATGTTAATGGCACATTTATAATTTCTATTTCTTTAAACATCTAAGAAAAAAAATTATGAAATATTTCCTCTTTCAGTATGAATGGACTTATGAAAAAATGCTCTTAATTAGCCCATTCAAAAGTCCATAAGTATAGTTTTTAAATTCAACTCATTATTTATTTTATTCCTACGTTTCTTTGATATGATATCTTATTAATTCCAAGTCCCTAACACACACCCCAATAGTCAATGGACTGTGACATAGTCCACATAAAAATGGTAATCCAAAGTGCAGTCCATGTGTTTTGAATTTAAAAGTCCATGGTTTTATGATTTTTAGAATTTTGTAAAATGATTTTGTGCATCATGTAGATATTCAAGTTAAAATGGATCCAAGTCCATTTAAATTGATTTTAAGACCTTTAAAGCAACATGGGCATTTTAATGGCAACCACAAGGCATAATTGGTCAGCATGACACCCAAATTGGTCCAACCATTCATGCATCCACCCAAGCTACCAAATTCAATTTTTTTTTTACTATAGTCCACATGCCTACCCCAAAAACACCTAAGGACATTCATGTTTTCAATGGCACAATATTATTAATGTTTCATCAAGGATTTTGCTTTCATTATGGTTCCCATTACCAAGTTATTATGAAAAACAAAAGCTTTCGAATGGACGAAGAGTGCCAACAAGCTTGGGAAGAAATCAAGCAATGCTATGTGAATGCACTGATCTTGATTTCACCTCATTGGGACCTTGAATTTCATGTTCACATAGATGCCTCTAATTTGGCAATCAAGGTTATGATGCCAACACCAATTTTTTTGGGATTGGGATAATACTTGTTCCATCATTTCTAACTTTCTTTCTTGGAGGTGCTAAGGCTTTGTACCTTTAAAGATTATATAGGAGAATATTTTCAAAGTAAAATTAATTTTTTCCTGCCATACTTTTATACATTGAATTTTATGTATTATTTTTCTTTGTATGTTGTGAGTATTCTATCTTGTTGTATGCAAGGTTTTCTTCCATGTATTTGCATTAGGTTTCATTATATAAAAAGTTTATGAGGTTGTCCTACTAAAATTTGACATTCCCCTTTGTGTTGAATGTGTTTTGATTACCTAAGGAGAGCATGAAGATTTTATCTTCTATTCCCCTATTTTATTCCATCAAAACCCAATAGTTCATCAGGTGGCCGTAACACCCATGCATTAGCAAAACTCAAAATGGCTTCTTGGAACCCAAGTTCATTCCTCTCGAAACAAGATCTCAGAGGATGGAATGTTATCCTTGGGACAATCAAGGTACCAACCATAGTCCACAAAATGATTGGAGGTTTAATCCTTGAGTATCTCATGTGGAGCATCATACTGTCCACTTTGGGATTGCACTAGATCTCTAACAAATGAAGGAATTGATCTATTGTTCCCATAGAGATAGGCACATGATAGAAATACCTACATATATAAGAGAAAAAAATTGATCCAAATTTAGATTAGAATAGTTTGATAGTGTTGCAATCTTCTATAATCTACTTTTGGTACTGAGAATAGGCGACCTAGGGACTGTAGAAGGATGTTTGAAGGAAAAAGACAAGAGGAAATGCTAACCTTTTTTTATGAGTGCTTATACTCTTTATTCCTTTTAGTACTTTTGCAATACTTTAGGCATTGAAAGTAGAAGCAAAAGGAAGGAATTAATAAAATGAATGGTTGCCAACAATTAACTAACAAAATAAGGCGTCTCTTTTACATGCCTAAGTAACCTACTCTCGACACCAAAGGTAGGAGATGTAACGAAATGAACAAAGTTAAGAACAATGAAATCAATTATATAATCTAGGGAACATAAAATAGACTTATACAAAACCCACTTGAGTGCCTCCTTCGTTTTAGTTTGTTGCTCCCAAAACTTGTTTTTGTGGATTCCATTTTTAGGCTTGAATTTTTTATAAAAGCAAATTTCCCAAATAATTTGCCTCCATTCTTAAATGTAGGATGAAAGGGAGGTGATTTCTAGGAGATCTTTCATAGTCAAGCCCAGGTCCGAAACAATAGATGCATACAAGACGAGGGCTTCAACTTCCAACTATAAGAAACAATTCCCAACATTAACACAACACATAGTAGCTTCAAATGGACAATCAAGATAAGAAAGTTGTTTAGAAATATTTCCCAAACTTGATGCCGGAAGGTGGCCTTGTGGAACCATCTATTAAACTAAATGTCCAAAGAAGCTTTGTTTGGGGAACTTTTTTGCCTTTCTCAAAACACTGGATTCATTCCATTGCTTGAGCCAGGTGAGCTTCTATTTCGAAGACACATAGGAGTAAGCTAACATAGATTTGCAACTTCTTTGTGAACATCTTAGGTTTGAAATTCATATTATAATGAGTCTAAATCTTTTAAGAAAACCCAAACCCAATGCAAGATCACACACATGGAGATGTTTGCGAAACTCAAAGTAATGGTCTTTGCACACTTGCTCCATAGCCCTCTCCATTTTCATTTGAAGCTTGGTCGTGGACCTTTTTCCACTATCAGGAATTTCTTCATAATAGAACTTAACAACCAAATCTACAACTATAAGTATTTCGTGTTACAAGAAAACAACACATGAAAAAACTAATGAAAAACTAAAATAATAAGGAAATATAATTGAAAATGAAAAGGATTGCAAGGTGCAAGGATGAAACAATATTATCCAGACCTTATAGATGTATTCAAAGGACTCTGAGGTCAAGGAATGGTAGGTTTTCCTTGACTTGTTTTAACACTTATTGTAGACATCCATTGGCATGACATTTTGAAAATATTCTAATGGAATAATGTCGATAAATTGAACCCATAAAAACTCATGGACCAAGTTGGGCCTAACATGATCAAACTCCATAAACCTGTGTAAATACAATGAGATTGAATTTCTTGAAAGAGTCACATGATTCAATGGCAAACATGAACCTATAATTGAAAACAAAGCTCCTAGAGGTGATTGAACGTTCTAAAAGTTACTTATTTAAATCTATCATGGCTAGGAACAACTCCACAAGGACATGCGATGTATCTAGCACTATATAATCCATTGAGTGTGTTAGGACACCTCATCATCGTGGACACACTAGATATACAACATTCAGGCTTATAGCTTGTGATTACCATCCCAAACAAAAAAATGCAACGAAATAAAGATTCCAAGTTAGGATCCTCAAGAAGGAAGTTTCAAACTTTTCATTTTCAGATCTCCAGTGGTTATTCCAGCCCACTTGATATGCCTCCAAAAACTCTTCCTTTCCTTTCCAATTCAATGGAAAAACATAAAAGACCTTGTTTCCCTCTTGGTATCTAGTTTGAAAAGCATATTCCATCTTCAACAATCAATCTTAAAGGTAAGATTGACAAAAATCATTCTACAAAGCGGAATGTTCATTCTCGTTTTGTGTTTGGGAAACATCTTATGTTTTTCCAAAATCTGTGTTATTAAATTTGTTTTCTACACAACTTGAATTGTCTTGTCAAAGGACATGGTTTCAACTGTTTGAATTGCAAAAGAAACCTGTGAGTCTTACACACAAAAACATAGAATAGTTAAAATTAAACTTTGAATGAGAAAGGATTCAATACAAGGTTGGATACAAACCTACACAATGTCCATATTGTGGATGCTTATGGGTGTCGCTACTAAACACAATTGCATCAATATTAAAAAAACATTAGAAAATTTGAATAGAAGTGAAGTGAAGAATGGGGATGACATCAAAGATCAAGCTATTCCCATCCAAAGTTCTGGGAAAAAAACAAAAAAATCAACTCAAAACAAAGAAATTGGTTCAATGGATTTTTTTTTAATAATTAAAAAATGAACCCAAACTTAAGTTCGGGTCCAAAAAGAAACCAAACCCAATCTCAAATTGTTGCAACCATCCCCAAACTACTTTCGACACCGAAAGCAACTCAACAATAGTGGGTAAAAAAAAAACAACAAAAAAAACTTGAGCCCAAGCTTGGGCTCCTTTAGCCATCGTCAAACTATTCTTAACATTGAAAGTAGCTTGGCGATGGAGCATAAAAAAAACACAAAAAACATTAAAAAATACCCAAGCTTGGGCTCAATTCCTTTTTGGACCCAAGCTTAAGGTCGAGCTTTTGCAACCATTGCCCAATTATTTTTGGCACCGAAAATAACTCGACAATGGAACATAAAAAATAACACAAAAAAAAAATCCAAGTTTGGCCTCGGGTCCAAAAAACACCCAAGCCCAAGCTTGGGCTCCTGTAACCATCACCAAGTTATGAAAAGCTACTCTTGTAGCTTGGTGATGGAGCTTAAAAAAGACCAAAAAATTACCTAAGCCCAAGCTCGGGTTCCTACAACATTCACTGAACTACTATTGGTGCTAAAAGTAGCTCAATGATGGAGCATTAAAAAAAACACAAAAAAAACTTGAGCTTGGGCTTGGGTCTTTCTTAGACTTGAGCCAAAGTTTAGGCTTTTATAGCCATTGCCAAATTACTCTTGTAGAGAATAGTTCAATGATGGAACTTTTAAAAAAAACCCAAGCTTGGACTTGGGTCCTTGCAACACTTGCCAAATGACTCTCAACACCAGGAGTAGCTCTGCGATGGAACAAAATAGAAAAACACAAAAACAAAACTCAAGCTTGGGCTTGGGTCCAAAAAGGACTCGAGTTCTTACATCCATCATTGAGCTATTCTCATTGTCAAGAATAGCTTGATGATGGAGCATAAAAAACAACACAAAAAAAAACCTGTGCCCAAGTTCAATGCAACCATCATTGAACTACTTTCATAGCTTAGCAGTGGAGCTTCAAAAACAAAGACAAAAAAGAACCCAAACTTGTGCTTGGATCCTTTTTGAACTAGAGCCCAAGCTGAAACCCAAGTCCAAGCTACTCTCAACATGAAGAGTACTTTGACAATGGAAGATTAAAAAAACACAAAAAATTTGGAACTTGGGCTTGGGCTCCTACCACCATTGTTGAGATACTTTCGGCACCAAGAATAGCTCGATGATGGAATATTAAAAAAAAAAACCCCAAACTTGGGCTCAAGCTCTTGTAGCCCTTGCTGCAAACATTTAAGAAGAAATTTGAGTTCAAGCTCAAATTTCTTCATCATTCACAACTGAGTTTGAGGTTGGCTTGGAGTTAGAACTTGAGCTTTAAGCCAAGTTCAAACTTGGCTTTTTTTCTTCAAAAAAAAAACTACGAAAAGGAGGAAGATTCATTTGTCAATGAGGCTCCTCTAGTTTGGTCTCTTGAATCCTTGAATCCTTCGTGCCTTTTCTTTCCTCTTACAAACACAAATGTAAAATAAAAATCTTCTCATCTTATTCTCACTCCATTTGTACATCCAAAAACCCTAAACGCTTCACCAAACCTTAGAATTACTTACAAACTGCTCATGGCTTGTAAACTTTGTTGTCTCCTTTTCCTATGTGTCTTCTTTAAAGCTCTTTTGTGTCACTTGCTAATGAAAAAAAAAACATTTATAATTTTCTTATTTTTTTCAGGCATGTTTCAAAATGAATAATACAAATCTTTCTATGATTTCACTACTACAATTCATGTTTTTTTTATTGAATTTTCCAATAAAAAATACCCAAAAATGATTGGTGTAAAAAAGACCGCCATGTTAATATGGACAAGTTGATTTGTACTTGTTTAGTGCGACGAGGTGGTCTTTTTAACCAAGCCTATGGTGGCACCGTTGATTAGTCAAATTTTACATAATGTCAACTTGATTTTTAGTCAAAATGACCAATTTCAATGACATCTTTGACAACCACATGGCTAGTTTGATTAACACCTGATTAGTCAATTCATCCAATTGTCAAATTGACTACTAATCAATGTGACAATCAAAATGTAATGACATGTGGCATCATGTTGAAGGAAGATGAATCCCATGTGTCAATGCCTAGCGTTGCCATTTGTCATCACATGATTGCACATTTGCCTAGTCAAATTGACAATGTGTTGATTTGATCAATGGTCAATTTGTGGTGCCACATGTCATCAACTGAGTGGATTGTTGGTTCCACTTGCCAAAGTCATGACCTTCCACATGTCATCGTGTAATTAGGGTCATGTGCCACATATCATTATTAAATTGTCCCACATCACCACATCCAAGTGGCAAATTCGACCAAGAATGGTCAAGAAGATCATGCCATATTTGACAAAAAAAGGTCAAACAAACTTTGGCCTATTTGACTTAGCAATGTCAAAATGAACATTGGTTTAATTAACCAGGTAATGCTAATATGGACATTGAAAAGTGGGTAGACCATTTGATTAGATGGGGTGAAAATAAGCCTTGAACTAAATGACCAGCATTGGACTAGTCAATTTGACATTTTTTTGTGCATGAAGACATCGTGTTTTCAAACCAATTCTAATGTAAAATTCTTAGAAATGATCTAGTCATCTACACTAATCTTAGTATAAATTAACATAGTTTTTTGGATGGTTCTGTTGATTAACTATGGTCCTATGATAACATGCTTTTAGGGTCTTGTAAACCATGTATTTAACTACATTTGCTAGTAAAATACCTCCAAATTTATAAGCAAAAGTCATTATCATGATGGTCTAGATAGCTAAATGGAAACTATGTGAAATGCCACAACAAAATGCGTACAAAGTTCAAACTAAGTTTCAAACTATAGCATGCCCCACCTTTTGCTAGGTTCCCATCAAAATTGACATATGTGGGCTCTGAATTAATGCCTCATGACTACTTTAAAACAACTACATGTCTACTTACATACAATTATGTCCTTAGCATGCCACAGAACAATGACATTTTCCATGCCTTTCATCTTTACTTGGGTTGAATTTTGAAATGGCAATCTAACTAGAAGACCCCCTCTTGACAATTGAAATAGTCATAGTACAAGTCCCAAGTGCAATTGGGCATGATGGAATGTCATGTCTACCACACCACATACAAGACTGAAAGTGCATGGGACTCAACTTGCTAGGTCAAGAAGTTCAACCTTTGTCCTTAGTTTTAGGTGGGTTGGTTACAAGCAAGTCAAACATTGTTTTTCAAAATTCTATAGGTGTTCACCATGGCATACAAAAGAGATTCAACAAACATTTAATCTAATATCCCTATTTCAATATGAAGCACAAAGTTCATATTACATGAGGTTATGGGGAAGGTAATTTGTGAATAGGGGATCTAGGAATAGCATTTTCAGTAGTTTAGTTATTAAGCTGTAACAATCCCAATTACATGGCCCACTGCGCTAATTAGAAATAACATGGAAGCAAATTTTTTTTTCAAGTAACATCTTTCTTGTTCCAATTTGTGGGCACCTTATCCTATGCATAGACCAAGAATAAAACTAGCAATAGTTAGCTATGGCATCTAATCTATAACAAACTTTATATACAACAAAACCTGAGGCATAATCTAGGTCAAAGTTTGGTTCAATACTTGGAGCATAGAATGTAATATACCTATGCATTTGTAAACCTCAATTTGTGAGGAAGTGATCCACTCAAGGCAATCTTGGAGCTTTTGCTGCCTTGTTCCATATGTTTTGGGGTTGTGGCACAAGGATTAAATGATAATGGAAATAACAAAGAACTGAACAAATAATGTAATAACAAAAGGAGAGTATGTTAATACATGGTTGTAATCAAATTCACCATTTGGTACATATTCAAGCAATTAAAACTACAAGTGCCCCATAAAATACAATTTTTTTCTTCTATGGCATACACTAGAAGAAAAACATGTATTTTCGACTGCTCTTTGCGACTAAATTTTAGTCGCAAGAGACATTTTGCAACTAAAATCCTTTTAGTCGCCTAAGACAAGTCGCA
>Ga0209611_10000533_pt1 | contig 57573 bp, 51 predicted proteins | sample S1TSphgellanicum_3_FD_187693 | JGI IMG/M metagenome (GOLD analysis project Ga0209611, IMG submission 187693) | Host-associated microbial communities from peat moss isolated from Minnesota, USA - S1T2_Fc - Sphagnum magellanicum MG (SPAdes) (version 2) | ecosystem: Host-associated > Plants > Peat...
GCATATAAATTGTTGTTTGTAACTAGTAGAAATACTGTTGCATGCGATTATTATTTGTAACTAATTTTTAGTTGCAAATGACATTTGTGACTAAATTTTTTGTAGTAGCAAATGATAAGTTGCATGTGACAAATAAAATATTTTTCATTGAATACATATATGGCCATTGTATAATGTATACATGAGCAATCTTGCAATTAAAATTGCAATTATATTAGCGCCCAATTACATTCTACCACATGGCACCTATATAATTTACGTGGCACATAGGTTTAGACATAGGCCACGTGGCACCTAGGTCTAGACATATGCTACATGGCACATAGCTTACATGGCACCTAGTTTATGTGGCCTATCTTTAGACCTAGGTGCCATGTGGCATTTTGCTTACGTGGCACATATGTTTAGACATATGCCATGTGGCACCTAGGTGTAAACATATGCCACATGCCATTTTTAAGCTTAACCTAGGTGATCCCCTAAGCTAGGCCTATATTTAGGCCACGTGGCACTTAAGCTAGGTCTAGACCTATGCCATTTAAGCTTGGCCTAGACTTAAACCACATGGCATCTATTAAAAATACCATTTTTTTTTGGGTTTAATTATGGTTGAGCATTTTTTTAGTGGTTCATCCCAAAATGCAATTGCATTTAAATTTATACATGGTGTTCCTAGGGCACCTCCTTATGTAATTGATAAAACTAAAATGGGAGGCAAGAACATATGGGATTAATTTTGTAATTACAACCTAGTTGCAATTAGTCGTGTAACTACTTGGGCTACTAATGACTATTTAACCTAACTTAATATTTCTAACCTAACTTACAACTTACTAACCTAGCTATTAATTAACAGATTTTATGATGTGACATTTACTCTAATCATGTTGCCATGTGGTGTGGAAAAAAGGTTAATTAAATGCCATGTGGCATGGCCTAAGCCTTGCTTAATTTCCATATGGCATGTCTTAGACCTAACATATGTGCCACGTGGCATGGTTAAACTTAGCCTCGGTGCCATTTGGCATGGCATGGCATAGCCTAGCCTAAATGCCACATGGCATGAATAAGTCTAGCCTCAGTGCCACATGGCATGGCATGGCCTAGGCCTAGCATATGTGCCATGTGGCATGTCTGATCCTAGCGTAGCCTAGGCATCACATGGCATGGCCTAGGCTAAGCTAAATGCCATGTGGCATGGCTTAGGCCTAGCATATGTGCCATGTGACATGTCCTATGTTGTGCTTAGGTGCCATGTGGGATGATTTAGATTTAACCTATGTGTCACATGGCATGGCCTAACCTAACCTATGTGTCATGTGGCATGGCCTAGGCCTAGCATAGATGCCATGTGGCATGGATGAAACCTAACTTATGTGCCACGTGGCATGGCTAAGCTGAACATATGTGCCATGTGGCATGTCCTATGTCATGCCTAAGTACCATGTGGAATGGTTTAGACCTAACTTATGTGCCGCATGGCATGGGCTTAACATATGTGGCATGTTTAATGCCTTGTTTAGAGGCCACGTGACATAGCCTAAGCCTAACATAGATGCCATGTGGCATGGCTTGGGTTTAACATAAGTGCCACGTGGCATGGCTTAGGCCTAACCTATGTTCCACATGTCATGTCTAGTCCTATATGTAGACATAAGCAAATGCCACATGTCACCAAGCCTAGGTTAGGTACCATGTGGCTTAGGCTTATAGGTAAGTAGGTATTTAATAAGTAGGTAAGTAGGTATTAGTAGGTAGGTAAATGTGTATATATATATGTGTGTATATATATATATATATATATATATATATATATACATCTTTACAATTAGGTAACCTAGATACTTTATACAACTAGCATGTGATTATCTTGGTTACATTTGCAACTAAACGTATATACAATGTTATAAAAAATACAAAGACATTATAAAAAATAACACAATTTAAGGATGAAATAGGTCATAGTCGCAACCTAGTTGAAAAAAAAACCAAACTTCACCCAAATTTGAAAAATAGTTGAATAGGCAACCATTTGTAATTGTAGGCGACATTTGATTGCACATAATCGCATAGGGACAAGTTGCAAATGATAGGATTTCTAGTAGTGGTTCTACTTTTATTTATACACTTTTGGGGACCTAGTTCAAGAAAGGTTCCATGGAAATTTTCATATGCCCACCAACCGAAGAAGCTTCTTAAATAATTTTTTAACTATAAGTGAACTACAAGTTAACTAATATTTAACTAAAAATGAATTAAGAATTAATTGAAAGTGAACTATAAGTGAACCAAAACTTAATTATGAGTTGATTAAAAGTTAAATGAAAATGAATTGGAAATAAACTACGTGTTAATTAAAAATGAATTCGAAGTTAATTAATAGTGAACTAAAAATTAACTAGGAATGAGCTAATAGTTAATTATGAATCATGGATGAACATCCATATGAATGAATTCCATTTGTCATGTGAAAATGGCATTTGTGACATTTTCCACCTCCACACATTACAATTACTATTTGGTTTGACTACATTTCAACCACATTTGGCCATTTTTAATTTGCAAGTGGCTTGTTGCATTAGTTAATGGTCAATATTTTTTATAATATGTAGTATTTTGTTCATTTATGAATATATATTTTTTGTCACTTGTCACTTATTTAATTTTTAGTAATTTCAAATTATTGACGTGGAAATTGAAGTAACATTTACTTTTATCTACAAAATGCACAATAATGGGTTTCTAATTGTTTTGATATCTCTTCAATTATCAATGTGGTACATGAATTTGAATACATTGAAACAGTTGTTCATGGGTTGTCTTACCATAATCTATTAAATCACATGTATCAACTTAAGACTTCACATTTATATTGGAATGATTCATGACGTCTTCCACACTTTTCAATTATCAACATGATCTATACAAGAATTGAATCATTCACTTTAAATGTGTTACTCACATGTTGCATTTTGCATTCACCATAATTTCTTGAAATGGATGTATAAAAATTTGGTAGGTTTCACATCTATATTTGAATGGGATAATGATTGGTCAAAATGTTAATGCATACAAAGTCCAAGATGCATGTAGACTTTTAAATTACAAATTTTTCATATATTAAATTTGTATACATTTACATAGATTAGAATGTATGTTTTCCCCTAAGTTTGATTTAAGCCCGACCATATGCACACACATTTTCATAATGCCACACCATAAAATCCCAAACAATAATCCTTAAATGAATTTCCCCCATTTTTGGTTTATGAAAAAAAAGATCAATGTTAAAAATTTTGAATAAATTAAATTTTGGGTTATTTTATAAAATTACATATATAACAAATGAATCAATTAAAAATGGTGATAATCAATAAAAATGGTGATATCAATAATTTTTATTTTTATTTTATTTTTAAAAATTTATGGTGTTGTTCAAGTAGCAATCATCCACAAAAAAATTTAACCATGTTTTGGTTATAGACCATACATGGAGGTATACATTTGTTAAAATCCTTCTATATTTTGATTACAATACTTGAAACTATTGTACAATATTAACTTTTAAAAAAAAATTGGCAAAATGGCCCTTTTATGTTCACAAAATGGTGAAAATTCACCACAAGAAAAACCATTGATTTACATCATTAATAATTATTTTAAAAGTTGCAATTTTTTTGGATAAGGTTTATAATAGTTTCAAGATTTTTCAAATTTTTTAATAAAATAACTTTGATGTTGGAATATTTTATGGTTTAAAGTTGGAGTTATTAAAATTTTTAAGAAAATTATTCATTGGGAATGACTTTTTTTCTTCACATTTTCAATTTCAAAAATTTGGAAGTTTTTTTCAATGTTTGCATTTTCCTTTGAATTTGTGCTATTTTTCCAAAATTTTCCCAAAAAGAATCACCAAGTTGCAAATCTTGCCACTAAAAAAAGAAAATGTTGGGGCGGGGGGGGTAATCCAACTATTTAATGTCAAAATTTCACCAAATTATGTTGCAATTTTTTTTTAATGTTATGTAATGATTAGTGTTGCTAAACAAATATGGTCTTGAAAATTAAATGGTTATATTGATGTTTCTTCTTGTGGCCAATTTTTGCCAATTTAAAGAGCAATAACATCAACAAAACATTTTTTTTGAAAAAATCAAATTTCATCAAATTATATATATAGGTATAATAGGTAGCCATAATAACAATGGTTGATATTTGTGAATCAATGGTAGGGAATGCCCGTTTATATCCTAAAGGGAGTTGGCCAGGGGGAAATTCATTTAACTATATATTGAATGTATAAATATGGTCCCAAGAATTCGAACTAAACCCATAAATTTCACATTTCATGGTTATAGGGGAAAGTTAACACATGGGGGAAAATGACTTTTTGAAAAAACTAGTCATCTGTCTTGTGAGGGTTGAGGAGTCCTTAAGAGGTGCAATGTTTCCATGCAAGGGAGCCTAAAGTATTCCAAGGGAAGGGAAGGATACAACATTCCCTACTAGGGAAGGTGAGGTTCCTTGGGAATGTAAGTTAATTTTGATTCCTTGTTCAGAAAGTCAAGATTCCCTAAGGAGAACATGGTTTTCAAGGAAAACGTGCCTGCATTGGCTAGTTATTGTTTTTTGACCTGGTTATTAACCCAAGACCAGATCCGAGTATAATGTAACCTACTTGTCAATTCCAGGTATTGTTAATACCTAAGAAAGAACCTACCAAGCTTAATATTGGATTTTTTTATTCCCAAAAAAACCCTATTGATAGGGTATAGCTTTGACAAAAAGTAATACCATACTATATATTGGAAGGGACTAGTAAAAATTTACCCATCTTAATTATTTATTTAATCCAATTTTATCCAAATTTTCTCATCTATTTAGGTTTTTAATCCCAGCTTTTCATTCATTTAAGCATTACCAACACCAAAAACCATGATCCATTGATTCCAAGCAATTGCAGTCAACCATTCCCTCTTTCATTTAGTCGTTCCCTTTGTCAGTGAATCAGGATTTGGGATGATCCTTTCATGGGTATTTGCTATTCAATGGTCGCCATTTTCACACCTTGAATGTTAGGATTGACTATCAATTTAATTCAAAATGGAAAAAGGAAGAATTTGGAGCTAAAGATGAGGCATGCTTGTTATTTTGTAAACAAATGAGTGTGAGCATGAACAAGATCAAATATTTCACATTATATTCCATCTACATTAGAGGAATATTTTTTGAAACATTTTTTTGACATGGAAAAAATATTTCTAACAAAATTGAATATAATGCCCAGTAAAAAAAAAAGAATATTTTTTGACAAATTTAAATATTTTGACATCTCAACCGCGTGGTAATTTACATGTGAAATACTCACATTCCTACTATAATTGAAAAGTCACTATATTTGCCAATTAAGGCCCATTTACATCAAGAGTCAAGGCCAAAATTGAACTCAAATTGAACATTCCTATTAATGCAATCACTGACATCAGGTCCAAGGGCTCTACACTAGGAATCAAGGTTGAAAAAGAAAACATTTTTTTAAATCTATCACTTTATGGTTCTGATTTGGCCTTAAAGTAAAAAATATATATACCTATCAAGTTGGGCAAACCAATTGGCAACCCTTGGGGCCAATGTTGCTACAATAAAATATTATTATTTTGATGAAATCCACACCATAGGATCAAAATAAACCTTGAACCAAACCTTATATCTTCTTTTTTTGCATTTCATCCCTCTTCATTTCTCTCTCTTCTTGGTGAGCTTATGTCCTTGTTTGTGAATGATGTTTGTTTGTCTTTGCTCATCCATGGTGCTTTGACTTTTAGGGTTTAGCTTGAGAAAAGAAACAAAGAGGAGAAGAATAATGATATCAAGAAAGAAATCGTGAAAGCATACGAGATGTTGAAGTCTTGATCCTAACTTTTTGACCTTAATGACTTTACACATGAACTCATTGAACCTCAAACATGTAATATTTTATTAATAACTTGAGTCCAAACAATGAGCCAAGAAGTGTTCAAATTTCCCATTATTGGCCCCAATTTTTTTGGCCTCGACTCCCAGTCTAAAGCTGGCTTAAAGACCATTAAATGAAAAGATAACCTTAAATATTGTTAATGGTTCAGAATCTAAATCCATTGGGCTACTTTCATCATCTATACACAAAAGGATGAATGTAGTCAACATATTCCTCATCTATAGGCTTGTAACTTCGGGTTCAAAACCATGAGGGTCACATTTATGTTCAACAAAGGGATCATACTCAATTCCTTGCACCAGTTGCTCTTGAAGTGAAGCTTCTTTTGCTGAACAAAGGTTCTGGCCTCATAGAAGACATCAAGACCGAGTGGCTTTGATCTGAAGGAAAGCAGATTGGAATAAGCATCTTCAATGTTCAAAGGTCTTTCTTGCATTTGCAGGACACCGTACTCCATTTTCCTCCATCAATCGTTGTTCATTGCTAAAACTCAGAAGCTGCCCATCATTTGTTCCTTGTGACTGCAATTACATGGACAGACTCAAGGTTGCGGTGGGACTAGATAGAGAAGGAATTTTTTGCTCTCCAGCTGAAGCAACAATCAACACTAGCATTCAGGTAGTCTTTTGTCCAAAATACCTATGAATTGAGTTTTAGCTTAGTATTATTCAGGGATGTGAATAGGCAAAGCACATTGCTGGTATTTTTTGAAGTTCTGTTTGGATCTTTGTCATCTTAGGAGTGGAACCTTTAAGGGCATCCATTGGGGGGGCATCCATTGGTTTTTCGGGTGTGTTGGAACCTGGAGTCAGCTTGTAATCCTCTTCATATCAAAGTTCTGAATTTGAAAGCAGGGATCTTGTGAATCAGTCTCTGACCAAGTTTATTCAGCTTTCCAAGTGCAATGCCATGGACATTGATGCATGGTGATTGAGTAGGGATTTATATCGACATTTGCAATCAAGTGTTGGATCTTGGTGTTTCTCCAATTGTAAAGCCTGCCCCCTCAGGTCTTACCCTATGCGGAATCACCTTGTAAGCATGTGCATTGCAAGCATTTGTAAGCATCAGGCACCTTGCTTGGACTGGAAACCATGGCACTCATTGTAGTGAAGAGTACATGCTTGCTATCTTTCTTGATATGTATACATGGAGGGCAATTGCTATCCTGTCAAGCACAAGCAAGACTACAAATCCAGGATTATGGAAACTTCCACAACCCTTCTGCAGGCCCAAAGCTGAGTTGCAGTTGGAATGTGCAAAAGTACAATTGACTAATCTCTCATCAGGCAATGAAGTAATAAGAATCCATTGAACACACCTGTGGTCTTGATTAGTGTCTCTTAGTCTCTGCAACTTGCCCTTGTCAATGCAAACATTCATCGCATTTGCAGCAGTAGCCTAGCAGACCACTCAAACTCTGAACTCGTCATAAATCATCTTCTCTCTTCCTCTTAAGTGTGCATGGATGCTGGCAAATCATGAATCTCCTCCTCATGCAAACCATGGAAACTTGGAAAGTCCTCTGATAGATTGGTAGGTGTTTTGTGCCATACATGAAGAAACCATATTCTCTTGGCATTATTTCATTACCAAAATGATTTATCAATTCATGCCTTATATATTCATCCTCTTTGGAGAGAACCAAAAAACCCCGCTTAAGATTGCAGCAGGGTTGTTGATGGTCAAAACTCTGCTGGGTATGACTCTTTGACGAATTTGCATTTTGTGCTTCAAAATTTCAGTGCTGAGCGAGCTGGATTAGACGTGGAAATCTGTAGCTGCTTTCAATCAGCTTTCTCTCGTTAAATCCAAGTAAAATTCTCTTTGGAATAGCTCGCCCCTCTTTGTGAATCATTTTTATTGCTAGAATTTTTGGTGGGTGGGTGATTATCATAAGATTTGCAGTTCGCTCTCAAGTTGCTGCTTACGGGAACATTTGGTATGCTTTTGTATACACACATGATTGCTTCTGAAGGGGAGCGTTGAAGGACACCGAAGAAAGGGTGCATCGAGAAGAACAGGTTGCGTGACGACGGTCTTGATCATTATTGTGGGGTTTGTAGAAAGGGAATTCCTGCTTTGCCCAGTCAGGAGGGTTGCGGTATGCAATAGGGAGTAAATGGAGAGAGGAGACAGATGTGTTTTGGAAAGAGTGAGAAACTCGCTTTGAATGGAGCGGCGGTCGAGGGAGTAGGTGTGCATCGCGCATCATCAAACGTAAGAGAGGTGAACCATAATACCTGCATCGGAACCGCCATACATTGTACTGACAAATATGAAAAGCTAGGGTGAAATTCTACGTATTTGTAGATCGGCAAAGAGCGAACAGAGAGCAGAAAGGCCGAGGAAGGGAACAAATTGATAATTTTTTGGCGATCGCCACCATCTGCGCGAAAGAGATGAGCCATCTTTGAATCGGAACAAGCATTGCACATTGCTGGCGAAGATGGGAAGCTAGTGTGAAAACCCGCCGTTGTTGCGGATAGACTCTGACAGACCGAGGCTAGAAAGGCGGAGGGAGAGAGTATGGACACATGAAGTTGCAGAAAAAGTATGGGATGGCTACCTGCAGCGGCCGTCACTTGTGGCTTCTCGTTGGTGGTGGTGTATCTCCTAGAACCACTGTTGTCGACAAACGAGTTCTGCCCTGGTTGGATAAGGCGCGAGGATTCCTAGAGTCGATGAATCCAATAGCTATCGCAGGGCCGACCGTAGGAACCCTGGAGAGCCTGCTCTCGAGGTATCACCGCCTGCTAGAAACAGAAGCAGCGGATCTGTTGATTTGGAGAAGCTGAAAAACACGCGGATTGGATTGCCCACGCAGAACGATCTATCCAAGAATCTCATGGAGCAGAACATGCTGCCTCCGCAGAACCAGAACCTGTATCCGAGGCTGAAAGATGACCACGTAAAATTAGTGCTGTATGTACACAACCGTCCAGAGTATCTGCGGGTGGTAGTTGTAGGGCTATCAGGAGTGGAGGGTATTGAAGAGACCCTGCTGATTGTCAGCCACGATGGGTTCTTTGAGGAGATAAACTCCATTTGTGCAGGGCATACGATTCAGCCAGGTTCTTGCTCCTGCTCCATCTCCAAAATGCTTGGATTGCATTCTTAAAGGGCTTAATGACTCAGAATTCACAGATTCTGGCTACCAGGACAAGACACGGAGGTTGGCACATTTCTCACCATTTGAGAATCAATTTTGGACTATGATTTCATGTAAGGCTATTGGAATTCTGCATACTCTCTCTCTAATGTTGCTGAATTTTCTGTTCAGGCACAGTAGTTGTTTCCAAGGGACCAATTGCTGTTCTGATTCTGTTGCTAAGCATAGAATCTGTCTGCCAGGTTAAACAAATCTATGCACCATGGTCACCACACCTATTTCCAGAGCTACACCTGGGGATTGCCAGTGTAAGGATGATGCTGTCAAGAGGGGCTGCAATGGAAATCCAGATTAATATGGAAAGGACCACATCGTATCACTCAAGCATCATTGGTGGTGGATCATGAACAGTGTGGGATGGATTGGCAGAGACAGAGGGCTTCAATGGCCACATCATGTTCATTGAAGAGGATCGCCATGTCCTCCCAAACACTTAATTGAACAATTCAGTTCCTCACCAAATTAAAGGTGACAAGTGCCCTTATTGCATTGCTGCAAACATTGCAGCATTAGACATAAAATCAAGAAGAGAGACATTGAAGCACTTGGTTGCGGAGAAAGTGAATGTGGGTTACACTTTCAACCACTCTGTGTGGGAGTGAATCCATGCCCAAGCAGAATCATTTTGCACTTTTGATGAATACAACTAGGATATCACATTGTGGGCTACCTTTGGAAATGCAATGTTTACACTATGTGGTCCTCGCACTACTGGAATACATTTTGGGAAATGTGGACTTCATACGGTATGAGAAGGGGCCAGGAGTAGCAGGATGTGAAGATAATGAGTTGTGTCCTCAGATAGTCTTGTGGATAAGGTGCTCAACATCCCACCAGATTGGGATGTCATCAGGTATGAAATCAAAGGGTACTGCTATTGTTTCAAGGGGTGAGGTGACAAGTGGGACCAACACCTCTGCCTCCAATTTTCCTTGATGTACCAAGATTAAACTAGGATGGATGGAATCCCTCTGCCACAGTAATGGTGGTACAGCTTAAGAGACCAAGAGGTTCCTACCTTTCCTTCTAAGGCATCTTCATTGCTGAGAGAATTAGTACCTAGATGGTGAGGACAGTTTTAAATATTGCTGGCAATAATTTGAAGGGAGAATTTCATTAGGAACTAATGCTGGTGAGGACTGGAGTATGGAGATTTCTAAATACTCATGAGTGGTATTGTTTCCTCAACTTTTTCTTAAGCATGGTAAAGGGCAAGAGCTCATTGCTGAAGCCAGGACATCTGTGGTTCAAGCTTTACTATCATGCTAGTGCTGTAGAAGTGGTGCATGAATTAATGAAAAGATAGTGATCCAAGTAGTCCACAATCAGCTGTATACAAAGACTGCCCAAGCCAGCTATTGTGCCCCATTTTGTGCACCCAATATATCTTGTACTCCAACTGTAGAATACCTACAAAAATATTTTAGGGTAGACTCAGCTGCCCTTTGTCTCTTTCTGGCTGCATGCCAAATGTACATCTTATGGGGATTGACATGATTTGTGTGTTATTTGGCATGAAGATTAACTGCTTGGTTTTCCAATCTTTCCATCATGCACTGAAAAGAACAAGACATGCAAATCAACCAAAACTGTGTGTGTGTCCTCCTGAAGGTTAGAAGAATCTGCTGCTGTGGATAATGCTAGAATAATTACATTGCATGTGGCGCATACAGTCAATAGTGCTTTGCCTGAATAAGCTCACTCACTGAAACCTATTTTACCTTGCTGGGGTAAACTATTGCAGTTCAGAAGCAGTTGACTTTCATGTCTCTTCCTTGCAGAAGAGCATGATCACATAAAGCTGGAACATTGAAATCAACACTTGAGTGGCAATCGACCTGGGGTCATGCACTATACATCCCCTCAAGTTGTGTTTGCCTGCTGTAGTGGTCTTGAAAACCAAGCACTCTCTAACCAGTACATGACTGAGGTGGCTGTTCAAGAGAAGAAATAGGATCCCTTGATAACTTTCCCAGAGTCTTCAGATGATGCAAAAAAGCTATGATTGTGCTCCATGAACAGATACAATGTAAGTTGGAACACAAACTCTGCAGAGTTTTTGGCTGTCAATACAGTCGCACCTGCCACAGATGACCCACATGACAAGAAATCATGAAATATACAATGGCATCTGTACAAAGTGAGCTGCTCATAACAACTGTGCAACAAACAGTCTAAATTATCATGAAGGCTAACAGTCTCAAGTGCATGTCAGAGTACAACCTGCATCAAGGTTTTGCTGGTTAGATTTTCAGACACACAAGTAAAGGTGGAGTCCTTTTGAGTACTAAGCTCATAACATCTGTATTTCAGTTTACAGTTGAGTCAATTGACATCATACAGTAACTAATGTAACAAATAGTAATGGGGGGCTTCACAATTATGGTTAAGCACATACCCCCAAGGTTGCAATCATCAAAATGTTGGCAATGATGACAACGGCAACTACACCAAACATCCAGTCTGTTACCTTTGCATATGGATTCACCTGCACATCATTTCTTGCTGTTAGATCCTGGTTGCTGAAGAACATGAACTCCTGAACTGGATGCCCACTATTTTATCACATTAGAGACTGAAGAAACAGCAAAATGCCTAGATCTGACATCAACATCTGACAAAAAGAGCTGACTAGGATTTAGAGCCTGAACAATAGACACTCAAAGTGAGGGCAGATGTGTTGGTATTGTACAGTAACCAAAACAGTTAAGTGGGCATTGAAGTTTAGACAAGCAAATGCTTACCTTCTCTCGATAGATATTGAAGAGAAAATATGAAACAACAGGGAATGCAAGTACAGAGGGTCCAAGCCATCCTGGAACTCTTGTTGCTGCTTCAATGGACTCTGGCATGAGCTTCAGGGATATGGGTCCATCTGCTGCCACTGCATCCATAACCCTGCCTCCCAGCAACCCTGCCACTGCAGCTCCTGTTGTCTGCAACATACTTTGCATCTCACCTTTCTTTAAAACAGCCCTGCTCTGCAAAGATCCTTCTGCTTCTTCTTCATGCTTCTGGCTCACATTCTCCTTAATGTTTGAGGAACTTCCCTGGACATTCACAGGGTGAATTTATATTTTGCTTAGACGCATATGCAGAACAAAATAGCAAGTTAAAAACCAAGTTTTGCACTTACATTAAAGAGTACCTGTGCATCCAGGGTTACTCACCAGTGTGCAGCCTACTATTTTGGAAGGGTGATTAGTGATGTGTTGTAAAACTTTGGGCAAAATACTATGTTTGCATGATTGAGTAGATAGGGTGATCAACCCTGATGGGCATTCCAAAATTTCTGCAAAGAGGAACTCACCGGATTTTGAGTGTCAAACGCTTCCTTGTTCAAACGGTCGGCTGCCTGCGCCATGTCTTCACGAGCGACCCAGGACTGCCAAAGACCCTGCTGAGACTGCGGATGATCCACGCTATGGTGCAGCTGGGCAGCTGCTGCCTCCCAATCGAAGGTGTGGTCCACCGATTCCGTTAGCTCTTCTGCTGCCTACAAACGCATTTTCACGCTTAGCGATCATCGGACACTGTAATATGATCAAGAGACTAGCATTCAAGAGTAAAGATACTGCATATCCAAAGCCTCTGGAAAAAACCCTCTGCTTGATGAGAAAGGTAAAGCTTCTAAACCTGCAAACGGGCATGCAAGCGCAGATATTCCACACTATGGAGCAGGCAGCGCTCATCAAGGACAGTTCCGGGAGCACCCGACCGGGAGGGTTGCAACACCGTCTCCAACATACTGTCGTGCAACCATCCTCGCATTAGGCTTTCCAACCTCTTTAACCTCATGTATCTCTCTCCTCCCGACTGCAAAGACCTAAAAGCTTCTTCTCGCAATTGCCTTGAGCACTTTTGCCAATCGAGATCCGAGCAGACCGCCAGAAGAGCTGGCGTCTCTGCCGACAGCTTGTCGATCTCGATGTCGCATGTAGTTGGCAGCAAGCAGTTGGATACTACCGCTGCCCTACCATGCCTTCTCGGGACCATTCGGATCAGAAACTGTCGGTATCCTGCACATCTATGTCTCGGCAACTGCAATGAGTATAAACCAGTCTTCTGCAATAGCCCTGTGGACGATGCCGAGGTGCCCCTGCTGGACCCACAGCAGGAGCTAGTCGGCACCAAGATTGTGGCAGTTCCCATCTCTTCCACTTCTTTTTCTTCTTCGTCTCTTCTCTTAGCTCAGAGCTTCTTCACAGCCACCTCTCCCAGCTGGAAATTGTTGGCAGCCACAAGTCTGCAAAGCAAACAACCCATCTCCAGAAAAAGTTGAGCCGCAGAAATACTATTATCTCTTAGATTGACTCTCTCAAAACCCTCCCCACGATTCAAAACGCAAAACGCGTGCAAAATTACCTTGCAACGACAGAGAAATGAACCTTATCTGAAAGTCTATTATTCGACAGAGTGCTCCAAATTTTCTTCAACTTAATTTTCGCGCACAATTCCCTCCCAAATTCTCCCAGATACTGACACTAAACAGCAAATCAAATCTGTAATGCAGAATCGTGAAATGGAAACGGGAGGTGAGAGCAGCTGAGGCTGAAGCACGACAACCTTCTGTGGCCACTATCATCTTCATTACGGGCAGTGGGACCGGGGGATTGTAGGAGACCGCGTTCCAGAAAACCCGGCGTTAGAACTGGCGACCGAAACCACACTGGGGGTCGTAAAGCAGGGGTCGGTGACCTTGGGGAAGGAAGGGTGGAATGGACTGGCGGGGCCCTGTTTGGATAAGCTTTGTACCGGAATAGATACTAGATTTTGTCTAGGCCTGTCGAATAGGTAGGTAAATATCTGGGCATCTAGTTTTTGATGGAAGAATAGACTATTCTTCTATCTTCTATTTTGCCAAGGTACCTAAGGTACCAGGTGGTGAGTAGGTGTTAAAATTATGTTAACTTATGTGAGTCCAGACCTGGAGTTGGGCATAACAAACGAGATGACTAAGAATCTGATGTGTCATGGAAATGTTAACCTAAATGATAAGAATACAAAAAAATGCCAAGGGAATATTGGCAGTCCACAAAAATACAATGTTAAGTAAGGAGCCCCAAATATAATAAGATAAATCAATGGCAACTTAATCGTATTTGTAAAAATTGTCATTCAAGCAGCAATGTTCCCTATCGATTGTCTCATTGTGCATGCACTGTTACATTGTGCATTGTGCATCATTCACATGCATTATTGTTTTGTGCATCTTTGCATTTTGTGTTTGTGCATTATGCATCATTGCACTGAGCACCATCACATTGTTCTTTGACAACTTCTATCTACTTCAGTGCAACATAATTTTTCATTGCAACAAAGTCCAAACTCTACATATTTGCACAAAACATATAAGAGATCACCGTGGCTGAAGGAACAAAGTGTTGAAGGCATGATGGCTAAAGGAGCAAGTGTTGAAGGTGTGATGGTTGAAGACAAATGGTCTTTACACCAGAGAACTTAATCCATATGTAGTTAACACAATATGAGGTTTGAACATAGGTTTGTTTTTGTGGTAAATTGGCATTTAGAATCCCTAATGGGCATTGATGGTTGTTGAGGTAGCTTCCTAATGTTAATAACAAGTTAGTAATTTGACTTTATTAATAAGTTAGGAACTTATTGTTAGTGGTGTTAAGGGCATATTTGTTAGTTTAACTATAAGTGTGGATGTATTACTTGAATGATATGTTGATATCTAATCGTGTTAGAGATATTTTACTCAAACGTAATATTGAAAACATTATACACCTACCTACTTGGGCTTCGCATTCTTTTGCACTACTACATCACAAAATTGAGAACAAGAACACTGGTATTAATCAACTAAGATGACTATTGCTTTAACTACCATATAAAATCTAAGCATTTCAAAATATACCATGATCAGTCTATAATTAGATATGAAATATTAGTGAAATTGGAAAATACCCAATAATACCCAATAAACCTCTTTCTATCTAATCATGATAGAGAACAAAGTAGGCACATTTTTTTGTATTTCATTAGAGGTTTCTTTCTGTGATAGAGTTGCAACTTTATCTCAATTCTTGGTTTTAAAATGATCAAACTGCTGAAATGTTCAAAAGATGCCTTCATTAAATTCCAAGTACTCACAACCAGCTCTTTTGCCTTCTAAATCCTTTAAAAATCCATTCTGGTGGTACGTACCAGATACCATTACATTAGGACACAAACTAATTTCAGTCATTTATATCTGAATATACGAAATGACTCAAATTCAATTGAGTTATTCATGTAGGATTCATGTTTGAATGTGAAATTTTGAGTAGAAAAAAAATAAAATTGCTATTGAGTTCACAGCGTGGGGTGGTGGCGCAGTTGGCTAGCGCGTAGGTCTCATAGCTTCGAGAAATCCTGAGGTCGAGAGTTCGAGCCTCTCTCACCCCACCGTTACCTTTTTAAAGGCTTTTGTTTCATTGTGTTCGCAGTTGTTGTGACTACTCATTTGTTTTGAATCTTCTTCAGAGATGCAACAGAAAGTTCCCCTTGGTGGTGTTTACTAGGCTTGGTTTCTTCATCAATGTTCGTTTTAAAAGGTTCTGAGTATTCGTTTTTTGTGTCGTCTGCTTGTTTGTTTTGTTGTGAACGAAAGCCTGAAATTTGGAGTCTTGAATGATGAAAGTTCACAGCCTTCATTTTTAGGCTGACATGACACAAATGACGAACTCCAATCAATTTTGAAGCTGGATTTAGCAGCGAAGAGGTACGAACAATCACACCCACCATCACTTGCGTAGAGCACACCACATATGCTTACGTGCCTGGATTGAATTTACACCCAGTGGTGCTTTGTTTGGAGATTTTGAAGGGATAGATATGTATGTTGACCAGTTTGAGACATCAATTGTATGAGATGCCTGCAAGCTAGATTGTCAGTTCTCAGGAGATTGCACATTCTTTGACAGCACACTATTTCGATGGGGTCTCTGTGTTGGAAAGGATATGAGGTTCTGGATGAGCATTGAATTGAATTGAACATTGTGTGCCAATTTGGATGGCCTTTGGCTCTGGATTTCCTCCAAGGATGACATTGGCAGAGTCTGGAGAGGTGGGTGAACTCTGGTTGGGCGGTGCAAATGGTTACCTTGGTTATGCTGAATGGGAAGTTCATGGATCTATCCCAGGAAAAAAGCTGGCTGTATTTAAGTCAGAAGGGTGTATCAGGGACACACTGATAGATACTAACGGCCTTGAGTATTCTTAAAAGGAGATATTGCGAAGAAATTATTGACTGGCAGCATTACCTTGCTTGGAAGGAAGATCAGCAGATCAAGATTCAATTGTAGCTGGTCTGGATCCTTACTTTGTTCCAGTTGAAGCAAATCATCTCATCAGCTCAAAGAAGGGCACCACTGTGGTTGGTGATATTCTCACAGCATGTGAAGGCCAGGCCGACCTTTCAAAGCATGTCTGATATTGTGGTGTACAGAAAGTTTGGTCCTGGTCAGTATCTGTTAGCAATTTGTCATCCGAAAAAATTGTGGGTTGCAGCCTTCTTGTAGTTATCTGACATTTGGTCTATATTATGACTTGAGGTGGGAGGGATTTCATGTGTCTACTGTGGTCTGGTTAACTATATTTTCTTGAAGTCTGTGCACATGCTCTAATCGCCAAGCTTTGCAGCAGTAGACCATTCTCTGCTATTGGTGGAACATCTATATATCTGTATTACATGCTGCTTATGTTCTTAGTTCTAATATGTGCATTCTGTACATGCATCCAACAGCTCTGCAACTTTACGACTTCACAGGTGTCCACAGGTGTCCACAGGGAGGGACAATAGTCTACTTTGCTGCCTTGGACCATACCAAATATTGAATATGATCCTCTATTGGAATCCAATACAAAGGAAGAAGAAACATAAGTGTGATAACTCTGACCCCAAGTGGGCCAAACAAAGGTGGCCTTAAAATATCTTCCCTTACCTTGTGAACTTGGACTGACATATTTCTTCAATGCAATAAAATGTACAATTCAGCCATAGAATCCCTACCAATACAAGAGTTGTCTGTAGTGCTGGAGGTGCCTGGAAGAAAGGATTGGAGTTTGCAGCACTGGAGGGTCTCCTCCAAGTGTGTAGATGCCTCACCAGTATTGGTCATCCATGGGAATGCATGCTGGAAATTATTCATTGGCTTTCACTCCTGCAATCTCATAAATGTGGATGCAATCTGAAGGTTTATTCCTTTGCTTCTGTATTTGTTTCAGGGCATGCTGTCCCAGTGGGTATGTTCAAGTGGGGACAAGATTTTGAAGCTCATGTTAGTAATGGCAGCTGTTACTAGTATCTTCACTCAGTTTACTCTGAAAAAATACCATGATTAGGGAAGGGCCCAGACCAAGAGCTTATTTGAGTCTTAAACAGGGCTTGTAGCCTCTTTAGATGGAGGAGGTCTCCCAGAAAAATGAAGCAGGTGCATTCTTGTGTGAGCAGATTTCAAAACTTGTGTGGAAGTGAACCCAATCCAATGCCAATGCCAATGGAAGTAATGCATTTCAACTTGAACCCAGGCACCATCTCTTGCTAACAAAAATGAAGTAGATGGGTGGCAAACAGCTCAATGTGTGTCTAAGATGTCTTGTGGTTATGCAAGAAAGTGAGCAGAACTTCTAATATGAGGAGCATCATTGCGGGGATGATGCATGGTATGAAGAGAGAATATGTTATTCAACAGTTCCTGCTGTTCATCACTGGCCAGGAAGGAATTGTTGAGAAACTTCATCAGGGGTTCTTCTCAGATACCTGGGATTCAAAGTGGTCGTGAGTCTGATGTTTTGTGGTAGCAGCCTCATACGCATATCCAAAATGTGGGATCACAGAGCATGCAAAGAGAGTGTTTAACAGGAGGGCCACATGCAATGTGGCTTCCTGGAGAATCATGATTATGGGATGTGTGAAACATGTGGAATGACAGGAGGAAGAATGAGATTGAGAAATGCAACAAGAAGGGTGCACATCTAACCATCTCATGTTTATGGGTTCCAGATGCATGTGCTAGCATAGCAGCACTTGAAGAGGGCAGGAGTATGAATGAAGAGATTGCTCAAAGTGTTGAAGTCCAGTTCTTTTGTGAGTAATAGCCTCATTAACATGTATGCTGAACATGGGGCTGTAATGGATGTGGAAAGTGTGTTACTAGATGCCCTGATCTAATGTGGTCTCTTGGACTGCCATGATTCCAGCAGATGTAAACTATGGGCAAGGTCAGAAGGCATGTGCTACTGTCACTGCAATTGAAGAAGCCAGGCATATTTGTGCTTGAGCAGATTATTCAATCTGGTTGTGAATCTGGTATTTTTGTGGGTAGTAGCATCATTGACACAGATGCAGTAAACCCTTTTGGGCAGATCTAAATTGAGTAGGCTCCTGTGGGAGCATAGTAATGTTGAAGATGCCATCACTAGATATGGTGTCATGGAATCCCATACTTGGAGGGTATGCCATGCATAGGCATGCTAAGGAAGGTATTGGAAGATTTTAACAGATGAGTCAAGAAGATGCAGAGATATATAGCTAGGTTCAGCCTGGAGCTGTGCAGGCTTTGTGGATTAAGGGGTTTATTTTGAATTCTTAGGTTCATTTCATAGTAATTTGGCAGCATTGGAGCACTGTGTGTGCCCTGTTCATCTTCTTTGCCATCTGGCTGTCTGCATGAGGCAGAAGCTCTAATTGAGTTACTGCTCTGTGCACAAGATTCTTATGTGTGGAGCCTTGCTGTGCTTGCAGAATCCATTGTAATCTGATGCATTGCAATGCTTTGTAAAACATTGCAAAAATGAGTAGTTGAATTGGACCCAGGAGGTATTGCACAGGCTATGTTAAAAAGTCTATGCTGCTGCAGTGCAAATGCTCAAACACAGAGGCTAGAAAGGCTATGCAATTATACACCCAGATTTAGGTTAATAGTGACAAACACATAGGTTAGTAACAGATGACCAACACCATGCTCCAAATATTCAAATCTGTGCTGGGTTTAAAAGGGATTGTCCATGTGAATCAACAATCTTGGGTATGACCCAGATACAAAATTTATCATGCACAATGTGGAGGAAGAAAAACAGGATTTCAAATGTTCTGACCACAGTAAGAAACTAGCAACTGAATTTGGTCTCTTAGCAAATATCCTGGTACTCCCCAAGTTTCATTTTCAAGAATCAAACATTGTGGCACTCATCACAATGCCACTGTGTTGATTGTGGGCACTAGTAGGAAAGCTATCTTAGCACAGGATGCCAACTGCTTCATCAGTATGCAGTTGCAATATGTTCATGTAAAATTATTGCTAGTTAGCCTGCTCATCAATCTCTGGATTAGGTGCTTTTTGTTGATAGCATACAAGGTCTGCTCTTATCTAGTGAACTTGGAATGGCAACAATTTGACTGCTGAGGTTTACAGTACTATATTTTTGTTTGCTACTTGAACAGGCATAATGTATGGCTGAGAAGTATAGATCATAAATTAAGGAATGAAATTTTGATTGTTTGTCCTTCACGTCAGGGTCTTTGCACTCTGCAAATTTGACAGCCAGGTGGGAATGATCACAGTAGTTAGAAACAAATTGTAGTCTCCTGGTTTTCACTATCACTAGACATTTTATTGATTTGGCATGCATGGAGACAATATATCTGCTGGCAGATCGGTACAATTTTCCTAGTCTTAGGATTATAAACCAAAGAGTACAAGCTTTAATGGTTTACTGTGTCAGGATACAAAACTTCTGGTGGCTATTGCCTATGTCTGTACACATCAACATCCAATACACATGATAGCAGACTACCTAGTGAATGTATTCATCAAAAGACTCATCATAGGCTTTCAACTTCAAATGCAGTGAGTGGACTGCTACATTTATCAACATAGTAACATCTGCTATATTGTCCATCAGTAGGTCAACCAATTAACTGGAGTGTGGAGACCTAGGAGCTTAGTCTGAAGCTGCATTAGTCCCTTTGCAGCAGTCTAGAAGTGCCCATCAGATGCTTGGGAGCTGCTGAAGTGGGGAGGAGAGACACTGTCAGGTTTGTCCCCAGACAGTCTTGTTTTGTTTCATGCTAGTTTGAAGTGCACATGGCTTTGAATTTACGCATATGTCTATAAACCAACATTGCAGAGGGGAGACCCTGAGAAGCTCATGCAAGACTGCAAAATGGAGCCTTCAAGAGTCTTCACTGGTGGGTTGTGGAGTTTAGGTTGGGGTAGGAGCTTCTGCTTTTGGTGGGCACTGATAACACGGTGCAAATATACCAAAAGTTTTGACTTGATCCTTGAAAGTTGTGACACTTGCCCAGCCACCCCATCCAATGCCAATTACCACTATCCAAATGACAATGAATATGTTGATAATATACACTGCTGTCCAACTTGGCATGAAGGAAGGGGGCCTCACAACTGCATTCTGCAGCAGGAATGCAACATTAGTTGTCAGCTTCCATGTCACAAAGAGAATGGCTTATTTCAATCATATTTAGAGAGCCAATATCACTCTTGTTGGCCAACAAGAGCAAATGGCAGATTTTGAAAGGGACTGTTCTAAGGGTTTGAAGTGCTTACCTGTCGTGCCTTGGCTGTGTAGAAAACACTCATGTGAGCAGTGCAAGGAATGATATACACTGTGAATGTAACAAGCAAGGCTCCAACTGTTGAATTGATGGGTCCAAAAAACGGGAATGCAATGGCAAAGAACCAGACAGGCAGAATCACAGGCATACGGCAGACTGCTCGGAGTAACATGTTTTTTGAAGTATGGATGCCAATAAGCTTCTCCCACACAAAGTATAGAGGTGTGACAGCAAATCCCACTGTTATGAACTGCCATAAAAACGCAAGCCTATATTAGCATTTCTATTAGGCTGAAGGTGGAAATTATTTGTAAGTGCCTTCACACCCACCTACTGTAGGTCTACTAAGATTGGGTTGGAATAGGGACCATATCAAGTACCTGATGAATTAGCATGAGAACAACAGCAAGATCACGAGCACCACTCCGGGGCAGCAAGGCTAGGGCATTTGTATTCTTCAAAAGGAGATCTCCAAATGCCCAGTAGACAGCTATGGCTGAAGGGATGGTCAATGTGAATACATACAGGGTGGCAAACACATACACATATTTGAACTTCACAGGTTTCCACATTGCATGCATAATCTCTCTGCAATCACAGTACCAAAGATCACAACACCACTCACTCAGGGTCAACACACAACTACACACGCCATATGATGATAATCTAGAGTGATATGTGACCACAACAAACTTGCACTCACCAGACCTTGTGATCTTACTAGCCAATCTCTCAGATTAAGGCTAACCAAGCTCTTTCAGATTCAGGTTGTCAACTGAGGCAAAAGTAAAGGCAAGTTTGTTCCATGTGATGCATTTGATTGTTACATGGGAGACTGGACACATAGCTATTGACATTATGCACATGCATATTGTCATTCGTCAATCCAATAAGCAGCAAAATTTTATGCAGAGTCAAAGAAGCAAGGAAGCCTGAAGAAAGAGCAACTTACACAGTGACAGCATGACCTCCGAATGTGTAGAGAATATTAGTGGCTCCTGTAAAGTATGGTACTTTTGCAGTGGGTGCACTATGTACCACATTTGGGACCTAAAACAACACAAGAACAAGGTATAAACTTCATGCAATGTTTCAATCTGCTTTCAATTGTTGAGCAGCAAGGTTCACACATGCAAACTATACAACAACAGGGAGACAAATGGCCCTTTCAGATTCAAGCATATATATTTGGGTGTAGGATTGTTGACTGTACCTGCCCATGGACAAGGGAAGCAATAGTCATGTACCAAGCTGTGTAAGAAATCATGATAAGACCGAAGAAAGACCAAAGTCTGTAGTTACGGAAGGAAGGTATCAGCACTGTCACCATGCAACATGCTCCAAATATGTAGGTCCATTCCCTCTTGTCCAGGTGATCATTCAGTAGATAGATATTGCTGCAATCCCACCATCAAGTGAAACAGGTGCATTGAGTTATGGCATGTTATTGCCTGTAGATACAGTGTCTTCCCTACACAGATATTGCTCCTTAAAATCCTCTAATGCTGAAACAGAATTCACCACAATGGGCTTTATCCATGCATGTGCATAATTAGCCTCACCTGGCACATGCAATGAGCTGAATGACACCACCAAAGAGGAGGAATGTGCAATTGAAGAAGAGACCTGCAGCTTTCCAGTAAGGGCCAAGCAGCCCATCCAGGACCTCAAACCACTGTAATAGTTCAATAGCAAAACCAGCAAGAATAAGTGTAATATTCCTGGAGATTGGTGGACCCAAATCCCCAATAAGCATTTGCAAACTCACAGCTACAAGAATCTAACTAATGCTTCCTGCAGGTCAGTTCACTCTTCATTATCCATTTCATCTCTACCTTCAATGCCTCTGCACAGTCCATGTCATGAGCACCTTGCAGCAATAGAGATACATTGCAAATGAACCAAGAAAACCTTCAAACCAAAGAAAACTACTACTTTGCCTTGGTGTGACCTAAGGAATAATGGCAGAGTTTGATTTTCATGCAAGGGAGTGGTTATATTATGACCTGGATGACATGATTCTTGAACAGCACACCTTCCCTTTCCTTGCGGGTGCGGTATTCAACATATAGGCAAGTGATCATGTAACAGGACCAGCATCCTATCGTACCATAAAAGAGCTGCAACAGTATTCCAGATGGGTATCCCAACTGTGAAAAGGAATAGGGCAGCACGAGCAACACTTGGGCTACCTGCACTTCCACACAAGCTTCAATAGTGTCAGCACAGAAGGTCAGTGTAACTTTTCTTTGTGCTACTTTATGTTATCCTAAAGCTCATAATAATTTGTGAAATAATTGATCACCAGCAAGAGAAGCTAATCCACATATGTCAAAATTACTGCTGGACACTGAACTGCATCATCAATGAGCATCATTCTGCAAGACCCATTTGCATATACGAACATCTCTCCTCCATCTAACATGCCTTGTGGGAAAACACCTCTGAGAATGGCAGACAAGTGGAAAGAACTAGGAAACTCTGCGCAACTTCCCTGAAAGAGACACAACCTAACCAGGAGGCAAATAACAAAGAAATAGGAGAAGGGTGCACCTGCATACTGAGAAAAGAGAAGTATAAATTGAACACAAAACAAAGCAACATGCGGGAAAAGCCAGCATGCTTTCCAGCACCATCATTTGCCTTCAGTTGTAAAGCCACAGTGACAGACAGGGAGAATTTGTGTTGCAAATGTACCAGAAATCAGCAATCACATGCAATCAAACTACACTGGACACTTATAACAGTCCAAAGCTCTGGAATTATGTGACAAGTTTCAGAGTCATTTATTATTACAATTGCTGACAGAATAATATGAAGATCAACACTTCAGAGCGTCAGGGTCAATGTGAGTGTGATCTCAGAATCAAAAGAAAAAAACAGAAGTCTCATTTCAAAGAGCCATTCTTCCTTCATGTTATGCGCAGAAAGCTGAGGAATATATCGATTCCAAAGGACTTCCTACTCGGCATTCCCACCACAACTACATGCAAATCAAACTTTCACAACAAAGAATTGATTGGAAAAGGGCCTAGTGCATGAATACGTACTGCAAGGATGAAGGGAGAGAGAGAGAGAGAGAGATTGGTGTGAAAAGGGCGTTTCATGACCTGGTTGGAAGCTGCACTGAACCAGGCATCGTAAACAGAGCCACCATGCCAAAAGAGCCTCTTGAGCTGGCCATTGATGGAGGGATCTTGAGGTTCTTCCAGAGCTTCCAGCTTCTGGTTCTGTTCCTCCATCTCGCCATAATTTCCCACCATCTCTTCCGAAGGAGCTCCGCCTGCTACCATCTCTTCTAAATATTTCGCCACAACCGGCCCCTTGCCCTGCAGTAATTATTTCAACCGGGTGCGGGTCACTCACGCCAATTGCCGGAGGAGTCCACCCTCGAGCTCTAGGAACCTGGCAGAAGACAGGAACACCAGCAGCATTTCGAGGAGACTAAGGCCTCCACTGACCTGGTTTTTGTCACAAGTGGCAATGCATGGTCTGTCAAAGCTCAGCTTCTAACTCAGAAATTACTGAAGTACAAGCTTACACGCAGACAGCCACAAAACTCATGCAGAGGAAAGCCTCGGCCACGCTAGCTAAGAATAGCCTAGGTCCTTAAGAAGAGGACAGAGAAGCAGAACTGAATCCCCAGCTCATGAAGCAAGCCGAATCAGAATCAAAACGTGTACACGAGGAAAAATCAAAATATACATGTACACTCTGAGTCTCTGAAAACAGAGGCACATTTACAGCTCGAGAAACAGTAAACATGAAAGATTATAGCAAAGTTACAACAAATCACAAGTAAGACGATGTCCAGAATGAAGGAAGCTTTCAACAATACTAAGGTTTCCAAGACGTGAAATTTACGATGCAGAGAGATATGAATTTCATGCAAATCTACTCACACAGCAGAGCGGAGTCTGAGAGAGACAAGCACATGGGATAAAACTGGAAACTGCAAGCACACACAAAATCAGGCCTCCACCTGCAGGGGCGGTGTTAGCAGAGCAAAGGTTTGGTATTAGTCACGCGGGGACAGCTAACTGCTTGTTACAGAAGATTTATAGAGTTCGAAGCTATAGTCTTACACAAGAAACGAGTTCATTCCACGAATCACGACTCTCAAGAGTGCTTCTGAAGTTGCATAAGAAATCTCATGAATGAATATTCTCAAGCTTCAAGACACCAGCAACTGGCAGAGAGGCCCGAATGCAAGAAGGGAGTAGACGTCATCACAACTTTGCAGCAATCCGATCAAAACATCTCTCCCCCAACACAATAAAACAGAACCTTGCACTAAAACCAATCAAAGAATATGGCTTTTATAGTTAGGTGATGACGAGACTAGAGAATGAAGCAAACTTTATACTATACCACTAGTACAGTTTCTTCTTCTGCGAGGGAGAAGAAGAAGAAGTCATATTTCGAACATTATATAACTGATAGTAGAACAACCACGCGAACTGCCACCAATACTATTCCCGTCTGCAACACAATGACAAACACGCAGCACAGCAGACTGCAGCTCTGCAACAAATGGGAGCTTCACTCAGACAAAACACCTCCACCAAGCTGCGACCCGCATGCCATTCATTTACGAGGCAAGCAAGGAACGCGAGATGAAAATTAAGTGGAAGCTAGATAGATGCACACGAGCTGCAAGCAGCCAGACCACAAAAACTATAGTCATGAGCAAACACACACAAAATATGACAACTTTATAAAAACAATTTACAACCACACCATATAAACACAGACAAACAGCAGTAAAATACACAGTACTACTAAATTATCTCACCACCACCAGCAGCCCCTGCACCACCACTATTATTTTGTGCAGCAATAGTGCCGAGCCTGACTCGAGATCTTGAAGAAGCTTTTAGGCTCGTCTGACCACACACAAGATTTAGTCTTTACACAAATTACAAGTTGAAGATTGACAATGGCAGTTTACCTGCTCCTCTCCTCGCTACTATTGCTTGCTTGCTTGCTTTCTTTCTTTACTACTGTTGTTGCTGCTGCTTGCCTGCACTGATGATGACGACGATAGTGTGGAGGATTGAAAGCCCACTGCAGTCTCCACTCTTACTACTACTGTGCACTGTGTCAGGCAGTTTATAGCTAGCCTTCTCTCTTTCTCTGTGGCTTTGTTTTTTATTTCCACTTGCTTACTAGCCTACAAACTGCCACTACTATACCTATTCACTACTTTTGGTTTTGAGACTTAGTTTTTTGGATTTCAGTAGCATAATGTACAGAGAAGTTTTTTTTGATGTGAAAAAAGTTGAGGTGGAGCTAGTATGGTAGCTCTTTGCATTTTCTTTCCTGCTACTTGGGACTACTTACTCCTACTACTTGGGCCATCTGAGAAAAATGCAGGTGGGAAGAAAAGTCAGAAGGATGTTTTTTTCTGTTTACTCTCCTGCTTTTCTTCTTGACAGGTTAATAAACAGTTGAGAACAGTGTTTTTTCACTTAACAAAGTGGCATATTAGTAATGCAGTTTTCATGGGAATGACCAGGCACCAGAGCAGCCTACTTGGTTTACTTTTAGGTGAGGGCGGAGGGTGTAGCTAGTATTCTAATACCAACTAGGTGCCAAGGTTTATTTGCAATACTTTAATCATTTTCGTGTCGTAATATTTAACTGCTAGCATCTGTTGTTCTCTTTTTCCCTGACAGCTTTTTGCTTTGAGATACGTGGGGGAAGATGCCTCAAAGGAACTTTTATTTAAATGCAGGTCAAAACATCCAGTAAAGATAACCCCAGTAATTAAGTATTAGAAGAGAGTATTCTTTCGCATCTTTCACTCTCCCTATATACCATACATGCAAATACAAATACACACACAGAGAACTACCATTCCTTCAGAAAAAGGAGGTTGCTTGGTCATTAAAAAAGGTTTTTTGGGGGCATTAGAGCAAGCACGTAGTGTAATGGTAGGGGGAAATTGCGTGAGCGTTTTGAGTTTTATGATACAGGCAGATCTTTGCAATTTGTGAGTGATTGTATATTGTTAAAAGGTTGAACGTAGATTTGATCCACAGTACAGAGATAGCAGTGCTCCTTGAAGGGAACCTACTACATAAATAAGAGAATGACCTTTCGTTTCCTGTAGTTTAGACTATAAAGATCTAATTACAAAGATATAGTCATAAAGGGCGCAGATATGGAACTTGGAACTGATGCATTCTGGAATGTACAGCTCTGATAAGGACTAGATACGGAGATCAAAACAATGCACCACTTTCATAGTATAAAATTAGAACCAGTTGGACGGTCCAGCAAGTAAAGGAGAGACCCACTAGAACTGACAGCAACAACTAGAGAGAGAGCTTGGTGGGAACAACGGCTGAATAGTTGATAGGGGAGGGTGCAATGAATTATGAGATGCACCATGTTCTGATGTCCTGAGATACTGTGGGCCAATCCAAAGTATATGACATGACAATTCTTTTTGTTTGGGACACACATTTAACTGTAGGCCTATCGTGCCACCCTGCAAACCATGCTATTCACACTTAACAATGGTGTATGGGTTTGTGTGTCTCATTGAATTGTGACAAATCCCCATTTTACCCTGCTTCACATCTAATAAGGTATGGCAACACTTGGTATTTAGGGCAACTAGTATCGCCATAACATCAATAAAGTGTCACGAATCACAATGTCACAATTTTCAACATTGTGAGTCACTATTATTTTTCTAAACATTATTTCAACATGTTCACACATGAGTTTTAAATTTTTTTTGCAGTATTCAAATTAATCCACACCTACAAAAATATTCGTTTTTTTTTTTTTTTGGAAAGAGAGAAAAACAAAAAGATAGACAAAGATGCATGCTAAACTTTGAGTTAATTTGTCATTTTTTAGACTTTAGTAAACACTCATGTTTAACTCTGAATTTTTTTTTAAAAATTCAAATTAATTAACAATGATTATTAACATCATCTTAACATCAATCCCATATCATATGTCATGTAAAATTTAATGCTACTTAACATCTTAAGTGTGAATTGATGGTTAATTTTAACATTTTTAACATTAGCCTAACAATAAAGTTAACACCAAGTGTGATCGTATTTTAAGACAGTCAAAACCAATGTTAGCAATTTATTACATTTTTGATAATGTGTCAGGGATGTTATTTTTTAAATCAAATTTAACACCACACAAAGCATCAATAACCAAAACAAATCAAAATTCTTAAATTCGCATGTTATCAATTTCATTGTCAAACTTACTTGAGATAACCAGGAGTTCTCTCAATACCCAGCCAACGCTGTTCAAAATCAGTCAAACAATTGCAAAGAACCTTACATATTATTTCTTATGTGGACCACAAAATCAGACCCGACACTAATTTTAAGCCCCTTATTTGTCAAGCTTAAATACCATCTGTAATGTAATCCAGACTTCAAACTGACAATTGTTTCCTCACTTCACTGGTGAATGGGTTGTGTGTCACATTTAAACTACTACAATAACCCCATTTTACCCAGCTATCCACCTAAGATAGCCCAATCTCCTCCAACAATTGCAAAAATCCTACAATTTTGTCATTTATGCAGCCCACAATGTCAAATCCAACTCTCATTCCAGGAAATGAAAATTATAAGACATTTAATGGACTGATTTGTCAAACTGAAAGGACATCTGTACTTCAGACTTCAAACTGACTGTAAAAACCTCTGCCCTTTGCAGCCAGTGTAAATGGAGGACACCTTAAATGGTGTAATCAAGTGTAAGCAGCAAACGGGCATTTTGAAAAGTGAAAACACCCACCCCTAAGGGTGTTTTATTCTTTGAAATGTTTGCATAACTTTTTTCATTTTCCTACAGTGATACCTGAATGGTATCCACCAGGTATCACAGTTTTTAAAAAATAAGACTTTTTTTTTTTTTATGCTGTGTAACACCCTTGGCCGCAGGCATTACGGAATCGGGCCTGCCTCAGATCCGGCTTACATGGGCCCTTCTTCCCGTAATGCTGGTGGCCTCGGCTGTTACCCTACACATTATTTCCTTGCAGCAAGACAGCAGATATCATACACCATGCAAAGAGTGTTTACAGCTCAAAGGACTTCAACAAACTCCTTACAACGTGAAGGAAGAAAAAGAAAAATATACGTTGAAGTGAATGTTTCTTATACATAACAATCCACATGGCATGGTACAACTGCACAATTGGTGCCAATTACACTACCAAAATTCCATTTCAGCTGCACAAGCTGGAACCCAACTATCCTAAATTGCAGCATATTATGTATGTACATGTACAGGCTATACCCAAAATTACTCATGAACAGATTTATACCCATTGGAAGAGGAAAATCTTAAATAGGCAAAGGGTTCTTAAATCCTGTTTTTAAACATGTTTTTCTCCTTACATGCCCTTTGCCTGTTTGAGATGTAACATAACCTACTTAGCAGGTACAAACATTAGCATGGCATATTTGCATATCATGGTAAGTAAATAATAGGCTATCTAGCATGTTATACACATTCTAGCATCCATGACATGATATGTTATGGGTAAAAAAACTTCTGGGCACCACCCAGTACTTTTGCCGGAAAAAATTATGGCCAATGGCAGACAGGATCAAAAAGCAAGTAGCAGTACTTTTGTGCTACTAGCATTAAGGACCCTTTGCCTATTTAACATTTTCCAATGAAGCCTAGATGCAAATCTAGTATGTATCCCTATAATCATTGTGTTCATTGAGGTTAAGTACAATTCGGACTGTTATTTTAACAACCTAGTAACTCAAATGAAACATGAAGAGTATTAATCTTAATGATATGTATGGCCAGCCGCCCATGCTTTGTATATGTACCCTTGTATGTCTTAAAAGTGGACAGTGATGTGAGCTCCATCAACATGACATTTGCATGTACAGGAAGACATTCACACAGAACCCCCTTTAAGCCCTTATCAAGTACCCCACCTTTGTTCCAAAAAGACTAGGTAGTATTTTGCAAGATGTAAACAACATCCAATTGTATACAAGAGGTTTCTTTTTGTTGAACATGGGATTAGTATGCTTTCAATCATACAAATGTTGACTACCATGACAATAGATATGCACATACAATTAAGTAGGAATTCTTTACCAATATAAATGGAAGCAAAAGGTGTTTTTTTATTCATTATTGACCTTTAACCATGATTAGACTTTGTCATATAGCCTAAAGCTTAAGCAAATGAAATACCAATTGCTTGAGCATAATGAAATAAGAATGATGCAAAGATTGTTGAAGACTCACAAGAAATTGGCTTTTCACTCATTTTTTTGTAGTTTTGTTTTTTGCTCCTTTTCTTTACAGTTGGATGGCTATACAAACTTGCATGTAGGTTGGAATAGGCAAGTTGAATTGCAAAAAGAATTTAAATGAACATGTATTTTGTTTTCACAACCTCCACAAGTACTTGGACAAAATGCTGAAAACATTTTTAAAGAGTTTACATCAATATATTTTTCCATGACCACCACCTCCAAAAAATGGGACCACAAAGGTTAGAACTCAGCAGAACAAGTCCCTGCTAAGTTCCTTCAGTGAAAAAGATGCGGTGTGGCTGAGGAAGGTTTTCCAACCAGTGCCAGCAACCAAGCTTTGTGTCGAGCACACTTCCATTCACTTTAGGTCCTCAAAAAACATTTATAGTCAGCAGACATTTCCATCCACAACATGGCAGTCAATTCTTCAAACTCCAAAGACACCACATTAGCCCACGCCTTGGATGGAACTTGATGACCCCAGCCTAATCTCTTCTTTTTGGACGGAGAGCAGCAGTGTGACTACCAATGTCAGGGTATGGCAAGTGGGAATTGGGAAACTGATTACTAGACCACAGCAGCTGGGAAGTACCACAAGGTATTGAACTACTGTCAAGATCATGTAAATTTCAAAAACTGGAGGGAAGAAATTGGGCCATATTCCCTAAGTTACAAACAGCCCATGCTCTCTAAAATGAGGAGCCTCCTACAGAATGCTGCCAAACGTTTCTTTTGTCATAGTATCATCCTTAATCTCCAGGGATGTCTACCAGGAAAAAAAAATGCTCAAATGGAAAACATTCCTACCATGACGCCCGTACCATAGCAGCCTGGGGCTAGCGACTTCATGGCTCCTTTGCAAGTGGTTGACAGGGGTTTAACAAGATGTACTCTAAGTCTGTGAAAAGCAATAAAGCAATCTGACAATTTGGAGAAGAGTGACAAATTGTTGAAGATGTAAGGTTAAACCTAGGGGCTCTCAGTGATTGCACAAGCAATTTGAAAGTAAACAGCAGTGTTGGGTTGTTATTAGAAAGGGAAATAGACCGGTCTTGGCTGGTTATTGCTTTTAAAAAGAAATGTCGGGTAGGTTTTTTTTTTTAGAAATTGTTTTGTGGACCACACAGGATATCAATATCAATATTTTAAAAATTGGGTTGTCAGGTAGATTATTAAAATAATTAGTTATGTATAAGGGTAGGTTATCAAATAACTGGTTGATAACCTCTTATTATGCTCCCATTTAGTACCTGGTTTTAAGTTTTTAAGAAAATTAAAATGATCAATTTATTTTTTTTTAAGTTTTTGATATTGGTGTTGAAATTTCGATAACCTATCTCTAACTAATTGAGTTATCAAAGTAGGTTCTTAGATTTTTGAAAATTCAATACCAGGTGGTTATCATTTAATCAGTTATAAAAAAAGAACTAACCTCTTGGTCATTAATAATTGGACTGATAATCAAGTCAAAACTGAACAATTGGTGGACACTAGAACAGACCCTCTACAGTTATCAGGGCATTTCTTAGGATTCTTGACCACTTTTCTCAAAAAATCAAAGACCCAGTCCTTGCATATAATCACAGTTCTTAAATTTTTGAAAAAATCAAACAACCAACCATAAAACCGCTAGTTCATTGCTGGTTATTTCATGAAAACTGCCAATTCTTTAAGGTTCTGAAACAACCACAAAGGTAACCCTTGAATCCTGAATTTTTTCAAAGAACAGGAACCAGTGGTTTATTATAAATTCAAATAGCTGCACACCTTTGGTAAACAGGTTAGTAATGTGAGACGTGTTTCAAAACTTAGATATTTAGAAGAGCTATTAGCAACTGTAGTATCTAAGTAGATGGGCTCGTGAGCAAAGAGTTAAGAAGTCAAAGGAGGTTGCATCCTCACACCTTGTTACTCTGCTTCTGAAGCTCAAAATGCATTTGTAGCCCTTCACCTAATGCTTCCAATGTCACAAAAATTGCTCAATTTGGTAAAGGTATGGGGAAGACATGTGGTGTTCAGTGTAATCGGGTTTAGTGTTTGGTGATGAGTGAATTAAAACAGATTAAAATTTCAAACTTAAAATCTTTGATTGTTATATCTTTGCCTCTGGAATACAAAGAAGTTTTGTAAAGCTTTAGTGGCACACCCATCAAGTTTTAAATCACTCAAAATGAACTAAAAGTGAGGAAGATATAAGGCTGAAAGTAGAGAGGGGTCTGTGTTTTCAAAAGATTTGAAGCAAACCATCTATCACTCATACTCTTTTTGTGTTTTTTTGCATTGCTCCTTTCCTTCTGAAACTGACAGAACATTTGTAGCTTCCAGTTTGTGCATGACACAACTCAATTTGGTTAAGGAATGACCTAAATATTGAAAAGTGTTCAATGATAGATACATGTTTGGTGATGGACAGTTCTACTCTATTGTTAATTATAAATGAGTTCCAGGTAGGTCATTGGCAATTGCCAATGTTGTGCATTGGTGAGTATAATGGGAAATCAGTAAGTTTATCACAGGTTGCAACAAATATCACAGGTGTAATGAGCATCCAATCAGTCAAGTTTTGCTATATAACTTTTGGGGAGCCTATGAACCATGAAATTCTTTGTGGATCTTTCTATTGGATTAATTGAGTCATGGTCCACTTCTAGAACCGTGGAGTCCAAGGCTCAAGGGTACCCCCTAATATTTTGCAAGCAAACTAATGTAGAGTTCAAACTTTCAAACTGCAAACCATTGAGTTAAATTGTGTCTGTCTGACGTATCAGTTTTGCACCTGAGGTCCCAAGTGTCAAACCAACAAAGTTTCTCACAGGCTGTTTCTCCAAGAAAACCAAGATAAGAAAAACGACACTTGATTGAAAACTACTGTAAATCGTAAATCAATGTTCCAACTTTTCTTCCAATACAAAATCTAGGAATTACTAACAGAGCAACACATTCAACATCAGCACTCCCATTTCTTTTCTTTCTGTAAGTGTTCAGTCAACAAACCTGCCCACATTTTCTTTCTTTTGAATTTCATTGTAACATTGTTGTCTTCATTTTGCGAACAATTGTTTTGTTCATCTTCAAACTCCAAGCATAAAAGAGGTTTTTCTCATTAGTTGATAAGCGTGGACCAGTGTTGGGCGGTTTTCAAATGTTGACCTGGTTCTTGATTCGATTTTTCAGCCAAATTCTAACCACGAGAATCAATTGACACTTTTACATGTGAAAACTGGACTGAAAACCAACCTCAGATTCTCACATGAATGAGAACTGGTTATGAGAACCGATTCAAATTTATATATATTTTTTATTTTTTTGAGAATCGGACAGGTTCTATTATAGAACTCAGATCCGGTTCTCAGAGTCTCTGTATCATTTATTGGTTCCTTTTTTGCTTCCTCTCACTTGGGGCGGCTACTCTTCTCCTCTTGCTATTAGTTTTTTTTCTCTTACTGCTATTACTCTTCTCCCATTATTGCTCTTCTCTCTTTATTGCTATTACTCTTCTCTTTATTACTATTACTCTTTTCCTATTGTTCTTATTCGTTTCCTGTTGATGTTCCTCTTCTCACATGGTGTTCTCTTTTGGTGGGATCAAATATTATTATTATTTATTTATTAGTTATCAAAACTGATTTTAATTAATAAAAAATCAGGTTGTGAAAATTGGATGTGAAAACTGGTTGTTTTGCATATATGAGAATCGCCCTATCTGAGAACCGGATGATTTTGAGAAAATTTTGATAACCTGACCAGATCTCACCAGTGCAAAATATATATATATATATATTTAAGAACCGATCAGGTTCTTATAACACCATGAGAGAACTGAAACCTTCCGGTTCTCAAAAAAAGTGAGAACCGCCCAACACTGGTGTGGACAGCCACAATATGATCTCAGTGTGATATGGCGCTCAAAAGGCTCAAGAGCTGTGCAGCATGTGGCATTGGAGATTGTGTGCAAGTGCAGGTTGCTCTAGTCAAAAGCATAGAGATTTCTCCAAAGGAATAATTTTTTTCCCTGATCTTAATTTACCTTTTTAATAATTGTTTCTACCTTACCAAACAAAACGAGGGTCCAGAACTAGCTGGCAAGCATTGGATCCTTAGGAGGCTCGTCTATCAAGGCAACTCCTCTTTTGTTTCTTTTGTTAGTTGTACACAAAAAGAGTGGCCACCATATTAGTACAACATTCTACCGCAATAATAGGAATATTAGCAAAAGCTTGCTTCCAATCGAGATGGAAAGTGACTAGGTCAAAATGGTGGAAGCTACTTGTGCATTCCATCAAATTTTTATCATTTGCCCATTTTGAGTGGTTCCTATATATTGGGCAACTATAAAATTCCTGTCCTTGTCCCCACCCATTTTCCAAGTTTCTCATTACAGTATTATTTAGCAATGTCAAGTTGTTTAGCTCCTCGCCAGTAGGGGGCAAAAGATTCAACATGAGGCCCAACATTTTTCAGAACATGAATTACTTACACTCCAGCAACTGAGGAAATACAAGAGGTGGAGGGGTGAGGAATGGAGCGTGGGTCAGGGACCCCTCAGAGGCTCCAACGCTCCAGCTGGGTTGCTACTAGAGCGGGTCTGGTATATATGGTCAGAGACTGGTATCAATACTGGTATCAACATTGGTGTCAAATACCAGACCAGTCTGGTATAGTCTGGTATGACCTAAGGCTGGTACCAGTTTAATACCAGTACCAGGCTGGTATCATGTTTTTTAAAATGGCCCATAGCAGTACCAGACTAGTGTCAAAAAATTTATTAAGTGCCAATACGAGTACCAGCTTGTATCATAATAAGTTGATACCAGACCAACACCGGTTGCTACTTGCTAAATGTTCAGACATCATCAAGTATGGAAAATTAATTAGACTCACTTACGTCCTATGGTCCACTGTGAAAACCCAGCAAATTGTTTTCACTGAAATTGGGCTTCACAACAAAAGTACATTTATACCACCGCCCATACATATGGTGTGGGTGACAGTGATGTCTTTATGTAGCAGCCAGGAATTTGAATTGGCCAACCAGCAAGAGAGCTTATGGAGAGTAGTCAACCGGTGGCTGTTCACACTTGGAATCTGATACATCATGGCTGTCCTGTATTTACTTTCATTTTTGGGGGTGTCACAAGTCACAACTTCACACCGTATAAGATTTAGATGAGAACAAGGGCAACATGTTCCACCTGACGATTGCCTAAAGTAATGGTGACACCAGGCAATCATACCTTGTGATTGGGTGGAATACAACCCCAGTCACCATATTGGAAGGGATGACATCAGGATTGTGGGCATCTCAATAGAAGTAGATGGTACATTCAATGACCTTGGCCTTACCCCAAGTAGAGAAAATTTAAAAGTATGAGAAATGAAGAAGAAGCTGCAAAGGCTCTTTTTTCCTTTTCTTGTTTGCCATGTTCACTTCTAGAACATTGTTGCTCTATACAATGTTGATTGCACAACCGCCCCCAATTCAGATGGAGTTTTAAAGGCTTTTTCCTTGGAAACAAAACTGATTCTCCGAGGCACAGGGAAAACCAACCAAACCCCAAGGTCGTCCCCTTGTCAAAACCCCACACTAAAGAACAATGAAACCTTCCTGCATGTTGCCGAGTTGGGGGGCAACCAGCCACCCAACCCTAAGGCAAAAGACAGCTTCTTCTGTCCACCTACCCTTGAAACTCACAATGCTCTCTTGCTGGATTCCTGGATTTGGATGCCCTTCAAAGAAACAAAGCCTCAGCCACCTTCTGTTCAAGGCAAGTTTTTTTGTGAGTTATACAATTGTTGAAGTTTTCTTTGTATACCAAGTCTCTGACCCAAGATATTCATCCCCTGAGCAAAAACTGTCCATTGGTAATGAGGCTACAGGTTCTAAAGATATTTGTTTACTTGGCAAGGGGGGTTCTGTAGTAGTTATGGGTCCCTTGGCTGGCAAAGATCTTCCAAGACTAAACTAGATTTTATCTCATTACAATGTATGTAGTTTTGTAGTTTTGACTCAAATTGAGCAACATGCGCACCTTGTTTTGCAGTTATATCCTGCATGCAATTATAATTCAGTTTGCCAATCTGTTTTCCTTAGTTCTGGCTTGTTGGGGTTCTCCCTGGAGGCTGCTAAGTAGCCTAGTGTACTCCAGCTTTTCTTGCCTAATTATTTGAGGAGTCCATGTCTCTGACCACACTTGCAAACACTTTACAAGACTGTGAGTGTATTGATCAGGCCAATTTGTACCTTGTACACTGTATTACGAAGAAGACTTTCCAGGTCTAGACTCTACACTCTACACCATAACTCTATGATTTATTTTTCTCCCAGCTGAAAGTATTTAGGGTACTGAAACCCAATGGGCCTGACCCTCCCCCACTCCCTGATTGTGGCAAAAGCAATTAGCGTTGTATTGCCATTGAATTGTTGGACTATCAAAGCTAAATAATGTTAACTAATTTGCGCAGAACCCAATAAAAGCAAGTGAAGTGGACGGCAAGGATTCCTACGTTTTTCCAGGAATTTTGGATTTTTAGCAGACAGGTACACCCCCCACCATGCGCTGGAAGTTGTTCTTGTTCTTTAGTTCACCTTTTTGCTATTCTGGACCCCACCCCCCCACCTCTTCTTCCCCTCCCACTTCCCTAACCATATGTTACTTCTACATACATTTTACAGTGAGCTCTTAAATTCCTCTTTCACTTTACAGGCCTCCAGTCTTAAACTACATCCGGGCAGTTTTTTTCAGAGATGTAAAAAACTGGTACAAAATTTCAATGTATGTGAAGGCACCTTACCCTGAGTAAGGTTTCTCTCCCCGGAAAGGACGGTAAGGTGCCTCCTCTCCTTTGAAATTTAATGACAGCTGTCTGTTAAAGGTGGAATTTCTAATGGATCTTTACCTTGGGTGAGGACCAATATTGGCTAGTACTGGGTTTCTGGTGGGGCCCAGATGCGGGTAGTCTGGTTCTAAGAACCTGGCTTGGCGAGTCCACAAGGGACAAGGCCTGACATGAGACTTGCCTTTGTCCAACAACCCAGATCCAACATGAGAAATGCCACATTCATGTAGACCCAATCCAAAAACTGACCCAAGGCCATTATTAAGGGCTTTATAGGACGAGCCACAATCCACCCAAATCCTTTGGTTTTATTTTGGTTTAATGATGAGCCTCCATCATTAACTCATCAACAAGGAGTTGAAAAGAACAGTATTTAAATTTCTCTCCAAGTTTGGTTCAGTATACATTTTAGAGCAATGGACAAGAGGGCAAAGCATTTGAGATAAAAATTCCTCCCTTCTTCATGCCCTCCTTACATAAAAATCCCTACCTCTCTCTTATTTATTTATTTATTTTTCTAGTTAGGCAAGCCAATGACCAAACATTTGATGTATCAAAGATCTTAAAATCTTTGGATGTTGCTCCTTTGCTTTGCAGTTCAAAGAATTATGTAGAGCTTTGCTTGGTGCACTCATAGCCATTTAGATTGCTCAAAATGGAAAAGAAATGAGGAAGACATGGGGTACAAATTTAAGGAGGTTAGTGTTTTGTGATGGGTATGTTCAAACTTCAAAAAATTTGTGATTTGGACATATTTTGTCGTCTTCTTGATTCTTGATCATTGTTGCTTCGCCTTTAGAGTTCAAAAAATTTATTTAAAGCTCCTCTTGGCAAGCCCATAGTTATTTAAGTTGCACAAAACAAACAAGAAAATGAAAAGCATACGTGGCTGGGAAGTAAGGGGTCATTTTCTTGAAAATGCACACTATGATTTGGACACACTTTGTGATTGTTTTAGTTGTTCATTTTCCTTTGGAGTTCAAAAAGGTTACGTAATCAAATCCTTAAGTGAACATATGTGACCTAAAAAAGAACATGGTTTAGAGAATTGTTCACAACATGAATTTAATGTTTCACATTCTTGATAGAAAATTCAAAGTTTTCTTAATAACTTACTCTTCCAACATCATAATGTTCATGAGACCTTGTGCAACCATTCCAAACAAGCAAAGCAAATACTAAATAGGAGCAACAAATTAAATGTGATGTCATCTACATTGCATTTTGACATTCAGGATTAAGGACCTTGATGACTCAACCTAGAGCACAAACCTCACCCCCATCCCCCTTCCCTTTTATCAAGCCTACCCTAATTAATTGAACCTAGTCAGACCCACCTTGGGAAGCCCGACCCACCACTTCCTCCAGCTCACCTATCAAAACCCCAACTTCACCCATGTTCCCCCAAAGCTCATTTTTTTCATGCATGCCCACCCTTCCAAATCTTGCTCCTCATTTCCAACCCATTCTTGAATGTTCATGTCCTTTGACCTGCTTCAAGACACACAAAGAAATGATCCCCAACAAATGACAATGTTCTCGTCAAGATCACCTTCTCCTTAGGGCAAGATCACTTCCCCATGCTCATCCTATCCTTGATCCAATTTTTTTCCCAGGGTATGTCCTTTCCTTGAGCACATCCTGTCCTCGGTCTCACTCATGTACCCTTTCACCCTGGGGCAACATCTTTTCCTCAAGCCACAATGTCCTCTCTTCAATCCCATCTTTTCCCCAAGGAATCATCTAATTCTACCTAGGCCCCATCTTTTCCTAAAACCTACCTTCTCCTTGGGACCATCTCCCCAAGCATTATCCATCCTGGGCCCATCTTTCCTCAAACCTATCCACTCCTCAAGGAACCATTTTTTCTCCAACTTTCCCCCAAAATGTTTTTAAATTGTTGTATTTTTTAATGCATATTGTTTCCATGAATAGTTCATTATTACATGTAAGGATGGTTTTCATCACAAAACCCAATGTGCATTCAGATGTTGACATCCACCTTGTTCCCCCAAAAGACATTATCCATCCTTTTTTGGGGAAAATTTTTAATATGTTAAATGACAAAATGATCATTTCATTATGATTGATACAACTTGTTGATGGCATCATCAAATCCTTCTTTCCCATGGATAAAAGGAATTCACACCATATGAGCAAGGTTCAACCTTTTTGAATTTAATGTTTATTTTTCTTGTATTTATTATATTTTGTTACTTGTCACAATTTGAGTAGATGTTTTCGTGCTTTTGTTTCACTAGTACAAAAATGGGGTGTAGTTCATTGGTTTAAATCATTATAGGATTTTTAAAGTAAAATAAGTTCACTGTAACTTAGTGATTTCATGTTAATTAAAGTTATTTCATTATATTGTCATTATGTAAACATCATATTTCTCTATTAGTTAATATAATTCAACATTATAATTTATTATGGTAAATATGTTTATTTTTATGTTGTTGTTTTAAATATCTTAGGTTATTTCAGGTTATACCCTATGTTATTTTGGGCTATTTTAATTATTTTACCATATACCTTAAATTATTATTATAAGTTATTATACCCTTGGTTATACCCTAAACTATTATAGGTTATTTACTTTAAGTTATTTCAAACTAAATTATTTAACTAACCTTAGGTTATACCTTAGGTTATTTTATTTTTAATTAATATATGTTATTTCAAATTATACCTTAGCCTATTCAAGATCATTTTATTTTATGTTAATATGAGTCATTTTATCCTAGGTATAATAACTTAAACTAACTTAAAATAAAATATAATGACCTAAGGTAAAATAAAATATTTAAAAATAACATATAATAATTTAAGGTGGAATAACTTAAGGTAGAATAATCTAAAATAAACAACAATAGTTTAAAACAGCTTATAATAAAATAACCAAAAATAATTAATGGTATACTAATTTAAAATAACCAATAATAGAATATAATAAAATAGCCAATAATAACCCAAGGTAAAATAAGTTAGAATAATAAAAAAACAACCAAGAATAACCTACAAAAAAATGGGTGCAACAAGATCAAATTTACTTTAGAAAATGACTACAATATCCTTTTGCCCAAAAATAACTTTTTCATACAAATGAATTTTTGAAAAAAAAATTCCAAATTTTTATAATAAATGCTTATAATCGTCTAATTAAATGACTTTTTTATTTTATTTTTAATAAAAAGGAATTTTGAAGTGTGTTAATTCCTTATAAATTCGATGTTTTGTCTTTAAAAATGATAACAATTTCAATCATAACCAAAATTTGATTTTTTTAATTTTTATGTTTTCTTGTATAATAAATTACAAGTTTTTTAACACATCATGTACATTATACTCCATTTATATGTGGTAAAGGACTTTTGAAGTTTTAAAATTTTATATCAATATGGAAAAAAATTTGAATTTTAAAATAATTAGATATGATTTTTTAAATATGGTTAATGGGTCTTTATCAAAAAAAATTCATCAATTTTGTTTTATTGTATGAATTCTTTTGATAATCCTTTATAAAATTGATTCTTTCAAACGCAATATGTGTTCACTTTCAAACGTCCTAAATCAAAATGTAAACTTTTATCAAATGGATTTTTGGTTTGAATTATTTACCATTCATATGAATGAAAAATGAACAATTTGTTATGATTGTTATGGTTTTAAATGATAAAACATAAATATTTCTCTAATTTAGTTTTTTTCAAGTCATTGTTTGACATCTTTTTTGGTTTATTTTATTGTGATTTCACCCAAATAGTCTAAAATAATCAAGAATAACCTACAATAAAATAACGAATAATAGCTTATGATAAAATAGCCAACAATAGCCAAGATTAATTTATGATAAAATAATAAAAAATAACACATGGTAAATAGCCTAAAATAGTTAACAATAGCTTATGATATAATAACGAACAATAGTCTATGAAATAATAACCAAAAATAACCTTTAGTAAAAAATTACAACCTTTGTAAAAAGGAAAGGCATGAAATGAATGATTGCCCATTGAAAGAACTAGGAAGGCAATATGCAAGGAAGGACATTCATGTCAACGTGGTACAACTTGAAGTACCAACTAAACAAAGTAAATAGGAACAAAATTATCAGCAATCAAATAATAAAACCATCTTATGACAACTAAAGAAGGGAAGGTCAAGGATGGCAAGACAAATGACAAGGAAGAAATCGAACTTGGCAAAACAATTGAGGGCTTTGGCAAGATCGAAATGGATGATTTAACTTAAATGGGTATAACTGAAATGAAAGGAATCAATAAGGTGGGGATATGAAGTGTTTTTGTTGTCAAAAAGAAACATATCAAAGGAATGATCATCCATTGTGGAAGCAACATTTAGAAAATGAAAATAAAAATTCTTAGCCTAAAGTTGGTTTCAATGTTGTTATTATGGAATAATGTACACCCATTATTTTCGTCATTTGTAACCAAAGCATAGCACAACACACTAATGCGCCGCAACAAACCACTTGAAGATAATATTGTAACCAAAATAAATCCTATGAAAGGAAAACAAATGAAGTGGGATTGGGAGAAAATAATACATCAAGAGCTTGTAGGCAAAATACAACAAATACAAGAAAAGATGGATATTCTAATAGAATTGTATCCATATATTTCGAAGGATATTCAAAAAATACCAATTAATATTAAGGAAATATAAGAGCAAGATTAGCAAGTGTTACCATATCATGAAATGAGTAAAGAGAAACGATCATGTAGTGATATAGTAGTGGAAAGAACCGAGGCTAACAAATAGTAGCTTGGCTTTAACACGAGCCCAAATTTTCCTGAAAGGAAGTTGGAGGGAATGTTGAATGATCAAATTTTTAATATGAAGATGGAGGTTGAATTGGGACAACTAATCAAAAATTTCCCCCATTTATAAAAGATATTAGCAAAGTTCTTCTTGAAGATGGAAAAGGAGCATGTACCACATGTGTGCAAAGTAGGTACTCATCATAAGAACGACTTTGACAAAATTATGCCCACTGTAAAAATACCCATTGGAAACTATGAAATCATGAAATCATGGATGTACTATTAGATGGTGGTTCTAGAATGAACATTATCTCATAACATTTGAAGAGGAAATTAAGTTTGAAGAAGCCTCATTCAACACCAGGGTGCACATTTAAAATTTCAATTACATTACTACAAATGGAAAATACTCCAAAAACTTATTCTATGATTTTAGGAAGGCCATGGCTAAAGCAAGCTAAAGCTCAACATGATTAGGGTAACAACACTATAACAATCATTGTTGATACCAAAATAATAACATTAAGCACGTTAAAAAGAATAATGGTATACCTTTATCAAAAACCTTGCAATCTGGATGATAGTTATGACTAGGGAGGAAGATTGATAGATGGGGACGAGGAACACCTATACCATGTCGTCCTAGAGTTGCGAACTATTGGGGAAATGGGTCTAGAAAAATTAAAATTTTTACCCAAAATATATGTAAGAATGGTGCAACTTGATGAGAATATTAATCCTTGATGAATTGGTGGATGTGATGATTAAAAACAAGCAAATCATAAGATGGACACTCATTGTTGATGAATAGTAAGCACATTGAATTTGGGCACTATTGACAAACCTCGCATAGTGCTTGGGTGAAAACATAATAAAGTATACACAAAAAGTAGTGTAAGCAACAAAATATTGGGGTTTCTATAAGGACTAACAAGTAGATGATTTTATGAGGATAATAATATTATTTTTGGGTACATTATTTCTTAACTCTTGTTTGCATGAACTTCGACAAAAGCTTAATTATTATAATCATGTTTTTTTACACTACTTACAAGTACTTGAATTGGACCTCAAATTTGTGTTAGTTTGAAAAATAAAATTCAAGTGCGTGCAAGTAGGTGAAATGTTTTTGGAAATATTTGGTTTTTTTCATGCACCTCAATATTGATGTGATGAACATTCCAATATAATTTTTTTGGTTAATGGAGTTTGTTTTCATAACTAAAATCATTCCCAACCCCTAAAAAATGATGAAATTGTTGGGGATACTTTTGGGGTATTTTTTCAAATCCAAATGATATGACACAAATTACTTTGAGAAGCTACATGGAGGCTAAAGTTGCACATGAAAAAATTAAAAGTTTCATTTGTTTTGAAATGTTAAAAGAAGGTTAGAAGTTTTTTTATAAAAAAATTGGTGTTTTCAAGTAGATAATAAAACAACAAGTATGTACCAAATATTTTGTTTACACTCACTTGTAAGCATTGCCCTACTTGAACAATTTCAATTACAAGATAAACAACTTTTGATGGAATTTAAGCATGTATTTACATGGAGTTATAAAGAATTTAAAAGAATCCCTATATCAATTTGCAAACAAAAAATTGAGTTGATTGTTGATGCATGACCCATTAAACAACATCCCTACCAAATGAACCCCAATTATGTTTAAAGAGTAAAAGAAAATCTTGACACGTTATTGGACACACAATTTACTTTCTCAATTGAAATTACACAATGGTTATCACCACTAGTAATTGTACCGAAAAAGAATGAAAAATTACGAATATGTGTAGATTATTGAAAATGGGATTCACAAACCAAAAAAATTCCATTTTCTTTACCATTTTTGGACTCAGTATTGGATGCAATTGCTAAACATGAGATGTATTTTTTCATGGATGGGTATAATGGATACAATCAAGCGAAAATGGCAAAAGAAAATAATGAAAAATGTCATTTATCTTCGAATGGGGAGCATATGCCTACAACATTATGTTGTTGGGGTTGTGCAACGCTCTAGCTACTTTTCAAAAAATAGTTATGCAAACTTTTAAAGAATATCTCAATGGTTTCATGCAAGTATTTCTTGATTATTTTAGTGTCTATGGAAATAAGGAAAAGCATTTGAATCACTTTTAAAAATGTATGACTCAATGTAAAAATAATGGCGTCAACTTCAATCCAAAAAAATGTGCGTTTTGTGTGAACTCTAAAGTATATTTAAGACGCATTGTTTGTTAGGATGGACTATTGGTGGATCTTAGAAAAATTAACATAATCATGAACATGTCCACTCCAACAAGTGTGACAAAGTTGAAAAGATTTTTCAAGGCTACATGGTTCTACCTATGTTATCTCAGAAATTTCATAGCTAAAGTAGCCCCAATGTGCAAGCTTTTGAAGGACATACAACATTGGTGGGATGAAGCTTGTGAACAATCTTTTTAGTGGATGAAGACATCTTTGACCACATTACCAGTGCTCATTATTTTTGATTGGACAAAAGAATTCCATGTTCACACATATGCATCAAACTACACCATTGAAGCAATGTTAATTCAAAATCTTGATGGCATAATCGATAAACCAATTTATTATGTTAATCGACTCATGATTGGAGTTGAAAAGAATTATTCAACCACGAAAAATGAAGTTTTTGCAATGATTTATGTTATTAAATTTTTTTGCCATTATCTATTGGGAAATACTTTTACGTTTTTTGTGGATCATTAAGCTTTTGATCTATTTAGTCAATAGACCAATTGTAATAGGACAGATAACATGATGACTACTATTGTAACAAGAATTCAATTTCAAGGTAATTTACAAACTAAAGAAGGTGCACTTTGTATTAGATCAATTATCATGTGCTAAAAATGGAAAACTTGTTATTGTTGTGGAGGATTAGCTACTAGACGCTACTTTCTTCTTAATAATTCTTGATTAGTACACACCAATTAAAGAATATTTGCAAAAGGGTTATTTCAAAAATGATGTCCTTAAGGAGGAAAGGAAACATCTAATTATGAAGTTGAGACCTTACATTCTCTACAAGGAAAAAGTATTTAAATTGGGACCAAATGGCATTCTTCAACGTGCCTTTCACCTACTAAAGCCAACGTCATTTTTACTGAACCACACAAAGGTTTGGCAAGAGGACATTACAGTATAAACACAACTAAAAAAAAAGAAACGACAAAATTCTAATGGTCAACCCTCTAGCAAGACCTGGTTGAATTGTACTAGTCATGATATTTGTCAATAATTAGCGCCCATGTACAGGATCGGCAAACATTACAATTACTACTTACTTTTGAACCATTTATGAAATGGAGATTGCATTACATGGGTCTAATCAAGCCTGCAACTTATTAAATTGGGAATTAATATATTATAATTAGTACATATTATACAACAAAATGGGTTGAAGTGAAACCACTACGTGATAATACAACAAAAAGTATTTTTGAATTTCTTTACAAAAATATTACAACCCAATTTAACTGCCCTATGCACTTAATTAGTGATCAAAAGAGCCATTTCATAAATGCCTCTATTGAAATATTGGTTCAAGATGTTAACACATCACAAATCTACCACTTACTATTGTTAAGGAAATGGTCAAGCAAAAATCAGCCAAAAAAATGTTGAAGTAGAAATTGACCAAGTTAATAAATGTTAATCAAAATGACTAAGATGTAATGTTGCCTATCGCAATATGGGCCTATTGAATTGCATACCAAATTTTTGGACACAACACACCCCATATGAACTAGTATATGGTTTAATGCCATTATTGCCTATCGAATTTATAGTTCCAACCAACCAAATAATTGTTGACAAATATGAGATTTGGATGAATGCATTATTAATTTAGATGGAAGACCTAGTCTTACATGATGTAAAAAGTATCGTAGCAAGGGATAATATTGATTGTATCATATACTTTTAAAACATCAAAAAGATGATGAAAAATAGTTGAAAGTATTTAAAGATGGAGATTTGGTGTTGTGGCTTCCTAAGGATCCAAAAATTGAAAAAAAAAATTCTTTTTCCTTGGATTGGCCCATTTAAAGTGAAGAAGGCTTTCAATAATAATAATATTCAATTAAGCACATTAAATGATGAAAATGTAGCACTGGTCAATGCCAACAAATTAAAGGCCTACCAAAATCCAATCATCATAGTTGTCGTAATAATAATAATTACCAAAGATATAAACGAAATCCTACAGAAGGAATTAGTAAAAGAAAAAAAATTTGGTGGAAGGTGGAGGCAATTGGGAAATCTCTATGGATGTTTAAATCCCAATAGATGTGAAAGAAATAAATGACATAATAAGAATTACGGCAACAAAATATTTACGTTAGTACAAAAAAATTTGATCATGGATAATAAAGAATGGAAAAGTGCCACAACCATTCATTATGACACGATAATCAAGGCAATTCCAAATACAAAAATAATTATGCCTTTGAAACCTTTATGGCCACCCACTTTGTACCTGACACATCAAGAAAAGAACAACATAAGGTGTACATAACAATGGTTCTGACGTTTTGAGAAATTGTTACTAGAATAAAAGGAACATTTGAATGAGTGGAACAAGCATGTAGCAAAAGTTAAATGGGAAAAGCTTCATAGTGATTATTTTGCACATCAAAGAAGGTAGGGAGCAAAAGAGCAAAAAAAATAAGAAAATAGAAAGGAATAATAATGCACAAAGTGGAAAAGAGTGGTTGGTATACATGCACCTTTGTCAAAGAAGCTTTGGATATCTTCATATCCATAACTAACATGGGAAACATAACAAGAAACACCAAATAGTTCAAATGTTGAACGTAATATTTTTTTTTCCCACCTTCATCTTAATGTAGTAGATCATTGGGAAAAGTTGAAGCATATTGGAAGAACTTTGTAGCCTATAGACTTTCTATTGTTTAATGATGTAGAAAGAGAATACATTAATGAGAAATCCAAGCATAGTTTCCTTAGAGCTTGGAAATATTGGCATGTGAAATGAAGAGGATTCCTTGATGAAAAAAAATAGAAGAAAGAGCAATAATTGAAAAGTTGATGCGTCATCTAGGCTTGGATTATTTCGTTGTAAGCATTATCAAGTAGCCAGTGTGTCCACCAACTGTGAATGTGATTTTCATATTGTGGAATAGAGAGTTCAACTATTATAAGGAGTAGCCATTGGATTCAACAATGGTGAAACATAAGTTCAAAGGTGGAATGTCTTTTGGAACCAAGTGTATGAAGTCCAAAGCCAAGGATATAATTGTGGAGATTCAACCCACATTATTGAATCAAATCCATTTTCCAACTTGCATGTACATCACAATGTGGGTAGCTATAAAGGAGGAGCATGCTCGAATGATTGGGGCAAAACTTAATGAATTTTGCAAGTTCGATCGGAACACAGTCGACCTCCCAACAATTAAGGAGATCATTTGCAACTTTCGGGTTTCCAATGAAAGAAGATCTCTACATGACAAGTAGGTTACATTGGATTGTTATGCCATCAGTGAAATTTTCAAATTACTAGTGGAAGGTATCACTTTGCTAACAAAATAATCATACGACAAAGAGTGGGCAGAGTATTTTGAAGGAAGGAAGGAAGAACATCACAAAAAGGACTTGGGTTACATCCTTTCAAAAGTCCGCACTTTTGAAATACATATGCAATTAATAGCATTGGCAGAGGTTACAACATTTCAGCAAGGTAATCGGTACATTTTTAGAACTCTACTGTCTATAGTAAGCGTTAATAAAAAGGGCATGGTCAATTAGGTTGAATGGTTCAAAGTGCGATTACATAAATAGATGATTGCAATCTAGAAGAAGGCAAGGAAAGTAGGGAACAATTTAATTAGTCTTGCTCTTATTTTAGTTGTGAAGCATTATATTACACTAAAGTAAACAAAGGAAGGTGAAGAATGGCCAATTGGACATCTTCAATGCCCAAAGAAAACAAGGAAAAGGATGCTTTGAGTAGCTTCAATTCCATTCATAGGCGTCAACTTAATAACATCGTGGTCACAAAAAAAATTCTCACCTATGGAAGAAAAACCCATGCATGAGAGTGCCACCTCTTGTGATGAAAGCAATGTAAGAGGGGGGTATCTCTTAAATTAGCACATAGGAAGAGGAGCATATGCAAGAGATGGATGCATTTCAAACCAATGTGTAGGGTCAAGAATTAAATGTAGAAATGCAGGGTACTTTTTTCATGAATGTATTTCATGAAAGCATGGAGGAAGTTATAACATGTGGAAATGAGCTCCATAGCAAAAAGGATCAGTTGAATTTGGCAAGAATCTTTATTGACATTGAATCAAATTTTAGAGAACTTGTCGTTACGCAAGTGACTTTGGCATGCATATTCAACCATGAATAGTTGGATATTGTTGACCAACAAAATTCAATAGAGATGCTTGTCAAATACCAAGCACTAAGGCTGACCAATGAAAGAATGACAAGATTTATTGAAGCATGTGATGTCGAACATGGTTCCTTCTAATGAACTAGAACTTTATCAAGACGAAGCCAAAGTAGAGTATTCTTTAGAGCACAAGGACTCCATGGAAGTACAGATGGTGGAACTCATCCATCCTTCAACTAAGAAGACAAAGGATGTGAAGAGATCTTATGGGAAAAGAATTTGGCAACTTTCCTTAGAAGTGGAGTGTTTACATGGAGTAATCATGTATGAACAAAAACATGTGGAACAACACATTGATCCTTTGGATTTTGAAGCCCATTGGCAAGAATGGGAGAGGAATATTGCTGGATTCATTGTCGTTAAAAGGTAATTGGACTAGAATTTTGTGAAACTCAATAGGAGCTGGAAAATAGCCAAACACGAGAGAAGAAAATGAAGGGAGTTTTGGCAACTTTACAACATAATTTTAATATCACGAAAAGCACATTCGTTCGTGTAGTGGAAGAAATGAAGTCAGCTACTATTTAACATGAAGGAGGGGTGATGACAACAACAACAAGGCATAAGGAGGAGATGAAATTGGTGACAAAGTGTGTACAAATAACCGAAAAGAAGTTCTTCAAAATGAAAACTTGAAAGGAGACATGGCAAGCCAAATCCATGAACTTGGAATTGACAGTACAATTGTTGCAAGAAGAAAAGCAGACCAACATAGAAGCTAACCATGCATGTAATCTCTCTAGAGAAAATATAGGGTCTTTAAGAACAAATCCAATCTGTAGATCTCAGAGAAAAGGAATTAATTGTGCAAAGAGGAAAAGAGCATAAGCACAAAGGAAGGATGGTCAAGTGGAAAATAGTAATATTGGAATTTGGAGCATTTAGCTAAAGTTATCCTATACAATGGAATGTTTGAAAATCAAGGTGAAGAACTCTCTATGGTACTAAATGAAACATAGTTGTTGATGGTGCAATTGTATTACGAGAAGGAATGTGAGATGGTGACAAAGTTTATCATAACACATATGTGCCTTTGAGAAGGGAAAGAATTTGAAGAAACAAAAACAAAAGAAAAGGAGGAAGATCAAGACAAGGTGTAGGAAATTTCTAATACACAGTTCATGAAGTAGGTACAAAAAAGGGAATAAGTAGAGGGTGACAAGAGTGGGGAAAAGGGCCACAAAGATGTAGGGAGTATGGAAGGAAATACAAATCCACATCGACAACCTAATGATTCTCCATGATGTGAACATTCTCCCATGACAAATCACTATACAACCCATACAAAACCCATGTAGTGATCAAATGAAAATCATTCCCCCTACATTATATGCAAAGGTCATTGAACTCCAACCTTATAACCTAAATGATGTGCTACACATTTTGAAGGAATTGGATTATGCCCTAACCATCATTCCCCACCCATAGGCATACTACTTCATATATCAGCTACAAAGATGCATTTGGTAGGATTTGCTCCACCAATGTTCAATGCCCATATCTTGGTTGATGATTTTGAACATATGTGGAAGATATAGGATAAATAATTTTGGGAATACCTCACGTACAACATTTTTTGTGGCTACATTGTTTTCAATGATGGGCATGGCTATGGAATGTTGGAACATTTTACATGTTGTCTAAGGGTATATGCACTACAGTATTATTACAAATTGGAAATGGCCTACAACAAGTATTATTTCAAGCATACAACAGTGGTCAATCACAAGCCAAGTTTTGTCATGGCTAAAGAGGATCCCATATTAGACACCATTGATAATAAAAGCAAGGATAATACTATCAAAATATGACAATGGATGTAAAAGTTGCAAGATTTATAAGAGAATTGTGTGTTCAAAGACTTATTGCATGAGGCAATGACATTAATTACTTGGTGTTATGTAATAAAGGGACCAAATTTGCATGTAGCTCAGGCTCATTTCAAAAGGAACCTTATGATATTGCAAGTAGTTATATACAAAATAGACCATTTGGTGACACAACTTTTTAAAAAACCAATAAGTTTAACAATTCGTGAGTTTTCATAATGGCTTCCACATCCACTAGTCCTTGGGAAAGAAAAGATTTCCAGAAATAATACCAAGTGAGAGTTTTACATCAAAGGTGGATTGCAATGATGATATCAATAACTTCTTAACTCTAGCCAACCTCTTTAGATTGTGGCTAGTAGCCCCACACAAGGGATAGTTTAAATTTGGAAAGATGAAGACCTTGTGAAGACACTAAGGTCCTAAGGAGGGGATAATGTTAGGAATATGTAAAAATTGTGTAGTGATGACTTTTTACATAAATAAAGCTTATTGAACACTTGTAGTAGTCTTTAGCCTACATCTTACAAAATTATATCTATGACCTTATTAAACATAATTAGATTACCTACCAAACATTGTTTAAACTCTACTAGAATCCAAACAATCACCCTATCAAAACTTGGCAAGGGTAATTTTTTTGGATCTTACCAAATTCAGCTATAACTATTTAAGGCCTACCAAAATGGCTAGTGCTGCCGATACATCATAAGGCTCTAAATGTTTGAGGGTTTGAAGAGGTAGGGAGAGGAAATGAGATATAAAGGGCAAGGAGTGATCTTTCTTTTTGGCTCTTTCACATAGATATTGTCTTGTACTTGAGTATTGTTAATAACACACACCATATTGTATTTTGTTATTGGATATGCATGATAAAATTCTCACTTTGTTAATTATTCTAAGTATGTGGCTTCATGATATTTGTCTTTATTACTTGGGTATGTGGTACTACATGTAACATGGTAGACAATAACCTAGTAATGATGTAAAGTTTGGTCCTTGGAAAATCATCACTAACATGTGTCTAAAACTATTGATCTTGAAAATTCAAATGGGTGTGCCCATTTCGGTCCATTTCCATTAACTTGTTGATTTGTAGTTTGTACATTGATACCTCTAGCAAGAATTTTTGGTCCATGGTCATGAAAATCCGCACTTGTTCTTGTATACATATGAATTATTTGCATTGGATTTGTGGACATCACTAGGTCTATCATTCTTGATTATATTCTACAATTTGTCCCCATAAACACCTTCTTTATTAGGAAGAGTTTCTAGTCGATTAAATGTTGTAATAATTACTTATGGGTTTTACATCATCTTTTGTTTTATAGTTTCATTCATTCATCCTTTTGTAGTAGCTTTCACCAAGTCTTGCAATGCTTGATTAATTGATGCAACCCCAAACTCCTTGATAGACTCAACTATGAGTCTAAAGATGAAAATAACAAAAAAATAAAGAGTTGGGGTACCTTTTTTGGCTTACAACACTTTGAGGGTGAGAGGGGTGTGTTAGAGCTCCAAGATGGGGATTAGGACGAATGATAAATGGGTCAATTATTCACACGAACTTGCATAAACCAAACAATAAGTTGGCTAGTGCATAGTTGGAGCATTTTTGGTGCATGGATGAACCATAAACAACACGGACTCATAAGACTCACCATGGCTTGGACTTGGGGGAAGCCACCACCTTCCCCCTTATAGTATTATTTGTGCCTACTCACAAATCCTACACCCAAATGTCATTTTTTCTTGAAATTAAGACTTACGCAACTTTGGAAACCCATAATTTCTTATGCATACGTCCAATTGAGGTGAAGTTTGAAACAAAGTTGGAGCCTTCGTCGGGAGATTTTCAATGATATGTGGCATGCCACTTGCACACAAGTAAATCAAGGCGATTCCTGACTTTTAATGGTCGAGAGTCAAATTGACAATTTAACTCCTGGCCCTTCTTTTGACCATAACTTATGTTTAAATACCTAAATTGGTCATGCAAACCCATTTTAGACATCTTTGTTCCAAGAGCTTTTCAATGGTATGAGGAACTTTTCAATCTTATGAACTTTGACCCTTGTAATTGCCCTCTGAAAAATTGGAAATCCATGGGGACTCCAATTTTAAAGTGAGAGTTCATTTGGGAATGTGTGTGTTCATTCCCTCACATTCTCCTACATTTCCAAGAACATGAAATGTGACTCTTGGGTTTCATTCTTGGCCTACACCTTTGCAAGCCCTTATTTTGGTCACGAACCTAAGGCTAGGGTTGCAACATTAATGCTTACATTTCTAGTGAACCTATATTGTTTTTGTTGTATCATTACTACATATTTTCGAATTTTGATCATTATTTTGATCGATTTGTTTTTGTCAATATTCTAAACATTTTTTTTAATGGCATAATTCAAATCTGAATGCAATGTTGAAATAATTATCCTTTAAATGGTTAAAAATATTATTACCCTTACAAGTAATATTACTATCCATATTGATATTTTTTCAAATCCTTCATATGTGAAATAATTTTTCAATGAAAAAAAACTATTGAAAGTAATACAAACCATAAACAAATTTATTCATAAATGGGTGCAATCACACTAACATGAGCCATAACAAGTGTAATGTGTGCTTAGTTTTTTACATTTAGAAGCAGTAATATAATTTGTGTTGAAATATAAGATTTTTTTTTAATATAATAAGGTTCATAATATATCATTGAAACATGTGAATTAATCTAAAAAATATCCAATAAATTTAAAATGCTAAAAAATGTTCATTAAACATTGTAACGTGTGCTTTTAAATATTAAATAGACTTATAAATAGACTTCAAAACTTTTGAAAATTACATATATTTTGAAAATCTTTTACATAAACCTTGACATAATAATATTTTTACAATTATATATTTTTGAATTTTTTTTTGAAAATTTTAAGGAATATTTTTAAAAATATTTCCCCAAAAGCAATCCTTTAAGCAGGCAGGTGTGGTTCATGTTATTTTGTTTGCACCCAAATGACCAATTTTACACAATTTTTTTGTTAAAATTTATTCCTTGGGATGGTCACAAAAATGAAAAAGGTATATTTTTACACTTTAATTCATGTTTCAAACCTTGAATTTAAACATCAAATTTATTGTATTGAGCTATTATATCCTTTTTTTAAAAAATCTATAATAAGCAACATGTAATTCTATAATCTAAAAGAAATGTTTCTTCATGTATATATAAAGTTGTATTATTTCAACATTATGAAAAATCATGTTTGTGGCAACTAAATTGCCCTACAATTAAAGCTCCAAAACAATTAATAAACAATTATGCAACAACTTTCCCATGGAAATATAGGGAATTAATAAATAAAATGTCATGTTAGAAAATTAGGGAATTGTAATGTAATTGCAAATTAGTTGCAAGATAGACATATGTTACCATAAAATGTACACACCTTAGATACGATTGTAGTCTACCATGTTTGACTTTGTTGGCAAGTTGCACTTTAGTAGCATAGGACAACTACATTATAACTAAGGTAAATGTAACGCCCAATCAACAACTATTTTGCAACTAGTGTCTGGCTTTGACACATATGATCATGTCGCATGTATGCATTTTCATTGCCCATTACAAATGACATTTTCATTTTGTTTGCAACTAGTTGTCAACTATGATTCCATTGCTACAACTAATTGTGCCACTAGGTTGTCACTATATAAGTATGATTTTCCCATTATTTTATGACTATTGTTCAATTTTATTATTATTAAGTTACAACTAATATGTAATTAAATTTCAACTTGGAATTTGAACTTTGAAAATATGAAATTTGGGTGGGAAAGCCATAAGCAAATGACTAATGGTCATAAATCAACAAATATCCCCCATTGCATTAACAACCTTCATTCACCTATGCTTATTGTAAAAAAATTCAAGATGATTTTTTAAAAAATATATTTTAAAAAACATTTTGTGCATTTTATAGTCTTTCAATGATTCAATTATCATATCATGTGCTAAATAATTAAGATTATTTTTTTCCAATTTAAAAGTAAAGTTGAAAGGTCATCACAAGTTTGTTTATTTATTTAGAAAACTTAGAGGTTAGAGGTTTTTTTTTTTTTTTGGAGGTTGGAAGTTCTCGTTTTTAGAGGTCGAAAGTTTTTGTTCTTGAAGGTTGAAGGCTTTTTCAAAAATAAAATGGTGTTTTTATTTAAAATATATAATTTTGAGTTTAAAATGCACATGTGATATTGTATTATTTGGTTAGATTATTAATAACTATGTCATTGAATGTGTTGTTGTTTGTTATGTAGCAATCCAAACCAATACATGCACAATGAAAATTCCAAAACAACAAAAGTATGGCAAATTTTAACCTCAATATTCCAAGTATGTGATGCATTTTATTTTCAAAACCACCATTGTATGCAAGTGTAGTTGATTGTAGTTTAGTTTGTTACAATGTTATGTATGTTACATTTTAGTGACATATAATTTTTTTTAATGGCACATAGTTGTAGCCTAATTTTATTTAAATTGAACGGATGGACATCTAAATATCTTTTGCATTACAATGTCATGTATTTACATTTCAATGATAAATAAATTATGTTAATGACATTGAAATTATAAACTAATTTTATTTAAATTAAAAGGATGGACATCTAGATATCTTTTGCATTGCAATGGTATGTATATGTTATTGACCTCATTTTGCATGTGACATTGAATATCATAATATGGTCAATTTCGAGTAGACAAGGTGGAATGAAAAAATTATAGCTCAAGTTTCATTTTAACAAAAATCAAAGAAAACATTAATTCATAAAAACATAGTGCTTTAAATAACTATTTGATTATTGTGGTTCATCATTTTTGTGCTAACTTTTTATTTAAGTAAAAGAAATTTTTGGTTATAAATAGCTTGGGCAATATATTTAAACTTATAATTAAATTTTATTTCAATAATTAATTTTATTTTTTATTGTAATGCATCTTTCAACCTTGAATGCCAATGCATACAATATTAGATCCATTTTATGTATATAAATAATGATGGATTGTAATTTTGCATTATTTATCATAATTTGGACAATGAAATTGTGTGTGCAAGGTTTGCACATAATTTGCAATGTAAATTGCAATTTAGTTGTCCAATACTACTAAAATGGGACTAAAGTCAATTGCCTTACAACTACATTGGAATTCATAATTAAAAACCTAGTTGCAAATGACATCAATAGTTTTTGTTTGTTAATGGATAATGAAAAATTATGCAACATTAGGTTTGGCAATGGATGAATAAAAAATCATACAAACATAATTAGGTTCATCAATGCATGAACTTGTTTAATAATTACTCCATAGTAATAATTGGGTCATTGTAGTTACACACAAGTACTACCTTGTGCCAACGTGAATTGTCACATAATTATTAATTATTTGCAACCATTAATGTGTTTTAATCACACGCAATTGCAAAGGAGTTACAATGGAAATCAATAGAGTTCATCATTGATGGATGGATATATGAAAAGCAATGTCAACAAGTACAGTGGTAGTTGTAAACTAATTGCATTGGAGTTGGATAATAGTTGTTTTTACATAGTTGCAACTAAGTTACACGAGTTGCATACATATATAATTTCACATAGGATGAGTTGTGTCAATTGCAATTCATGTGACTTGTCTAATAGCATCCGTGTCATAAAAATATGTTTAGTTGCAATGAAGTTGCAAGTGGTCATTGTAACTCAAAAAACTAATTGCAAGGCCGATTCCAAATCACCCTATTTTTCATAGTGCAAATCTATACTCCTCATTTTATTATCATCATTTCTTTCAAAATTACATCTATTTTTTTATATACAAGAAATTTACATTTAAAATGGATTCAAAATAATGGCCAATAAAATACAACCAGTAGAATATAACCAATTCAATGTCTTATTTTTGTTTTAAGTTATGTAACAACTATTTATTATAGATCTAACAACTATACACCACATATTTAACAATTTACAATATGGATCTAACAAAATAAAATAATCAATAAATCTTCCTTTAATAGTGAAAATGAGCTTGGGAAAAAAATGGTTCCTCATAAGAAAATGGGGTTGAGGAAAGGATGTGACCTAGGGAAAAGATGTTGCTTCAAGGTGAGGATGGACACATGGGTGAGATTGACAAGGGAATGGGCTTGGGGAGAGGACATTCCCATGGGAGAAGGTGATCCTAGTGAAAACATTGTCATTCACTAAGGATTATTTTGTTGTGTGTTTTGGGGGAGGTTAGGGGACATGAACATTGTTAAAAATGGGTTGGGAGCTGGGGATTGGGAGTTGGAAAGGTGGGCATGCAAAAAAAAAAAGGGTTTGGAGGAGCATGGACGAGGTTGGGGTTTTGGTAGGTGAACTGAACGAAGATGTGGCTGGGGTTTCTTGGGGGGGGGGGGGGGGGTGGTGGTCCAATCGGGTTTGGTTAACTAGGGTAGGCTTGATAAACAAGAAGGTTTGCACTCTGGGTTGGGTCATCGAGGTCCACAACCTTGATTGATAACATGCATTGCAAATTATGCTCCATTTAATTCATTGCTCTTATTTAGTGTTTGCCAATAAACAAACATTAAAAATAGCTTTAAAAATAATTTAAAAAAAGAAGCTTGCATAAGATAAGGCTTGCATAAGCAATCCCCCCATTTAGTTTGTTTCTTCTGTCTTTTGGTTCACAAAATTGGTGAAGTTATATGTAGATTACAACTTCAATGTTTTTTGAATCAAATCTAAAACCCAAAATTGTTTCAAATAAAGGTCTAAAACCATACTTGCCTTGAACTCGAAGTCAATAGGCCTTGTAAAGCCTAGAACTATTGACACATGAACCGGTAATTGAACAAATTGGGCCCAATTTTTTAATTTATTTTTTCATGATTTTCTTTAGACCTAGAACTAAAGGGTCTTCCATTGTAATTCAAATCCTCAACCTAATGGTTCTTTTAGAAACCAAAAACTTGCCAACACTAATAAAAAGCTTGAACAAGGTGATTTTGGGAATTTGGTTCCTACACTTGGCTCCTGGCTCTTTCCAAGCCTTCATTCCATGAATGACTGTTGTTGTTCCTTACCCTATACTTAAGCATATGTAAATCACAAGGCATAGAATGTGAAGGGTTTTCACATCCACTTCTTAAAAGTGGGAAGGATGTTGCACCTATAGATAGACTAAAATCCCTCCTCTTTTTAAGGACAAGGTATTCATGGACACCATTGTACCTTGGTAACTTTAACACATGTCTGCCAAATTTCTAATTAATTTTGAAGATTTCATTATTAAAAAAATCCCAAAGATCTCAAAAAAATCTTCATTTTGCTTCACAAAATTTTTTTCTTCAAGAAAAATATTTTGAAAATTTCAGCATTTTAAAAAATGATATAATTTGTGTGGAAGCTAAGAATGTATTACTGTATAAGGTGCCCTCCTGTACAATTTATCGGCTGGAGTGAATTAGCACCCACCAATGCACCAGTTGTGGATGAGCCCGTTGAGGCCGTTTTCTGGATGGACGAAAATCCCATCCTCCCTGCCCGATTTTTTTTTTTTTTCCACCTCTTCTCTACCCCAAAATTTTCCCCCGTCCTACCTACCACCTACCTC
>Ga0209611_10000535_pt1 | contig 57558 bp, 43 predicted proteins | sample S1TSphgellanicum_3_FD_187693 | JGI IMG/M metagenome (GOLD analysis project Ga0209611, IMG submission 187693) | Host-associated microbial communities from peat moss isolated from Minnesota, USA - S1T2_Fc - Sphagnum magellanicum MG (SPAdes) (version 2) | ecosystem: Host-associated > Plants > Peat...
CATTATCTTCATCTTAAGGATTAATGGAAAAATGGTTCAACATTTGTTTTTAAGAATTTATTATGCTCAAGCACATACTAAGGATTTATCACGAATATGACATTCTTTTGTTTAACTAAGTTAGCCTTATAAAACAACACACAATTATTCTTACAACCATAGGACAAGATTTTGATCTAATTTTTTGACTTCACAATGTGACCCAAGTAGATTGTTAAATTTTAATCCAAGAATCAAATTATGTAGCAACAACATCTCATCCACAAACCCATTAGTGATTCGATGAGTTGCACATGTATTCAACAACATCCATGTTTTGTTGATCTATTAAGCACTCCTTATGTATAAATGCAACTTGGATTTTGTTGTTAATTTTAAGCAATAAGATTTGTATCTTCTAACATGAAGCATCTATCTTGTTTTTGCTTCATTTGAACCTTTTATAATGATGTCTTATTCTATAATAGTCTCAATATTGAAAATATTTTCTTTGGTTTGATTCTTAGTTTCCTTTATGGATTCATTCATGATTGCAATACATGCATGCTCGATATTATTGGAAGTCTTTGTCATCTAAATTTTCAATTCAACATTATCATTGATGGTCTTTAGTGCAATAGTAAGCCCACATTAGGATCATGAAATGGGGTTATAGAAGTATCATGCCCCCCATTAATCTAGTTTTTTTTCAAAAGAATCAAATGACTAATGCATTTTACAATAAATGTGAACAAGCTTGAGATTAATTACTAATTATGCCATAACAAATCTACCAATTAGAATCACTTGTTTTTATTAATTGTCGCCCAACATTGGCATAGATTTGAATCATTGCCATTTATTGTCATGTTCTAGTTACAATATGTGAATTTAATTAGTTGCTACCATAATTACTATAGTCATGTAAGTACAATATTTAAAGTTTGGACAACCCAAAGATGACAAGGAAATAGGGTTGCAAGTTTAATTAGTAAGGCATAAATTTTAAACTTCAATTTGTTTGAAGATGAAGCATTGAATTTGGCCTTTATGTGTTAGTAGGGTGCACAAATTGTCACAACCCTAACCTTGGGTTTGCGACCAAGGCAAGGGCCTGCAAGAGAGTGAGACAAGAGGGAGACCCGAAAGGCACATTTTATACTCCCAGGAGTGCAAGAGAATGTGAGAGAATGAACCTTCACACTCCCAAGGCAACTCCCCTTTGGGGGGTTGAAGTCCTGAAGGACTCTCGAATCTTCAGGGAGCGATTGTAGGGGTCAAAACCCATTGGTTTGAAGAGTTCTTTATATCATTCAAAAGCTATTGAAACATAAATGTCTAAAATGGGCTCGCATCACCCATTTGAACATCTGAAAAACAAGTTCTGGCCAAAAGAAAGGTTGGGAGTCAAATTGGCAATTACATTTAATTTGGAAAGAGGTATTGGACAACAAAAATTGTAATCATATTCTAATTGACAAGCCACCATTGCTTTCAACACTCACATGTTAAAACAAGAAATCATAATAGTGGCTTGAAAGGATTGATGCAAGAGGAACAATCTACATTATAACCTTGGGGTTACCCCAAGGGTGATGGATCACTTCAATGGTATAACCTTTGTTTAAGATCTTAGAACCTTAAAAAAGGTTCTAAGTTCAAACCTAGTGGTGTGTAGGTGTTTTATCACCAAGCTTGACTTGGGGGTGCTAACAACTTGTTGGTTAGGTTTTTTTGTGCTTCAAAAAGAAAGAAAGAAAGCTTGGGGTCGTATAAGCACTATATTTTATAAACCTTATCATTAAGTTAGTTTGGTTGTTGATTGTATTGCATGTCACATTAGGGTAGTTTGTTCATCAATTATATTTTATAAAACATATATTAGAAACATATTAGTATTAAGCCAAGTATATGTTCATCATATATGTATGTTGATACCATTGTTGATATTAAAGGTCAACCTATATACCAAACTAACATTGGTTCCTATGTGGAACCTCTTTTATTAGGCCCATTTTATAAAGCATAACCCATTTTAGTGGCAAAAAGAATGTGCCTTATGGGGTGAGTCCTTTTGCACATTCTACCTTTTATAAAGCCCTTGTAATAATCTTAGCTTTACCAAGGGTTTGCCTTCAAATTTTTGCAATTAAAACTTTCTTGCACCATAACCTGTCATGACTCATGATAGAAAATGTGAGCTATGGGATTAGGGATAGGCTTTAAAATTGAAGTACTTTGACCCCATGGGTGATAGTTCACTAATATAATTGAAAATCACCACTGGGATTAAAATGTAAAAATGAAACACATGGCCAAAGGCCTTGAGTGGCAAAACTAAGAAGAAGGAAAGGGTTGGTAGACTTGGAGAAAGTACCCACAATGTGAAAATCTTAGTAATGGGCATAGAAATAGACACCACTAAGAGTAGGAGGAATGGGACCCACGTAAGTGGAAAACCATTCATGTAGATTGTCCTTGGAGAAAGGGCCCATTATGGCCGTGGGTTGTTCAATGTCCAAGGACCTAGAATAATGGGGTTAGAATAAGGCATTGATTGCCCTTTTCCTTTTTTCACATGTTTGTCTTCTTGCTCATTGTGAGCATTGTTCTACTCCTCCTCATGTGCTTCCCAATGTTCTTCCTCATGTTCACCATTCTCCCTTTACTTTTCCTTGTGCTCTCCATCTGGATCCTCCCCTTCACGATCTTGTTCCACTCCATTCAATTTTTATTTTTTGGTGAATTGAATGTGCGTACTTAGCTCCGATTTTTTGTGCAATATGTGTTTTTCTAGAGTAGTGCTCTAAAGGGGTTTGTTTGGTTAAAAGGTTCGGCATCTCCTTGTGCAAATGTGTCGAAATTTGTCAGCAGAGATTGGTTAAGGATGGTAGAATCCACACAAAAGAGGGTTGTCAAGTTCAGAAGGAGTTGGGAATGAGAAACATAAGGAAGTTGATCAAAGTTGTAGTTCTGCTAATAAAGTATGGGGTTGAGAGCTTGAAGTGGGGATGATAGGAGAGAGGTTTATTAATAGAGGGCTCCAAATTGGAGTGTTGGGAAAAGGATCGGGGGAGAGGTTGTAAGCTACATTTAGTAAGAGGATGTCTATGGCAATTTCTAGGGTTTTTTCACCAATTGCTGTGTTTTTTTCTTCAATGTCTAGGGATGATGAGCATCTAAGAAGCTGCATTGGTTGAGTGTTTTTTTCTTCAATGTCTAGGGATGATGAGCATCTAAGAAGGTGCATTGGTTGAGTGTTTTTTTCTTCCATGTCTAGGGATGATGAACATCTAAGAAGCTGCATTGGTTGAGTGTTTTTTTCTTCGATGTCTAGGGATGATGAGCATCTAAGAAGGTGCATTGGTTGAGTGTTTTTTTCTTCGATGTCTAGGGATGATGAGCATCTAAGAAGGTGCATTGGTTGAGTGGTTTTTTCTTCGATGTCTAGGGATGATGAGCATCTAAGAAGCTGCATTGGTTGAGTGTTTTTTTCTTCAATGTCTAGGGATGATGAGCATCTAAGAAGCTGCATTGGTTGAATGTTGAGGCAAGAAGCTCACGGAAGGGTGAGATTCCATTTGATTGAACATTGAAAAGATGAATGAAAAAAAAAAAAAGGGTTTTCGGTTGTCCATATAGTGATCATTTTTGTCTCAAGATGTAGCATTCTTTTAGGACTTGTGGTGGAGTGTTGTCTTGATATCTCTTCATGCTTCCATCCTTGTTCGAAGAACCATTTGCCATCTTCCAAAGAAGACTTTCCCAAGATGAGTAATCGAAGAGTAAAGCACCAAGCACCTTTTGGGGACCTTGGGACCACGGAAGGTCCTGGGTTCAATTCCTGAAGGCCCTCTCTGCCACTGAGCTTTTTGACTTGGGGTTGCCAACAGCTCTCTCAAGACTTTGTGACGTGGCTAGCCTCTAAATGGCCCACAACAGTGCTAGAGTTGATGATGTGGCGAAAAATTTCGTGGCCAGAGTTTGATGACATGGCGTATTAGGGTAATAATGTGAGAGAACTTGTGGCAAATGTCCAGAACCAGATGACGAAAAAGGTGGCTGGTTATGATGTGGCTGGAACAACGTTACCAAAAATAGCTGACTGGGTTATAAGCTATGATGTGTGTGGGAACGAGGTTACAAAACAGCTGGCATGGGTCATGACGTGGCAGGAACGAGGTGATGAAATCGCTGACTAGGTTATGAGTTAAGATGTGGGGGAACCAAGGTTAGAAAACAGGTGACTGGGTTTATTGACGTGGCAGGAACGAGGTGACGAAATAGCTGACTGGGTTGTGTCGTCGGTTTTATATCCGAGGTGACGATATATGGAAGACACCTCGGATTGATTTGGGACCTGGAAAGGAGAAGGAAGGTGGAAGACGAAGGCTTCTGAGAGAGAGGGAGAAGAGAGAGAGCCTTGCAGCGCAAGACTTGTCGATGGCGATGAGCGGGAATTCAAAAGATGCGATCGATCGGAGGTCTGGAGGTGTACAGATCTCACTTCTCTGCTGCTGCTGTAACAACAAGCTTCTTCTTGTATCTGAATAAAAAATCCGTTCGTTACCTGCAGAGTTGCTGACAGCCGTTTTCAAGCTGCAGGTAAAGCTTGAAAACTCCCATTCTTTTTTCCGTCTCTGCAACTCCCTTTTTCTTTTACTTCCGGGGTCTCTCTCCCGCATCTCGGTAGAATTCCAGGCGCAGATCGTGGATCTTCATCATGCAGGGGAAGTACGTACTACCTTTGTATGAATTTTTGTGTATTAGGGTTTTTCTGCTTGTTTTCTGAGAAGAAAAGGAGAAATGGGGTTTGCATTGGGACTTCTGTGTGCTGTAACTGCACCTGCGGGGTTTGTTAGTTGAGTTTTCAGGGAGTTGAAATGTGGTAGGATGCTGATTGTATCAGATCTGGAAACATTGGGCCGGTTACAGGGATGCTGATGTAAGATCTTTTGACATTGGATGCATGATTTCCCCTTCGTTGCACCAGAAACTGGAGGTTACAATTGCAGAAAGAGTAAGAGAATTCTTTGTCAAGTTCCTTGAGCAGCACTCTATGACTCTCTGTGTTTTTCTCAACTTTTTTTTCTTATTCTAATCAGTTTGCTGATGTGTTTGTTTTGTTTGTCTCCAGCAGACTCACAAGGAATCTCAGATCTAAGTTGTAATCTCTGCATGCAAGGGACTGAGTAAAGGGGAGCATGTTTCTTCTTTGATTGAGAAACCAGTTTGTTTGAGGATATTGTGACTTAAGGATCAGCAAGCAGCAGCATGGCAGCCACACTATCTGAGGTGTATGCTCAGGCTCGCCATACATTGCTACAGGTCCGTGATGGGCTGGAAAGGTTGGAACGTCTGGAATCATCAGGACAGCAGCCCAGCCCTAGCTTTGGAGTATTGGGGCAAGAAGGACCAGTGGCGCCAGACCTTGCACAACGAGTGAAGAATGAACTAGGGCAGCTGCAAGTGTGGAGCACAGACATGGATCGCTTGTGGAGGCAGCAAATGCCTAAAGGACAACGTGAGCTGTGGAGACGCAAGGTGGAGCAAGTTGCGGAGGAAGTGGAGGCTTTGAAAGCAGGGCTGGAGAAGCATCAGAACCGCCAGCGGCATCGCCAAATTGAGGCTCAAGAACGTGCTGAACTCTTCCGACGGACAAGAGGAGATGGTGCTCAGGTCTTACAGGTGTATGACGAGGAGGCGCAGTCAATGCAATCGGTCCGTAACTCTTCACGCATGCTGGATGATGCTTTTGCAACTGGGACTGCTGTTCTCGCCCAATTTGCCATACAACGTGACCGTCTCAAGCAAGCTCAGCGCAAAGCATATGATGTGTTGAATACTGTTGGGCTAGGGAATTCAGTGATGAGAGTGATCGAGAGACGGCAACTCATGGATAAATGGGTTGCATATGTGGGGATGCTTGTCACCATTATCATTGTCATAGTCTTCTGGAGATGGACTCACTAGGCAAAGGTCTGGAGAAGAATAAATAAAGGAGTTTTGTCAGCTCTGAGATATCCAGTTTCATGGCTAGCACAAAACTCCACGTAAACATTGGCAACCTGTGGTCAAGCTGGAGGTGCTGGTGATTTGGTCGCCATTACAATTTATCAGAGCTGAGGAAACCCAACCCAAAAAACTAAGGTCTGTACAGATTGAAAGACCCTATACCCCTGAGAGGCACAAGCAGGACTGATTCATGATTTTCTATGGTCAGAGAGCAAATTTTCAACAATTTTACATTTTGTATGTGCATAATTGTTGCCTTCAGTGAATTTCTGCTGATTGTGAACAACAGAGGATGGCTATGGCTGTTCTAGAAGTTCTAACTTCTGTGCTGGTAATTAGTTTGCAGCATGTTCCACTAACATAGGCTGGTTTCCATCCAGTCTTTCATTAATACTTAGGCACTGTTTAACATTCTTTTGTTGGTATGTTGTTGGCATCACCAGTCATCAAGAAAGTAACAGCTTTTTACGGAGTCCATTTGAACTCACAAATGGACATTCAATGGTCTATAGGATGTCAAGCTCTCTCCCAGAATCCTTGTGATCAAGTAATGTTTACTCACCAAGCTTTGGGTCCTTTCAAATTGTCCCTTACACAATAGTTAAGATCGAAGATCTTATGCAAATTTCCAATTTAGTGTTTTACCAAACTGACAGTTAACTCCTCATAAAATTGATTGTGTTTTGTTCAATGTCATGCAACTACCTAAAAATGTAAAACCCTGCGAGCAACGCTAAGATCATTTAAAATGAAAGGAAAGAGATTATAGCTCCCAAAATTAGTACAAAGAAAAATGCAAGACTACTAGAAAAGTAGGACTTCAACCCAAGTTAAAGTATTTATAAAATATATAAAATATTTATAAAATTGATGAATTTATATTCAATTAGAACTATATGTGAACTCTAGATTTAGGTAGATGGGTGGCTAATAGGTATAGATTTTAATCTGCTAAAAGCATTGTCTTGATTGTAATGCAAATAACCATAAAGAGATCTCTACAATGAATCTTGAGATCAAGGGTGACATAAAATTCAGTAGATATGTTGTAATTGTGTATTCATATCCCTCTTGCCATAAAACTTACCTCAAAAATTTCATTATTATATTCTTGTCAACTTTTATTGATAAACTTGCAAAAAAAACTAAAAAACATATTAAAAAATATTACTATAATATTTTTGTCAACTTTTGTTGAGACCTTCATAAAAAAACCAAAAAAACTATATAAAAAATATTACTATAATGTTTTTGTCAACTGTTGTTGACACCTTTGTAAAAAAACCAAAAAACTATATTAAAAAATATTACTATAATTTTTTTGTCAAATTTTATTGACACCTTTGTAAAAAAACCAAAAAAACTATATAAAAAATATCACTATAATATTTTTGTCAACTTTTGTTGACACCTTTGTTAAAAAACTAAAAAATTAAATCAAAACTATTACTATAATATTTTGGTCAACTTTTGTTGACACCTTTGTAAAAAAACCAAAAAACTATGTAAAAAATATTACTGTAATATTTTTGTCAACTTTTGTTGACACCTTTGTAAAAAACCCTAAAAAACTAAATCAAAACTATTACTATAATATTCTTGTCAACTTTTGTTGACAACTTTGTAAGGAAAAAGAAAAACTAAAAACTATATTAAAAAATTACTATGATATTCTTGTCAACTTTTGTTGGCAACTTTGTGAAAAAACAAAAACAAAAAACTATATAAAAAATATTACTATAATTTGTTTGTCAACTTTTGTTGACAACTTTTGTAAATGACTTCACAGTGAAATCCCTCTGTTAGTTCAGTATATGCCCAACTTCCCGTCATGACTTTGAAGCCATAGGTGCAGCACTCACAGATTTGTTTGTGTGTGTTTGGATCAATCTCACTTCTTAGCCAGACGCTGTAGCCAAATCGAATCCACCAATCAAGAACTTAGATTAGGTAACAAAACCTTAAGAAGAAGTCCATCTTTTAGATGATTTCAAATGGCATCTAGAATTATCCAATGCCGCACTTTTGAACTAGTCATGTGCATACTAATAGCTTCCACCAATTGACGCAAAAGATCAACTTTGTGCATCTAACCCTACCTTATAATCAACTCAAATGAAGTCAATGTATTGTTAATGACTCACCATTATAGCCCACCAATGATCCATTGATCCGGTGTTCTCAAGCTTTGTGCTAGTGTATGCATCAATTGTATTCATAGCCTATCCCACAATCCAAAATCATGGTTTTTACTTAATATAATTAATTATACTTTCACTCATTAAGGATGCTAGAATATCCAAGGAAAACAAGAAATAAATGTTCCAAGGAGAAATAGCAATAGAATATAGAGCAAGGGCAATAAAGAAACATTGCATAAAAAACAATTGCATGATTCGAATGTTGGGTGGGGAAAAACACAATTTGGCAGGGAGAAGGAGAATCACCTCAATCCACTTTGCAAGGTGCGGTCGACCAACTTTTGAGTCATAGTTGCTTGGGAAGGAGATCTCAGCTCTTTCAAGGAAAGGAATATATATCATGTCAACCTGACACAAGAAGGTTGAATGAGCAATCCTCTCACACAAACAAAGAAAATTACACATTGAATGGTGTCAAAATCCTTGATGGTCTTTACATAATACAAAAATGAACAAGAAAATGAGTCTTTTAATTTGGACAATATATATGCAACATAAACCACTCACCATGCTAACTGATTTGCCAAAGAAGAATGGTCCTTCATTGGCATACTTTTTGAGCACATTTTCCAAGTGGTCCAACATTGGCGCTAGAGACACAAGCAAATGATGAATAAGGGAAAAAAATAATGTCTGGAAAGGACTAGTTCTCATCATGTTATTGGCCTACACAAAAACTCCCATTATTAATTCCAAGATCAAATATGAATCCAATTGCTACTTTCTAGTCCATCCTTTGCATACACATAGTCCTTGAATATCGCATGTCGGTGAGTTCAACAATCAAGCACAAAACAAAACAAAGAGACAGAGATCAGAATGCATAGAATTTTTTCTTACCGACATCTATAACAGTAGCTGGAGCCCCATTATTGAAACCAAGAGCTTTAGTCCAAGCCACAAAAAAGCTATCCCTGTACTTCAGTAGCTCTGCAGTTGCCTCTTTCTTCTCCTCTTCCTGTCACTTTTGACATTTTCCTTCTTGAGCATTTCTTCATACCCTAAACCCAAAACGCTAAGCATGATACCTTGTTTTCAGATCACATTGTTCCTTGGTTGTTTGGTGGGACTTTGATTTTGTTACTCAAATTCCTTCTGTAAAATTTCATAGACTGGGAATTATATAGGATTTGATTAATTAAATATGGCTACTACCCAACAAATCAAACATATACAATCCTTTTGATTGAAGCACTCAAAAGATCTCATTTGTCTTTCCTATTATCAAGAAAAATCTAGGAAGTGATGAAAATGGGTCTTCAAAGAGCAGTAGCTTTGTGTGATAAAACAAGATTCATGCATCATAAAGAAGCAAAATCTTACAAAAGTCTTGACACTAAAAAGACATAAATTGGGCTCATGCATACAGTGGGTGTTATGGTTGGCCCTCCAAATTCTTGATCGAGATACACGAGCAAGTCCAAGCTTTCACCTTTCACTTTGCCATTATGCTCCAGTGCTGGAACCTACCTTGTCGATCCCACATAGCAGATCTATAAGGTAACATGACAAAGAATGAATTTCACATGAAATTTCATGATCCCAATCTCGGCACTGAATTACATGCAAGTTTTACATTCTTCTTCTCAGCTAAATTTAGAAGCAATGAGCATTTTGTCATGGTCCCGGAAACTTACTTTGCCAACATGATAAACCTTCTCCTTGTACCAAGGAGGCTTATCAAAGATATTGATTGGGACACACTCTATTTCATCCAAACCCTTCACACACAAACACATCAATAATTTTAGTGATGAACCCTTTGCACATCATATAGCTAACTCACCTCAACTCTATTGATCTCTTCAACAATTCAGGAATTACAGAGACCTAATTGGAAATCAATGTTCATTATTGATTTTGCTCCCACTTTCTTGAGATTGTCTATTACGGTTACGATCAGATGCTGAAACAAAAACCAAAAAAATTGTCAACAAGAAACCTTGTAATTCAAGGCAATTTGCACACACTGTGAAGCTGGACTTGCTGGGAAATAATACAATCTGCTCAATGTCACACAACCCATGTAGAGTTAGACCATTTCCTTCTTTGGGTCGCTCTTTCGAGTTCTGAAATCAAGACCCAAAAACAGGAACTTAGTTATTTTTAAGCATACAAAATGATCATACATATCTTATGATTTCCCCATTACCCAGGTTATCTTGAGAGTCTGTGAGGTATGCTTTGCAAGTGCAACAGCTGATCATCAAAATATGATATGCAAAATAACGTGTGCAAAATTAGGTCACCTGGTTGTGCCATCGAAAAGAGGTGGGCACTCTGATTTGGAGTCCAGAAGTTGAGGTATCTGCTGCCTGCAAAATGATCACCACCCATCACAGAGAATCCAATGAAGATGTGAATAACAAAAAGCATTGGGTTTCAAACTAACTATGGCTGATGATGGACAAATTTCTTGCAAAAACAGTTGGAAAAAACTTCGCATATCTAACATATCAACAAATATGCGCATCTGGGGTTGTGCACACTACTATACTTCAGCAATCTATCTGGCTTGGATTACCATGAAAAAAACAAATCACACAATACTCAGCTTCCAGACATCAGTTCCAACATACCCAACTTTGCCAGAGCAGCTTTTTAAACTTGAAATCTTGAGAGGTTACCTGGGTGCCATGGCTGCAAACTTGAGAATGTCTCACTATCCAGACTTTGATGTTGAAGAGATTGAATGTTATTATAGCACTCCAAAACAAACAAACTTTCCACAAGGAGAAGAGAGTGAGTTGCTATGAAGATTAGACCCATCCACTAAAAGGTGTAATAGTAGTGGGAATGGGGGCTTTTCCTAGTGGGGTTGGTGTAATAGTAGTGGGAATGGGGGTTTTTCCTAATGAGATTGGTGTAATAGTAGTGGGAATGGGGGTTTTTCCTAACGGGGTTTTTCTCTTTATGTCCTATCAATTTTTTTGGGACCCTTTCTGAAGGGCCACAGGGAACGAGCACCCACCAGTGCACCATGAAGGATGAATGATAAATGGTCATAAAAACAGTTTTCTGTTGGGTTCCAGTTCACTAGCTAACCATAGTGGGTTAGCTCATGGTGGTTAGCTCAGTTGCTTTTTTTTTCCCTACCTACCTACCTACTAACAACCTACACAAGTGGGTTGTTAGTAGGTAGTAAAGAAGCCCTTACTTACTTATTAACACTTACCGATTAGTTACCTATTTTCCTACCTATCTACCTATACATGAGACCTATTTTCTTACAGAATTGGTCACCAAGGTGAAACCAAAATATTAACTCAGTTGAGGTTTGTTCATCCACAACGGAGTAATAACAGGCATCCAATGGATGATCTTTTGAGCTTCCCAAGGCCATTTCCATGTGCACCAAATTGCAGATGGCAAATGCATGTTAAACGTTTTCCTAATGTTCTGCAAAACAACACAACATTGTGCACATTTTGTGCTTTTGGGTGTTGTCTTTTGTTTGGACTTGGATCCTTTCTTTTTTTTGTCTTCTCTTGTTCCCTTGTCAAGTGTTTTTTTTCTTTATTTGTTTATTTGTTTATTTATTTACTTACTTATTTATGCAAAAAATTTAAAACAAAGATGTTTTTTTTTCTTTATTTATTTATTTATTTATTTATTTATGCAAAAAAATTTAAGACAAAGATATAGTGCACATGTCTCTGAACTTGTTTTTTTCTCTTGTTGTTTTTCAGGCCTAACCCCTACTACCTAAAAAGTGGGTAAAAGGGTGGGTAAAAAGGAAAGTAGGAAAGCAAGCTTCCCCCCTTCCTTTCCCCCATTGAAACTATATGCAAACCACAAATAGGACAATGGGATTACAACAAACCATGTTTGAAAATCAATATTGGTTTGTCAAAAAAATTGACACTACCCAATGTATGATGTGTGAAAGGTTTTTTTTTTTTTTTTTTTGGGGTGTGTGATTCATGCCAATTTTGCAAAATCAAAATAATTTCAAAGAGGTATTCAAATCAATCCATTATTTTCTTAATTATATGTAAAACAAAAACAAAAAATTTCATTGGAATTTGGGAATGGTGGGCAATAATTTTACCAAAAATACAAAAACTTAGTTTATGTTGATATCAATCAATCAATCTGAAATCTCAATTAGTTGTATCATGTATGTAAATTTTGCTTGTTGGGAGGAACAAATCATCGGCCACAAATGAACCAGCACCCACCAGTGCACCATCCACTGGATGGATGCCTGTTATTATTCAGTTGTGGATGAATCTCAACTGAGTTAAATCTTTGGTTTCATCTTGGTAACCAATTCTGTAGGAAATAGGTCTCATAAATAGGTAGGTAGGTAGAAAAATAGGCATCTACTAAGTAAGTAAATGGTTTATACATAGATAAGGAAGGAAGGGCTGTTTTTCACTACCTACCTACGAACAACCTACCAACTAAGCTAACCACTATGGTTAGCTATGGAACTGGAACCCAACCAAAACCTGTTTCCTGGACCACTTATCATCCATCCTTGACGGTGCGCTGGTGGGTGCTGGTTCTCTGTGACCCAGGGTTTGGGGTGTTGCTATTTTCCGTAAACAGCCACAGTGGCAGATTACATCTATTTGGGCCAAACCAGCATCCACCAGTGCACCATGAAGGATGAATGGTAAGTCGGGAAACAATTTTCTGTTGGGTTCAAGTTCCCTAGCTAACCATGGTGGTTAGGTCAATTGCTTTTTTTAATAAAAAAACACCTACCTACTAACAACTCACAAGCGGGTTGTTAGTAGGTAGGTAGGTAGTAAAAACAGCCCTTCCCTATATATATAAACCATCTTCTTACCTAGTAGTTACCTATTTTCCTACCTATCTACCTATTATTACCAGTTATAGGGTTTAGGGTTTAAACATTTAGGGTTCAAACTCATCTTCTTAGGTCTAAAAGTTATGGACTTGCCTCCATTAGACTTTTGCTTGACTCATCAAGAGCTTTCAACAATAGTAAGAATCGTGCCCCAATTTCATTAAAAGTTTTTGTTCTGCTTTTATTGAAGATTCAATGAAAACATTATTCAATGTTTCCATTAATCTTGTAACGTAGGTCTAAACATCACAAACCCGTCTTTGTGTTGTGTATCGCTACTCATTTAGAGCTTTCTAACAACACCAAATGCACAAAAAAGGGCGGCAATGTGGCCTAGGAAATCTCCATGTGACAAACAAAACAAAACAAAACAAACAACCTTCATTACTAGATAGACAAATGTGACCTCCTATTCCATCAGCTCAAGCATGAACATGATGATTATGTAATTGCTCAAAGTGTGAACAAGATGACAAAACAAAGCAAACAACCTACCTTTGATCAAAAATGTATTTTTTTCATACCAGAAAAGCTGAGGAAAAAGCTTGGGGTTTGGAGTTCCATGCTCACTCTTCCACACTTGATCTTTTGTGTCGGATTTGATATTCCGTGCCACTGATGGTAAAGTGATATTGGATGCCTTTCAAATTTGATCACATGGCTTTTCCAATGAGTAGTGGCTTGAAAGAGTTATAACAAGAGTTGCAGTCAGCGGTCGAAGAGAGGAGGTTGGGAGAGCGCACAGGAAGTCTCTTATTAGGAGTAGTGGTGTGCTTTCTTTCCCGCTTCAACTCTCGATGCCAGAGCTTAAAATCCTTTTGCTTCATTGAATCAAAGACAGTAAAGTAGTATCTGATGTTTTTGTTTATCAACTGAACAGTAAGTTTAGAAAGGACTGACAGTGTGTGCAAGTTGCAAAAGAAATTCAGGCACAAGTTGTCTCCTCATCTTCATTAACATAATGTCTTCAGCTTTTGCCTCCTCATCACCTTCATGGACCACTGCCAGTATGTCGGCTAGCAACTCATCAGCACCACCTCGCATGGGGTCCTGAACCACTCATCAACACCTTGGTGTCACAACCTAAATTGCACAAAAATATGGACAACTCATAAACCATTAGATTCAGACAAAGAGAGGATAAAGGCTGGCAAAGTAACAAACCTGCAAAAAGAGATCAGTGTGCGTTTTTCGTGCATACAAAGTTGTTGTCACCTTTGCACCCACTGACTGCAATGTATTCCCGAATGCAACACTGCATTCAAGTTTACTGCTCACCATCACCACTCATTACAGTAGAAGCTCATAAAAAATGACAGAATGTGTATGGTCAGATGCTTATAGGCCTGTTTCATCATTCTAACAATTTGCTGAATTTATAATGTTAGAAAGTTCCTGCAGTGTTCATGATGAACATACCTGGCATCATAAAGAATAGAATAATCCGCAGTTCCATGGAATAAACTTATTGGGGGCAGCAATGGCACTGCTTCCCGAAAAGATGGGCTCAAAACCAATAACTCGGGAGAGAAAAGTGGTAGAGACTCCTCCCCCTCCATCACACTGCAAAACCTCAAAAGAACCCAGAATGCATTATGATTGAACCTCTGAAACTTTGCAACAAAGTGACAACAAAGATTTTCATAGCATCTGGATGAGAGCAAGTGGTTGTAATCTCTCATGTTAGAGATTTGCACTGAGATTACAACCACTTACTCTCATGTCATTGAGAGATATTGCACATTTAAAGTCTCCAATTACCTCAAGAAGATGGATCGGTAAAGACCCCGTTTGTGGAAATGATCCACAAGCTTTGTCAGATTGTACCTGCTCCACAATGAATCAACAAGCATCAAGCTGATAACCTAGTGGCTTTATGGAATTTTGATGGTGGCTGCTGGCCATTTCAAAGATTCGATCTACAGCAAAACATTGAGGCAACAAGACATCCCCCCAAGAATAACAGATCTGTGGGAAGGAGGAGGAGGAACATAGAGAGAACTCACCCTGACACAAGCAGGTGCAAAATGCAACCTATGTTTCCAACAAACTAACAAAAGGATCAATGGAAAGATATCCCTTTCCTTACCCGCCTGAAATGGCCAGAAAGGCTTTGAGCTTGCATGATCTCCACAACAACTTTGTGGGATCCTCAAAACCCTCCTTCTGTGCTTGCTTGACCAATGCACATGCTGCCAGATGGGCCCCAGCTGATTGACCTGCCAAAAATACTCTACAGACTCCAACAAACATGTAAACAAGTTAGGATCAAGGCACAATGGAGAGAAACATTCAAAAACCACCAACAGTAAGTAAAAGGATATACAAAGAACTTCCAGAAGATGAAGCACTATGTTTTTCTGCTTGTTTTTCAATTGATTGAATTCTAAACAGCTCAGACTTCCTTTTTAGAGAGTTCAAATCCAACCTTCCCCGATGAAAAATGCATCTGTTTGTTTTCTCACCTGTTTGGATCACCACCAAAGTTTGTGACGTTCTGAGAAACATAGCCTATCCCAGCCGTGACATCTGCCACCATGTCACTAATAGAGCCCTGTGGAAAATTCCTGCATTCCCCCATGCACCTTGTACTGAGGTCAAGGATAATTGCATAATAACATTCAAAGATTGCAAGACATCAGCCAAGTCATATAAGAAACAAAGTTCAATATCTTGGAAGCAGCAAGAAGGAATGCTCTAATGAACAATCTAAATGGGCACCTGTAATCAAGGCAAGCCACAATGATGTTATGGTCAGCAAGCTGCTGCCCCAGTAAAGCAGCCCATGCCTTGTACCTGTTGATCAGTTTTCGCATCAGTTTCAAGCTCTTCAGAGAGATTCTCAAATAAAAAAGATGTGCATGAAGACAGGAAGATTGAAGACAGGAATGCGTCCACCAAATAGAGAGCCAACTAACCCAATAATCCAAGCACCACCCGTGACAAAAATCACCACTGGTTTGGGGGTGTCATCATCACAACAAGGAGGAATGTACAAGTCCAGTCTGGTCAGAATTTCAGCACAAACGTTATCAGATTACCAAGATATTCAATTGCACTTATCTGTTTGCAAACAGTGTTGACAGTCCACAAAACAGTATATTCACTGAAAAGATACACTACTCTATCGCTGATTGAATTCAAAACCAGTCAGAAATTCTGCCTTTACATGCCAGCCTTAAATCTAAATATGATCTGTCACAGGGTGGATTTTGCCCCCATACACAATGCTGCAACAAAAGTACTCAGAGAAATTGCAAACAGCCTTAAATCTAAACTTTACCTGTTGCGAGGTTCATCCCCATAAACAATGCTGCGATGAATATACCTGGAGAAATAGTAATTGAAGCCAACTGCCAAGGCTCCACAATGACAACATCAGTGGACTTTGATGCAGATGCTGTGCAAACTGACCAAGATTAGCCCAGCAGAGTATATTCCAAGGACCAAGGGTATATTGTATGCTGACCCTGAATGAAACCTGGCATCAGAAAAAGTGCATAGAGATAAAGTCGAACCAATTTGCTCATCCATCGAGTTCCTACCCTGGTAACATGCATAAAATGGGTCAGATTTGCTAAAATGATGAATGATGTAACCACAAAGCTGCTGATCACTTGATGGGTAGATTCATATAATATATAGATAATGCACAAAATGGAAGCCCCAGTTAATGGAGGGAAAGTGGGAGAAAGGTCCTACCCAAGATATCTTAGCAGAGTTAAGGCCAGTCGAGTGATCAAATAAGTTTCAGTGGCTGCATGGTGAACATCATTTCTAAACTCCTGGAATGAGTTTTCTCGATAAGGCCCAACTCTGCCACCCTGGGAAATGTCAGAGACAGTTCTGAGTGGCCACTTCTCTGGCCTCTGAGATCTGTGCTGCTGCACACCAATTCAAGTATCCAAAAGTCATCAATAGAACCAAGAGCAACTCCATTTGAACCACCAATGGTAACAAAATGTCTTCAAAGAAAACCTTAACATTGCACTTCCTGAGTTAGTAAGATTATGATAAAAACCTGATGGTGGTGTCTACTGATTTCTGTCGCACTATCAGTCTGCAGGCATGAAATATTATTAACGCCTATGTCAGAAATGCCCCTTGACACCCATCCTCCTTTTAGTTGCAACGGCTTCTGCATCATCTCACTTCCCATGTCCGCCTCAATTTCAGAGATGGCATTGGTTTGACTAGTGTGATGAGTATGTCCAGACGTCCTATGCACACTGTTCAATGAGTTGACACCTGCACCAATAATTCGTGATGGCAGCACTGTGTTCTTGAAGACATCCTCTGAGGTGAGCATCTTGACCGTGGTCTATTTGGCAGCGTGGATCTGTCTAAACCCTTCTTTGCCAATTCCAAGTGCAAAAGAGAAGCAGCCCCCAAAACCCAGAAACGATTGATTTTACTTTTTCAGCAAGGCATTATCTTGACCAATAAAAGATATATCAATGCAGGTTTCCACACAACCTCATTTTGCATTTTGCACCCATGTGTGTGTTTGTCTGTACATGAATTGCTCAAATAAGCAAAACACACATTTCTTACTTCCAAGTGCAACAATGTGTGCATTCCAGATTCAAAAACTAGCCACATTCTTCATGCAACAAAGGAAGTGTCACAACCATTGCATTGCAAATGTGATTCAAAGCAAGCTATCTGATGCATCATTTCTTCTTCTGGTACCAGAAAAATCTAAACCCTAACCCTAAGATACTTCATGCATTTCTTCTTTGCCCATTGTTGCTAAGGGAATTTGACATTGTTGCCAAAAGATTTGAAATCCCAAGAATCCAAAAGCGACTGAAGAAAAATACCAAAAGACACAATAATTGCTGGCTTGATTATTATTGTTGTTGACTGTACTATAAACGTTTTAACATTTCATCCTTTTGGAAGCTTCAAGAGATATAGGGTTAAAAGCTCACCAGGAATGACACGATTTGCTTGCTTGCTGCTTCTTCTTCGTATCACTGCACCCAAAACAGACAGAATGATAGATTTCAAAACTATTATTGAAACGTGTTGATCGAAATCTCTGACTGGAAACAAAGAAACGGCACCAGATGAAGTCTACATTGACAGTTTGCACAAAGAGATTGTCAACCGGGAAAAACAAGAGTTCCAGTCCATCAGACTTTGCTTTGTCATTACCAAACTCTTTATGTACAAAGAAAAAGCAAAAACAAAAGCATAAAATAGACCAAGCTCCTGTGAAATGATCTACGAAAGCTTCTCACGAATACTTGATCCTTCAACCGCAACTGCATCTGTGAAAGCTCTTGAAGAATGTCATGCAATTTATCAAACAAAACGCAGCCTCTAAGAGTCTAAAGGGTAACAAGAATGCGTCTGAAAATCCACGGAAACCATACTGATCGCTCTTCACACATTCTATGCTCTAAGAAACATGCACACAGGAAAGTATCCGTGCCCCTGCGGTGCAATGCAACCGGATCCAAATCGCTCGCGCTCTTCCCTCTTCTTGCAAGCTCAAAGACGTCCTCCGAAGCACAAAGTTCAAGAAATTCAATGACGAAGAAACGTGTGGAGAGTCAGTTTATTGCATTCATTCAGCCATATCTCCCACGGATTCCGACAACAACAACAAAAACCAACGGAGTCATGCGACATACTGATGCTTTCGAACTCGATTCTTCCATGCATCTACGAAGAAAACCGAGTGAAATCAAGCCACATTATCAAGCTACAAGATACAGACACTGGATATCGAACAAACCTGGAGAGTGCGAGAGTCAGTTTGTCGATAATGGAGCGGTAGCTAGTGCGCGATGATAATGAAGCAAATAAGAGAGAGATACACACAGACAGAGGACAGGAAGAGGTTTCCTGAAGATAATGAAGTTACAATGATTGTGGAGACTGATCGTTTGTTGCATGCATTTCTGCCACAAACTTCGGGATTGAAGATGGCTGGCCAGATGCGGAGAGAAAGAGAGAGAGAGAGAAGCGGAAGTCAGGAGGAAACTTGTTAGAGAGCGACGGCACACTTTGACGATGACAACGACGACGACGACAACATCGAAGGACGACTGCTGTCAAACCAAAAAAGAAAACAGCATCCATGCATCTCTCTCTCTCTCTTAGATCCCCCCTTTTTTTCTCGCCAATATTACACAATTTTCACCTGCGGAGGAAACTTAGACAGCAACACACCTGATAATAACGATGACGACTGCTGTCAAACAAAAACAAGCGATCCTTTGCGTGACATGTGCAGATGTTGCATTTCTCACTATCGCTTTCTTTTCTTGTTTTTTTTTTTTTTCTTCCCGATTCTTCGCCTGCTGCGATTGCTTCCTGAATCCCGATCAGCTCCAGATGAAGAAAGAAAGCAGGGTTTTAAGGAAAAAGAAACAGTTTCCAATTCTTTTTAGCCACTAATTGCGCAAAGTTCCAATATTCATTTGCACTCCTAGTTACGCTAAAGAGAACCAGGATCGCGACTGCCACGCGGAAGAGCGAGGGTGCGCGCAGGGACTACGGCATCCCCGAGGACGCGAGAATTCCCCCCACAAAACACGGTTTTCACACAAAAGACGACGAGCGCTCAACAGGATTAGCAGCGGTAAAGATTCATGATTAGTCTAATCATCATTATGATCAATATTAATTAGGCTAATCATCATCATTAATCCAGCGGGAAAATCTTTAGTTGGAGTGACCCGGGAATTTCGCAGAAACACAGGATGACCGCTAAACACGATTAAGAGCCATAATTAGTAATAATTATGATTATGTTAATCATTCCTCATGATTAAGTTAATTATCATCATTAATCCAGCTTGAGGTAGTGTGGCCCCCGGATTTCGTAAAAGACAAAACACCGCTAAATATGCTTAGGAGCCGTAATTAGTAATAATTATGATTATGTTAATCATGCCTCATGATTAACTTAATTATTATCATTAAACCAGCGTGAGTTAGTGTGGCCCGAGGATTTCGTAGAAGACACAAAACCGCTAAATATGATTAGGAGCGGTAATGACTATGATTAGGCTAATCAGCCTCCCATTGATTACGTCAACTAAACATCATTAATCCAGAGGGAAATCTTTAGTTAGGGTGACCCGGGTATTTCGCGGGTGACCTGGGGACTTCGCGGGCTTTTTTAGACGTTCCCACGTGGGGTGCGGCTCCGCCATGCAAGACCCGCGCGGTGAGACCGGGGTAATCGAGGGGACACGTGGGCCGGGGCCTGAAATTTCGAGGGGCCGATTTCGTGGAAGGCACATGGATTTGGGACTTTCCCTACAAATGAGGTCCCGAAATTTTCGGGGGTGGGAAAGTGACAGCAGGGAGATTTTAGTTTGTAGCCAAAAGTGGCGATTGTCCCTAGGAAGATTTGTCCAAAATTGGCTATAGAACTAGATTTGAGCACAAAACTCTAATCACCCTTCCATATTTTTGGCCATGCAAAAGTGATTTTTTCATGGTTTTAGTTTTGGTTCTAGTTGTAACAAAAGATTGGTTCCATAATTATTTTTTTTGGGGTGCTAATTCAACCAAAAGAGTGTTGATTTAGGCCCACATCACAAGAACCTAACCCTAAACCCCTAGGTTTAAACATTGTGTACCAAACTTAATTGGATTTTTGTGCCAATTCAACCAAAAAGGGTGCATCAAAAGAATCAAAACTTGAACCCCTAGGGTTTAACATTATGTACCAACAAACATAATTTGATTTTTTTGTACCAATTTAACCAAAAGGCCATTGATTTAGGTCCACATCACAAGAACTTAAACCTAAATCCCTAGGGTTTAACATTGTGTACGAACAAACCCTATTAACATTAGTTATAATAGGGTTTAACCAATTAATTCATAAAAATCCATGTGTATGTTTTAGGTGAAACAAAGAGAGAAAGTTTGGGCATAATGTTATGCTTGTTATAGCAAATCCAAAAAAATTGTTGAGTAAAACCCTAGGATGAGAACATTCGTGAAATAAAGGGCTTAGGATGTGATGGTAGTGGTTGATTATGGGTTTTTGGAATGCCCCCCACCCTAGAGCAACACACATTATTTATTTAACAAAATAGTTGATAAAGTATATTGGTATTGGTGAGGTTTCAAAACTTGACTATAAAATTTGTCAATGTGTTGTTTGCTTAAGCATTCAATATGCCCTATGCACAACAAATTGAAGTCACAAATAAAACACAATTCAATATTGATAACAAAAGTCTACCCAATTTTTTGTTGTTTGCATTGTTATGCAAATGGCCCACTCATTTTTTTAAAGTGGTTTTTTGGGATTTTGTCAACGATGTATATGTTTAGGGAAAAGTTGGGGTTTGTCAACTAGGTATTCCATCTATTTTTGTAAGGCAAAGGGTAGAAAGGGAAAAGAAGCATGAATATAAATGTAGTACCCCATGTATTTTTTTATTACAAAGACAAATGCTAAAATTAACACATCTTCTTTTGACTTCATGCACCTTCACTTTATTATAAGTTTATTGGATTCCAATTGTTGTCCTAGAAACCTTTCCAAAGACCTATTATATATGAGACACAATTACATGCGTTTCCTTCAACCACATTCAACTCCTCTCGTTGATGAATTGACATTCTATTCACCAAACATGGTATTCACACTCTAGCCAATGTTGTCATTGTTGACCTGATGCGAGCAAATTTACTTCCCCATCTTATGAAACTCAAGGATTTGTCACCTCAGATTCAGTTCAAGCTAAGTAAAGGAGTCATCGCAACTAACCACCAATGATCAATTCTTCCTTTTAGCAATTGAAATATTTGGTTGCTTACACAAACATGCCAATGTGATTTTACACGTTGTGCCAATGCCATTTGGAGCTTGAAAAGGCTAGAGGGCCCTCATATTTCTACCTTGGTCAGTTTTTTTCATCAAAAAGTTTCAATCACATTACAAATGATGCAAGTGTCCTCCATCTTAAGCTGGGTGGTAATCATAGGCTTAGCTACTTCCTAAGTTCCACCCCTTCATGACAAACCTCCCATCACCACAAACAATCTATTATAAGCCATTGATTTTTGACATAAAAATATGGTCGACCTATTACAGGCGGTCGGTTCTAAACATGGAGAGATTTTGACATCTACTTTGAACCAACTTGACGTCATGTAACTTTTCCCTTTTCCTTTTTTTTATTCATTTGTACATTTTCCTAATCTATGGTGTGTTTTTAATAAATTTTTTAATAAAAGATTTGTCTCTTGTATATTTCTTCTCATCATCTTACAAATATTACATTAAATTATTAATATGTAGAATGTGTCCACAACCTTGAAAGGATTAACATAGCACAACCATATTTCATGTCATGATCACTTTAGGTGATGTGAAACCAAACACAAAACAACTAAATCATGTAACATGGCACATATTAATTTTTACCATAAATGTTAAAGTGCCAAAATAATGCCTAAAAAATATTTTAGTTGCTAACTTTGACCATAGATGGCAAAGGGACAAGCTTATTTTGTGGAAATTAACCTAGAATTCACATTCAAAATCAAAAAATTGGTTTTGACCAATGTTGTTTTAGTCTTGGTTTAAAAGTGAATTTTTAATTAAATAATTTTATAGTTCAAATTAAATTCTTGATTTTGATGGTATCCTTTGTGTAATTTTGAATATTATCTTTCAAATTCCCAAACCTTTGATGCCAATATTTTCAAAAGAATTTTGAACCTAAGTGGGGACCAAAACATTGAGTTCAAGACCACTTGTATTACACACATCAAAATGAAAACCCTTGTTAAAATGAATAACCTTTTTTTGCGACCCTTTCAAAATAACGTTAGTCACTTACCTAAAAGTTACTGAAATCCTATTACACATGTAGCAAATGATTACAACAATATTTTGGTTTGTGTTCCAATTCTATTAGGAGGTTGGTTGCATGGGCAAGTTTCAAATTCACTTAGAAACTAATGTTGGTATGATATATATGGTATTTTGTTCACATATGTACCATGGTGGGTTGAACTTGTACCATTTTGATATAAATCAAATTATATTTGGAGATCCTAATTATATATTACTTTTAGAGATGTTTTTATTTTTTAAATAATTTTTTTGTGAAGGAGAATTTTGAATCCTTAAAAAATATTTTTCTTCTCAAAATGAAGAATTCAAAATAAATTAATTATTCAATAAACATGTGTCAAAGTTGCCAAGGTATTATGTTACATGGTATGTAATATATGGTACCAAGTATACATATGAATAGACACACATAAATATATATTCTTTGGATTGTGTATTCATATATGTGTTATAACAAATTTTACCTACATGTTGGTATGGATAGATGAGGTTTAAGGTTGAATTTTTGGTGATGCATGTGTTTTAGGGGAAGATTTTTAAACTATTGTCATTTAAATAATGCAATTCCACCCATCAAAGTATGTCAAATCTTTAACGTATTATGGAAAGGGCTTTGTAGGAATGTTGGTGAATTGTCATTCTATCAACTGGTAATGGGTTTGATTAAGGCCTATTCCAGAACATAATTAGTTGCTCCCATTATGGATTTATGTTATACATGTGTGTCCTTCATTGTTGACGTTTTCTAAAGTCAATTTATTGTACTAAAAATGGAAGTAGCATGTGGTTGCATTATCCCACCTAAGAAAACATGTTGAATAATGTGAAAATAGGACAATATTAATACATTATATTGGATCATGTATCTAATGAATTAATTTTTTTTTGAAAAGCCCAAAATGAACAAATGACCATTTGAAGGTCATAAATTTAGAAAGAAACTTTTGATTTGGGGGTCACCATATGATGTGACAATAGATACTATTAATGTTTTTACCTCATTGGATCATCCAACAAATAGATGTTTTGAATGTTTGGCTTCAAATTCAATAGAAAACTTGATTATAACCACCAAATTAGAAAGCCCATAATTAACACTTTATTCCAAAATTAATTAAATAAAGGTTTTGGAACCTACTAATGATATTTGGATCGCCCATTAAAGTTATAATAATTTTTTTTATGATTGTACAATTTTTGAACTTACATGAGTGCATATGTGATTTTTGAATCTTCTTTTTTATCTTTATAATTTTTACAAACATTTTGGTTATTGAAACCATTTTTATTACACATATGTGAAAATGGGATTGATCCATATTAGTGGATTTTCTTTCCAATTTTTCGATGTTGTCATTGGTTAACATCCTAAAAAAGGTTTAACATTAAACGGTGACAAGTTTATAAAACTTGTTCAAATATTAACATAATTAATTTTTTTCCTGAATTCAAATAAAACTCCAAATGTGGCAAAAACATTTCATAATAAATAATTATTTCAAATTTGGTAAATTTTAAAAGAAAAATAGGAATATTGTGGAATAATATTCATTTAAATTTTTTATTTTTTCCATTTTAGAAAAAATTCACACAAAGAAAATGTTGATCCATATACATGTTTTACATCATTGATATAATTCACAAACTGAAAAATTCTCAATACTTATGTGAAATTGGCATGTTGAAATCAATATAATTGCTTAACACTGGTTCAAACCAATGTTCGACAAAATTTGATAAGGTTGAACAAGTAAATGTTTTTTGTTTGGTACATAACATGGTATAAATAATGATATTAAATATCTAAATTACTTAATTTTGAATGAAATATTGAGGTCAATATTTGAATTAAGTGGGTATGAAAGTCCAAGCCATTACATTACAAAATAGCATTCATGATTTGAACATTTTTGTAACTATGACTAAAATTTAGTCATGTAACATAACTTAATCATATTTATAACTTTACATGGCTTAGGTTAAGTTAAGCTAAAATATGTTATTGTTTACAACTTTGTGACACTTATGTTATAAATAAAAAGTGATCATGCATGGGTTAAAAATTTAAACCATCAAAGTGGAAGTGATGGGTTTAAATTTTCACACTTGCAACTTAAAATGGTCTAAATTCTTTATTTAGATAGCTTACTTAATTTATTTTCAATTTATCTTTAATTTAAATGACTTAGGTTAAGTTCCCTAAACAAGGTTTTTAAAGCTTTAGTTGTCACATGACATCACACGATTGGGCCAAAAAAGTTCATTTCTTAACTCTAGGTTGCCATGTGGCAACCCATAAGTGGTCAATAATTTAAAAAATTTGGAATAGGTTCCCCATGTGGCAATTCATAAATGGACAATAAATTCTTGAATTTAGCTTAGGCCACCACATGAGAATAGTACATCAATTTTTCTCATGATTCACATTATAAAAAAAGTTTCATTCATTGGATGCATTTTTCATGATTATTATTCAATTTAATATTGCATAATTTGACAACCATGATCACATAATCTTCTAAGGTTGTGATCATCCATCCATGAAAATGTTATGAAATGACATAAATGATTACCATCATGGCATAAACAACTATAGTCATGTCTGTGACCAGATGATGTAAATGACAAGTTTGAATCAACTACATAGTCATATAGTTGTGAATGCATATACAAACAAGGATTCTAGTCATGAATGGACTTGTAAACTTTGCTTTGGCATAGTGAAGGGTAATATACCAACTATTATGAGTCTATGTGATAAACTATTTCCAAATTCCATTACCAACTACATTTATTGTTTCAAAATTAATACAAGCTGAAAATGAAAAATGTAATTTAGGAACGGTCAAGATTTATGGTGGTTAACTTTTCAATCAAATTACTAATAGCATGTAGATAGTTTGCACAATTAAATTCACACACAACAGTCACACATCATATAAAAGATTTGAATAATAATAAAATTAAAATTGCAATTTTTGGGGTTAAAATCACCTATGCACTTAAAGCTTGTTCCTTATATAAATTGTACCTAATGAGAAGCTTATCACACACATCTAAAGACTTGTTTTGTGGGAATTGTTCACCAAAACATGTACATTTGCCTTTTTGAATATTTTTCCATAATCAAAATGACATGTAAATTTATTGCATTAATGATTCATTACACAATAGACTTATCCCAAGGTTTAACACAAATTAATGATATGAAAAGGAGAATATGAATTCAAAATTCCACCCACAACTCCTTATATATTTGAAAGGGGGAATTGATAAATTATTGACCTCATTCATTTACATCTACCAAACATTTTCATTCATCAACTACAAATCAATAATATTATGTCACTAAAATTTTAAAACTATGATTGATTCATTACATTATTTGAAATTTATTTCCTAGGATCAAATCAAATCCATTTTATTGATTTTTGACTATGTTTAACCCAAAATAATTATCAAATAGTTCATGAATCCTAGGTTAAGTTTTTAATCATAATATTCTCAAAATAAGGTTCATAAGTTATATTATTTATTTCCCGTACTTATCCATCCTTTTACCCCTAGGCCATAATATTAATATTTGTAATTCTTACCCCATAATAACCAATATTTGTCTTATATCAAACCTTACATTTATTTTGTTATGTTTTTGAAACAATAATTTAACCATTTATGAAAATGCTTGAATTTCTTGTGGTTAATCTTCCCATATTCCTCCCAATCAAGGTGAGCCAATTCATTCATATTGTTGCCACAAAAAAATTTCATGATGATGTATGGTTTCAATTGTTTTGAAGGCAATTTTTTAAAAGTTTTTTTTAGTGATGGTGGCTATATCACACCATGACTGAATTTCCTTTTTAGAAATTTTGTGGTTTCATTGTCTTATTGAAATTTTCTTTTGATGGCTTATTGGGTTTTCAATTATTAATATTTTCAAATTCCACCATCTTTATAAAAAAAATTGTGTTACAATGTTTTTACTCCCAACCAATGCCATTTGTTATACAAAAGGTCATTATTTCATGTTTGTTAGATAATGTTGATTTCAGTTTATATTGGAAAAGGAATGAATTTTATGGTTGATTTAAAAGTGGATTTTGTATATTCAGACTACATGGTGTACATTTTTATCCTAATTGTGTAAAATTTCACACCCTTTCATTTTAAAATTCAAATATGTTGTTCAACATGTTATTCATGTATTTTACCAAACATTAATGTTAAATTTATATGTTTGTGGTTATGTTATATTTGATGGCTAACTTTAATGACATTATTTGTAAAGCATGGGCTATTGTTCCAAATCATCTTAAGAAATATTCCAAAATGTGTTGTAATTATTTCATATACAAACCTTACCATTTTTTTCTTGAACATCTTTTTATTCATTTTATGAAGTAGCTTGGTGACAATATTAAAAAAATATTATTTCACGGGGTGACAAGAAAAAACTTTATCAAATCAATTATTTATTTTCTAATGTTTTGAATGGTCAAATTGAACACTAACTTGTTTATGAACATTTGTCATATGTCATAAGAGTTGTAATAGTAATATTTGAAATGTGTTAGTTGAATATTATTTGCAAAATGATAGCACAAATGCTTAAATGGAATTTAGAAAAGATGATTGAACATCTTTTTTTTTGCAATTTGAATCAACACCTTATATTTTTCTTGATGATCAAAGTAGTCAATCAAAATAATATAGAGATGAAATTAAAATATATATTTTAAGTTGTTTGTTTGTTTGTTTGTTCAAGCTATTTGTGATGTACAATGTAATTCATTAGTTGAAAAAACAATTGTCATTCTTTTTGCATCAATTATATACAAATTTTCATTTGTGAAATTAATATTTTTCAAATGATCTTACATTTCTTTGTAAATTTAGAACAATACATTGAAATTTTCTTCTTTTTTTTTCAATCAAATTTTAATGGTGAATTCATATTTTTAGAATAATAAAGTTCATGGCATAGTCCTCCATGTACGATTAAGTATCAAAAGTAAATAGTTGAAAGCTTGGTGGTTGGTAATAATGATATTAAAAAAGTTTTGATGAATTTTTTTCATCAAGAAGGTGATTGCAAAGGTTTTTCATTCATCCAATTATAACATGAATAGTTGCATACCCACATAACAAATTTCAACCAAATGGCTGAAAACGGGATAAAATGAGCCAACAAGGTTACTTTTAAAAAGGACAGCATGTTTTTTACCTGAATTTTTTTTCTTCATACAAATGAATTTTTGAACAATTGTTTTTGCAAATTGTTATAATAAATGCTTATAATTGTTCAAGTACATGACATGTTTTTTTGTTTATAATTTTTGAATGTTTTGAAAAGTGTGCTAATTATTTGTCAATTTAATGTTTCATCTTTAAAAATGATAACAATTTCAAATCTTAGTCAAAAATTGATTTTTAAAATTTTTATGTTTCCTTGTATAATAAGTTATAACTTTTTTGAACACATCATGTACATTAAACCCCATTTATATGTGATAAATGACTTTTAAAGTTTTAAAATCTGGATCAATTTTGGAGAGTTATTTGAATTTTTAAATTTTAGATTTCCACATATTTTAGGGTGTGAATGTTTTTTGAATGTGGCTAATAGGTTTTTATTTTCTTAATTTTTTTCCTATCAATTTTGTCTTATTATATGAATCCTTTTGATAGTCATTTGCAAAATTGATTTTTTTTGACATAATAGGTGTTCACTTTCAAAGGTCCTAAATTGCAATTTAAATTTACAATTTTATCAAATGGATTTTTAATTTGAAATCCTTGACATTCATATGAATGAAAAAACAACAACTTGCCATGATTGCTATGGTTTTAAATGATAAAATATAATTATTTTTTAAATTTTGATATTTTTATTCTTCATCAGACATTCTTTTTAGCTTGTTTTATTGTGATTACACCTAAATGAAATGATGTAAATTAACATTTCTATAACTTGTAAAGAAAAGCTGATGGTACCAAAAAATAAACTTTGGATGTTATCTCTTTCTCTTGCATGCTAAGTCTTTTAATGAAATTGAAAATATTGCCTTTTCAACAACCTCTTCATTCAAGGTCATGATGGAAGGCATATCTTTTTCTTGTGGCTTCGGGATTGCCTTCAAAGCATATAGGTTCACATCATCTTCATCTAAAAGTAATTTTGTGTGAACTTTCATTATTGTGGTCAATTCTTCCAAAATTAAAATGACATTTTCCTTTTTGAAAATTTGAAAATTTGCATTTTTTCTTTCATCAACAAAACTTGTCATTAGTTGAATGAAATGTCAATCATCATGAATCTTTTCATTCCAATACTTCTAAGGACGTGGCCTCTTTAACCATGACATTTTCAAAATCATTGGATCATGCTTCAATTTCATTTTAAAGGATTTGAAAACCCAAGATGATTGTGATTCAAAAATTGAAATGCTAACCACAATGATAACTCTTTATGGTTTCACCTTTTACTTGTTAGTCATTCTTTTACATCGCACTTGAATTGACGGTCACATAGTAACCCCAATGTTTCCATTGTGACAACTATCACAATATTATGGGCACATAATGAGGGAGTAAAAATTTATAGGGTCTTCAAATCATAATGGTCAAATGACTTGAAATACAATGTAATCTTCATTATGTTTTTAAGAAGACATATAACAAAGTGTTTTATAAATGATGTCTACATGAATCAGCAAAAAGTTTCCATACATATACAATCTTCAGTCGTGAGAAGTGTGTAGTGTACATGGAACCAGACCTATGAGGATTTTGGCAAGTCCAGAGGTTCTTGCCAAAACTGGAACCAACAGGGTTTAAAATTTTGAACAGAGACAAACCTGCACCCAAAGAAACATGCCAACTACACAACACTGGTTTCAGTGACCACATTGCTTACAGTCATTGTCTGGAACACTAATTAAAATACTTGCAATCATTCTCTGGCCCATCTGGGTATTTTGTTTTCTCATGGATTCCACTGGCCTCTCTCCTAGTAGTGGAATCTTAGAAAGATGTACCCACAGCTTTGCTGTTTGTCATTTCTAGTCACCATTTAGATATTTTACATAAATTGTGTATCAACCCAAATCTCCCACAATTGGATCTATATAAAGTGACAGGTGTGACGCTCCATTGTTGGGCAACATTATTTGCTGCACAAGTCACTATTTTTCTCAGCAGTGTTGTCACAGGGTAAAAAGAAAACAGTTTCTTCAAAACTTACTGGAGTTTGAGTAGTACCTTTGCTTTCATGACAAGTAGATAAAATCTTCATTTCCTCTTGAACTTCAGTGGTGCCTTTGGGTTGGTGACCACTGCTGCTGCACAGCTTAACCAGTTGTGGTTAAAATCAGGATGGTCACAATGAAATCTCTTCCTCCTTGAATGCTCTTGTCTTCTGTTCTTGAAATTCATCCAAAATATGTGTTCACAGAGGATTCAAATGAACAACAAAAAAGATCAATAGCAAGTTTTCGTATTAGTTTGTGATAAATCGGCAATTGCTGTCTACTGTAGCAAGCATCATTATGCACTAAAGAATTTACATAAGCATGCTATAAATCAAGTTACATTATGTGTGACTTGCTCAAGTTCCACTGAGGTTATGTACTGTTCTGCCACCACTTCCAAAGCATCTGTGTGCACATCTGTCTTGCCCTCTTCAGGAGTCCTGAACTCTGTAGTTTGCTCTATCAAATCTTGTTGGATTTCACTCTGGTTCACAAGTGAAGTGTTGGAATTGGCTGCAACAATTGTGCTGCTTTGCCAAGTGCATGAAAACTGCCACACCGATGCACAATTCTCTTGCACTGCAAACATCCCACCAGATAGTCCAACAGATGAATATGTCTTCCTGTCAGATGCATTTTCCACAGTTTGTACATAACTGTGTCAAAGTGTTGCACTCCTGAGCTTTTCCTTTGTAGCATGGAAAAGTTTTTCATGGCATCATCAAAAAGTGCAATTGGACTTAAGAAAGCTGCAGAAGTTCTGGAATAGATAGCAGTCAAGCGCACCTCCTTTTCCAGAACTGTCAAAGTTATTTCTTTGCTCTTCATCTTCAAACTCCAAGCCTAATCGTCGGTGCCCAGATGAAGTTACACCCAATGGTAGAGTGGGATGAAATCCAAACCCATTCACTGTGTCTGCAATTACCATGTCAGACTCATTCCCTCTAAGTACACTACTTGCAACGTATTTTTGTTTGCACTAAGAAAGTTGCTCCCAAAATGGTATCAAGAACTGGTCATACCTGATGCTGCCTGGAAGCTAGAGATCCATTCCCCTGATTGCAAGTCATAGATGTGAACATATCCATCCTGTACCCAAACATAGATGAACATCACAGACGGCAAATATACTACCAAAGAAGAACCAAGTGATTATCATGACATCAGGCTAATCAGCAAACTGTGACATTGGAAAATATGTTACCTGGCCACCAGTACCCAGATGCCGACCACATGGCTCAATGTCAAATGCTATTCGCTGGTTTGTATCTGCTGTTATTCTAGGCAACCTGTACTCCATGACAATATGCACAGGTTCAAGTTAGGATGACAAGGGCTGTACCAAGTATTCGCAACAGTAGTACAGATATTCTATCAACCAGTAACCATAGACAAAGTGTGCTACGAGCTTACTGTGATGGAATCAATAACCAATGGACCAAACTAATAGGAACTGTGGTAGTACCATCATGCAGATCAACGAACAGACATGCTTACTTGTAGACTATCCCGGCAGTGTTGCGAACATCCCAGCACAAAATGTAAGAGTCCTTCTCAATCATCCAACCCCATCAAGAGAAATTACAGGTATCATACCAACCCTCAGACACTTTATACAGGGCTGCCTACTTCTTTGAGAGAGACACCCAAGAGGGCTAACACTTTCAGATCCACATGGAACGTTTGTTACTGCTAAAGACTCTGGCAGAAATGTGTTGTTGGTACATCTGAAACCTTAGTGATCATCAACTCACCATACACATTTTTTTTTCTCAAACTGATTATCACATACACAACTAAAATATCAAGAATCCAGCATGTGACATTTTTGAAACACTAGACATACATATCTAGAAGTATGGGAACGGTTTTTGCTAGCAGCCATATATAGCCTCTCATTACCACTGGGTATAACTGGTAGATAAGTATGTTTGTACAAGAGTCAAACCCTACTTAATGCAGTAACATAGAGCCACAACCCAAGCATGTATGGTTGAGATAGTACCTTACGACCACCAGTGTAAAGATAATTTCCATCTTTTGAAAACATGACCTGTGAATCAAGAACAAAGTAGCCCACTAACCACCCATCAGAACAGTAGTACTTGACAAACATTAGTACATAACTCACCATGGTCCACAGTACAGGGTGATGCTTCCATTGAACAAGGAATGCACTATCCTGTATGAGGATTCAGTATTATACCAGAAAACAAAACAGTTGAAGTGGTGATGCCCAGGTGGATTCCATCAATGCACACAATGGAACCTACATATAAAAATCATGTTTCAATTGACAATTTCATTGCATTTCAATACCTGCCAATGCTAACAAAAAAAGGCAAGAGAAAGTCTTACTTGAGTGACGCCACCTTCCTGTCCGTGAAGCACAAACAGGAGCTCACAGTTATTCTCACTGTAGAGGGCGGTAGTTCTGTTGTATGATCCAGCTGCCAATAGACCTTCTGTGCCAGGACTGAAAGCCAGGCATGATATTATACCTGCCAAGAATTACCACAGTGTGTTGCCTTCCTCTAACTGTTGCTCTCATAATTCTCATACTAAAATCATCAGACTACTTTTCTTCAACTGAACTTATGTATGCAACTCAGTAACAAGCACATATTCTGTCACTGGCTGCTCTGAACAAAAGCTGTGCATCTGATTCACATCCTCCTCCCATTGAATTCTCTTCTAAATCTTCAAAATGCAGAGCCTTCTTGTTGACAGATTTTGTATGTCAGTTCACAATTGATCTATTAAGCTTTAGTCTGCACAAAGAGCAGTGCAGATGTACCTGTCTGGCCATCTTTTGTCTTGGTTAAAGTGGAGTATTGTGAGAATTCTTTTCCTGGACGAGCAATGTCAAAAACCCTAAGGGTTTTGTTGTAGCCACAGTACAACCTGCATAAAATAATGGTCGCAACATGAAGCATTGTGTAAATAAAACATACAAATTCCACCAAAAGTCTTACTGGAAACACTGATAGCTACTCAATTAGGTAGGTGCAAACTAGAAGTATTCTAAGCCATCAAGAGAAAGGACAAACCAGAAAACCTTCTACCCTGGTGAGCACCAACAAGACAGCTTCCTAGAACCAAAGGAGAAGTAGGAAATACCCAAGTAAACAGAACAGAAAGAAAGACATTGCATGCCTAAATGTCCTTGTCTTCTAGTACATATAGGAGCAAGGTGAGATAGCTGAAGCTTACTTAGATCCTGTGGGGTTGAAGGCAATGGAGTATGCTGCTGCAATTTCATCCATGGCATCATATGCTCTGTATGTGCATCGTAGCTACAACCACAAAATTACAAAACAGTTGTCAACTTATTTTTCCTGTTTTCTCAACCACCTGTTGCTACAAGGGAAGCATCTACTAATGTCTGAGGGATTTCTTCTGTGACGCCTCATTTATTCTTCACAAGCACTAAGAAACTACACAGTCACTAGAAACTTGTGAATGTGCCCAAACACAAATGAAACACAGGACAAATGTGTGGCACAGAATTGTGACACTGCATAGCACTTGGATTGGAGAATTAGGTTGAGAGGGCACATGAATCACAGAGGATATGGACACACCTCTCCTGTTACTGCATCCCAAAGGTGCACAGGATGATCTCTTGTTGATGCAGCAAAACAACAAGTAGCAGCGTCTGCATTTTGTTGTGCACTCAATGTCAGAATCCCACAACATTCCAAAATGTTGATCTCATGGACTGGAGTGTGGAAACAAATCCAGCAAACAAATGCTAATGGTAACCAATTGATGCTTTGAACCTCGAAAGAATGTACTGTGTCAACACATTGGGAGAACTTGACCATTAACCTTGGAATTGAAATAGCATCCTCATTCTTTGAAAATTATGATGCTTGATCAACCTTACTCTTAAAAACCTTGACCCTAGAATCAACCCTGTATGCTCAGATCTGGCAGAGTACAAAAGCATTTCCAATGACCTACTTAGTGTTACAGATCAGTGAATTCAAATTGCATGTGTCCAGGCACCTGAAGCAAGCATGTAAGGATACCAGCAGAAGTCATAAACTGTCTCCCCTTCTGGCACCATTATGGCAGCTGAAAATGAATCTGCCACTCCCACATTATCCCTCAGAATCACACAAAGTAGGTGAATGCATGTCTTTGGTCTTTTGTTGATATCTACTTTAATTCACAAGCAAGCCCTTTTAGGCATTTACTGAAATAGAACAATGCAATCTTCATCAAGTTTTGTAGCACACACACAAGCGAGGCAATGATATGAAGTGAAGAGAGATCGGTGAGCAACAACCTAGATTACCTTCATTCTCCATTGCAGCCTGAGTTTTCTGGGTTTCTTGAAGTGTGTCACTTGGCCTGCATGTTCACAAATTCAACAGATCAGACTTCTTCCACTTGTACTTCCCTCATTTGTTGCTGCATGTTGTTGTATTTTTTGAGGATTATTATTGCTATAAGCATATGTTCCTAGTTGAAAAAATCCTCTCTTTTCTCAGCTGAAAAGCTCTCAAAAAACCAAAGCAGCAGCACATCAAAACTTTCAAATGAGCAGAAAAAGAAAGAAAGAATTTTCAGCCAAAATGATGCAACTCCTGAAGCAAGTAAAGAAGATGGCAAGAAAAATGTACAAGTCAAAAATGCGAAGGCTGTTGTCATCACTATTAGTTAGGAAACACGACCCATCTGGAGACCTGCAGAAGTTCACAACACAGCATTGCACAGAAAGGCTTGAGATAACCCTAGCCAATGAACTTTCAGCCCATGCCTTTGTGTTTGTGACAATGCTCCTAGCTTAGGGTTTAAGCCTCAAGAAAGTCCCAAATTGCTCTAGAAAAGGAATAGTTTCACAAATGACAAAGTTGAAGCAAGTAAGAACATCCCCAATACACACTGCTACATCAAACTACAAAACAAAAATCCAGGGCATAACAAAAGTCCACAACACAGCAGTACACAGAAAGTTAAGATGACCCTAGCCTATGAACTTTCAGCCCATGCCTTTGCGTTTGCCACAATGTTTCTAGCTGAGGGTTTAGGGTTTAAGCCTCAAGAATTCCCAAATTCGTTCTAGAAAAAGGAACTGTTCCACACATGGCAACATTGTAGAATGTAAGAACATCCCCAATACACACTGCTACATCAAGCGACAAAGAGAGAAATCCAGGGCATTTGGACACAGAGGTCCTCCTCATCTTTAACAAACCACAAATGGCACCAACTCTAGCATTCAGAATCCTCCTGAAAAGCATTTTTCATATTCTATCAAATGCACATTTAGTTCTATTATTTCCTGTTGATCCCCCTTCCAAATTGAAAACACTACATATCGTATGAGAACAAAGACCAAAGGGAAACCCTACCACTTGACGCCCTTAAAGAAGTTGTTGGAAGAGGAAGCATTCGACCGAAATTGGTGATGAAAATGGTACAAACGAGTTGGTGTTCCCGTCAAATCGAGCACAGGCCAATAATAATCTTCCCTGCACGATTCCGCATTGCCGGATCCGAGCTCCATCTCTCAATCTTTGCGTTTGTCTTTTCCGAAATCGGTCGCTCGCGTCATCTTCTTCCTCCGTCCAAGCTACCTCTTCAAACCCTAGAATTCCAGGTCCCAAACCAATCCAGATCCCCAAAACTGAGGTCCGCAAACCAGAAGTCAGGTCAGCAGAGGGTTTACCCCAACGGACAAGATTGGAAAATCGAGGTGCCGATTTTCTTTCCCCAAATGTGATTGAGGTCTGGGGACCTCACTTTTTCCTTTATTTAATTTTTAATGGGGGTTTAGTGTTTTTTAAAAAATTTAGTTTTTTTTTTAAGGGGTATTTTTGGTGTTGTAATAGGGAGCGTATTCTGCACAATAATCAGCACTTTTCATGTGGATCAGTTTGTGCCAGGTGCTGACTAAAAACTACTTGGCAGCCTATTCTGCACAAAAAAAGATCAGCACTATTTATATGGATGAATGTACCTGTGCCAAAAAAGGTACATAAGAGCCTATTCTGCACAATATCAGCACATTTCACATTGGATGAATGTCCCTGTGTGGTGGCTGACGAAAGTACATGGAAGCCAATTCTGCACTAGTAATCGCAATTTTATATGTGTATAAATGTGCATTTGCCGATCTATTGGCAGAATATCCTGAGGTAACAGATTATGCAACCTGTAATATACCGAGGTGGAAGATTATGAATTTCTGTAATATACAGAAGAGAGCGCGCGGTCTTTCTCTCGCTCCTCTCTCGCTCGCTCGCTCTCTTCTCTTCTCTCTCTCTCTCAGCTTGGCGATGAGGATTGCTGATATTGTGCGCGACTGTTGTTGGGGTTCATGATCGATCGAGTACAGTTAACTGCTGCTGGGGACGGGTGGTGGTTGCTGTATAAGTAAGGAAGTGATGGCGGAGAGAGAAAGAGAGAGGAAAAGTTGTTACTGTAAGTGGGTATATTTTGGGATGTCCGTGGACTTCGGAGGATGCGCGTGAACAGACGTGAAGAGAGCAGCGCAGAAGCATAGTAGTGATGACGATGATGATGATGAGGATGATGCTGATGGAGAGGAAGGGTGCCAAAAGCGACTTGTATAACTGCCAGCGGTTGAGCCAACGCTTGGAGTTCTTTCTCTTTTTGTTGTTGTTGTTTTTGTTCTGTTTTTTCCTGTTGTGTACCGGTTCAGACTTTTGCAGCTGCTGCTGCTGCTGCAGCACACACACAGACACACACACTTGCTGTTCGCTCTTGTTGCTCTTGGAAGCCCCGCTCGATGCACAACACAAAACACCACCACCTCCTTGGAAAATTCAATATACCCATCCAAACAAAAAAAAACCTTCACAGACGTGCACGAGTTTAATCACCCATGATGTTGAACTGCAAACTGAGTGATGCTTTGTGAGGCTGCTGCTGCTAGCCTGCCAACTTCACTGCAATCATGTGCTGAATTCAACAAGACTCTAAGATCACAGATGTAGATTTGTTCCTTTAGATTTACTGTCTGTCTCACGGAATTGTGGCTCAGGCAGAAAGATTCAAGCAGAAAACCCAAATGATGATTTCACAAGCAAGCCTGAACTAGAAGCAATGTTTGACATCCAAGCTCAAGCAAGCAAGCAGCTCAATGAGTTTGGAAAGCAGCTGCCAAGCGACACCAAGCTGAAGTCCTCTGCACAGACCAAGAGCTGCATGGAGCAGTAGCAGCACCACCCACCCACCCAGCAGCAGCATGATGATGGTGTGATCCAGAATCATCTGATGTTGCAACAAAAGGGGAAGTGTTGAAAACTTGGGTGTGGAGATATGATGTCGTCGATCATCGTCGACGAGGAAGACTCGGAAGAAGCAGCAGCAGCAGAATCCTCAAAACCCAGGATGTCGATCCCTGACGAGCCTTCATCTTCTTGTAGCAGTATTCTTGCAGCACCTGAGCGTGATCGGCGCATGATCGCCTCTTCTTTGATCATTGATCTCCAGGCTCATCATCATGATCATGTGCACTCCCCCGACCCTAATCTTCTTCTTCCTCCTTCTCTGCTTCCTCCTGCCGCCGTCTCTGATCTCCCTCTCCGCGAAGACTCGTGTCTCTCAATTCATGGTCACAATCCGAGGAGGAGTCGGAGTCGAGGAGTGACAACTTCTTGGCGACCACCAGTGGCTTGTTCTTCTTGTTCTCGTTCTCGTTCTTATGATGTTGCTGCTGCATGCATGCAGCCTCCTCCTCCACGTCCACTAGTGCAATGGAGTAGTTTGCCATCGGTAGCTGCGATTGCTTCTTGTAATTCTGCAGCAGCAGCTCGCAGCAGCAGCTTCTTGTGGGATCATGATCAGCATTCTGCTCCTCGACCCATTCCTCGAGCAGCAGTGCCCACTCAGGTCATTTCTGTGACACCCTTCCCTTCTTTGTCAGTTTCCACCACCACAAGACTCTCGGCCCTCTTTCACTCCCTCCAAGGCTCCTCCTCTTCCTCTTCCTCTGGCGGCAGCAGCAGCAGCAGCTCATCATCTACCCCTCAGTACTCCTCCTCCTCGCCACTGCAACTCTCGTCTCAAAGTGCTTTCAGCTACATGACATCGATGTCGTCCTCCGAGGCTACAGTTCTCATGCGACCTTGTTCAAGATCTTCTTCTCACACTGCCAAGAAGCTCGCAACCTGCCGGCATCAAATATTGCAAGCTGCAGCAACAGCTTCTTCTTCGCGTGATCAGACATCCGCCGTGCCCACTCTTGCAGAACCGCGGGCCGCCGAGAACAATATACTTGAGGAAGACTGTTTCAAGCAACAAGCTGTACAACAACAACATGGTTCGACTCTTCTGCAAGAAGAAGACGAAGAAGAATCTGAACACTACAGAGATGACGGGCGTGAGCTCGAAGGTGGAGGAGGAGAAGCAGTAGAAAACAGCTTCCATCCTTCAGAATTTGGTGATCTGATTGCAGAATCACCGACGCCTGGAGCTACATCGATGCGTGCAGTAGGTCAGACACTCGATCCAGGGATCAGCATTCCAATTGCTGCAGCAAGTCCAGGAGCTGAAAACAACGCTGCTGAAGCAGCTGCAGGAGTTCTTGCTCATGATGATGATGATGATGTTATTTTTGCTGCTGCTGCTGCAAATTGTAGAAGAAGAAGCTGCTGCTGCCATGGCTTCTTACAATCTCAGATTCCAGCTCCTTGCGAATCTCCAGAAAGTACGTCTAGCTGGTTGCGGCAGCAAAGGACTCTGCACTGTGTGCTGGAGACGACGACCTCTGGGCCCATGAGTGCTGCAGAACCACTGAACTTGCACTCATCATCATCATCAGCAGCAGCAGCAGCTGACATCGTCGTAAGCAGCAGCTCCTCGGTGTCTGAATTTTGTAGTAGTCAGATCATCCAGGGAAGTTTGGATCAACAAGAGCATGTGCAGCAGTCCCATGGCTCAGCAACTCATGAACTCGACAAGCAGCTGGTCATAAACGTTGCCGCAACTTCAGACGACAACAACAACAAGAAGACTTTCCCACATTCATCACAGCAGCAGCAGCAGCAGCAGCAGCAAAGTCTTGCAGGCAGGGTGAAGGGACAATGGGGTTGTGCAGAAGATAGAATCGTTAGTAAATTGGTGAAGCGTTATGGCACCAGACGCTGGTCCCTCATCTCCACGTTCCTGGCAAGTGAGTCAGTCTCCTTTTGCATCACCTTGCTCACTGCAATGCTCTCTTTGTCTTCTTCGTCATCACCATCTTCATCATCATCATCTTCGTCTGTTTCTTTGGTTTTTTTTTTTCCCCTTGTTTTTGGATTTGAGTTTCTTCATGGAAAGTTTTTGTGTGTGTGTGTGTGTTTCGTTGAAGGGTTCTTGACGGATTTGATGTTGGTGCTTAAAAGTCCAGACAATAAATACAGTTTTGGTTTCTATGTACAAGGTAAAGCTGCAATGCAATGAAATGAGTATGTGTGTGGGTGTGGGTGTGTGTGTGTGTGTTTTTGTTGTTGTTGTTGTTGTTGGGGAGAGGAGGAAATTTACAGATCGGTCAGGCAAACAATGCAGAGAGAGATGGGTGAATCATTTGCAACCCAACATACGCAAGGAGTGCTGGACCAGTGAAGAAGAAGAGCTTCTTGTCCATGCACATTCCACTTTTGGAAACAGATGGTCTGCCATTGCTAAGGTAAGCAAACTGTCATGTGTGTTTGTATGCGTGTGTGTGTGTGTGTGTTGTTATCTTGAGGATTTCTCTAGTCTCTTGCACCCCACCACTGGTCACCCATTTCATTTGTGTGTGTGTGTGTGTGTGTGTGTGTGTGTCTCTCTCTCTCTCTCTCTCAGATTGCACCCCACCCACCATATTATTCCTCACACAAGATCACCTTCTCTGCTTCACTCTCTCACATCACACACACCAAAGAAATCTGCCACAATCCTCCAAAGAAATCTGCCACAATCCTCCAAAGAAATCTGCCCCAATCCTCCAAAGAAATCTGCCCCAATCCTCCAAACAATCTTGGCCATTTCATAACTTTCTTCCTGGAATTGTGGATATATTTTTGTCTAAAAGTTCCCTTGACCATTTTGCTTGGGATTTTTTAAAAATTTTAATAGCAAAATGGCGAGTATATCCCACCCAAAAAAATCACTGGTTTCATGGTTTTTATTTATTTATACCTGTCAATTTTGTGATTTAGCCACACTGGCCATCCTCCACAAGAGGAATTAGCCAAATTTGGCTACCAGTACCAGAGAAAAGTTTTTTTTTTTTTTTTCTTTCCCCAAACTGCCTTATATGCTGACTTACTTTTACTTTTACTTTTTATTTAACGCTGACAACATACAAGAACCTTCAAAGTATATTCTAAATATGGCGAATTGTCATAAAATATATGGTGATTTTGTGGTTTTTTTTTCCCCCTGAAAAGTCATTTGTGGCAATCATGGACAAGAGGAATTTAGCCAAATTTGGCTACTGGTCAGAGAGGAAAGTAGAAAAACACTCTCTCAAGAAACAACTTGAAATTTCAGTTTCTCTGTTGCTCTCTCTCTTTCTCTCTCTCACAACAAAATCAAAGACATTTTTGGATTGTTGAGTTTTTTTTACAATATTATAAAAAATTAATTAATTAATTTAAATTTAAATTTAATAAGTTTATTTATTTTATTAATTTAAATTATTTCTTTAAACTTTTAAATAAATTAAAAAAATAAAATTTTAAAGCTTGATGGGTGTTTTTTTTTGGGCAGATGTTACCAGGTAGAACAGACAACTCAATAAAGAATCACTGGCATGCTGCTCTGCGAAAGAAGGTAAAGGATATAGGCCCTTAAAGAACCACCACCCTTTTTCTTTTCTTTTTTCCTTTGCAAACATAATAATAATAATAATAATAATAATAAAATAAAAACTCAAGTTTTCTCCTTTGCAGTTTGAGTTCAATACAAAATAATAAATGAAACTTCCAATTGCTGCAAATAGATCACAAGAGTATATTATTATTATTATTATTATCATCACTAATTACTATAATAATTTATTATATTCCTAAGGATAATTTTTTTGGGTTTCAATTTTGGTGTTTACTATTTATCGTAGAAGTACAATAGAAACGGGGGCAACTTCAACACATGTTTGTCGAATAATTAATTAATTAATTAATTAATTAGTTTTGAAAATTCAGTGTCAAAAAAAAAACATATATCCTTGAATATTTCAAAAAATTCTTTACTTTCCTTCACAAAAAAATTTTTTTTTTGGGGAAAAAAATTATTTTCTTTAAAATTTCAACATTTTTGTAAATAATATAATTAGTGTCCAAACCGGTGTTGTGCAAGTATTGGAATATACACTTACTAGACTGGGCTTGGTATGTCTAGAGGGGAGGTAGATCTTAACACTTTCCATAGGAATAAAAGAGAAATAAAAAATTGAAAGTGTTAAAATCAAGCACTTGTCGAGATTCTCAATAGCCAGAATTCCACCAAAATTTAAAGAAAAATTTCCAGATTTATATTACATGGTTCAAATAGATAGCCAAAAACATAGAAGGATGTTTTAAAAATGTTTACTTTCATATTTAGCTTGTTGTTGTCAAATTTGGCTAAATCTTCTTATGGATAATCGCCACTTCGGCTACTAATTGCAAATTTGACTCATGACAAAACATTGAAGTCCTCTCTCCCTCCACAGGATCGACATGGGCAACAAATGCGGCCACCCAGTGTGCTAAGAGAGTACATTCAAAAGAAGACTGCATCAGGAGCATCACGGATTATTAGTAACTCCTTCTCGAAGAGAGGAGCCACCACATTGGTTGCAACAACAGCAGCAGGAGCAGCAGTTCTTACCTCTGTTGATGCAGATGTAGATGATGATGATGATGATGCTCATGAATTATCAACACCTTCTTGGCCTCCGAATGAAGCTTCTTCTGCAACTACATTCAAAGATTTTGTTGACATCAAGTCTTCAACTAATATAATTCAGAGGAGTTATTGATTCAGATGATGAGTCCAAGGCCTCGGCAAGTTCAACAGAATCCATTTGATCGTCTTATGACTGTCATTCTACCCAGTAATCTTGGAACTAGAAGAGGAGGAGGAGGAGGAGGAGGAGGAGGTTCTTGGAGTCTTCTTGACTATGCGTCTGCAAAAATCACTAATGATTTGTACTTTTTTACAAAGTGTTTGTGTTTCACATCAAAAAGCATATCAGCTCTGCAACAACACAAACTTCCATAGCTACCAAAATTTCACAGAAAATCTGTTGCAGCAAATGGGTGTTACTGTTTCAGATCAAAACATGATCTCAGATGTCTCACCATAACAGCAGACTTTCACAACTACACATTTTGACAATTTGTTGCAGCAGATTGGGTTTGTTTGCTTCATATCGAAGCATAATATCATATGGTCATAACATGCACCTTCATAACTATTACAAATTGGACAACTTGTTGTGGCAGATGGATGGGTTTGTTTCAGATCCAAAGCAGATTGACTCGCCCCATAACATTGAACCTCCACATGTCCAAACTTGATAAATTTGTGTACAATAATCGTGTGTTTGTGTGAATTGTGAGGTTTTTTGGGGTTTTGCTTTAGAGTAGAGATTTCTGCAACATGTAGTATATTGCCAATTTGCACCAAATTTTTGGGATTCACCTTTAGAAATTTAGTACCCCAATCCAATATGAAAATAGAGATATCTATCTATTGAGGAAGGGAGTTTGTTTGTTTAGGATTTTTAGGGTTTAGGGTGTAGAGTTTGTTTGTCAATTGTTTGTCATGTTGAGATATCCCAAACCATTGATGCCTCCTGTGGCACTCTTGGTGCCATTGGAAAACCTCAATGAGAAGAGAGATGCACCGAGGTGGTTTCATAATGTTTAGACTTCTGATGCAAAAGTTGGTTGAATGTTGATGATTTTTGTCATTGAAAATTCAATAAGATCAGAAGTTGGAGCATGCTTTCTTTCACTAGTGTTGGAAAGCCCTCAATGAGTAGGATTTTGTGGAATTTTGTATTTTTTAGACCTAAGGTGTTGGGGAATATTTGGATTTTATGGAAATAATTTTGTATTTTCTAGACCTAAGGTGTTGGGGAATATTTGAATTTTATGGAAATAATTTTGTATTTTTTAGACCTAAGGTGTGGGGAATATTTGGATTTTATGGAAATAATTTTGTATTTTCTAGACCTAAGATGTGGGGAATATTTGGATTTTATGGAAATAATTTTGTATTTTCTAGACCTAAGGTGTGGGAGATATTGAATTTTATTTTAGTATTTAGTCATCAGAAATTGAGTTAAAAAAAAATTCCAGTTTTTAATGAAAATTAAATTTCAGACCATTTTCTATTTCAAAATTCATTTAATTGGACCAGTGGAATTTGGCACATATCACACTAAGTCATAGTTATAAAATGAAAAATCATCAATAACCGAAAAATGGAAAATTAAAAAAAAAAATCTAAATAGGTGGGAAAGCCAGCAGCCAACCAGCCTTCTGCTGGTTCCACTTTTGGTGCAATTAGTTTTTAATGTAAATCGACGGTGGAGAGCACGCTTCGGAAGTGAATCGACGGTAGAGATTGGTAGAGCCCAGTACCACTTAACGGGGTGGCGCCGAGCCCGGTACGTTAATTCCTAGGTAGTCTTTGCAAACCCTAAAACCCTAAACCCTAAACCTGACTGAGTCTTCTTCTCTTCTTCCGTCCACTCTCTGGATCTTCTGCTGGAACACGACGTGCGTGGGATCCTGGAGGCATCATCATCATCATCAGCAGCAGCAGCATCACGACAGCACTTTCACTAGTGTAAAGTGAAGCGAGGACAAGGATCTTGTGGAGCTTTTGTGAAAAAGGGGACCGACAGATCAATCGTGGTATGTGCCCTTTCCTTCTTCACTCCTGTTCTTTTCCGCACACCATCTCTGCCTGAAACCTCATCACAGAATCATGTGTCAAAGGGATACTTGTATATCCAGAAATCCTTGTCACAAGAAAGCAAATCCTGGATAAGGATTTGCAACAAACCTGACTGATGCTGTCCGTGATGTGGTGTGGTAAGTTTACGGAGAGATGGGATTTGACGCACAACATACATGCTGGATGTTGTGCACCAACAAACACTGGAGGGGACACGTCAAAGGCATTCCAACGGTTGATGTGGACAATGTGTGCAACAAACTTGAGGTTTAGGGTTTAGGGTTGATATGGACAGTGTTTGCAACGATTGAGGTGCGGCTCAACAGCCAATTGTATAACAACAACCACATGCAATTGTGTTTTCTCTCTCTCTCTCTCTCTCTCTCTCTCAAACACAAGTGAAGAGTGCAGTCGTACTACTGCATGGAAAAACCTGCTTTCCACTAATCTGCTGAGATTTTGGTTTCTGGATACATCTCTTTTGCTGAAGAAACTGGAATTCTTGAGAATTGAGGAAGGATTTCTGTTGTAGATATGTCTGAGAGCTTTTGGGTTTTATGATCTGCCAGGAGTAGAAGACAGGAGGGCAAGGTTATTCATTGCCAAGTGGTGCAGTGTACCTGTTCTGAGGTTGCTGCTATGATCACAAGAGCTGTCCTGAGATCAGGCACATGCTTTAGAAGCCACTGCTGCCACCTATATATCCACCACTCATTAATGAGTGCCGGATGGTCTTGTACAAGAAGAAGCTGATGCAAAGCACAATTCCAGACATGATCTTCCTGCATTGTGCAGACTTGGTAAGCACTAGGACATTTTGGTTTGGAATACCAGGTTTTTATAATGCAGCTCATCCTTGAAATCCATAAACCCTAGATGGCAGCTTCATTGAGAGGGGAGTGTGGGGGACTGCAGCAAAGAATGGAACATACTTGACACTTGTGAAGGATGGAGCACAAGGCAATGATGGATTGATGAGCTTGTCAGGGTGGATTTGCGAGGGATTAAACCTCAGCAACTTGAAGAGAATTGGCAAGTTTCTCACATCCTTGCCACTGCTTCTTGTGCAACATGTGTGTTGAGTGTCTTTCACTGTCATGTTTGCAGCTAGGATTTTGGTTCTGAAACTTGGAAGACTTTGCTGAAGAAGGGAAGGAAGCCATTTCCTTCTTCTGCAACTGATGAATTCTTCTGTGGCAGGAATTGGTCATATGTGCTGCTACTTTCTTTTCAACAAAGAATTGTATCTTTGATGTGGAGGTTTTCAACAAAACCTGCAGTCTGAAACTAATGATGATAATGATGATGATGATGAACAGGATGGATCCAACAAACCATCTGAAGTGCTTCTATCTTAAGAAGGCAAGGAGATTTTGTATCAAGATTTTGGGCAAAGATGGTGGCGACTCAATTCTGAGGAAGAAAGCATGAAAGTGCCAACAACCAATGCTGCTGATTTCCCACACAATTCAAGCAGCTTGTCAGGGTTCAAGGCTGCTACTGGGGCAAGTGATGAGTGAGAGCAAGATTGACAGATACACAGCATCAATGAATTTTGCGATTCATCTCAGGATATGAGTAACAACACCTCAGCAACAAATCATACTGTTGTTGGTGAAAAGCCTCATGGAGCTTCAGTTAGGGGATCTAGAGTAGGAAAGGGGATATCTACAGAAGCAGAAGTTGGTGCATTTAGGGTTTAAGATGATTCATGGTCGAGGGTTCAAGGCTCACAGTGTGCACATTTGTGCCTGTGTCCAGGATCATATTCTTCAGTCTCCTGCTCACTCCCCCCCCCATCAAATTGATCCACAAACATCTATCTATCTATATGTTTGTCCTCCTTATATTATCCTCCTTGTTCCATCCTTTTATGGTTCCATCATTGTTCAGACTTCCCAATGATCAACATGCTCAATCCAGCAAGAAGTCTTTGAAGGTGCTTCAGACTCCCAGAACTTGCCTCATTATTTTCTTGTGGGTACCTAACTCTTCATGAACATTAGAAAGGAGACAGCAAGAACCGAAGGAAAAGATTGCAATAACTGCAACTGTCGCCGCTAAGCTCTTCTGGCACCATCTTTAAACCATCTGTTTTGGAAAATCATTCCAAGGTTTATTGTACAATGTTGAAACTCCTGTTCAATCTCCTTGATTTGTGTTAGCAAGATCTCATCTGGAGATACTGTTTTGAGCCAAAGTTTGCTTCAAACTCTGTTCTCTCTTCATATGAAATATTACAGAGAAACTGAGTCCTCTCTCTCTCTCTCCTTCCTGTTGCACTTGAGGAAGTACAAAAGTTGCAGAGTTGATGTTCTCCTGATTCCTTGTTTCACGAATCCTTAGGGAAGAACCCGAGTCCAAGTAATTAATTTCTGCCAGCAATCTTCCAGTGATGAATAGTTCAAATGCAGCAGCGGTACAGATATAATTGGTTTCGAAAATAGCTTGCCGCGATGAATCTGGTTACGAGGAATTTGATTTCGAAGACTCTTTGCTGACACGAGAATGTCTGCAGACGTACAATCTCTCTGTCTCCGGTTGTGCGCCGGATTAGCGTATGAGATATGAACTTCTTAGCAAGCGAGCGAGCAGAAGCAGCCGGAGCAGTACTTTGAGTGATCCGGAAGCAAAACTATTTCATTTTTTCTGGAAATTTCTTTCACAGCCGGCCCCCCCCCGCCGCATCATCGACACCACATGCAGCAGCCGACAGAGAAACGCAAACTACTTAGTACCTCAAGAGCCAAGGTTTGCTTTGCCTCTTTCTCTGTGTGTGTGTGTGTGTCTGTCTGTCGCTCTCTCATACATTTGCGGAAACAGAAATTTGCTTTGCTGCGCTTCCTCTTGTGGATCGATGACTGTTTTGTTTTTGTTTTTCTCCCCCGCAATAGAATCGGTTTTGTCATCGAGGAAGCTCGCTCTTTCGCTCTTCATCTAGGTTTCGAACAGCGGTGGCTTCGCAGTTTCGCGTTGGAAGGAAGGAAGGGAGGTCGGCGCTGTGGACGGCCGCAACAAAACAAAACAATCTGAAGAAGCTCCTTTGAAGAAGAAAGGTCAGATAGATCGATCGTGGCATGTTCTTTGTTTGTTGCTTCTCCTTCTCTCTTGGTAGCTACTCTACTTGTTTACAAGTAGTAAGCGTCGTCAATACAACCATTTCCCTCTCTCTGCTACTAGTGTTGTTTGATGCTCCTCCTTCTCCTTGGCGATGCTTCTTCGGAAGCTGTTTTCGGAAAACAACGACGATCTTTTTGCACGATTTTGCGGTTTGAACATCTCGCGGCTTTACCGATCATCGAGACATGCTTGCAAATCTATTATGCTGTTCGTTCTCTTCTTCAGTTTTGTTCTGTAGTAGGAGTCGCGGAGCATCATCATCACCAACCTGCAGTTGTTGTTCTCGTGGTTGTTTTGTGTATTTTGTTATTTTCTTCGTTTTCCAAGTCTTCTTCCTTGCCATCTCTTTCTTCCCTTCCATGATCCATGATGCTATGCTATGCTATGACTACAACGGTAAGAAGTAACGCTGCTGCTGCTGGTATTGTTGTTGTTGTTTTCTTTTCATGCAGATTGCATGCAAAAGCAAATCATGGATTGATGGATGATGCTTTCCGCGGCGTCTCCTCCTGTCCTCCTCCTGCTCAACAATAGTCTTTTTCTTTTGACGACGTGACACGCAAGCAATCCGACCAAACGCGTGTACGCCGCGGTAGTGATCGTCGTTATCGTCGTGGTGCGGGGTTCAAAACCTGCGCGCGCTGCTTTGCGGTACACACTTTCTTCTTCTTCAGCTCCTTCGCTCTGACAGCCTTCCTTACGCCACTACCGCAATGGCATCATGATGACGATCATGATGATCTCCACTGCAAACAAAGAAACAATCAAACAAACAACGATCTGATTCTCAAAGTGTCCAGCAAGCGCAAATAGTCGTTAGTCTATGTACAGACAGACAGACAGATTGCGGAGATCGCGTTTTGTTGCAATTCAGGAGAATCGCGCATGTATCTGCGATGGTGATTGCCTTCGATTGTTATCGTCGTCCAGAGTTTCTGATCTGAAAGGCGACCGCTGTGCTGCAGGCTGAAACTTTTCGCAAATCGTTTTGCAAGCCGATGATGAAGGCGCCGCCGCCGCCGCCGCGTTCTTCTAGACGCTAGCTGCAAAAAACTTTTCTCAGTGAAGTTAAGGAAAGGTAAGAAGAAGAAGAGCCGTGGAGAACAAGGTGAAGGAATAATACTATGGAACAGGATGATGAAGAATTTGAGCAGCTGCTTGGGGAAATTCCGCATGTCACGTCCACGAACTCGGTGATCGATGTGATGCCCAGGGCGACTTCAGCGCCTCCGCATCTTGAAGAGGTGCAGCGTGTTCGCGGATCATCGGCGGCAGCGGTGGAGGAAGGTGCTTCCAGTGGTGGTGGCAAGTGTGGTGGCGAGGATGATGATGATGAGGCTCCTTCTCATATGCTGCAGCCTTTTGTAGACATCCGTTGCGATGAGCATTACGAGAGCTTCTACAGGTCTTATGCAGGTGTCAAGAAGCTCCCTCCTCCTATGGACAACCGCACTCTCTATAGTGACTTTCCTGTACTGTCTCCCAAAGCTTCTTCTACCCATATTTCCCCATTTCTTGCTGAACTACTTCCCCTAGATGATGATGTCCCTGGCCACCGCAGCAGCCAGAGGAAGCAACAGCGGTCAGATATGCAGAGGAAACAGCAACAAGATGCTCTTCAACAGCATCAGATCACTTCTCAATTACAGGCAGCACAACAGCAGCAGCATCGGGAGCCATCTCCAAGTTTCCAAGCCCCTGCTGGTGCTCATCAGTATGGAGCCCTTTCTGAGAATGACCTGTCCTCCAATATGTCCTCTGATCCTCACTTGACGGCAGCATTTGGAAACCTTGGCTTTGATGAAGGTGGTAGCAACAGCTTGTTGCAATCCTTGATTGATGATGCAGGAGACAACGACAACAGACCTATTATTAGCAATGGGTCGTCAGCTGCTGGAGGAGGTCTTGTGGGTCGTCCTCCTCTCTCTAATGGACATGGCCTCAATGGGTCCAATGGATTGTATGCTCACAACATGGACACTTTTGGCACAGGATCTACAGCTTCATATGAGTTGTATGCATCCAGATCATCTCCTTCTCTGGATCTCTTCCAAGGTAAGCGCTTAGTGAGTATGAACGGACTGGGTAATGGTAGTAGTAGCTATGATGGGATGAGTGATTATGCAGCAGAGGTCTCAACAGAGGCTTTAAAGAAAGCATTCAGACAGCAGAATTCTCCAGGGGGTTATGGGTCTGGAGGTGCTTCTCAGTATCAGCAGCAGCAACAACAGCTGGAGGTTGTGGCTGCTACCATGCAGGCTGCAGCAAGAAGCCAATCTGCTGGTGCGACTGGAAATGTTCTGCACTCAGGTCGGGTGCAAAAGCAAACTCCATTTGACTACACCGTCACAGATTACTTTGAAGCTCAGGCACAAGCACAGGCAACTGCAACAGCAGCACAATATGCACAATTGGAGGAACAACAGCAACAGCAGCAGCAGTGCTTTTACATCCAGCAACAGCTCATTGAGCGGCAGAAACAGATCCAGCTCCTTGCAAGCCTTCAAGCTCAAGTCAATGGAAGACCTGGTAGGGGTACTTATCATCCCAGTGGTGGCAGCATTCCAGTGCGAGGCTCAAGAAATTCCTCTGACCTGCAGCAACTTGGATTTGCTGCTGCAAATGCACAGCACAATGAAGCTTTGCAACGAAAGCTGAGGCTGCATCAATCTGTGAACCCTGACACAGTTTGGGGTTCAAATGTAGATGTATCAGAATTTGGGCTCTCTGAAAATTCTCGCAGAGTTCCAACTGTGGGCAGTGTTTGCAGATACTTTGTCCAGGGTTATTGCAGCAGAGGTGAAGCTTGCCCTTTCTTGCATTCCCCTTTGCAGGGGATGAAAGCAGTGTCTCACACTGCATCTGTACCTGTGAAGGAGGCTTTCCGTGCCACTGCAACACGGGATGGGAGGCTGCCTCCATATCTGGACAAGTATCTTCGTCGAAGTCTTCAAGCAAGTCATTCTGGAAAGGCAAATTCCTTTGCTCCTGCATCAGGGGTTCAAAGGATAGGTGATGTGGTGTCAAATGGCCATGCCAATGGTCATGGTTATCCCAATGGACATTTTTCTTTGGGATCAGGTTATGTTCCACCCTCACCAACAGATGTCTCTGATACACTTGCACATCCACAATCAAGAATCCAAGATCATATGGAGTTTGATGTAGGACGGCAGCTCATTGCACCCCACAACCTGCAGCAACAGCAGCCCCCCAAGTACACAACACTTGAAGAGGTTGAGGGCCACATCTATCTCATAGCCAAAGATCAGCATGGATGCAGGTTTTTGCAGAAGAAGTTTGATGAGGGAGGTCCTGAGGATGTGGAGAAGATTTTTCGTGAGATAATCAGCCACATTACAGAGTTGATGAAGGATCCATTTGGCAACTACTTGGTACAGAAGCTGCTTGAGGTTTGTGATGAAAAGCAGCGCATGGAGATTCTACATGCTGTCACAATGGATGGGGAACTTGTCAGCATTTCATTGAATATGCATGGGTAGGTGTGATTCCTGTGACTGACAAAGGAAGTCTGCATGAGGTTCTAGGGATATGCACCATATCCTGACTGGGGTTTTGTGTGTGAATATAGTCAAGTAGGGTTTAGGGTTGAAGCATGGGGGAGTTAGCGGTACACCTAGTGGCTGGTTGACTATATGCTAAGGGTTTGGAGAGTGGATTTGCAATTGAGTGTTGTCTGGGTTTTTGTCTTGAAGGGTGCTCTGTGGAGTGATGATTTGCAATTTGTGACCAATTGGATGGTCCATGTTGAGATGAAGAGTTCAGTGTTGTGCTTCCTTGCAAGAATGTTGCTCTTGAAGTGCTTTCTGGTCTTGGGTCACTGGCACTGGAACAATTGCAGTTTGTTGTTCTGACCAACTGGAGTAGCTGTGGCATACTCTAAAGGAGCTTTTGATTGTACAGGACAAGAGCTGTACAGAAGCTCATCGAGACACTGAAATCACCAGAGCAGGTAGCAATGGTAATCAAAGCTCTTGCTGATGGCGTTGTTGAGTTAATCAAGGACTTGAATGGGAATCACGTGGTTCAGCGTTGTCTTCAGAAACTCAGCCATGAGGATACCCAGGTATGCAGGTTCTGGAAGATTTGTGACTATACCACAGTTGTGCATGTCAGGATGATGATCCAGTGAGATGGTGGTCAGTTTGCTTCAAGGCCATTTCCATGTGTGAATGACTTCACCTCAGATGTCTGTTAGCGACAGTGCACTAAAGTCCTAGATTATGCTTTTGTGAATTTTTTTTTGTGTTAGTTTTAACAAGGACTAAGATTTGTTTACTGGTTTGCATTACAGTTCATATTTGATGCAGCTGCATCGCACTGTGTGGAGATAGCCACACATCGCCATGGGTGCTGTGTCATGCAGCGCTGTGTCGACTTTGCAATAGACCATCAGAGGCAGCACCTAGTGGCTGAAGTTGCGGCAAATGCTCTTACCCTCTCACAAGATCCTTATGGGTACGTTTCTGGCTGAGCATGGAGTTGAGAAAATTGCTGAAGAGAAAATGACATTAAACTGAGTGAGTCCGATGACAGTTGCAAGTATGGAGGTTACTGGATACTCATGAGAGTTAAGGTTTGTTCTTCGGTCTTAAGACATGTAATGCCATCTGCCCATTTGGTAGTGCTTATGGTTAAGTATGAGCAGTTCATGGAAATCAAATCTGTGGAACATGGAAAACTTGAAGAGTCCAAGGGTTTTGTGTGCTGTATACCCTCTAACACACATATGCTGGACTGCAGCAACTATGTGGTGCAATACATCTTGGACCTCAAAACAGCATGGTCATCAACTGAGGTAATGGCTAGGCTGGAAGGGAACTATGCATTCTTATCCATGCAGAAGTTCAGCAGCAATGTGGTGGAGAAGTGTTTGAAGCTTGGAGTTGAGGAATCACGCTCCCGCCTAGTCCGGGAGCTGACGACTAGCCCACATTTAGGCCAGCTACTTCAGGACCAGTATGCTAATTACGTTATCCAGTCTGCTCTTTCTGTGTGCAAGGTGCTTAATCTTTCTGCAGTCTGAATGCATTCTCTATTTGACAGTACAGTTGTCTTTGTTGTACCATGACTTTGTCCAAGTTTGTTTTTGGTGTCAGGTTAGTTGATTGTACTCACTGGGCTTGAACTTTACCTCCCTGTTTGTGTTGGGAATGGTGACTTCTCTTCCCCTTACTTGCATCTCTGGAATTTTTTTCCTGATCCATTTGTGATTCTATCTGGGTTGTGACTTTGACATGTCATGCCTGAACCTGATTTGGTTCCTAGGCTTTCTATATTAAAGTGGGCTCCGCTTAAATTTCTTCACTCAATGTGTATTCTGCTTCAATTGCAGCAGGGGGCTTTACATGCTGGGCTGGTGGAAGCAATTCGACCACATCTTCCTGCTTTGCGCAATAGCCCCTATGGAAAGCGGATTCTGTCACGCACAAATCCAAAGAAATGAAATGTCAACAGCCTGTGAAAATTTTGCAGCCTCAGCAATTTACAGGCTCATGAAGGATGTGATGGCAGCAGAGGGGGAAGGACGTAAAGAGGTTGGGCGGTTTTTGGTAGAGGAGGCACGTGCATTATTTCTCAGGTCAGCTGTGGTATAGCTCATCTATTTGTACTCACTGTATGGACCATTTTAGATAATCACTGTAGCATGCGGAGGATTGTACAAATCAAAGGTTATGAGGGTCAGGCATCAAGGCACACAAAGTCTCTTCTTTCTTTTCTCTTTTTTTTGATGGAAAGGAGGTCCACTGTCTGGTGAACTGTGTTCAGTGTGAGAGTATGAGGGTACAAAAACCATAAAAGGCACAACAGCCCTATTTCAACAATCAAGTTATTCAGGGGGCAGGGGGCGCTTATTTACCACTGAGACCATGCCCACCCAAGACTTGCAAAGCAACTCCTGGAAAGCTGGTCTGGACTAACTGGTTATTTCCTGATCAAGGTTGAAGGGACAAAATGCATGTGGGATGTAGGGGATGAGAGCATGAGTAGAAGAAGAAGAAGACGAAGAAAAGGGTAACATTTTCAGCTGCTCAAAGCATATAAAAATATATGCAAATATACTTTTAGATCCTTTTGCACAATGACTGGGTTGTGTGATAGATTATAGCCAGGTTGTATCATAGTGATGCAATGATCCCAGTCACCACTGTTTGCCAGGTTGTACCAAAATGCCAATTTTCTTTCTGGCTATAAAATAGAACATGGAACGGAGTTCATACCAGACTCTAGCACTGATAGGTGGAAGTGAGTTTTGATGAGGTTTTTGGTGAGTGCTGATTTAAAATAGAACATGGAATGGAGTTTGTATCAGACTCTAGCACTGATAGGTGGAAGTGAGTTTTGGTGAGTTTTTGACAAAGTGCTGATTTGATGCAGACAGAGCATTAGTGAACAGTAGTGATGTCACTGAGAACTCTGGTATTGTAAGCTGAAAAGGGTTCAGGTACACAGGGAAGTGGCACCTTTGTCAGTTTAGGGTCACGAATGTTTGAATTGTTGTCAGAGTGTAGTATGCACCTGTCCCTTGTCATGTCTTTTTTGCCATTAATTGTTTGCATGTAATGACTCTGGTGTTTTTATCACTTCCAATTCATGGGATCCAACTGATGATTGTGGTATTGACTATATCCTTTTGTTGTCTCAATTTTACTGGTGATTTCTGGTGCTCGAAAAACTGAACCAGGTGGCCGAACTGATTTTGTGGATTAGGCATTTTCACCTTGTGGTGCGCTGCTTGCTCAGAAAGCATATTATTTTCCAGGTGTGCAATCAACACCTAAACCCCCAAAATTCAAAAGCAGCAACTATAATCTGACTTTTAGCTTGCAGCTGAAAAACTAGTTGGATTCAAGCTTTAATGTAAACCAGGAATTACTGTTATGTACAAATGTCATCATGTTATAATTCAGCTTCTGTTGACATTTCTTTTGCTGGGATATGGTGAAGTGCATATGTTTTGATCCAGCTTCTGTTGATGTTTGTATTGCTGGGATGTTCAAGTACCAAGAGAAGAGACTAGGTGGAACGTGCAGTTGAGAACAGATATTTGTTATTTGTGCAAAATAATCAATTGACACCAACAATTAACTAACAACAACACTCCAGGGTTACATGAAACATTTCAGATTTTTCCATCACCGAAACTGACTTTGTATGAAATAGAGTCTATGTCACAAGTAGAGTTTATTGTTCCTTTCCTTTTGTGTCAATAATATCACAATAGAAAACACCCAGTAGTCACAAAAAAACAATGCTTTCAATGTGTCTCACAATCATAATTATCTTCTTAATCATATTTATCTTCTTCGTCACAAATAGTAGTGATAAGCTGCCATGACTACTACTACTGTTCTCCACTGATTTCATCACAAATATGAGTGAAAGGTGCCAAAATAAGTACACACTGACTTCATCAGCAGCTCCTGACAACAACATTTGGGTGAAGTATACACCAAATACTTGGCCCAAAATCTGGGCAAATCATTATACAAAAATCTGTGTCTCAGTCTTTCAGTAGTAACAGGAAAGGCTCAGTGGCAATATTTGCTAACTACTCGAGAGAGAAAAAAACAATATAATAAAGCAATATAACAAAGGAATGGTGAACAAAGAGACTCTACTCACATGACTCTCTGCTTGGTGTCACTTGCAAAACCACACCATCACAAGGACAGTGGAACAGAAACAGGGAGAAGAGGCACACAGAGAGACAGAGATAGACAAAGAGATACAGAGGATGTATAGTCATGTTTGTGGAAGCAACAGGAAAGACTCAGTCATGCTGTTTGCTAGCAACTCAAGAGACACAAATACAAATACTGTTATGACAAAGAAATGGTGGGTGGAGATCTTGTTGTAATCACATGACTCTGCTTGGTGTCTTACGTGCGGCACTACACCATCACCAGGTTGACAGTGCAACAGAAACAGGGAGAAGAAAGATTCAGTCATGATGTTTGCTAGTAACTCAAGAGACAGAAATATATATACCGTTATGACAAAGGAATGGTGAATGGAGTGATTGTTGTACTCACATGACTCTGCTTGGTGTCACTTGCACCCACTACAACATCACCTGGAAGGCCAGTACAACAGAAACAGGGAGAAGAAAGACTTGATCATGATGTTTGCTAGCAACCCAAAATACAGAATTACAAATACCAATGACAAAGGAATGGTGAATGGAGAGACTGTATTCAAATGACTCCGCTTGATGTGACTTGCAGCACTACACCATCATCCAGAAGGACAGTGCAACAGAAACAGGGAGAAGAAAGACTCAGTCATGATGTTTGCTAGCAACCCAAGATACACAATTACAAATACCAATGACAAAGGAACAGTGAATGGAGAGATTGTATTCAAATGACTCCACTCAGTCTGACTTGCACCACTACAGCCTCAACCCAAAGGACAGGGCAACAGAAACATGGAGAAGAGATGATGAGAGTGAGAGAAGGGATGTATAGTCATGTAGCCTTTGTATCAATCAAGATCAAAACAAAGCTGACCTCATCCCAAGGGCCATTGATCTCAACTTGTACTCTTGGATTTGGATGGGCAAATAGGGACAGATGAGGGTCGTGAAAAGAATGACAGTAACAAAAAGCACAAATGCAAGGCAATTAAGAGCAAAGATGAGGCCCATCATGAAGACAATGAGCATGCAAGAAAACCCTAAATGAACCTTGACAGATCATTGCCTCATAAAATGTGAAACCAATGGGAACATGAGGAAGAACTCCAGAATAGCAGTTGTATCAATCAAGATCAAAACAAAGCTTGGCCTCATCCCAAGGGCCATTAATCTCAAACTTGTACTCTTGGATTCGGATGAGCAAATAGGGACAGACAAGAGTTATGAAAAATGATGACAGTAACAAAAAGCACAAACACAAGGCGACTAAGAGGAAAGATAAGACCCATCGTGAACACGATGAGCATGCAAGAAAACCCTAAATGAACCTTGATGGATCGTTGCCTCATACAATGTGTAACTAATGGGAACAAGAGGAAAAACTCAAGAGAAAAGAGCATGAGGGCAAAAACATAGTGATGTGATGGCAGACGTGAAGCAATCAACACTGATGCTACGATGGATGCATTCATGGAGACATTTGCTGACAAAGTTGTTGCTCGACCCTTGGGCTTCTTCCCAGAACCACCAGAAGAAGAAGATGATGATGATGAAGACGAAGATGAAGAAGAAGAAGATGATGATTCTCGAGTTAGTGATGCTGATGACATTGGAGATGGCGGCGATGTGGTGCAGAAAGTGTAGTCATGGCAAAAGAGATGAACGATGAGCAAGCTGACGGTTAATGCCCAAATGGAGTCAGAGCTGATGGAACGAGTGAGGGTTTGAAACACAGGCGCAAGGACATAGACGGCACTCACGAACAAGATGAAGTTCTTTCCGATCTGTGTGAGAAAAGATGCGGAGAAAACACATTTGATCGTCAAGAGGAGAGTGAGGAAACCTAAGAGCAAGACCAACGCGTCCAGCCAAAGGAGAGTGGATGCAGGAAGCGCTCCGTTGAGAGCATGCGTCCAAACCGTCGCCACAAGCGCCACTACACTCACATGCGAAGCGATTCCCACTGAATCTCGCATTACTGTTGCCGTGTCCCTCTTCACAACATTTCCGTTCATAACCAACGCCTCTAAGAAAGTCGCGTCCATGTAATTGTCCGCGTATCCTGCTTGCACTCCTCCGTAAACCACCTTCTTCCAATTCTTGTGTTCTTCTTCCTCGATACCTGCTGCCATCACCATCTTGTCCATGACGGTGGACATCTCTCTTTCTTTCTCTCTTTCTTCTTCGTCCAATTCTCCTACTCTTCTTCCTCGGTTCTCCTTGCCATCACTCCTTCACAGCAACAACAACAACCGACTCTTTGCTCACAGAGAGAAAATTCTCTACAGAGAGAAGCTGAGAAGCCAGTCCATATTATGACTAGAAAATTGCAACCGAGAGAATACAGATCACGCAGCTGCAAGAGAGACGGGCACTGCGCCAAGTACAAGGACTCTTCTCTCGCTGCGCTCTTTGTCGCTCTAAACCTTGAAGACAAAGAGAAGCTCCTCTGCTCAGATTACTAACACATACGCCTGTCCTCTTCAACGAGAAAGAAACCACATCCAACTTTCTCATCCATGAAGACGTAGTGTCTAGATCATATTGTTGTTTGCTGTTGTCTCTCTGGTAAGAGGAAGCTTGAGAATGGCGGTACGGAGGGAGGGAGGAAGGGAGGGAAGGAGGCAGGTGTTGCTTTTTTTCCGAATGCTCTCTGTGCGCTTGCTTGCTTTGCTTGACTCTTTCAATTCTTTCCAATTCTGTTACCAAACAGATTCACAACAAATTTCTTCCTCTTGCAAAATCTGTGTCTGAAGAAGAGTTGTGAA
>Ga0209611_10000536_pt1 | contig 57542 bp, 58 predicted proteins | sample S1TSphgellanicum_3_FD_187693 | JGI IMG/M metagenome (GOLD analysis project Ga0209611, IMG submission 187693) | Host-associated microbial communities from peat moss isolated from Minnesota, USA - S1T2_Fc - Sphagnum magellanicum MG (SPAdes) (version 2) | ecosystem: Host-associated > Plants > Peat...
AGTCTCATACAAGGTATCAAATAACCTTTTTTTAATTTTTTTAATGCTTGTTTGTTACCCATTTTCTTGTTTAAACAATACCCCTAGTTATCAATTACTTCTATTATTTTTTTTGATAATACTCACCAATTGTGCAGAAGGGTCAATTTTGAAATACCCCTCATGATAGCCAACCTTATAACTACCTGATATAATATCAAGGTAGGTTTTTGTAGGTATGAGATATCCACTTTTAAAGAGCTTTGATTTTTATGCACTTCTCACAATTGTCAACTACTTCTACTATCGTTGAATTCAACAATCAACATTCCCAAAACAACAGTCCCTTTCTAGTAATAGCACCAATCATAGATTTCCTTCTCTTCCCTCACATTGCATTTTGAGACACATTCTGACTACTTGCACATTCACAATTGACATCACATTAGATTGGGTTGACTTTGTTAAAATTTATGAACTTCTTATTTCAAGTGAAGATCTAAAAACCTATGCACTTGAACATTATCTAGATCTAACACATTTTTTGATTTCTTAGTCTTCAAACAGAAAGCATAGATTTGTATTTCTAGTAGGACCTAAACAAACACCCTTGAATGCTTGGAAATTAAAACCAGGAGGAACAAGGCTAAGATGAGTGCACCAATGTGCAGTTAGGCCCTACAACAATCACCACAACATGTTAAGGGGTGCACCACTAACAAACTACAATACAACACATTTGAATGTGCCACAAAAATGATGAAGTGGCATTTCAGGTACCACTGTGAAAAGCAAGAGAATCGACCTCCACAACCTATCACCCCAATCACCCCAACAATGCAAGAAACTCCACAGTCACAACTAGCTCAAGCACTAACACAATAGTAATGGCATCCTCCCATAGTAAAAATACAAAAGTCAACCAAAACTAATAGAGTACTTAATGGAACTAAGTAGGCCAAATGGACATATCAACATCTAAAAACATGCCATGGACACAATGGAGAGGGAACACATTTTTTTACGAAAGTTAACCAAATATTGGAACATTCCATTTAAGAATAGATTCACAATATAGGAACCATAAGAATTGTAACTAATGTTTTGTTTTTCATGTTTTTGTGTCAAAAATTTATAAATATTACATTTTTTTTAATACATTTTGATGATAATGTTTTTAAAATATTGTGGAAACATGTGTAATATTTTGAAATGAATATAATGAAATTTGAATTCTCAAAAACTTTGATTAATCATTAAAGCCCTTACTAAGGGTGCACCTTCGGCTCCTTATTTTATGAATGTACCTGTACTTCACTTTTAGATCTTCTCAATGGTAGAACCAAAAGCAGGAAAGTGGGACCCCAAGGTGTACTAACAAAAAAAAAGTATGTAGCAATTGTCACTTGGGTTTTGAACATGCAGATTATTGAATTATTTATCACTCTACAATAGCTAAAGCTAAAGGTTGTTAAAGTCACACAAACCAAACCTACCCCATTTCAAAATAGTGTTCCAAAAGCAAGTTATGGTACTGGTTTAAAAATCATCATCCAGATATTAATATTTGACTTGCAGAAGGATTGGAGGTTTGTAAGGCAAAAGGACTTATTAGGGAAGCGTGCCATACCTTTTATTCCAACTTGGAAAACTTGTACACACAACACAAATATGCATCAGAACACATTTGGAATTCAGATGAAATAAAAATTCAACTACGGTGTCAATCTAATGCTAGGGTTTTGGTTAGGCAAGGTTCACGGAATGTTTACAACACCATCCCTAAGTTTCGAGGATGGTTGACTGTGAATTGTGTTGTTAATGTTACAAGGGTAGCATTGCCTGCATTTACATTATCAAAGGTTGAAGGATGTGAGAAGACTACATTTGAGATTATAGACTAAGAACATGCATGGTTATGTAGGAAAAAACTTGGACGATAACTTACCTTTTTAATTAATGGCTGGTTTTTTTTTACAAATCTATTCAAGGGGGTTTCTCAAAGAAACTCAACATGTTTTGATTCTAAATGGGCATGGTTCTCACGTTACAATACAAGCACTGAAATAAGCAACAAAAGTTGGGTTAGACATGGTCACCTTACCTACTCATACTTCACATGTGCTATAGCCATTAGATGTCACCTACTTCAAACCATTCAAGACAACTTTTAGAAAAGAAAAAGACTCTACCATGGTGAAAAATAACTATCTTGAACCAAACAAAGTTACATTAGCAACATGGGTGGACAAGGCCTTGCAAAATCCTTGAAAAAAAGGAACATAAAATCAAGGTTTAAGGTTTCTGGGATCTAGCCACTAAATCTTGCAGCCATGGTTAGAAAATTTGGTCTAGGTGATGTATTCACTATAGTAGAACAAGAGGAACATGAACTTTCATACCATTCAAATGCAATAGATGAGTCTTATAATAGTGAGGCTGTAGTTACCATAGAGTTGTTAAACATTGCATGGACCTTTTCAATAGAGCTTCCAACTATTCATGAATGCCCCCCTTCACCCATCCTACATTATTATGCTGAAATGCCAGATAGTCTTGGCACGATAACAAACAACCATATGAAGAAAATTAGCTAGTGGTGGACTTGGAAGATGTTATTCCGAAATCAAAAGACTTAAATGGTTCAAATTAGAGTGAAGAAATTGGATTGGCTCACTTGTTATCACGACTTGCATTATCAACCAAGAAAAGACGAGGCAATGAACCATTAGTGGATTATTCTAATTCACATGTGGTAACATTAAACCAATATGTGGTTGTACTAAAATAGAAAGTTGTCAACAAAAAAATTGTAAATAAACTAAAGGAGCAGAAAGCTAAAGAAAGGGAAAAGAAAAAGGCTGAAGGTACATAATTCACCCAAGCTGAGCGAGCAACTCAAAAGAGAATTGAGAAAGAAAATAAAGCTAAAATTAATGGGGCATGGTTTGCTACTTCTATTAAGGTTGTTGGTGAAAGATTTCACAGTAAGTTTAAAGTAGGGCCAATATTCAGCTCATCTTTTAGGCTACATCAGGTTTAATTTAGGAATCACCTATACATGACAAAAATATCTTAAACAACAAAGAAGGGAAAAAATGCATCTTGCTGGGCATTTCCTAGCAAAATTGCAACCTTCCACTCAAATACTATACATGAAAGAGGGTTTGTGGTGGGTTTTGATGGCTCCTTAGACATGTGGAATGAAACAAAGTGCAAATTTGGATTTGGAATATATGGGGTTTGTAAATATGTGCCATTGTTTTGCCAAGGTGATGAACTTGCACTATTAGAATGGAAACAACTTATTAGTCATTATTGTTCCCTTTGGCCAACTCCTTGAAATTAATTCTCCATGGTCATCACATGCATCATGTTATTTTAAGTTAGGCATTGCAAAAGATGATAGGTTTGTAGACTTTTAATATTCTAGTATTTGTCACTTGCAATGGTGTTAGACTTGGAATTATGAGTGTTGTAGATGTATGCATTGCAAGTCACTTCTTCTAAAACTCTAAAGTTTCATTAATAACACTCAAGCCTACAACTAGAAAATTCAAGGCCACATCATAATACAATAGTATGCACCTTAGAGGAGTTGTGTATATGTTTCTTCTTTAAAACAATGATAATATGCTCCCTACATAAAAAGACAAGCTTGCTTTCTGAGCTAAACACCCCCAAAAAGGAAAAAAATTGTGCAAAACTCTCTTAGATTCATGTTTTTGTAGAAGAAATCACAAACAAAAAGTTTAAGAGTTTTGGAGAAAAAAAAGGTTTGCACACACACACACACACACGTGCAATCGATTCATTGTTGTTGTTTTTGTGTTGGTGCTAGCTACTTTGAGCAAGTAGATTAATCTTATTATATTAAGTTCTATGTTTTTTTCGTTCCCTCCTACAACTTTGATGAAAAGGAGTCTTCATTCTACTACTATTTTTTATTTGAAGTTGCAATTATGAATCACAATTGATGAGAACTAGAGGCTGTCTACAGGAGATCAACATTAACAAAAGGACACATGTACTACTGCAAAAGCCAACCTTGTTTGAAAACCAATTGTAGGACCAGAAAAAACCAAATTGCAATAGTAAGCACACTAAATGATTAGTTACCCACTCTACAATGTTATGTGGATCGGTGGTTTGACCATGTTGTGTTTAGACATGAGGTCTAACACCAACAATTGGTGATCCCTGTTGTGACAATTGGGAAATCTTGGATTTGAGGGAGTTGATATACATCCATTTCCCTACCACAAAGAAGCACCATAACATTTCCTCCCAACATAAATTACATTAAAATTTGCACATTATAACATCAAGGCAATATCGATCAACCAAGATTGCAAAGTTTGTTCATGAAATTCTCCAGGTCTTACAATGATCCTAGAATCATTCTCATGCAAAAAAATTTCTTCATCAATTTAGGATATTCTCTACCTTGGCATGTGCAAGGAACATAGGCAAGGGAGGAGGCAAAACCCCAACATATGGTGCTTGTTGTTATTGTTACTGCCATGTGAAAGTTGTGGGAGTAGGTGAAAATTGATCACCTCCCCCTAGTTGCCCACTTGAATCCTCACTACCACTACTACCCATTAAAGCAAATCTAATGAATGAACCAACTTGCTGCATCATTATTCTATAAACATGTGGTATCGCCAAATCCAGGTTCTTATGTTGCCATAAAAACTCCTTCCATGCCATAAACATCACTCCGCATTTCTTTACCTGTTGAAATCCCACCACCATGTTCTCTCAGGGTCAAGAAAAAAAAAATTTAGCTTGTTGTGCATGCTGTTATTTTTGATCATAGCTTCTTAAACCATTCTTTGCAACCAACATAGTGAGAGCAACCATGGCCAATTTTTCAAGCATAATTTCAAACATCCATGGCAAGCTCCCTAGTCTATTTTCTTCCTTTACATTATGAAACTTAGTAAGCTAATTATCTAGCATCTGCAACCTGAAGACAAGGAGCAAACCCTAGAAGAACAAGGTCATGAAATTTCTTCTTTGAGAAGTAGGGAATAGAATCACAAGAATTTTAGAGCTTTCAAACTCCTTACCTTGCTACTACCATTGGCTAGATAATTAAGATGCTTGACTAGAAATTAGTTGAGTTTGGTTGAAGCCATTTAAAGCTCAAGAGCTCTCCAATAGAGACAAAAAGAAAAAGAGTGACAAAGAAGGAAAACTTGAAACAAACCTAAGAGAAAAAGATGAAAGAGAAAAGAGGCAAGGAGAGGTTTAGACTTTAGAGAAAATTGCGGCAACAACACTACAATGTTCTTCTCTCATATCTTGTGAGAGAGAGGCTTAGACTTCGAAGAAAGTTGTGGCAACAACATTACAACATTCTTCTTTCAAATCCAATAAAAGAGAGGTTTGGATTTTGGAGAAAATTGAAGTGGTAACATCACAACATTCTTCTCTTAGATCTAGTGAAAAAATTGCAGATTACCCCAAGCAACATCATCAAGGTCATCAATCTTAAGGTATTAGGTTACTCTTCAAAAGACCCCAATTCAAAAATCCTAAACACCCCCATGACTATGTGGTTACTATTCACCACAAAAAATATGACTTTTTAGAAGGTCCAACTTGAGTAAAATGTCCACATTGACCAAGAGGGATGGTCGTTTTGACTAAAGGCATGGGGCATGAAAGACACGAGTTACCGTTTGACCATGCAACAAACCAAACATTTGGTAAAAAAAGCCAAAGGTCCATCAAAATGACTAAGGCATAATCAAATTAACCATACTCAATGGCCATTGTGATTTAAAATTAATCACATTGGCCATTGTGGTTTGACACTTAATTAAATCAACCATACTAATTTGGTTACTTAACCTACGAGTTTATTTTGCCTAGGGTATATACCAAACTTAAATTCATAACTAATGGGCCTTAGGTTAAGCATATTACATCTAGTAGGTATTTATAAAATTTAATAAGCTACATGCATGCTACCTTTAGGCACATGTAGGTATTTAAATTTAATACATTAATTGGTTGATATTTAATAATTGATAGTTAATATTCAATAATTTATTATTAATATTTTATATGATTAATTAGTCACCCAAAAAAATGTCAATTAATAACCAATAACTAATTTATCCATTAAATTTTTAATTGATTAATGATTATTATTTCATTATCAATTTTATTCTAATTTTTTTGCTAATAATTGATAGTAATTTATAATAATTAATAATAGACAATATATAGTTGTTAAAGATTATTGATAAATGAAATTATCTTAAATTATTTATTAGTTAATAGTAATTCATTATATAATATTTTATAATCATTCATATTAAATAATCAATAATTAGTAATAAATAGTATATAATCAAGTATCAATAATCAATAATTTATAATTAAAAAATAATTAATAGTAAATTATTATTAATTTAATATTTAATACTTCATAGGAAATAATAAATTATTGATCACTGATTTCATTTATTTATTTATATTTATAGTAATTAATTAATCATTCCTATTTATTTTTATTATTTATTTGTTAATTGAATTAATAGCATGTAGTAACCTACTAGGTGTAGGTACCTACATGTTATTTAAGTAGATACTTGGTATATGGTATAACCTCCTACTTAAATAAGTAATACAAAAATATTGAAGTTTATTGATGAATATTACAATATGTACATCAAAACAAAAAATTCAATCAAGTTTATTACAATATGATGACAAACATTTTCAACTTTTGAAGTGGAAATCCGATGGTAAGGACTTGATTTCCCAAAGTGGAGGTGAGGAGTTCAAGTCCTCAAACATATAACATTGGCTACCTAGGCCACCTTGGCTTTATGTGGCATAGGGTCTTAACACGATAAAAAAAGTTCTAGGTAAAAAAGACAAAAAAGGATGACATTGTGACAAGATTTTGGTACACCTTGAAGAATTTGGACCCATTTGGCATATAATTCATGGTGCACATGCAAATCATTAGGCCAAATTTTGACAATTGTAATTATCATGTCCAAGTTTTTCGCTTGTAAGTGGTATTAATGCAAAGCTATCAATACTTTAGCAAGACTAACCGCATTTTTTGTTTTAATTGTGGCCGTGGAATGCCAAAGATTTGTTTGGCCAGAAATGCCACATTTGGAAACTACCCTTCATGGTTACGCCACCAAATAAAAAGATCTTTGCATGTAGTAAAAGGTATGGATAGCTTCATGAACAAAGATAATTTTCCAATGACAAGTACTTGAAAAGACTTTTCAAAGGATGTTCCAACCCCAAACATGTTACCTTCATTTTCAAGCTTATCATCATGATTAATAGATGTGCATGTTTCAACAGTAGGGTTCAAGGTTTCAAAACATGTCATGGAAAGGGGAATCACAACTTGCAAATCACATTTGAAAGCAAGTCAAATTACATTCCCATGTGGGCACCAAATTTTCAACAACCCATAATGACTTGAACTAAAGATCCATCATTATGGCAAGCATTTTATGAACTTGATCTAAATTTTTTTAAATTAAAAATTGGAAAGAAGGTTTCACAACCTTCATAATTTCTTCTTGCATGGGTTTTGGAAAATGAATTCTAAATCAAATGCATCCAAAGCTTCTATCCCGTTTGAAACCTACAACATTTTAATCATTTCAAATTATAACTTAATAGTTAATGTAATGGTAGTAGTCAAATCATCAAACAATAAACAATGACCACTAGATTTATTCATAAGACAAGCCATGATTTCATCAATGTCTATTCAAACATGATGACTTTGGATGAAAATATAGTTTTGATGAGGGTCTTAAGTTTTCGAAGTGGCATCCCACATTCAATGTAAGTCTTCTCTCATACTTGCCTATTTTTTCCAAATTTCTTTGTCCATGTAATTGTCTTTTCTAAAACAACTTGTGCATCCCTCACACTAACATGCATTAAACCTTTAAAAACCTTATCATCATTAGTAACATACTAGAATGCCTTAAACATCACATGCCCAAAACACATACCTTCATAAACCTTGATAATCTTCAAAAATTCACAATCAATGATGGGGCGCAATGTGGGTGCCATGACTATCAAATTATTGCTTTCATTTTTCACAATGCAATCACACAATGCATCAATCCAAAATTTGAAAGTAATGATTCAAGTTGAATAACCATATTCTGACCACTAGTTTCATGCACTTCAAATAAGCCCACAATAACATACATAGGGATCCATGATTCGTTTAAAAAATTTATCACAAAGGCAAAAGTGTCCACATCACCTCTAGACATCCAAAGATCAAAATTATAAAGAAATAGTGGTTGCATATGCAAGGTTTAGAAGTAGAAGGGTGAAAATGCAAAACAATGAACCAAAAACCATATCAAATCATGTTCAAAACTACATATATATAAACTACATATATATATGTATGTATGCCTATGTCATGCCCCTTTAATGGCATGTTAATCATGGCAAGTTATGTTTTATGATTAATATGGATGTTGAAAAATCTAAATTGAACCATTGGATCTTTTGTTTTGAGCAAAGGACCTTTAAAGTTGAGTAGGTGTTCCGTCAAACATTACTAATTTCACAAAGGGGCCCTTGATTTTCATAATATAAAAAATCTTTGATGTTGAATTTTTTTGTAATAATAAGGGACTATTAAACACACAAAAAAGACACTCAAAATATATGATATCCATAATTTGATGTTTTTCCCAAGAAATTGAAATTTTAGGTCTATTTGATTCATAAGTCCTTTATGACATGTAAATGTGATCAAATGTAAATGGTATCAAAACCAAAGTTGTAGGTTATAATACAAAAGAATAAACCTCAAAGTAGTTAACATGTTTTGGCATGATTTGAAATTGTGATCATTTTTCAAGACTAAACACGAAAATTTAATGTAAAATTTCACATTTAAAGAAAAAACATATTTATTCAAAATGATTGACAAGAAACATGTGATATATTGGGGAAACTATAATAAGTAAAAGTAATAAAAAAAATTTAATTTGAAAAATCCTTTCTCTAAAAAAGTTTTTTTTGGCAAAAGGATTATAGTCCTTTGAAACAAAATAAACAAATTGGCTCATTGATTCATGATTACACCCATAAGCAAATCCAAGGTTTTTTTTACCATTATAGGAAGCACTTCATCCATAAGAATAATCTAAAAAGGAAATGAAATTCAGCAACATTAACATAAAATTAACCTACTTAACCAAATGTTTTTAATGGTGGAAAATGTTCAATAACCTTTGCAAATGTAGAGCACTAGATCTTCAATAAACATTTGTTGTGCCTCATTCGTCTTTTTGTAAAGGTTTGTGCACCCAACATAAATGGTGATAACAAAACTAGAGGGCCTAATCCTTTTTTTCCCTTTTCATTGCAAATGATTTTCATCACCCATTGTTGCCTTTTTTGCAAGCTATATTTTACTTTGAGTAGACAACCTAGGATGCACATAATCAACAATCTTCATGGGAGTAACATGGGAGTAATCCCATTAATTTTATTATACTTAATCAAGCCCTTTTTCAAAATAGAACTTTGGGACAAAAAATTACCTATTGCTTTCTCTAATCTATAAACAATACATTGCAACATCTATAAGTTTTCAAAATCCACAAACAAATCAACATTCATTGAAAAGAAAACCCAGCAAATGGAATTTTGGTGGTGTGGTTTCCAAAATGCAACTTGAACTTCTATAACTACAAGTTGCAATACGTCATTTTCTAACGACTTCCCAATTTCTAACCATACATTCTTCATGTTTAAAGATGAAGTGTTTAAGACTACATCTTCACATACATGTGGTTCATCAACCCCATCAACGCTTTAAACACCACAATTGTTCTTTATAGCCATGGTGCACATGATGCCCATTACACAGCCAACAAAACCTTGAAGTCCAACCCAACAGACTATTGACTTCCAAACCCCATGAAATTCAACCTACAAGCAAATGAAAAATGACCTATAAACAATAAGTGCAACTTTGACAAGTTGCATGAAATTTGTGTAGAAATTGGAGAAAAGATTTTAAAACCTCTTACTTGTCACAAAATAGTCAACATTTAAACACTACAACGTCAAACTATGACTTTTAAAAAACTACAACTATTGAAGAATTGAGTTTAAGGTTTTGAATTCTAAGGTCCAACCTCTTCCCTTCTCATTTCTCTCTCAAAGTCAAGATAGTCAAATTGATAGTTCCCAATAGTTAAACAATCAAACCTCAAACCTTAAACACTTAGACATTAAACCTCAAAACTCAAAGTTAGAGCTTGAACTTCACACCTTAAATGTTCAATGTCAAATGTTCAGACCTCAAACATTTAGACCTTCAACACTCAAACCTCATACCTCAAATGCTCAAACCTCAAACTTCAAATGATTATATTCATCTCATACCTCAAACCTTAGATGCTTAGACCTCAAATCTCAAATGCTCAAAGCTCGGAGCTTAGACCACATATGCTCAAACACACAAAGAAAGTTTGTAGTAGGGGTGAAACTTTCAACATTGCCTCCACAAAACTTCAATGTGACATAAAGGAGACCAAGGTACAAGGAACGAAGGGACAAGGGAAGTTTGAAAACTACAAACCTACTAACATATGCATATCCGGATCTACATATCCGGACCCTAAACACCATATAAGGATATGTATAGCATAGCTATGCAAATCATAGATCTCATAAAAACATAGCAACAAATATGAATAATGAAACAACTTGGGTTTGCATATATGTACATGAATAAGAATATATGAAAATGATTTACATAAGCTGATTACCAATAGTTCCAAATATGGGAAGTGGGAAGAATCCGGATATGAATAGTTGCTAAGGGGCATTATGCATGTCGATAACGGATGCACTTAGCTATATCTGGCCAACACTGGTATGAACCACCAGTTCTGGTTCTGGTCAGTAAGAACTGAATCTAAACCAGTTCTCATTTTGGTAACCCAAACAGGAACTGGAACCCGATTTTATTTTCTTAGAGACCTGGATTCTCAATTCAGATGTGGAACCAAAGCCAAAAACTGGAATTGAGATTTTTGAAAAGAAAAAAGCAAAGACAAGAAATGGGATTTAACTGGAGGTTAACCAGAAGTTAACCACCACCAAATCTGGTCCAAGTTAGTAAGAACTGGACCAGACAGAACGAACTGGGTCTGATTTTCAGAATTAGAACCACAATTTGATTTATTGAAGAACCAGAAATGGATTCCTAGTTCCATGGAACCACTTGTGGAACTGGAACCAGAACCGAGATAGTTCTAATTTATTTTTTAGAACTGGAACTGGAACTGGAACTGGAGATTCTTCATAAAAGTAAATAACTGCCCAACAGTGGATTGAACATTGTTCCCTTTTTTCACTGAAAAATAATAATACATATGAGGGTCAAACCCAATAAGGGTCTAGTCATGTACCCTTACCCTGGGCAATTAAAAATATATCATTAATGTAGTCTATTTGTTGGCCTTGCCTACCAAGGCAAGGCAAGGATATTGTGTTTAGATTCATTATAGAGTTTAGTAGCTTAAGGGATTTTTTATAGGCCCCTAGGTAATAATAATAATAATAATAATAGGTCTATTTTTATATGAGGAATTTTGAAAGATGTTATTTTGGCTTGTGTTGGAATTTGAGATTAGATATAGAGGTATAATATCTCCAAGGAATTTTGGTTTCTTTTAGAGGATTTTTTAATTTTTTTTGAAGATTATATTTTTGCATGGTGAAATATTTGAGTTTCCATAATCCTTCTTTTCCTTAATATATACTTTTAAATGTAAATGGTAAGGCCATAGTGTGACACACCCCTCGTTAAGATATGGTCATAGGAAAAGCTCATTTATCTATGAAGGTAGTTTGTTTTGTTTTAAGTTGTTTTGTAATTATGGGATCCATCCAATGAGGTTTTGGAAGGAAAAATCATTTGAGGACATGGTAACAACACTTAGCCAACAACACAGGCGACACTAGTCATATAATGAAAAAAACAACTATGTTAAAGTTAGCACTAATTAAAAATGTTAGTTAACAATTTTGATGTTCATTCATACTAATGTTAGTATTAAATTAAATTAGGGTTTTAAAGTTAAAATAATTTACCTTTGATATGATGGATTCACACCATAATGATCAATGTTAATGTTTAGTGACAACAATCAAGATTGATTATTACAATCAAATTTATTACAATTAATGTTAAACATGATAAATATTAAGTTAGACCTTGCAAGCAAGATTGTCTTTCTAACCTGAAAATTAGAAGAGATGTTCAAAAAGGCCTTTGAAAAGATTTTGAGAAAGATTTCAGACAAAATTACCAACACTTAAATCAAATTATAACATTCACTTGAGGAAATAGTGAGCCAAAATCCACATAAGATGATGGTGAAGAAGCACCTTTCCCTGCCAAGAATCTAAGCTTCTGCATTTGAAAACATACACATTTCAGGCATTGAGCTTCAAATTTCACATCCGGTCAAATTGTTTTTGCCATCACATCTGTTGTATGCTTTTGCATACAATTGGAAAGATATCAGGAACATCAAATGGGGACCAGTTCAGGACTTTGACAAGTTGGTGATGAAACAGCTTTTCAGAAAATCATTGAAAATTTTGGAGACTAGCATAAATATTGAGAACATCATTGAGAGACTTCATGAAAAATAACTTTCAGACCACATTTGTTGCCAAAGTTACCTGCCTCGTTGATTCATGATTCACTTCTTGACAGCAGAACCCTTGGCAGTGATCAAAATGAGATCCTCTTGCAAAAGGAATTTGTTACCCAGATAGAGCTTCTACTAGAACAACCTGCTTCACCAGCAAAATTGGCTCACAGTGAAGATCTGTGCAGGTTGCTTGAAAGTTTTCTAGAGGCATTCAAAAAAGAATGATGAGAGAAACCTATGAGGGACACCCCTGAGGACAAGAACTTCTCTGTTGACTGTTGTCCAAAGTTTTTGTCCAATGTCTTAAGACACAGCCAGGGACTTGGGTGTGCTCTGATTCTTACCCATGTTCTGGAGATATTTGCCATCAGCAATTCCAACTTGAACATTTCAGATGGCTAAGAGCTTCAGATGGCTAAGAGCTTGTGCTGCTGCAACCTTTGCAGGCTCTGTGAACGCACCCTGCAAGACCTCACGTAATTGATTCCGAAGATGTTCCACCCCAGGCAGCTCCTCTCCATCTTCCACTATTCCCAATCTGCAAGACAGATAAGCAGGAATACTCAGTGACCCAAAAAATTTGAAAACTGAGACTAAGTTGCACTAAAATACTGGGACCATCCTTCTAATTTAAGGATCCACACACTCCCTTGGGGATTGGAAAGGCTTCTGACACAGTGAGCATCCCCATAAAATGGAGATTGACATGGTCCAATGATAACAACAGCATCACTTGACATATCCAGAAACATGTAAGTCCCAAATCTTGGATTCATCAGGGGAGAAAAAACACCTTCCAAGAATCCCAACTAAATAAGCCACATGAATGACAGTGACTTCTGAAGCTCCAGGGGTCACCATGCTCCACAGATGCCCCACAAGAAGTTCATTATATGTCCATTTCCAGCCCTGAAATCTCACAACGACAATTCCATCCCATTTGTCAGTATGTGAGGTCTTGGAGGATGCTTTCACAGAGCACTATGTACATGACTTTCTTCATGGATCTCAAACTACAAAGGTGAAAGCAAGGTTTTGTTGAGGAAATTTTGGAATGCCACGCTAGGAAGACTTTGTCAAAGTGCAAAGATATTCATACCAAGTGAATGGCAACAAGTTCCAAAGTCCGGCACATGTCCAGAAAAATTCTGAGCTTATCATCTTGGCCAGAACCCAGTTTCTCTGCTTGTGATTCAGCCTTCTGCTGTACCAGCATTGGACGTGAACTTTCTGTATGGTCATTGTCTTTCATTTCCACCACTGATGCACTGACAAAAGGCCTTGTTTGGGCACTACCATTATTCAATGTGAATGTCTCATCCCAACTTGCACACTGCAGAGTTGTAGAAGAGATGATACACATCGGAGATGTCAGGAACTGATACAAGGATTGCAACAATTTAGGCAGAAGAGTCATCATTCTCTGCACATTTTCTCCCACCAGACAATTATGGAGCACCTCCAGCTCCTCTTCCATCATATTAAGGTGGAAAGCAGCCATTGGCAGAGATGAGATGCCTCCAAATTTGGAAAGTGAGTGTGTCTTCTCTCCTGATGTATTCCCATTCCTATCACACAGTAGTTCTGAAACAATTACACACACAGCCTGGGTTGCCATTTCACTTCCACTTGAAAAAACTGCTCTCCCACAAATGGAAGCGAAGGATGACATCATAGCAAGCAGCCAACAATTATTGTATGAACACCTAAGCAAAATTGTGTACATGGAGCGTTGTAAAAAGTCAAGTCTTCCATGTGCCTGACATAATCCTGCAAGGATCTTAGCTCCTATCCTTGCATTCTCAATTGTCCCATCTTGGCATGCACATCCATGCACCTCCCGACGTCCCCTCCTGACAGTCATGTGTATAAGGCCTGAAGATACAAGTGCCTCCACACTACCAATCCCACGAGTCTCAGCCTTCCCTTCAATCAAAACCCTTCGCAGCCGCACTAAGAGAAGATCAAGAGCATGAAACTTGGCCGGAATCATCAACAGGCCTTCCATGTTCATCAACACTGCAAGATAACAAAAGGAAAGCATTCAGAAAGGACAATCTCAGCAACACACCAAAATATGTGACTGATAACCTGAAAGAAACTCCAGAACCAACCTTCATCCACTAACTCCACCAGTTGCACATGAAGATTTTGGAAAGAGAGATGTTGAGAAGTCACAGCTTCCAATGCCCCTTCACGCTGCCACAATGCAGGCACCTCCACCAACACTAGCGACAATATAGAGAGCATATCTCTGCACAACCCACTCACTACAACATCTGAAAATCTCTTCTCACAGTACTTTCATGAATGGGTAGAAATCATTGAATTAGATGAGTAATATGCAACAGACCCTACACTACAGACTTCTGTTCTCTGCATGCAGAACTCTGCTTTGAATTGATTTCTTGTATGGCATGATCACAGGACAGGCTTCTCTCTGGGGCTTTTTGGAATGACAAGTGCAACTGAGCCATTTGTATGTTGAGCATCAAGGTCTGAATCATCCAGATGTGAGCTACTCCTTTACCATGCAACCAGTGCATCTCCCAAGCAATAAAGTAGTGTTGCGAGAGCTATTCTTAGTAAACAGGGAGTAAAATGTTCTCTCAAGTAAGACTACTGTCAGGTAACAGGAGAAGTTCAAGTGCAAAGCAGCGATACTGCCAAAACACTTGTCAATAGCTTTCCCTCTCCCTCTCAAGGACAGCCATTTCTTTTGACATAAGAAGGGCATCAGGGACATTAACAAAGAAGTCAATCCAATTTTCTAACAGCAAACACAGCTGAAGGACCAGCTGTTGCCTAAACTAGATATGTCTAGGTCCCAGAAATGCAGGGCAAGGGGCAGGTATCTGTTCTCCTAGCTCTAATCCAAATCCAGAGGCACTGGAAGTGATGACTATTGTCTTGACTACTGATTGTTCAAGAATGGGACTCACCCTCAAAAACATAGCCTGGTGATTTCGATCACGTCTGCACAGAGACATAATTTACAGTGGAGTCATTCCTGACCTCTCAGCACCCTTGTTAAGTGAACAACATACAGACATCAAGACAATACACAGACAACAGAAGACATATCACTAGAGTGCTAAACATGTCCAAACTAAAGACACAACAATATCCAGAGGAATTGGGTTAGTATCTACAACAAAAAACTTACAAATGCAAATTCATATTCATAGAGCGGTGAAAAGCTGTACTTGGTATGCAAACCCAAGTACCCCAATCTCCACCATCCACTACCCAATAGCTTGCACTTCACATCGGTCTCTACTCACCATGCCCAAACTGTATCTTACTCCACCAAAATAAGAGTCCAGTGGAAACTGGCAGTTCTACTTACAGCCAACAGAACAAGCTCGTCCAGTGAGTCAAATAGAAATATAGCACTGAGAAAAGTAACTTTTGTGACTTGGAAAACAAGGGAAGAAAGATGTACTCACTCTCCTGACAGGTCGAATTGCAAGGCAACTGCAGCAAGACCATTTCTTAGATCCTTGCCTCTCTGCAATTTACATGTGGTCCCCCCTACTAGAGCTTCATGTAAAGAGTCCTTAACTGCTATAAAGGCCTGGGCTTCCTTCTGCAGCCAAGGTTGGTTGCCCTGTGATCGTCCAGCCTGCTTACAATTTGGTTCTATACCACACCTGATGTCAGAATGAAGCCCAGGTAGCTCCTCTGGTGGTTGAAGGGAATCCCAGCTTCTGCCAGTATCCCTGCAGTCCTCACTGTAGCCCAGCAACTCGAGCTTCTCATCAATAGGAGAACTAACCATTCCCCCCACATCTGGTACCCCTGATCCTCCATCTTGAGTTGTTGGCTTGACATGACTCTGTGATTCTATGACAGTCCTCTTGATCTCACAGTCTTCAATGGCATCTTGAGGTATGGATCCAGATATGGCTTCCCTTCCAAACAAAACTCCTTCAATTCTTTGAATAGTCGAGGTAGTTTCAGCTTCATCAAAATCCTTTCTTTGCATAGGACCTACCACATGTTTTACAGCTACCAATCCTTCAATGGCAGGTTCTTGAAGTATCCTCAATTGTTCTGAGTCAGTTGTAGCAGAAGTAGCATTATGCTCATGTTGCAGTGCAATTTTGGAACAAAAATGTTCTTCAGTACCAAGCACTCCCATTCTGCTTGCAATTGCTGTTGTGTGACCTTTCTGAAATTCAAGGGGCATGTCACCAGAGGATGCTCTATGCACAATTCTTTGGCTATCATCCTTTGCAACACACTCTTGAAAGATATGATGCTTTTTGGAAGAGGATACATTGCCACAGACCCCCTTCTCAAGCCCTAACTGAGGATCCTCAATAGCCCACTCTCCTTTTTCTGCGTCCTCAGCTACATCCTGCAAAACTGAGGGCAGCTCCTCCAAGAAGAGAGACATTTCTTGGAGGTTCATACAACATGCATTTGGAGCCAACAATTGCTCACCAGCGCTTTGGTTCCCAATAGCCATATTCCCTACACCCTTGGAATGTGAGCTGGGCAGGGGCTCTTCTTCACCATTGTAGTCCTGCATCCCTGAAAAGGTAATGGAGATTCCTCTGCTTAATTCTGCATCCCCTTCTGTCGCAGGCTCCACTGTGTTGAGGGGAACTTTGCTACCATCATCACTAATCATCTTCTGTCCACTACCACTGGAACAACCTCCATCACTAGACTGAACTGGTGGCAGACAAATGGATGGTGGGGAGAGAGGGCATGGCAGAATTCGGGGAAGTGTTGGAGACAATAGATCATTCTTAGATGTCCACCATGATTCCCCAAGTTCATCACCAGTGCCTTCAGAATCAGTGTCCCACAGACTTCCTTCCCCCTCCAGCAAATCCCTCGAATGTAGACATGAGAGCATCTCCTTCGGATCCAAATCTCCCTGTGCATCCCTGACTTCAGGGCCATCCAAATCCCTTTTAATAGTTTCAAGTGACCCACCCATAACTGGTTCTGACAGAACAAACTGATTTTGCTCACCCTGACCTATTAACCTGTCCTCTGTTTGCACAGCCTGCGCTACTGACCTATAATCATCTGAAACACGATCCTTATTGGCAGGAAGTTTCTGGCTGTTAGGGTCACAAACAAGAGTAGATTTCTTTTCTTTTCCAACTCTGTCCTTCCTTGCACCCTTCTTTCCTCGATGCCTCTTTCTTCCGTGGACACTCTCTGCCACTTCATTTCCCACATCTCTTTTGCGTTTCAGACCAACTTTGCCTCCTCCAGAGGTTGAATGCAATCTAAAGGATTCACTGGAATTTCCAAGCAAATCCTGCAGCTCTGCAAACTTCTCTTCCATCTTGGATCGGGTCTTCTTCTCTTTCTCAAGAAGAGAGGCTATGTTCACCAATAACTTGGAAGGCAAGTCAGGCCGTGCATCTTCAATTGGCTCTCCCACTGTACCTGGAATATGTTCACCAGGTAAAGGAGCTGTTTCTGGACCAACTCTGGTACTATCCTTCAACTGTTTGTCATGACTTCCAGTTTGGGAATCGCCCCTCTTTAACAGAACAGGATCATTGTGGGCACTTACAACATCATGATTCAACTTAGATTTAGGAAACTCTCCCTGTTGATGTACTACTGTGTTCCCACCTTCCACTTCCTTAGTCTTGGTGGTGGTTACAAACTGTTTTGCCACATCTGAATGTTTACAAACAGGATCCCCACCCTGTCTATCAAAGAACTGGCTTCCCTGACTTGGTGCAGTTATGTATAGTGATGATGCAGTACTTTCAGGAATTGTTTGATTGACAGAAGGGTTCAAAATTGACTGCAACCCAGTGATTATCTGCACAGGTCCTGGTCTTGGCCTATGTGCCTGTGCCTGTGCCTGCAGATATGGGATCGTAGGGACATTTGAAGTTGAATCTGCTCTGGTATTCACCTGTTTTGGTGATGGATTCCTCCGCATACGAGGTGGACAAACACTGGTCAACATTGGCTGAGATCTCGGTACTCCATCAGTCTGCAACTGATTCTTACCGAGGACCGCATTCTGTGGTGAGGGTAAACTCAAGCTTGTTGGTGAAGCTGCACCACTGGTTGTCACCTTCTTTGTGACATCCAAAGACGTGGTGGTTTCCTCTGAGCCTAGACTATCTTGTGGTGTGCGTGGACCTTGAAGTTGTGAATCAAGCTGCAAAGTGGAGACATGCTGTGTCAGACTAGAGCTCTGCTTTTGCAAGGTGGCCACATGTGCTGCCAATGCCTGGACCTCCTTTTGCACAGCTTTTGCAACAGCTTGTGCTGCCAGTGCTGTTGTCTCTGCTGCAGATACCTTTGACTGCTCCCGCTGCGCAATGGATGACACTTTTGTGGATGATTGTACAGCACCATTCACCTGCATCCTTCCCTCTCTTAGGTTTTCCACTCAAATGTCACATACAGAAAACCCTAGAACTTACTCGTACAGGTATGGTAAACTGTGCTACTCTCTTAAGTCAAAAACGCCCTTAGGCAGATCCTACATGAAACAAACACTACTCACATGCTTGCCAAGCCCCAACAGTTAACTGCCTGCATTTTGATAAGCATCTGTACATTGTATCTCTAACTCTGCCGCCGAAAGACATATGATGACAACAGATAACCAACTAGTCAATCACATGCTGCAACACAAACGACTACAGTGGAGCAAGAAAGGAATATAATCTTGGCAGAAAATCATCTTTCCAAGCACCAATTTCTCTAGTTGAGAGGGCAAGAACAACTACCTTTGCTAGAAGGTTCCTCTCCAGAGTGTGAAATGAACTCTGAGCTGCCTCCACAGCTTTCAGAACACCACCAACTCCATCAACTGCTTCCTTTACCTGCATTATGTCTTTCAGCTGTTTCAGCAACTTTCCTGACTTGAATTTTGCAGACACAATTATGACACTGAAGATTATAACAGGCAACCAAATAAGAACTCAAAAGTGCCTGCCATTGAATATCTGGGCATGACACAGCATGTAGAACCTCCTAACATGACACATACCATACAATGCACGCGTACTATTTCACTTTGATCAGCCTTCTGATGATCCTCAACCCGATCTAGGCGTTTCAACACTTGGACCAGTTGTTCCTTGAGCGTCAAGCTTTCCTGCTCAACCTTCTCCCGCACTTTTCTGTCTGTTTCAGACTTCAATCTTTCTGCATCAGCGCGTTTACGCTCTTTCTCACACTCTGTTGCACAGCCAGGCAAAGACAACCAACAGAGTGAAACATCACATGGGCAGGGGTTGTACACATCTTGGGCAGCTAAAGGGCAGAAAAACTGAGTAACAGAAGAGATGCCCCATATATTAACCCCATATATCACAGAAAACAAAGAACAGCATGAATTGAGCTGAAGAGAGCTATTGAATGGCCTCTTTTGACCTGCTAACAATCTAAAACTTGACATTCTACAACCAAAATTATCATACAACACAGGCTCTTTATACTGAAATATTCTGCAGATTAAGCACAAGAGGCCCACGCAATTATCACTTAAGATACTGCAGAAACACAAAAACCACCTCTACCTTCTATGTAGGATTAGGACTGACCATTGCGAAATCACAATCTCAATCAAGCTAAGAAGACTTATTACATCTCAATTACTAAGTCCAGGATGTCAACTTCCAATTATAGCATCTGATGCAAGTGACAAGTGCATGTTCAACAAATTCAAGACTTCATAGTAGAGAATAAGGGACGGTTGCATTACCTTGCCGCAAGGCCTCATTGACTTGTAAAACCTTGCTGGTGTCCTCCATTTTCTCCTTGAGCATTGCAATTGCCTGCCGTAACTTCTTTCTTCCTGTTTCACTCTTTTCCAGCTTTTCTGCCAGCTGCAAAAATGGATAACACCCCGTGAGTCACACGATGCAGTTCTACTTCGTTCATTGGCAATCTTCATAGAGCATCTCATTTGGAAACAGCAGGACCCAACAAGCATTCGCACAAACGCACCTGCTGGCAGCAGGAACCTCCTGCCGATTGGTTCTCCATAGTCTCCCTCCCCAGACACAGAGCATGACCGGTTTGAGAGCTACAAATGATGACAAGATTGACACAGCAGAGACTGACAACCTGCAGATCCCCCTTGAAAGAGAACTGCCCTGGGCAACATGTTCCGGATGGCCGACAGAGATTTACACGAGAAAGGATCCACGAGTTATCTTCATGCAACGGAATGAATAGGACACAAAAGCACTACGAAGGAGCCAAAGAAAAGGAGAGGACATCGGGGAGAGGGAAGACGAACTCCTTGAGTCGAAGAAACAAAAAATACCTCCTTCTCCCTTCTTGCGCAAACCAGGGCTTCCTCAACTACAGAACAGCACCGAAACAAATCCGTCCTACTTCAAAAGCAAGAGGAGGACGAACAGCGACAGTCGACAAAAAGCAAAGACTCCTCGGAACGTCAGAACGAGCGCGGGAGAGGACCAACAACAAGAACAAGGGTGTTATAAGAACCCAAACTCTAAAACCCTTTCTCAAAGAGGGAACTACCAATTGCTCCAACCCTTCTGCGCGTCCGACATATCGAACACAGCCGAAGACTCCATGCATCACAACCAGAGCGCTACGAATGCGCTTCCGTGGAACAGAAGTCTAACACCGACAGTGCGAGAGACATCTTAGAAAATCGGGATCCAGGCGATAAATCTCGCCAGAGAAAAAACAGATATAGGAAAAGCGCGAAACCAACAGCACTGGATCTTCAAACCCTAACCCTAAAACCGAAAATGACTAAACCCTAACCCTAACCCTAAAACGGGATATGCTAAAGAACCATGACAGTACAGAGTGAACCACGGAAGGGCTAACCCCATTTCGGGCAGTCCCAACTATATCTGCCAACTGCCCGCCTTCCCGACCAAAGCAGGCTTTGGCTGCCCCCATAACTGCCCCCACTTATATGCATTCAAAAGGATTCTTTTCTCCTTTTTCCCCAATTTTAGTCTAATGGTAAAATTTTGCAGCACAAAGGCAGCTTCAACACATGTCTATTGAATAAGTAATTATTTTTGGTTGAAAATAGAATAAATTTCAAAATATTTTCAAAAGGTTTTTTTAATTTCCTCCACAAAATTTGGTTTCTTAGTTTTAAAAAATTAGTTTTTGAACATTTTTAAAAATAATATAATTAATATCAAACCTACCAAGGTATTACAATATTTGTAATGTTTAGAAACAACCCAAGAAAAGCAAGTAGTTCTTATCATGGTATCATTAAAAACACCCACTGCATTGAAATGCAAAATGAAATTTAACTTGTCACCATAAAATTTTAGTTAAATCTATCAAAATACACCACTTATGTTGTCTTCTTCTCTCTTCTTTTCTTTTTCTTTTGTTGGGTTTTGCGATGAACCTTCCTTTTCCTACATGAAATCATTTTTTTAATTGTGTGTTGCATTAAAGTCAAGTTTTCACACTCTACGAGTCATCAACCATTGCATCGATTCCAAAGTCTTCACACTCTACAAGTCATCAACCATTGCATCGATTCCAAAGTCTTCACACTCTACAAGTCATCAACTATTGCATCAATTCCAAAGTCTTCACTCTACAAGTCATCAACTATTGCATCAATTCCAAAGTCTTCACACTCTACAAGTCATCAACCATTGCATTGATTCCAAAGTCTTCACACTCTACAAGTCATCAACCAGGGGATGACAAAAGCAAAGCCGCAAGTCTTTGGTAGAGAGTTCAACCAAAATCAACCGGGGGTTGACAAAATAACACAACTTACAAGTCTTTGGTAGAGATTTCAATCAAACTCAACCAAAGTCAACTAGGGGATATCATAATAGCAAATGAAACATTCTAATTTTTTCATAATTCATTGTTATTCTCTTGCCATATGTTTTATGATTCATATTGGACTATTGGGCTAGACATTGCAAATTACATGCTAATGTGCAAATATTTAACACATTCCACCACTGCCACCACCAAAATCACAATGCTAGAAGACATTCCCCTCCTTTTCGTAAGTGGACCTGTGCCTCTTTGTAGGGCTTTTATCTTGGGAGGCCACCCATCCCCCAAGAATATTCTCAGCCAAGGCTTTATTAACAGTAGAGTTCCTTACTCCTACAAAGATACAAAACCTGCAGCCAAAACCCATTGAATGTGATCCAAACCTAAGCTGAAACCACAGACAAATACCTGTTCATAGAAAGATGGTACATAACCTATGAAGATGTATCTGCTGCAGACCCTTGCATGAGCCCATTCCGGATCTGATTGGTGATGTCCCCAACATGGCCTGGACCATGAGGAAGAAACACAGTGGTGTTCTTAGAGCTGTTGCCAATCTCCTTCATTGTGTCAAAGTACTGTGTCACTAACACAAGGTCCATCACATCTTTAGCAGATGTTCCTGGCACATTGTTTGAGAATGCTAACACACTTTCACGTAGCCCCTCTGTGATGGCTTGACGCTGCCTTGCAATACCATATCCTGATAAGTACTTTGCCTCGGCCTCTCCCTCTGCTCTCTTCACCTGTAGTATCTTTTCTGCCTCGGCTTTGTCTACAGCTGCTATCCTCAACCGTTGTGCTGCAGCCAAACAAAGATGGGACACAAGTACAACTAGTGTCACGAATCAAAGATACTGATAATGTCTTCCAAAGTGACATGCACATTTGAAGAGAAGACTGACCAGCATTGATTTCATTCATAGCCCGGCGTACAGTCAGATCCGGCTCAACATCAACAATGAGTGTCTGCTCAATGCTATATCCATATGCACCCATGACCTGGCAAAAATGATACCAACCATCAGTCCTGGACAGCCTTTCAGAGAACACATTAAAAAAGAAAGAACAGATCCTTGACATCCATGTTTTTGTAAAAAAAGGCTGAAACAAGGAGTTCAACCAAAAGATGTGTCACATGGTGACATCTACACTCTTGCATATCCATCATAGATGAATGGGATCCACAAACCACAAAGAGTTACAGACCATGGCTGTACAGCTCATCATCAGACTCAGAGATAAAATGTGCAAAGTAACAGCATCTACCTTCTCAAGTTCCTCAGAAACAGCTTTAGCAATTTCATCCTTCTGCTCAAAAACCTCATCCAATATCATCCTCGGTACACATGCCCGTACCACTGTTCATGCACATGCATCTACACTTAGGTGTCCAATTGATTTGGCAAGCAACAAGACCAAAAGTATTATTGATACACAAATCCAGGTGAAGGCAACAGCCAAGTAAAGTCAAATTAATGCACAGTCCTAGCTGCATGTAAAGGAGAAATGGCAAAATGGAAAAATGAGAAGTATGGCAACCCTGTAACTCTAACCCAGAGTTTATAGCTTGCTCCACAATTTAAGATTCCAAAATCATCTCTTGAGTGCTTGGAGATACCAAAAACCATAAAGAATTGAGCATGCATGAATCAAGGAAAGGGTCGATGATGATGATTTACACATCTTCATTGGGGAGTACTACTGGCAAGAGGATTACAGCATCCAGATGGCTTTGAAGCAACCAAGGTTCAATATTGCAACACTTCTCAATGGCTTGCCTCCAGAAGGGCAGATTACTTACCATCAAAGACATAGGCTTGGATCTGCTCCCGAGGGTTCTGGAGTTCATAGAAAGCATCATCTGCATTTTGGCGTACCACGCGATACTGGATTGAGCAAACAACTGTCACAAACACATTATCCTGCAGAGAGTGTGAACCCTGATTAGTCTTCGTGGTACTAAGCTTACACAATTAATTGCAGATCATTACCCAGCATTTTAAACACAATACATCCCAGCCCACAGAAACAACTTAATGCAAAATCAATGGGCCCAATCAACTCAAGAAAGTGAGTATCTATCAGCACACTTGAGACTCAGCAGAGCTTCCTCTGTTGAAACATCATAGGGGGACATATTTATAAGATTGCAGAGAAATCTCCACTACACCTTGAAGGCAACACAACAACAAGTGCAATCATAAGCTCATGAGAATCACTCCCAATGTCTCAAACCCAATCACCTTCATCACAAATAGCAGTGACAAGCTTGCCAGTACTATCCAATTTCTTCATCAGCTCCCAACAATGGATGTCAAGCAGTATTATAAGAGATCAATTGCCTTCATGAGTTCTGAGAATTCCTCAATACTTACAATTTTAGTCAACCTGAGAATAATTGAGAGATAGGGTAACAGATATTTTAGATCTGACAAGAAAAGCAGCAACAATCAATAAGCATGAAAACAACAGAAACCCCACCCAAAAGAGATAACAGTTCCACGTAACAAAGAATTGAGGAGACAATTGAGGAGCTGTAACAACAATAGCAATGGTCATACACATGTTCCATGAGCTTCAAGAGAAAAATGTGATCACCAAATAGTTATAACATTCCTAAACAGAATAAAATGGACTTACAAACATAAAACCCTAGACTTTCTTCAAGACCTGATGAGCATTTTCCAATTACTAAAATCATCTCCTAGTGCTTCCAAACAATAAGCCAATCCTCAGATCAAGCAAAGTATTTTAATTCAAGCAAGTTCATCAGCAACTCCAGTCCTCCAAATCATCTAAAATTCTCTCAGTAAATCAACAGCCCGCTACCTTGCAGATTGTTTTACAAAAGATGATCGGAAGACAAATCCTAACAAGTAAAGTTTAGCTGATTGAAAAGCCTAATCACAGGATCTTGGAATCCAGGGGGGCGGAAAATCACAGAAGACATCTAGGGTTTGATTGAAACCCTGATGAACTCGACCGTGTAAAAATCTTCAAAACAGGAGGCTTGTATACATCGGTACACAAGATTCCCACAGCAAAATCGGACGCCCGGATTCCAAAACCGAAACAAAGAAAGACAACAACTCGCGAGGCTGAGAGCTCCTCAAGTAAGCCAGCCCCACAAAAAAACGGGGAAGAATCCAAAGTCCACAACTACCGACCAAAGCGATCAGATCGGACGGGAAAAATAAGAAAAATAGAAAAAAGAGAGGAACGCGCACGCGCACACACACACACACAGAGGCAGAGAGGTAGGTATCTAGTATCGCACCTTAGTCTTAGTATCGCAGCGCACATCCAGGGACTGCACTCGAAGGGACAGTCTCCCCGCCATCCATTCTCCAAGAAATGGATTCAGGCAGTGCAACCCCGGTTGCGCTACATGCGAGAACCGGCCCCATTTTTCCACCATTCCCACCGTCGACTGCTCAATGCACGCAAAGAACCCGAAACTTGCCATTTCTTCTGTCTCTCTGTCTCTCCGTCTGTTTCCTCCTCTGCAAAAGCTTCTCTGTAGACTTGAAGATCAGGGAACTGGAATTGTAAAGAAATTTTTTTGAGTTGCAAGTAATAACAACAAATTGGGTACTGTAGTCGTCGAATCGGCTTCGTGAAATTTCGACACGCCAAGGAGGGAGCGAGCGAGCGAGGGAGAACTGCCACGCAATTCTCGAGACACGCGACAGCAGCAGCAGCAACAGTCCCGTGCATGACGTGCACGACGACGGGAGCAAACCGGAGGGAGGGAAGAAGTTCATCCAGTTTCATCCACGAACCCCTTTTCTCCGTCCGTCCACAGAACGAGATTTCATCCATACACATGGGCAACTAATGGATGAATTTCATCCACAAACCTTTTCACTTCCTTCCATCAGCACAACACCATTTTGTTTTAACTTTCAACAATGGGATGAAAGTTGGATTGCCATTAAATTTAGGGTCCTTGGAGTGTGTGTGTGTGTGTGGGGGAGGAGTTGACCAAATGATGAAACTTCACAAAATGGATGAAAATGATTGTTAACCAAATATGGATGTATGGTGATGAGAGGCCTACATATAGTATACTTAACTCAACCTCCAAGTTAACTTTCAAAAGGAATTACCTTCAGTTTTTTTTTCTTTTTTCTTTTTTTTTCTTTTTTTTTCTTGGCACACTTTATTTTCTATGTTTTATAATTGCCCAAAAAATAAGAATTTGTGAAATTTTCATATAACTTTTTTCTCAATGTTTCTTCAAGTAATAGTAATGATTTTCAATGGATGTGCACCATGATATTCTTAACTCAAAGATCATAAGACAAAAGTTCTAAGCAATTTTAAGTAATCGTAATGATTTTGATGGATGTGCACCATGATATTCTTAACTCAAAGCTCATAAGACAAAAGTTATAAGCAATTTTAAGTAATCATAATGATTTTCAATGGATGTGCACCATGATATTCTTAACTCAAAGATCATAAGACAAAAGTTATAAGCAATAGTGAATTGTTTGTACACTTAAAAAGAGATATGAAAGGTGTGTCTTACATTACTACTACTACTTCTACTACATACACTAAATGTGAAAATATTGTCATGTAGTTGAAGAGAGCTCGGTTGTTGTAGCTCTTGTTTTCAAGACACATGGAAATGGGGAAAAATCTCTATCAAAATTGTTTCTCGTATGTGCCAACAACAAGCGTCGAGAAAAAAACATCTTGTCTTGGGATGCAATCATATTCTCATGCCCAAGTCCAATAGATGTGGCCCTAAGATACATGAAAGTTCAAGCACATCCACTCAATATACAACAAAAAGATTGTTTCTCAAGTTGGGTTCATGGCAGAAATCACAAGCCACAAGAGGAGAGAATGGGAGAGAGAGAGAGAGAGAGAGAGAGAGAGACACACACACACACACACACACATTGACAACATATGACAACACAATGCAATGACATTGCAATTCACTCCTTGAGTCATGAAAATCTTTCAATTACAATTTTTTATTAGCAGCCAGGGGACGAAGAACAACATTTTTCCTCGTGATACTACTATTCATGGTGTGTTGCCAATTAGACCCATTCGAAGATGGCAATGAAATCTCTCCCAGGAGATCTGCTCTTTGCTTCAACCTTGCTGCTAATCTCTCCTTCCATATTCTTGCATCCTGCACATATTAACCCCAAATTTTGATTGAGAAAATCTTTTCCCCCTTGACTACTTAGAAGAAGTTAGTAGATCTAGAGCTCTAGATCTAATATAAGCCCAATGTGGCTTACCCATGTGGTACTGAAGCATCTTCTACTTGACAATCTAACCCGAGAATCTTACCACAAATTGTTGTAAGTCTGTTTTGTAAAATCAAGTTGGAAAATCTTGGAACAATCCCAAGGCTGAGACTCAGAGACCAAAAAAAACAAGGCAAGGCTGTTGAATTTAAGCATGTAAGCTTGACAGCTACCAAACTCACAGCTTTGACGTCCACAAAGTGGTGCTCAGAAAATCTAGGGAGATGCAGGTAAACAGATGTTGCAATGGATTCTATATCTAGTATATGTCAAGCACTGATCACTGTTTCCTTTGGTAAACAATCAGCAATCTCAGATACATAGAACTGCAGAAGGAATTAGTGTGGAAAATGAAGTTACAGATGTGTGTCTAATTTGTCTAATTCTGTTTCCAATAAGAATGCTGACGACACTAGAGAAAAACACTGAAAAACAACATGCGGGTGCAGGTTGGAATGGAAATAATATTATGTTGAGCTTCTTCTTCTACTTCTCCTTTGAGCTAGCTGCACTAGTCATGCCTTGAGAAGAAGAACTCTAGTAGAGCTTGAGAAGGATTTTAAGGGCGGGGTTGTTACTAACATGCATGATGCCAGGTTCGGTTTGCGGACACTGCATAGGTTGGTCAATATCAAATGGTTCTGAAGGATGCTCGACTGGAACAAATCTATCAAGAGGCTCCACACCATGATGTGGGCTGCTGCTGCTGCTGCTTCTGTTTGTATTGATCCTGATCCCTGCATTCACTAACACCTTTGTTCTTGAAGCTTTTCCTGAGTCCTGCAGCAGCAATAGCAGCACTAGTCCGGATCAAATCCCCATCTCATCATCAATTTGTTATCAGTCTGAAGTCAATATGTCCATGATTTCTTCTCCTCTCTATCTATCTAGCTAAACATGTGGGTGCCGAAAAAAAAGACAAGAGAAAAGAGGGTAGAAAAAAAAATTGCACCAGAAATAGTTGTGAACGATTTGATGATGATCTTGTAGTCCTCGGAAATTTGACGAAGATGCCCACCATCACTCTCAAGTGTCCCTCTACTGTTTCTGTTTTTTCTCTCCCTCTTGTTTTTGCTCTGATCTCTAGCAAACAAACATCGAGCTATGTCTGTTCCTGTTCCTCTTCTTCACGCATGATCTCTTTGATCCGAAACTGCGACCCAAAAAAAATAGAAAATGAAAGAAACATTCAAACCAGTTTCTCGCCTTCTCCTGCTGTGTTGGTGAACTCACAAATTCAGAACTAAAATCTCTTGATCAGCAGCAGCAGCTCCAAAGAAGAGGCTTTCTTTTTAAGCTTTATTGCTTGCAAATTTTCTTTCCTGCAATGAAGAAGCTTCTTCCATTTCCAATCAATCACCTGGGTGGCAAGGACATGAGAGAACAGGACCACAACAAAACTACTAGTTAATGCAACACAGAAGAAACCAAAATTGCAAGCAACAACATCAATGCAAAGTGGGCTGCACGAACACGAAACTGCCCCCCAACAATAACAACTGGTGTTGTGTAAAACTCGCAGTTTTGTACCAGAATTTTACCCAACACCTGGTGAAGCTCTCTCTCCCTCTCTCTCTACACAATCTTCTCCTTGGCAACAACAAAATGGGTTTGGGTGAAATCTCAAAATGGGCAAAATGGGTATTTTTTTGATAGCAACAAAATCTTTCTTCCTGAATCTCAAAATAGGCAAAATGGGTAGTTTTATGATAGCAACAAATCTTTCTTCCTGAATCTCAAAATGGGCAAATTGGGTATTTTTCTTATAACAACAAAATCTTTCTTCCTGAATCTCAAAATGAGCAAATTGGGTATTTTTTTTGATAACAACAAAATCTTTCTTCCTGAATCTCAAAAGTGGATATTTGTGGCAACCACAAAAATGGGTCTTGCTAAATCTCAAAATGGGTTATATTTTAGGAACAACAAAAGAATGGGTTTGGGTGAATCTCAAAATGGGGTATTTAGTGTTTAAGATAACAACAAAAATAATCGGGTTTAGAAATTCATTCACCTTGGCCCTCCTCTTTTGTGAGCCTATTGATCAATCAACATGGATTGATTGATTGCAATCTTGCCCCAACCTATTTATTATTTTTATTATTATTATTATTATTACTCCAGTTGTTGTTCCCAATGTTTCATTTTCATGAAGAAAGATATGGGCAACTAGGCTACCTAAAGTAAAGCCAAAAAAAAAACCCTTAAAAGTAAGTGATCAAGTTCTGGTAACAAAGTACACCCATGCCATCTGAGTACATATCATTACATATAGTAAAAGACGTCGGGATGAGAAATGAAGCCTCCCCTGAATCCGTCCGGTTGTCCAGTACATATCAATACATATAGTAAAAGACGTCGGGATGAGAAATGAAGCCTCCCCTGAATCCGTCCGGTTGTCCATCCCGTCTCTGTCTAGAGAGAGATAGCTCAACTTCTCTGCACTCATAAATCTCCTCAGGATCAACTAACACTTTAATTACAACCAGGAAAACAAGTAGATTGTTTTTTGTATTATTGTTATTATGGAGAGAATCTTCTTTGAATTTTTATTTTTTTTAAAAACAATATTGCCATTTAATAGTTTCTCACTGCTACTTTTGATGAATTTGTTACATCAGAGTTCTAGGCTAGAGATGCATGCTCAAGTGGTGGTGGTGGTGGATGATCAATGGTGGTAGTATAGTACAACAATAGGAGGCCCATTATGAAAACAAAAGTTTTGAACTCTGGATGGAACCCACACAACTCATGGCCTAACAAGGGTTGTGTCACACTATGGCCTTGCCATTTACATTTAAAAGTATCTTAAAGCAAAAGAAGAAGAATTATGAAACTTCAAAATATTTCACAATGCAAAAATATATTAATCTTCCAAAAAAAACTCCTCTGAAAGAAACCAAAATCCTTCAAGATATCATCACTCTATAATAACTAATCTCAAGTTTCAACACAAGCCAAAATATCATCTTTCAAAAAATCCTCATATAAAAATAGACCTATTATTATTATTATTACCTAGGGGCCAAAATCCCTTAAGCTACTATACTCTGTAATGAATCTAAACACAACATCCTTGCCTACCAAGGCAAGACCAACAAAAATCTCACTATTTTGTGACAATTTACAAGCATTTTTGGTGCTCTTATGAATAGGTTGTTATCATCAAGTTTTTTTTTCCTTTTTTTTTCTTTTTTGAAAATTTGGCGAAAATTTGACCCAGAATAGCAAATTTTGTCAAATTTACACTTGAAAAACAAAATTTTCCCAATCTCTTTGTTAAAAAATGGCTAAATTTCACCAAATATCTTAACCCCAAAATAAATATCTTCATTTTTTTCTACATTTGGGATCAAGTTAGGTTGGAACAAGGGAAATTTTTTGGAGCATCCTGGAAATTTTTTTCCCCAATTTTTTTTTAGTATTAGGAATTTTTGAGTTCCCCCAATTTTGAGCAGAAATAAAATCTTTTTTCAACCTATTATAATAGTAATGCCCAAAATTATCAGGCAGCCTAAAAAAGACTCAAACTGCAGAAATTTTTTTTTGAGGATGCTAGAAAACATTTCTCAGGAATTCTCCAAAGTGCTCAAAGTTTTTGGGCAGCATGAAAAAAAATTCTTAAGTTTCCCCAACCTGCCCCAAACCTTTTTGGGTAGTTAATTTGGGGAACCCTCTAAAGTGAATGGTTCAATGTAGGGTTAAATTAACCTCATAGCATACTAAATTACCCATCCCCTTAGTGTGAACAGCAGAGGGGGTTAGTTTACTCCTTATATTATAGTCATTCATTTAACCCCCCCTCCTCTCTTGATTAAAAAAAATCCCTACCAACCCATGGTGTGAATTCAATTTTAACTGGAATTTTTTAAAATATCCCTACCAACAACCCATGGTGTGAATCCAGCTTTTTTGGGTTTTTAGGTGAGGAGAAAAAGGAGATAAATTACTACTACTACTACTACTACTACTATTTATGGGTATAAATAAATAAATATAAGCAAGTATGGGTTGCCTTTTTTTTAAGTACCCTAGAATTAGGGCTAGTTTTGGAAGCTTGCTTTTGAGTGAGTGCATTCAGGATGTGCACATGGGTGGCATTCAATGAACTAATAAGTGTGAGAGACATGGGCATAGCAGAGTTTTAAGGAAGCTCTTTAAGTACATTTGTACCAAAGATAGATAGATCCATACATACATAGATATCCATGGTAGGGTTTAGGGTGGGTTACACATCCCTTAGGGATCTAGACTAAGTCCTTAACCCCTAGTGTACAATGCCTCTTCATCTAACCTTATGTTCATCCATCCATCTATCCATCCATCCTTCCATGTATTTAGCTGACAAGATCATAACTGGGTAGTTAAATTTTGCAACAATTTATGGGGGAAAGGGGGCCCTTAACAATAAGTAGGGCTTAAATTAGCTACCCATTATTTTATTTTATCTAGATGTAAATTTGGCTATATGCAAGGAGTAGTGGTGAAGATGATAAATTTTTGGACCCTTTGGAATTACAACTAGAGGATTAAAAAAATTTTATAGAACTTTTGGTCCAATCTTGAGATCGACTTTTTGGATTTTTTAAAATTTTCAATTCTAGTCATTTTCACAAAGAATTTAAAGTCAATTTAGTTTAAAACGAGGTCTAGTTTCATTTTCATTGCACATAAAAAAAAAGCCCACCCCCAAAAGAAAAACAAATTGTGATTTATTAGTTTGTTCAACTAATTAGTAAACACAATTCAAAATAAAAATGATTTAATATTAGTTATGTACAACCAATCAAATAAATAGATAAATAAATAACTTACCTAAAATATAAGGCTAAGCTTGTATTTCTTTTTATAAAAGTGTATTTGTGTACCAAAAAACCTGAACGTTTTTTTTAAATAGGGCGACAACCCTAGTTCAAGTCTTAGTACTTCAATTTAAAATATAATAGGATTTTTTGATTAGGTTCCAATGGCAATTTTAATAAAACTTGGAACCTTTCATCCAAAGAACCTAGAACTCAACCTATAAATTGGACCTTAACCTAATGAAATCCAAGAACATGCCAACACTCATATAAACCAAGATGGATGGATATTAATTCGACATCGGGTATTTGTGGTGCTTGGCCAAGTATATGTACATAAATTGTGAAGATGAAAATCTCCAAGCCTCATTCCCTACTTGGCAAGTTTTTTTTGGTTTGACACCAACCCCATCACTAAACCTAATGTAGTTAAAATTGGTTTATGTATAACCATGATATCATATCAAGGAAATTTAGAATGGTTATTTCATAGAAACCTTGTCTCATGCTTTTCATTTATACTTAGTGAGGAACACCAACAACAAATTAAGTTCACTTTTACTTGTGTACATTTTGTTTTCCAATTTTTTTCTTCAAGCTTGAAGCACTAGACATTCAAATATGGAAAAAAAAAAATTATATATATATGTTTATTTATTTTTATTATTTATTTTATTTTATTGGTTTCATCATTTCCATTGTTTTCTTTGAATGTGATGTAATGGAATGTTGATGGTGGGTGTCTTGTTCGTGAATGCAAAGGAATACCAATCACCAAAGCTTGAAAGGTGTTGAATTACTTATAATTTTTACAAAAATGTGAAAAAATTTAGTTTTCCAAGTGCAATTTTGTTAAAATGAGCTAATCACAAAGTCCTTATTTTTGTTTATTTCAACTTGTAAATTAAATTGGTGTTGAATTTTTTGAATGAACTTTCACAATGTTATTTTTAATGAAAATATTTGGAAAAGTTTGAAATGAATATGGAATACCCAAAAACACATTTAAATGCTTATTTCATTACTTAATGGACTCTTTGAATTTTTTTATTTTTTTAAATAATATATCTAAAAGAAAAAAAATGATACACCATTACATAATATTATAATGTAACATCTTGTTAAATCACAATTATTGAAAAAAATGAAATTTAACATGTAATTGTTTATTTTAATAATATTCTCCCTAACTGGCTAATCATATTTAGTCACATCATTAAACTATCCACTTTTTATAAGACTCAATCAAGTGGGCATTTACCTTTTCCTTCACAAAACCTAAGCATGTCATAGATTCCCTTTTTCTTTTTCATGTCAATTGAAATAAATTACTTTAAATGTAATAGATGTGTCCAAAATCTCTATTTTTTCATTAAATAAAAATATTAATAATAAAATTTATCCAATCTAGACCAAGTTTTATCAATAGTTAATCTTTTTTTTTTAAATCTCTGTTTTTCGAACCTTGTACATTACAATAAGGCATTTGATTATTGTCACACTTGAATGTTTTATACACATTAATTGTTAAACTATTTGTAATAATTTTTTTGATAAAAAATATTTTATTTTATACATTCCTTATGAATCTTTGAACCATTTTTCACAAGGGTAGACAAAGCCTTAATTTTTATTCCAAGACTTGTTAGGAATCCTTAACTTGTTCAATGTAAAAATGGTTTGTTTAAAATAATGCCTTAATTTGTATGTATTTGTGAAGCAAACAAAAATTCCCAATATGAATGTGTCATTTAGCTTTAAGGGCATGTTCAATTATGGGGTCCATTAGATATTTCACAAGACTTTTTTTTTTGACAACCTAATCATGCATGGGCATTTCTATACAATTTGTTCTTGTATAGTATTGTTTTGAATTAACTTGAAACTATTTGTGTTTGTCACAATAAAGTGGTGTTGTTATATTGCTTAGAAAACCCAAGTTTTGAGTTAAGTTTCCTAGCCACATTGTTTCAAGTTATCTCTCTTAATAAATGATCTACATTTTAACTTTTATTGGTGACCAACTAGACTTTATTATTGCTTAGTGTTCTAGGTTATTGATGATGTTCGTAATTTGAACATAAACCATCCTCTTGATATTATTGCTTTTTCATGATCTTTAACCCAATTAACATCTACATAACCAATTAGTGTGTGTTGTCACCTTTCTAATAAGTTATGTTGTAGTGAATTGTCTTTTTGAAATATCTAAGAATTTGGAAAGCAACTTATCAGTGAGGCCTTTATAATGTATACATGAAATGACTTATTGTCCTCATAACAAATATCATATTTGCATGAATATTTGTTCAATCAATTAACTTGCCAACCATTTGTTTATATTATATTAAGATTAATTGTAGATTCATCCATATTTGTAGCTAGTTGTACATTCCTTCTCATATCAATATTGTTGTCAACTTACATTTGTCCATTGCAAATTTTCAATGTAGGTAGCTTGTGTCATAATTTTTTAAAAAAAGTTTGTGATAAAGTCAACAACCAAGTAATGGCTCAATGCCTTCAAATTTGTCATCTTAAGGTGTTTATCAATTTATTGGCCCCACCCATAAGGAAAGACTACACATATGTGCAGGATTTGGACTTGGGGATAAATTTTTGGCTCATTCATTAGCCAATGTGAAGATGCCAAATGTTCATAAAATGAAAATTTTCACATATGTATGGGAGCTTTTCACGTTCACATCTTGTTTTGTTGTGGCGAAATCAACATTTCTTCTTGCGAATTGAGTTTGCATGCATTGCAAAAGGGGGGGTGGGGGGGGAGGAAGAGAAAGAACCTTAACCCTTGCCATGCTTTGCCGCTAAAAATCCAAACATGGGGAGTGGTGGACATTGGAGTTTCATGGGATGCAGGAACTCGGAGCTTTTCAATCGTTATGAAGTGTTTAAGGGAATCTAGGAAAGGACCTCCAGGAAAGTGTACAAGGGACGACAAAAAATAGATGGGTTGATTATGGTTTTGAAGGAGACATGAGACCTGAAATGTTCAAGTTGTGAGGTGGAAGTATTGATGGCATTAGTGCATCCGAATATCATGTAGCTAATTGAATATTTCATGTAAGGTCTTAAGTTTGTTATTGTGTTGGAGTATATGTCGATGGATATGTCACAAATGATACATGAATCAAATGAAAAGCCACTACAGTAGGTAAAGATCAAGAGCTGGATGTTACAAATTTTGGCAAGGGTTGTGATTTATCACAGGGCATCAATTTTTCATTGGGACGTCAAACCTTCAAATCTACTAGTGGTTGTAGATGGATCCCTTAGGATTGTTGACTTTGGCCAAACCAAGAAGATAATGTCTAAAGATGGAACCAATTGGCCATCATTTGACATAGGTGAATAAATGTTTGGATTTTTAGTAGCAAAGCAAGGCAAGGGTTAGGGTTCTCTTTCTCTCCCCCACCTTTTTGTAGAAAGAACTGTCGTTGAAAGGAGCTCTGGGAACTGTTCTAGGAACTTGCATCCTGCTCCTCCTGCTCCTCTTCCAACTCCACCGACTCGTTAGAAACGGATTTCTCTTCTTTGTGTGTAAATTCAAATCACATTACACTTGAAAGAAATATTCAAACTCTACCACAAATATGTCTAATTAATGATGTAGTTATATTAACTTTTTTCGTTGGTTTTCCTCTAAACAAAGATATTATGTCCCTACTGCCTCAAGGGCAATCTTAATGGTTGTGTGTGGTGATCTAAACAAACTTACCCTCCTCACTTACCCTGATGTTGGACTGAATTGTGAAAACTTAACCTACTTTTATTACTTTTCCATAATTTTTCCATCCTTGGAAGCTAAATTTCTTTTGCTCCCTCAAAATTATGCAAGTATTTGGAGTCCTAATGGCCACTGGACACAAAGATCTGATGAGATTATAACAGTTTCCATAAACTTTTTTCTGTCATGGTAAAAAATTCATGATGCATGAAGAGTTGCATTGTTAAAAAAAGAAATAAACACAACCATTATTTAGAATCTGGCATTCACAACATTTGGAAGATAAATGGAGTTTTTGGAAGTGTGCGCCTTTGATTAATGGAACAAGAGGTGTGGGTTCCAACATTTTGATATTTACCTTGGGTTTTGTGTTTTGTTGTTTGCAAATATTTCATGCTTTGAAGGGTTTTTTTCATGCCTTAAAGCATCATTGGTGTTGTACCATCATTTTTACATTTACCATGTTGATGCACTAGGTCATGATGTGAACACTTCACATGATAGGTAATAGGCAACAAGCATCTAGAGTAAGACAAATTGATAGTTTCAACCAAAATTAGTCTTCCATCGAACTCAAATGTCTAGTCTTGCATACCTATTCTATTTTGGATCCAAGGTGTAGGATGCCATTGGAATTTCCTAACTCGTGACTTTCTTGAAATGCTGTTAGATTGGGGTTGTTGAAATCTTGTCATATCAAGTTGTGTTGAATGTGGATGACTTGGCAAACCAAGTGGTTGAAATTTTAGATTATTTTGGGTGAATGTTAGCATCTAGACCCTGTTTCCAACACTTTATGTGAATTATGTTGTTGTTTTCTTAACCCCTGAGGTGGAGCTAAATTTGTCATGTTGTAGGCATAGTCTTCATACCAACATTTCTATATTGATAGTGCCAAAACATAACTATACTACATTTGGTTGAAAATTAACAGTTTTGCGTACTTGAATGTGATGGACTTCTTGAGTGTTCTTGTGTTTTTGTAGGTATTCAATATTCAAACATTTCAATTTCCAATCTTAAGTATTTAAACATTTCAATTTTCAATATTTAGACATTTTAATTTTCAATTTTAATATTTAGACAATATAGTTTTCAATTTTCAATATTTAGACATTTTAATTTTCATTTTTTAGTATCGAGACATTTTAGTTTTCAAAACTTTAGATTCCTTCTAAACATTTCACATAGAGATTTCAAATTTTAGTTTTTAGTTCTCAACTTTCAGTATTCACACATCCAAATTTAAACATTTCAATTTTCAAAATTTCAAATTCTAGAAGCTTCACATAAAGATTTCAAATTTCAAATTTCAGTTTTCAACTTTAAGTATTCACGCATCCCAATTCAAACATTTTAATTCACAAAATTTTAGATTCCAAACATTTCACATACAAATTTGAAATTTTAATTTTTAGCTTTCAATATTCACACATCGGAATTCAAACATTTTATTTTTCAAATTTTTAATATATTGTAATACCTTGGTAGGTTTGGCACATGCCTCCCAAATAATTAATTAATTTTGAATATTCAATTTCAGAAAATAAATACTCCTAAAAATTCTTTAATTGCCTTTCTAAGGAGTTGGTCTTTGGAATAAAATGTTGATCATGGTTATATAACATTGGGTAGAACCATTACACAATGAGCTGCTTGTTTTAGAACTATGTTATTTTGGCTTGTTCAATACTAATAAGTAATAAATCATCCATGTATTAAATTAGAATAAATAGATATAAATTTCCATTTGCACTACTTTTTTGAAGTCCCTATTTTTTTATGATTTGTAAGTTTTTCAAGGCTTTTAAGGCTTGGTATAAATGTGTAAATAGTCCATAAAAACCAAGTTGTTGTGCCATGTAAACCTCTTCATGTAGATTGTGATCTAAACACATTGTTTTGACATCCATTTGATTTATCCCCCATCCTTCTTATCCTCCTAGGGTAATCATGATGCAAATATCCTTCATTTAACTAATAAAATAAAAGTTTCCTCAAAAATCAATGCTAGCTTAATTTTCAAACCTTCTAACTATGAGTCTAACTTTTAATTTCTCCAATTTTCCCTCTAATTGTCTTTTTTTCAAAAACCCATTTTATGGTAATCGTTTTTTATTGAGTGGTGAATTTCAAACTCCCAAGTGTTGTTATGCTATTAAGAAGATGAATGCATCTTTATCTCCATTGCATTTTTCCATCTTGCTTCAGCTTTTGCTTTGAAGATATTTGTTAGCTCTTTGTTTGTGACTCTTACTGAATGATCGTTACTTTAGTGGAATTGTGAGGTGATTCAAATGTTTTTAAAACATATTTTTAAAACTTTGATGGTGATTTTGAAATCCATTCAAATCACCTAAACTCTTCCATAGTTTTTTCTTGATGGATGTTGAGTGTCAACGATAAACATCTTGTCATTTTTTGAAACTCACTCGCACATAAGGTGCAATCACATGGTTATCTATCCGTGAAGCAAGGTAGTTCGTTTTGTTTTATCACACTAAGACCTCACAAATCACAATGTTTCATGGTGCTTCATGTTGCACTCTTCATATCTTTGGAAAGCTCTCGATGAGTATGGGTGCAAGTCATGGGTGCATTGACTTGGTTTGAGACTGTTTGGAGCTACGGTGTGGAAGCTGTTGATTATTGAATCATTTTTAGAATGAAAATTAAAGAAAATCGAAATTGAAAACTGGATTTCGGGGCATGATTGATGTTGTTGGAAAGCCCTCCGCAAGAAATATTTTATGGAGTTTATTTCATAATTTTCAGAGCTAAAGTGTGAAAGATATTGATTTTTGGGTGAATTTTGTTGATGGAAATTCAAACAAATGGCCAAAATTGGGTTTGGAAGGAAAAATCAGTTGAGTGTCCGTAATGTGTTCACATTGCGGAATTTAGAAATTTTCAATTCTGAAACTGTGATAAATAAAGAATGCGTTCACACTTGGGGCCAAGGGCACAGGCTACTCTAGTTTAAATGAAAATGAAGTTCTTTGGAGTTTCCATGAGAACCACGGTTATATACATATATATATCACAATCCCTTTCTTTCGAGTTTTTGAGAACCATGGTTCTATAGCCTATATATGTCAGAGTCACGTTCTTTTGTGTGTTCTTCGAGAACCACGGGTATATATCAGAGCGAGGTTCTTTTGATTGTTCGAGATCCGCGGGTACGACGTCAAAGGGGAGCCGACATGAGAACCGGATGGGGGCTCCGGGTTGCTCCGTTTCTGATACCCGCCCAACCCGGGGTGGCGTTTTCCTGCGAGAGAACTGTGGTGTCTGAGTTTTAGGGTTTGCTGAGTTCAGGGTTTTGTGCTTTTGTTTTTGTGGGAAGAGATTTCGTGGGAGGTGGTTTTGTTTTGTTTTGTTGTTGCTGTGGAGCTTGGGAGTGAGAGATCTTCATCGCTCGGTATGTCTGACGATGAAGATGATGCGCTGGAGATGGTACATTACTTCTTTTTTCTTTTTTTTATTCTCAGAAGTTGAAAAAAGCTTAAATTGGTTTTTCTTCTTACGGATGGGAAAATTAGGTTCTCCGGAGAGAGTGGTGACTGCCGTATGAAGTCTTTTTTTTTTTCTTTTTTTTTCCCACGATGGCTGCTGCATCTTGGTTATTGTGTCTTGTTCATTTCCACAAGGAAGCAAGCGTTTCTAGTCGTAGTTTTTTTTTTCTGGTTTTTCATGCGGATGGAAACATTAGGGTTTCGAGAGAGTTAGTGGCGACTGCCGTATGAAGCCTTTTTTTAATTTTGCAGTATGGCTGCTGGATCTTGGTTAATTCTATCCTATTGATTTCCTCAAGGAAGCAAGAGGTTGTAAACTTTTTGTTTTTTCTTTCTTGCGGATGGGAGAATTAGGGTTTCAGGAGAGTGATAACTGCCATAAGAAGGCTTTTGATTTGCAGTATGGCTGCTGCATCTTGATTACCACTGTCTTGTTCATTTGTGGAAGGAAGGAACAGGTTGCAGTTTTTTTCTTTTGGACAGGAGAAACAGTTCTTTGGTGGTGACCGTCTGTCACAGGAGAGGCATTGTAGTATGGCTGCACCCTGGGTTTTTGTAACGGAGAAAATTTCATTTTCTGATCATGTGTTAGGGTTTCTGTTTCTGCAGGCACAAATGAGAGCTGCAGCTAAAGCACGGCAAAGGTCAGATGCAGAGCTAGGTATGGAAGACTTCCTCTGAACTCTGAGTTTGATTCCCCAGAATTCAGAAAGGCAATATTTGCTCATTTTGCTTCATTTCTTTTTGCAGGAATCCCCATGCCAGTGTCATTGGAGTCCCTTCGAGAGCGACAGCAACGACTGCAAGAATCGGTAAGTGTCAAAGCACAGAGACACTGTTACTGTAGGGTTTAGGATTAGATTAGGAGATGTCTGTGTCTGTCTGGGGAGAGCCATGTGCAATTGTTCACCAGTATTTCAACATCAGGAAAGGATATCAGCGCTCAAAGAGCAGCTTATTGAGCCAGAAAATGCTCTTCAGATGAATGTTCTTTACATCACAAATGTGCTGAACTTTAAACCTTGACCATTGCCAAATTGAAAGTGATCTGACCCTGCTAGTCTTTAAGTGGATTACCATGATTGAACTTGACCTAGATCAGAAGGAACTAAGGTGTGAAATTCAGCAAAGTTTTATTGTACATAGTCCCAGTGTTCCAGACAATGTGATGTGTCTTTGGAAATCAAGTTAGGAATTTAGATGTGGTTTCATTGTGGGAACTCTGTCTTACCACTACAGGCAATGCAAGCAAATCAATATTTTGAAGGAGACCAGGGGCGGGTCATAGATGGACCAGTAGTGGATACTTCAAAGCAAAATGACCAGAGTCTTGAGGAGGAGGATGATGAAGATGAAGAGGAAGACAATGACAACGAAAATGTGATTATCCTTGCTCATTTTACAGCAACCATAAGGGGAAAAATCTTGGGAGTTGTATCTTTTTTGAGAGCATGCTGAAAAGATCAACTTGTTGTTCCACAAGACTTACTCTGCTGTCCCATGTTCAATTTTCTGCAGTTACCAGAAGCACAATCAGGTGTGGGAGTAATTGATGATTCTGAGGTACATGAGGGGCTCCGAACACACTTTCCTCTCTCCTTTGGGAAGCAGGAGAGCAAGCAAACTCCACTAGAAGCAATTCACTCCAAAACAAAGCGGTCAGAAGCTCCCATCAACAAGCTTGATAAGGTGAGCATACCTGGCTATCACTTGTGTGCTCTCCAAGCTATTGTTCCTTTGCTTCCTGACAATATGCCAAACCTGATCTGCAAAGATTAATTTTGAGCCAGTTGTATATCTCTTTCAAGCATATGATTCTCAAGTGCTTGCAAACATCATGACAGAGTCTTCTGGTTGCTGCCTGAAGTGAAATTGAAATTTAGGACATGGATTTTTATTTTTGTTTTCAAAAAAAATTGTCCTAAGTTTTGAGCCTTTTCCATGAGGAAGGTGATGTTTTGATACTTTGTGAGTTACTTTCTAAAGTTATGACCTGACTCTTTCTTGATGTATTTGGTTTGGTGTGCTTGAACTGATGTACCAGTTACTCCTTCAAACTATTTTTGTAGAGCCTTCTATACAATCTCATGGATATGTTCTTTCAAGAGGAGGCCTATAAATAATTGTTTTGGTCTGTCAAATCATGAGAACCAAAGTGATTGTAATGAAATCATGAGAAGTTTTAAGTTGTGGTAACTTTTCATGAAGGGACCATTCTAATTTACTCCTGTGTGTCTCCTACAGCAGTATCCTGCAAGCAAAATGAAGGTACAAGGACTGGGTTCCATTCAGTTCACTTCTGGTGAAACTGCAGTTGTTGGACCTCTTCGACCGCAGCTAGGTAGCAATGATGAGGCTGAAGAAATCATAGGACCTCCAAGGCCTCAAACCAATGAAGCAAGCAGTGAGGAAGATGATGACATAGATGATGAGGAGGGTGAAGATGTTTATCGCATCCCTCTCAATAACGAGATACGCCTCAAGGGTCACACCAAGGCATGCCATCCCTGCTTCCTTGAATCTTGAGGTTCGTCTACAGATATTGGGACATGACAGCTTATGTTTGTTAGAGAACAGCATTTCTATATGCAGTTCATGTACCCCTTAAGATGCCTGCTGTAAACTGTATATCTTCTTGAAACATCTGACATGCTAATTTGAGTTTTGGGATCACAGGTTGTGTCAGCAATAGCTGTAGATCCAACTGGATCAAGGGTGTTGACTGGTGGATACGATTATGTTGTCAGAATGTATGATTTTCAAGGCATGGATTCTCGTTTAAGATCATTCCGGCAGGTTGAACCCAGTGAAGGTCATCAGATCCGTGCCCTAAGCTGGAGCCCAACAGCTGATCAGTTTCTGGCTGTGACTGGCTCAGCCCAAGCGAAAATTTATGACCGGGATGGCTTTACATTAGGGGAGTTTGTGAAGGGAGACATGTATATTCGTGATCTCAAGAACACCAAGGGCCATATTTCTGGACTTACTGGTGGCCATTGGCACCCTAAGGACCGAGAGACTGCTCTTACGTCCTCAGAGGATGGGTCTCTTCGAATTTGGGATGTGACCAACTTCAAAACCCAAAAGCAGGTGAGCATCATCTCAAAAGATTCAGAGCAGTCTTTTATCATGAGCATACCCAAAGTGGATTCTGGGTTCATTGGAATTTTTCTCATTTGTAGTTCATTCATTTATTTTGCAGATTTAGGATTCTGAGTTTTCCAGTTGCTTTCAGAAATGCAGAAGAAATTCAGGACACAAAATTTTTCAGAATCTTGTGCGCAAAATTTTTAGCATATTATAGGTCCTTCTATACACCCAGTTGGCAGTGGATGAAATTAGTGTTGAGTAACAGCAGCTACTCATTGCCACTCTTTGTGAAGGTGATGTGTTCTGATGCTTTATGAGTGACACTCACGAGGTCATGACCTCACTATTCTTATCATGTTTGCCCAAAACTGGCATAATGATTAACTTCAAAATATTTGTAGAAAGTTATCTCTGCAAACGCACACATATATATGTTAGGATTCTTGTACTGGAGGGTTTTAAATATAGGACTTTTTCCGCCTCCTCATACTTGCTACTTTGAGTGGGCTTTTTCAGTTTTGTAAATGAAATTTATCTGAAAAATATTGTTTGTTGGCGTCATGAGTTCTTGTATTGAGAAATTGGTGTTTGAGTTTTGGGGATTTTAAGGTCTGGTGCATTGAGTGGTTATTTGGTGTTTGAGAGAAGATAGAAGATGCACAGGGTGGTGCTGGTGGTCTGAAACAAGGAGAAATATGCTGATTATTTGGACTTGCCTGTAGGTTATAAAACCAAAGTTGGCCAGGCCAGGGCGTGTGTCAGTGACAGCCTGCGCATGGGGCCTGGATGGCAAGTGTGTGGCAGGAGGTCTAGCAAATGGCTCTGTACAGGTTAGTGAATATGTCCCTTCACTGATGAGCATGTTGTGCTGACGCATTACGAGTTCTTTTCACAGTGGTGTAGATTGCACAGTCCTCTTCAGGAAGGGTTCCTTGTCAAAGTGTTTCTCTCCTTGCTCTTGTAATCACCTTTGGCTTTTCATGCATGTTTTGTCACTGTCCTCTCTGCTCTTCCTAAGCATGCATTTCCCAGCATACAGTGCATGCTACCATATTTTATTGGGTTTGTGGAACAATAATTCTTGTTGTATTTTTGGGAATAAAGGTGTGGAATGTCAAGCCTGGATGGGGAAGCCGACCTGACATCTTTCTGGAGAAAGCTCATGAAGCAGGGGATGATGTAACAGGCCTTTGTTTTTCTGCAGATGGACATACTCTTCTCTCTCGTAGCACAGATTCTACTCTCAAGGTAAGTTCTTGTCCTGTGCACCTGATGAAATCTTTCCATTGTATAGCAAAGAGAAACAACTTAATTGTGTACAATGTTTTGGTTGTGGACAGGTATGGGATTTGCGCCAAACGAGATCTCCTCTCAAGGCATTTAAAGATCTCCCAAACTCCTATGCTCAAACCACAGTTTCTTTCAGCCCTGACGAGCGGTTAATTTTGACTGGAACGTCAACTGAGAAAGAAGGAAATGCAGGTGGGTTGTTGGTTTTCTTTGATAAGGAGCGATTGGAGCTTGTGTGCAGAGTTGGGGTCTCTGCCAATCACAGTGTTGTGTGTTCTGTTTGGCATCCTCGACTGAATCAGGTTCGCTCTCACCCTAATGTTTCATGCCATCCATGTTTTGTTTGTTCAGTGAGGTTTTGAGCTTGCAATGTCCTGAAATACACCTCTCTCCCTCTTTGCTATCGATGTAAGGTCTCTCTCTCAATGGCTGACCTTACATCATTTGCAGATTTTAGCAACAACAGGAGATAAAAAGGAAGGTGCAACTCATGTTTTGTATGATCCAGCAATCAGTGAGAGAGGTGCTCTTGTGTGTGTTGCACGTGCTCCAAGGAAAAAGTCTGACCAAGATTTTCAGGCAAAGCCAGTGGTGCATAACCCACATGCACTGCCTTTGTTTCGAGATGAACCCAGCAGAAAGCGGGCACGTGAGAAGGCCCGCACTGACCCAAAGAAATCTAAGCGACCAGACCTGCCTGTCACAGGGCCTGGGTTTGGAGGGCGTGTTGGGACAACCAAAGGCAGCTTACTTACTCAGTATCTCATGCGGGTAATGCTTTGCCATGTCTTTTTCCTCAATTTGATGCACTGGAGCATGAGATCTCCAAGCACAATATGAGCTCACCGTTTGGTGATCTGTAAAGCTTTTGTTTTGATGCACAAATGTTTCAACTGTGTAACTGTGTATGCTAGGTGTTCTCCTCATTGTTATCTTAATAAGCAGATTGGAAACATCTAATCAGCTCACCATTAGATCATTAACAAGTTTTTTGCTTGTGTTTTTGGACAATGCAGTCCTTTTTGAAAACATTTCTGGCTGAAGAAAGAAATAAATATGAATATAGTGTTTGTATAGTGAGTTTGCAGGGTCATAGAATGGGCAATCTTCTCATCTAAGGTTTTTGCCTTGAATAAAATGAGAAGGCCAACATCAGAGCTGAATGTGGACATTGAATTGCAGGAAGGTGGAATGATAAAAGAGACATGGATGGATGAAGACCCCCGGGAAGCCATCTTGAAGCATGCTGAAGCTGCTGCAAATGACCCATTCTATATTGCACCTGCATATGCAGAAACTCAGCCTGAGACCATCTTCCAGGAGTCAGATGAGGAAGAAAAGGAGACATGAAAACTTGTGATACAATGATTATCCGGTTGCTCTTTCATGTTCTTTTTATTGTTGTGAGCAGAGGAAATTTAGGATATACGGTGCTCATTCTGACAACTTACCCAAAACCAGACAGTCATGATGAAATACTCTTTGCCATACAATAGTCACATTTCTAAGCTTGAGTTACTGCCAAAAGTTTTGGCAGCTATGGTTGTTCAGAGATGTGGCAAAATTTGAAAGATGTAAACTATTCTCTATGTCTTTATCTAGTTGGGATTTGCCACCAAGTTCTGTTTTGAGGATTGAGAGTATCCAGCAGTATGGTCCTGGTGTGAGATTTTCTTCAATTGGAAGGCAATCAGGGACTTGTCCATTGACAGGTGAGAGGTCACTGGTTGAATGAACTGGGAGTAGTTTGGGGCTGGTGGGGAACTATCCTCCCTGTACTGTGGTGGGATGTGAACATTGCCAGCCCTTTTACACTCTATGACTATCTGGAAGGGAAATAGCACCCCCATGCTCCTCAATGAGCTTTCATTTAAGCATTTGTTCTCTGAGGGGGTCCCACTTGCTGGGAGCTTGTGCTGAAGCTTCCCCTCTCCAGATGCATTCCAAGGCTTTGATGATGTCCTCCTCTGTGATGGTGCCAATTGTTCCTTCCCCAACAATCCCACATTGATTTCTCCAGCCTGAGTGGCTCTGGATGTGCTCTGCCCTTGTTGACCACTGTTTGTGTAAGTGTGCTGTTGTTGACATGCAGTGTTTGATCCATGGGGGAAGGGTGTTGACTGTTTATGGAACTCTGCAACAGCTCCTACCCTTGTACTACCAACACAACTGTGATGTCTTCAAACTGCTGGAATCTGAAATATTCAAATTGGGGCTGCTGGATTGCTTTAAATACTTAATTATTTTAGTCAAAATTGCTGAGTATCAGTGGCAGGTACAGTACTCTGTCAAGTTCCAACTATCTTTGCAGTGTTCTTGGAGGCAATGACTGCAGGCACCACAAACCTACAGATTCTTGAAAAGGCAAGGCACCAGAGGCTGCTGTGATGAGCCCAAATATGACAGTCAGTTTCTCTCTATGGTAACATATATGAATCACCACTTTTTGTCTTCCTCTTCATTGTGCAGCAGAAACTTGGCACCTGCCACAGCCCACAGTGATCATCTGCCAAAAAAAATCCTTTAATCCTGCATGGATTTCAACAATTCAAGGATGCGAATGGTCATCAACTCCAAAAGCATGCACCTTGTTATTCACCTCAGTTCGGGTGACACATGGCTTTCTCTTTCACAGCCTTTTCCAACCTTTGTTGTTGAACTTTCACACTAAGGTCCCACTTGCCACCAGCAGCACAGATGTTCATTAGCAGCACATAGCCTGTGGTACTGCCAGGATCCAATTCGAGAACTTTTCTTGCAGTTTGTTCTCCCATCTCTGCATCACCATGATTTCTGCAAGCACCAAGCAAGGTTTCCGTACAGCAGCATCCTGTACACAGGGCATCATGGTGATCAGATCTTCTGCCTCGTGCAGAAGGCCTGCACAGCCAAGAAGATCAACTACGCAAGCATAGTGATCCAAAGCTGAAGAGACATTATAAACCAAACCCATGGATTCAAAATAGTGCAGACCTTCATCCACTAGGCCTGCATGGCTACAAGCTTGAAGAAGAGCAATAAAAGTGATCATATCTATCTCTACATTTTCTTGACACATATGTTCAAAATGCCCAAGAGCTTTCTTTGCCTGCCCATGCATAGCATATCCTCCAAGCATGGCATTCCAAGCAGCCAAATTGCAAGTGGTAATCATGTCGAACACTCTCTGTGCATCCTCTACAGCCCCACATTTCACATACATGTCAATGAGGCTACTACCCACAAAAACATCAGATTCAAAACCACATTGAATGATCTGTTCATGAACATGCTTGCCCTCTTCAAGTGCCCCTACACTAGTACACACATTCAGCACCCCCACAAAGGTGACAGGTCTGCCTCCATCCCCTTGTGCTGCAATTGTTTAAAAAGTTCCAATGCCTTCTGCCCTTGCCCACATTTCACATATCCCAAAATCATGGCATCATGTGTGGCCATCCTGTTGAACACTCTGCGTGCATCCTCTATAGCGCACCACATTTGGCATACATGTCAACAAGGCTACCATCAACAAAAATATCAGATTCAAAACCACATTGGATAATTTGTTCATGGACACGCCTGCCCTCTTCAAGTGCTCCTACACTAGCACATGCATTTAGCACTCCCACAAAGGTGCCAGGGTCTGCCTCCACCCCTTCATGATGCATCTGTTGAGACAGTTCTAATGCCCTCTGCCCATGCCCATGTTTCACGTGTCCCAGAATCATGGCATTCCAAGAGACAACATTGCGTGTTTTCATCTGTTTGAATACTCTCTGCGCATCCTCTATGACTCTACATTTTGCATACATCTCAAAAAGGCTGCTTCCCACAAAAATATCAGACTCACAACCATTTTGAACAATCTGCTCATGAATGTGCCTGCCTTCTTCAAGTGCCCCTAAAGTAGCACATGCATTCAGCATGCCCACAAAGGTGACAGAATCTGGTTGAACCCCTTCACGTTGCATTTGCCCAGATAGTCCCAAGGCCCTGTCTGCTTGCCCACATTTCACAAGTCCCAGAATCATGGCATTCCAAGAGACCACATTGCATGTGGCCATCCTATTGAACACTCTCTGCACATCCTCTATGCGCCCACATTTGGTATACATGTCAATGAGGTTAGTACCCACAAAAACATCAAACTCACAACCACTTTGTGTAATCTGTTCGTGAACATGCCTGCCTTCTTCAAGGGCTGTTATGCTAGCACATGCATTTAGTAACCCTACAAAGGTTACAGGATCTGGCTGGACACCTTCAACTTGCTTTTGTTGAGACAGTTTCAAATGCCTGCAGCCCTTGCCCACATTTCACATGTCCCAAAATCATGGAATTCCATGAGACCACATCGTATGTGGCCATCCTGTTGAACACTAGTTGTGCATCCTGTATGCTGCCACACTTGGCATACATGTCAATGAGGCTGTTCCCCATGAATATATCAGATCCAAACCCACCTTGAATAATCTGTTTGTGAACACACCTGCCTTTTTCAAGTGCTTGTGAGCTTGAACATGCATTCAGCACTTGCACGAAGGTAAAACTGTTTGGAATCATACCCTCTTGTTGCATTTGTTCAAAAAGCTCCATTGTCTTCTCATAATGCCCAGCCTGGGCACATCTTGCAAGCTTCACATTCCACTGGAATATATTCAATTGTACACTTCCTGGTGCCATTTCTGCAAGCTTGGCTTCCAACCATGGGGGATTTGATGTGCCATTGAGCCACAGTGCCTGTTGTGTAGTCTTATGTTTGAAATCAGGATACCTTGCATTCACCTACAGCCAGGAATAAGGAATCCAAACCCAGCTGAAGAGTCATGCATTCCTCACAGATCAGTGCTAACCAGGCTATCATGACAAATAAAAACAATGTACTGACATCCTCCATAAACAAGGAGACATGACAGAAGTTATTGCATGTACCTTCTCTGACCTGTGGTCCCACCATTGCAAAGGATCTGAAAAGAACTCCTGCTATAGTTTCTCTACAATCCTTTTCTTGCCTGCCACAAAAACAGCAGGACCTGAATAAAAAGACAAACTCTCAAAGGGGAGTTCCTTTCTTTATTGTCATGAATCCTGCTCACAAGTATGCACCATATGAGAAACATTGCAGTTAAGGCCATATTGTGCATAAAAATTCCATTTGAATACATCAAAAACTTAAGCAGTGCAGTCAATGGCATATCCCATTCCTACAATGCTGTCAGTGTTTTTCAATCAAGACAAGGTTGAGAAATCTTCATCACAGTCAAATGTGAAGTCAAAGGAAGACACATCATATGAGCTTAAAGATTCTATCTGAGGACACGAAAAACTCAAGCAATGCAGACAATGGCACATCCCATTCCTACAATGCTGTCGGTGATTTTCAATCAGGACATGGTCATGAAATCTTCATCACATTCAGATGTAGAAGTGGAAGCAAGACACATCTCCCTCTGCATTTTGATATTTGCTGCCAACACTAAGTTGCAAGTTCAGTATAGCTGAACAAAGTAGGATTTGCTCCTGTACCCGTTTTTTTTTATTTTGCACATGGAAGACACTGGAAATCGGCTTCTGTCTTGGGCTAATTGCATTCTACCACTGAGCACGATAAGGATAAAGATGGTGTGTAGACCTGAGAATCTAGTAAGCTGAGAAAGTGCAATACCTACCACTTACCAGATAATCCACGATTCCCAAAAACACAAAGCACCTGCTCACCTAGAAATGCTTCTGCTGTTGTTATTTGAAGAAGATCTCGTTCACTAGAGGAAGCTAAAGCCATGCAGTGAGGTCCAGAACCTGCCACAATTGTGCAGTTGAATTTTTATCGTATTCTTCAGAAACATCCATCGAAAAAGGGTTTGAATGATCAAACCCTTGCTTGTTGACTCCTGCTAAATTTCTCAAAACTCTACAGAAGCCAGATGCAGCAGTTCGAATGAGGTCGTGTATAGGTTGAACCAAAAGCTTAGGAAGCTGAGAAATCGATGATTTCTTCAGCTCCAGTCTAAATTCGTTCAACATTAAAAGGGTCCTGGTTGACGGCCATAACGAACAGCAACCACCAGGCAGACAATAAGACTTAGAAGAAGGTATGAAAGCTCAAAAGGAGAAGACGAGATGCAATTTGGAACTAACGCAAAAACTCGCCGCCCCACCGACGCGCAATATTTGCAGTGAATTGTCGCATTGTTATAACACTAGCGCAAGGGGAGAGCTCACAACGGAAAAACAAACCGAATCGACGAAGAACCTTTCACTTGCTCGCCGCCATGACAGTTTCACCAGTGTCAACTAACAAGCCATTCCCAACCCACACACACTGCATACGATCAGTGCAACTGAAAAACAACAGACAACAGGCGCAAAACTTTCCAAAGATCTCCTCACTCACGAGAATGAAATCGGCAAGCTCGACAAAAACTCTCTGATCCCATCATACCATAATAATTTGGTTTCCGACACTCATCGCAAGCTTGATCCACCATCTCCATCTCTCTCCACCCTCATCAGATGGAACAATTTTCCTTCATGAAGATGCAGAAATCTGAGCTTGATGATCTCCCTCATCTCCCTCTCCCTCTCTCTCCATTCTCATCAATGCAACAACTAACTCATGACCATGCAGGAACCTAAGCTTGATGATTCCCATCTCTATCTCTCTCTCTCCAATTTTCATCAGATTCTACAATTGCCCCATGACCATGCAGAGAGATCTCTTGCAAAATCTGAGGCTAAGAATTGGGTTGAATGTAGTAATCTTTCATTCTGGGTTCTTGCACTTTCTATGAATAGATAGCTTCCATTTTAGGTACTAGGGTTTTCATCTCTGGCTTCAAATCTGAAATGGACTTGGTGCTGAATTATGATCACTGAGATGATCAATGGCCTCAAAAATCACCACCATATTTCATTACAGATAAAAGCTACTTTTTTCCACAACCTGTAGATGTTTTCCACAGCCTATTGCTTCCCTAGAGCATAAGCTACTGTAAACAATGCAACTCATGCCACCCTGTTGCTGTATTCATTCAGGCTCCAAATTTATTGGACTCAAAATCAGAATTCAGAAGTAATGCTCAAATAACATAAAACTACACAAAGTACAGCAAACATCCATACTTGAATTCAATCCTGATATATAAAAACACAAGCCAAATAAGAAATCATTGAGAATATTAATCCTGGGCCACCTTTCTAATAAATGCAGATTAGAGAAATTGCTAATCCCACACTGACTACAATAACCAAAAAGGAAGATTTGATGGCAGCTGCACCTTGTTAAATCAGTCAAGAGGATCACATGGCCTGTGCACCTCTATTTGTGATCTTTCTCATTGCATTAACTGATTTGCTTTGAGAGAGGAACAGTAGAAGACTCTTTTATGGAACTCTTTTATTTACCTTGGTCAGACCTTTGGCAATCACATTGCACTTCTTGAAAGATGAAGGACAGGGGCAATAAGAATTGTTTGTTATAAGAGAGCTCGGAGGGTAACATGGAGGGATTCTTCTGAGAACCAGTCATACATGCCTGGCATTGCTTCTTCCACCTGCTCCTTGAACTTAGCTAATGCCACAGGAATGCTTGACAGAAAATGGACAAGTGTGACACCTCCCTTGTAGTCCCTGTAATGTGTTGAGCGATTTCCTAACAGATGGAAATCCCATGCAACACTGATTAGTAGTGCTGAGAAAACAAAAAATTGAACTACAAAATGAAAAGAACTGTAATTCAACCATTTTTTTCTTTGAGAAAATATGGAAACAGCCAGCTGAAAAAATTGCTTACCATCTTTTGATGCATGGAAGTAGTAAGAGTTGAGATTATGTCTGAGGAATGCATCAAGGACCTTCCGGACACTGGCCTGCTGCTCTGGTGAAGGTCCAGAAAGATCAACTGGAGCTCTTAGAGGAATATCTGTCACCAGCATAGGATGCTCAAGACAGCAATCTGCATAGAGTACGACTGAGAGCTTGTTGACTATAACTGGTTCTGATGTTGATGCCAAAGTTACACTTTCTTTGCTGCAGAATTCAAGCATGGAAATACCTCAGACAGAACAGTACACAACAGTTTTGTTGCACAATCACACTTAGTTTTTTTCTTATTGTTCCTTGAGTTAGCCCTGCATCAGCCACCCTGCATGCTGTTGGCAGTGTAAGAAAAATGAGGATACAGTTTCTTGTGCTCCAGAGGAAATGCTAAACTACTACTACTACTACTACTACTACCTGCAAATGTCATGCAACCTCTGTAGTTGTTCCATGCTCAGCCACTGATTGTCCTGGAGGCATGCAAGGCTAGTTTTGGGCCATTTGGAGCCTGGATTTTCCTTCACAAGTCCTGGATATTCCTCATCAATATGTTCTTTTAACTGTATTCCCACACATTGTAACATCTTCCACAGAAATTCACTTCCAATCTTTTCATACTTGAATTACTCACAACATGATCAAAAGACTCTCAAAGACAGAAGAATAATCCTCATGGCACTTGATTAATCCTCAAATTGAGAGCTTAATTAAAGAGAAAACCGATCTCAACCACAGAAGGAAGAAATTTTGAAAAACATTCCAAAATATAAACAATTGATTATTCTTGCCATGAATTAGGGTTGATTTCCAAAACTCCGGCTTCCCTCCCATCCTCCTTCATGCAAGAAAAATCTCCTCGAGAGTATTTTTTTCATTTGTCAAAAGCTACCAAGAACGACAAATTTTTTTTTGATACAATATAAACAAAAGGACAAAAAGCACAAAGAAACAAAGAGGTGTAAGTACCTGCAGAAGGGAAGGAGGAATGCCACTGTAAGCGATGGTGAGAACCCCCTGCCAACTGACAAAAAACTCCATTGCTTGAAATGTGGCAGCCCTTGTCTCTGCCACCATCGCCTCCAACTTCCCACGCCACATCACTCCTGCTCCTCCTCTTCCTCCTACGCGTCCTCCTGCTACATCATCAGCCGATTCCACTTCTGAAAATTCTACAACAGCAGCGGCCATCTCTCTCTCTCTCTCTCGCTCTCTCGTCTTCTCCAGCTCCGTGCTTCACAATACTGTGCACGTCTTCATAGAACCGGCGGGTTTTTCTCCCGAGAACGTAGTGTTGTGAAGGTATCCGGCTTGCAGTGTTAAATCCGGGGGTTCCGGTTCTTGTGACCCAGACATGAGCTGCCATTTATTTATTTATTTATTTATTTTTTGGGGGAACTGGCACAAGAGTCCAACTGCGGAATTAGTCTTTTATTAGATGAGTAATCAAAATTGGAATCGTGAAAAAAATATTTTTGAACATGGATTTAGGTTTTTAAAATTTAAATAAGTTGATTCTTTTTTTAAAATTGACAAGGAGGTTGAATTTTATAGTTATGTATTAAATTTAGTTAATTATCACTTAGCTTCCAGGTTTTTAGGGAAAATAATTAATTACCAAAAATAAATTTGGCATATGATTTTTAGATTTTAAAGTATTTGATTATTTCAGAAAAATATTAGGTGTGTTATGTTAGGTGCTTAGTTAAATCTTGATTAGGTCTTTGTCTTAATTTACATTAATATAGTTAAAATTGTATTTCAACTTGAAACCAATTTTTAAGCGTGAATTAGGTTCAAAGTATTTTGTGTTTCGGATATAATTTAAAATTTTGTGTGTTCTAAATCATTTTTGATAATTTAATATTTTTATGTACATCTTATTTATTTTGTAATTTGTTTGTGTTATTCAAATTTTCTTTTGCACATGGTCATGGCCTTAGCTTGTGTGTTGTTTTTTTTATTGTGTTGGGCTTGAATTTTTATTTGTTTATAAATGACTTATATTTTGAATTGTCAAAAATCAATTTTAAAATTTTACATAACTTAAGAAATTTAATTTTGCACCAAATTTGGTTTAGCAAGTACCATGGTATGTTTTATTTTGGTGAAAATTGTATCTTGTTTTTTTTTTGTGTGTTGAGTTATAGTTGGGGAGGAAGTTACAAGAAAGGTCATTTTTTGGTCTACTTTTTGAATTAAAGAAAGGCAATGTAGCCCCAAAAAAAAATTGTACCCAACAAAATTTAGGAAAATTACATTTTTCCATATCTAAAAATGAACCAAGAAAATCATGTTGAAAAACAAACAAAAATCAACACACACACTTTTAAAAAATATAATTTTTTTTTGTTTCTATTTATTGTTTATTGTTTACAATTTTACGTCCATTTGGGACCAGAGAATCCACTAGACAAAAGATAGATCATGGAGGACAAATTGTCCTTTAGTACTGGTAGCATGCCACAAACTTGGCTAGGGCAACTATGTTCGAAGTCTGCATGAACCTAACAAGAGTGCTTGTGTGGGTGAGGGGCAGGGCTAAACAAAAGCGTTCCCTAACTTTCTATGTATTTAGACACACAAGGAGCAAGTGCTTTTCATCCTCTTCCTTCCCCAAATCGTAGCCTCGACAAAGCCTTTTTACGTATGGCACACCTTTCCACGCACGTAACACTACCTCACATTGCATGTTGCTACACTGAAATTAAGCTAGAGTTTTCTGTAACTGAACACAACTGATGTCACACAAGTAGCTTTCACTTTCGTACGACCTACCCTTGAAGCTCAAATATATTGTTTGCATGCTAGTCCCGATCTCGCGGTTGTTAAAAAACTTTTCAATGAAAGCCAATGGCATATTATCTTTCACCCTTTTTACACTCAGCATTGTGTGGGGAAAACTTGGAAGGGGTGGGGCTCAGCCTCCTAATTGATTGAGCTTCTCGTCGTAAATTTAGCATCAACTAACTACACTAACTATAATGTGGCCAACTTAGCCATCTGAGCTCCCACCTATACATTGTGCGCATTACACCAAAGTATTTGGCTTTTCGTCTAACCTCTCACCCTTGCTAGACGGGTAGGATGTATGTGCGTTATCCCAGGAACCGTTCCTAGTGACGATTGAATAGTCCTCGCATAAAGCGCACGGGTCGTTGCAAGCTAAAGCGCCGTTTCCAACGGCAGTTGAACTAGAGGCAAAAAACTTGGCACCTCCTAGGGCTGATTCTTGAGTAGCCATTTTCTCATGGATCCAGCCCAACATTTCTTTCCCATAGTAAGCATAGTGAACTGGGCTTCCCATGCTTTTCCCAAGATGTGGTTTGTAGTGACCGTGCTCACATGGTTATAGTTCAGCAACGCTTGTCCCCATGCAAAGTGTTCAAAGGGGAATTTGCCAAATTATACCAGCATGATGGACGTGCTAGTTGTTTTTCGCACCCTAAGCAAAGACTTGAAGAACCCTCAGTGCACTATTTCAATAACCTCTATTTTTTTGGAGTCCACCCAAACCTCACGTGCATAAGTTGTTATAGAACACACCAACGTGTTGAAAAGGTTATAGTATAGCTTAATGTCCATAATACATACTTCTGCACAACAATAGTTCAGTGCAAACAACGAACACCTACTTGCAACTGCTAGATGTTCCACTACACTGTCCAAGTTCAGGGTGGTCTTGAATAGGATCCCCAAGTATTTGAAGGTCTACACACACTCAATAACGTCACCTTCGAACATAAACTTTTGGCATGGGTGAACAAAATTGAACACCATGACTTTTGTTTTTTTCACATTCATTGTAAGTCCACATTTAGCACATAATTGTTGGAACGCGTTTAACTATTATTATAATCCCACCTTTGACTTCGACGTCAGAACGAGGTCATCTGCAAAAAGCAACAACCATACATGCACGTCTGTTAAGGCTAGTGCATCACATTTTCTATTGTTTAAACACCCCTCTATGGCATCCAAATATAGCCCAAACAGTAGGGGGCGGAGAAGACAACTTTGTTTCACACCTTGCTAACACTTGAAATTAGAGGTGACACCCTCGCTCGGGTGTTTAATGCGTACGGTATCCTTGACATACATCGTTTATAGGCCTTGCAAAAAATGTCCTTCCACCTTGAGGCCAACCAACACCTGCCAAAACATTTCATGTGGCATAATATCAAACGTTTTTCTCAAGTCCACAAAACAACAATAGAGTGGCTTCTTTTTTGCCTTGTTTTGTTTTATCAGAGTTCACAATATGAAAAGTTGGTTAGTAGTGCGGTAATCTTTGCAAAACCTAGCTTGATCCTTGGCACGCAGCCCATGTTGTTCAGCCCACTTATTCAACCTTTTGTTCAAGATCATAGTGAACAATTTTGCTAGGATAGGCCCAACTATTATCCCCCTATAGTTGTCAAATTTGGAAGCATCGCCCCCTTTAAAGAATGTGTGGACCACCTTAATGGAAAGGGCTTTTGGAAAGCCTTCCTCTAAAAAACAATTGAACGTTGTCAATAATGACATGTGTAGAGCTCTCCCGCATCCAAAATGAATTCAGCTTTCATACCATCCAAACCAACAACCTTGTTTCTTTGTAGTTTTTTTAGTGCTTGAAACAGCTCAACAAGTGTGATATCTATGTTCAAGGTGTGGTTAGGTGGAGGTTCGATCACTTAAGTGGAATGATCAATTTGCAATCGTATAGGTGGCAAAAATTGACCAACTAGCCCGCGAAAACCTTCCAAAAGCGTAGTTGCATTAATCTTGTCCATAACAGGTGCCTTTGGCTCATACTTTTTCAAAAATGAAAGCACATCCACCTTGGCAAGCACACATATGTTGAGCCTTTGCAGTTTCCCAGAAAACCCTACAACTAACTTAATCAAATGGTGGATGGTGATTGGATCATATTTGAACATCTTGAAGTCCGTTGAAGCTTTTTGGTAGGTACAACATCTCTTCATTCTCCATTTTACAAATAACCTTTTTTTCCCACACCCAAAAACCAAAAAATCATGAACCTTGTTCACAAAATTCACACCAAATGCCACCACCCCCTTGGACACTATTACTAAGATGTGATTTTCCCAAAAGCGTGTTTCTAGCCTCCACACCCAATCAACTTGACAAACAAAACAAAGGGGGTGTGTCACATTGTGGCCTCACCATTTACATTATTAAAAAGGATCTTAAGGCAAAAAGAAAAATTACAGAAACTCAAATATTCCACCATGCAAAAATGTAATCTTCAGAGAAATCTTCTAAAAGAAAACCAAAAAATCCTTCAAGATATCATAACCCTAAAACTAATCTCAAGTTTCAACACAAGCCAAAATATCATGTATAAAAAATCCTCATATAAAAAATAGACCTATTATTATTATTATTATTATTAATTACCTAGGGGCCAAAATCCATTAAGCTAGCTACTATACTCTATAATGAATCTAAACACAATGTCCTTTTTGCCTTGGTAGTAGGCAAGGCCAACAAACTACCTTCCTTTATAGATAGATTGGCCTAAATTTGGGGTTAAGTACCTAAATTAGCTTAATCATCACAAATTTTGGAGG